>ERZ826051.234-NODE-234-length-68048-cov-5.194858_pt1 | contig 68048 bp, 54 predicted proteins | sample MGYA00519928_ERZ826051 | MGnify/ENA primary metagenome ERZ826051 (study PRJEB31778, sample SAMEA3449219) | human gut metagenome | biome: human gut; feature: human-associated habitat; material: faeces | place: United Kingdom | collected 2010/2012 ...
CCATGTTCTGTTGCGATGTTATGGATCAGTTCCTGGATCAGTACGGTCTTACCTACACCGGCACCACCGAACAGACCGATCTTACCACCTTTTGCATAAGGTGCCAAAAGGTCAATAACCTTAATACCTGTTTCAAGAACTTCTACAACAGGGCTCTGGTCTTCAAATGATGGTGGATCTCTGTGTATACACCAATGCTGTTCACCATCTAATTTTTCTCCATTATCTAAAGTATCTCCAAGAACATTAAATAATCTTCCAAGAGTCTTTTCACCTACAGGAACAGATATACCACTTCCTGTTGCAACAACTTCCATACCTTTATGAAGACCTTCACTTGCTGCAAGCATGATACATCTTACTGTATTATTTCCTATGTGTTGCGCAACCTCCATTACACAACGCTTTCCATTGTTATCTACTTCAAGCGCATCTTTAATATATGGAAGGTTGTTGTCTGCAAATTCTACATCCACTACAGGTCCCATAACCTGTACAATCTTTCCTTTTAACATATGGTTTCGATTCCTTCCTATTTCTTCTTCTGTGCCTTAGCACCACCAATAATCTCAGTAATCTGCTGAGTAATGGCTGACTGACGCACACGATTATATTCAATCGACAACTGTTGCAACATATCTTTTGCACTATCTGTTGCCGCCTGCATTGCCATCATACGTGAGCTATGTTCACTTGCAAATGATTCAACTAATGCTCCGTAAATGAAACCTGTTACACAGTTTGGAACAATATGCTCCAGAACTTCCTTTACTGATGTATCTGTCTTGATTTCTTCCTGATACATATCTATAGGAGGTCTGTTCTTTTCAAACTGTTCTCTGTAACATGGAAGCAAACGCATTTTTTCCGTAACCATAGATACAGAATTTTCCATTTTTGTGTATATAACATAGATTTCATCTAATTCTCTTTTGTTATATAACTCCAAAACTCTCTCTGCAATTACACGGGCTCTATGAAGTGATGGATTCTGAACTGTATATTTAAATTCTGAATCAACCTCCATACCCTCTTTTGCAAAAAACTGACGACCAAGCTCTCCAACCACAAAGAGCTTATTATTTTTTCCCTGCTTAAAAAGTTCATTAGCCATCTTAATAACATTGTGGTTATATGCTCCGGCTAAACCTTTATCAGCAGTAATAACTATATAACCTCTCTTCTTTTCCTCATCAGGAATATTGGAATGAGGGTCAAAATACTTACTTCTTGCATCAGGCAAATGTCGAAGAAGTCTCGCAATTGCCGACTGTAATTCATAGAAGTAAGGCTCTGTGTCTTCAAGTTTCTGTTTTGCACTTCTAAGCTTTGCAGAAGAAATCATATACATGGCATTTGTAATCTTCATCGTATCCTGGATACTTTTCATTCGTTTCTGAATTTCCTTAGTATTTGCCATTATCTATCACCTGCTTCTAAATTCTGCTCTTATATTCTTTAGCTGCTTCAACTATTCTTTCTGTAAGTGCATCATCAAGAACTTTCTTTTCATTAATTTCATCAACAATATCCTTATGTTCTGCCTTAAAGAAGTCTAACATTCCCAGCTGTACTTCCTTAGTTTTCTTGACATCTACATCTAAGAATATACGGTTTGTTGCTGCAACCAATGTGATAACCTGTTCAGCAAGACTCATCGGATTACAAAGTGGCTGCTTTAATAATTCCATAAGTCCTTTACCATACTGTAACTGTTCCTTAGTTGTATCATCTAAGTCAGAACTAAACTGTGTGAACACTTCCATTTCACGGTACTGTGCCAAATCAATACGAATAGTTCCTGCCGCTTTTTTCATAGCCTTAGTCTGTGCCGCACCACCTACACGGGATACAGAAATACCAACGTTAATAGCCGGACGCATACCTGAGAAGAATAAGTCACTTTCAAGGAAAATCTGACCATCTGTAATAGAAATAACGTTAGTCGGAATATAGGCAGATACATCACCATCCTGCGTTTCAATAATAGGAAGTGCTGTAATTGAACCTCCACCTAATTCATCACTTAACTTACTTGAACGCTCTAACAATCTTGAATGTAAATAGAATACGTCACCAGGATAAGCTTCACGTCCAGGAGAACGCTCTAACAAAAGTGAAAGCGCTCTATAAGCTACTGCGTGTTTTGAAAGATCATCATATACAATAAGTACATCTTTGCCTTTGTACATAAAATATTCAGCTAATGCTGTACCTGCATATGGTGCTATATACTGCAATGATGCTGATTCACTTGCTGTTGATGATAAAACAATTGAATAATCCATTGCACCATGTTTCTTTAATGTGTTTACTAATTTGGCAACTGTAGATGCTTTCTGACCTATGGCTACATAAATACAAATAACATCTTTACCTTTCTGGTTAAGAATTGTATCAATTGCTATTGAAGTCTTACCTGTCTGTCTATCGCCGATAATTAATTCTCTCTGTCCTCTACCAATAGGAAGCATTGAGTCTATTGCCAAAATACCTGTTTCCATAGGCTGGCTTACTGACTGTCTGTCAACAATACCAGGTGCTTCCTGTTCAATGGCTCTGTAATCGTCTTCTTTAATTTCGCCCTTGCCATCTATAGGTGCTCCCAATGCATTAACTATTCTTCCAAGAAAAGCATCACCTACAGGAATTCCTGCTTTTTTCTTTGTTCTTGTTACTTTTGTACCTTCTTTTATCTCAGTGTCTTTACCGAAAATAATACATCCAACCTGGTCACGCTTAATGTCCTGTACCATTCCCTTAACACCATTTTCAAAAATAACGATTTCTCCATACATAGCATGTTCAATACCATAAACTGTTGCGATTCCGTCACCTACCCAAATGACTGTTCCAACTTCCTGGTCCTTACATACTGTATCGTAGTTCTCTATCTCTGTTTTTAAAATAGAAATAATTTCTTCCGAATTAATGGAACCCACGTTATCACCTCCATGTTAGTTTTTTCTCTAACCTGTTAAGTCTGCCTCTAATGCTGTTGTCTTCTTCAATATCTCCAACTTTCAAAACAAAGCCACCAATAAGTTCCGGCTGCTCAACCATTGTAAGTTCAACAGTTTCTTTATTGTACTTCTTTGCAAGGTAATTCTTAATCTGACTTAACTGATTTTCATTTGGCTCTACTACGTAAGATAATGTAGCTGTTAAAATGTTGTTTGCTTCATTATATTTCTTATAGTAAGCTTCTATAATCTCATCTATATAAGACATTTTTTCATGGTCACATACAACCTTTAAGAAATTCTCTATTTCTTTTGGAAAAACTTTTTCTATAATAGAATATTTTTCATTCTTTGAAATAATGGGACTTTCCAAAGTTCTATGCAACTGCTCTGTCAAAGAAAAAATTCTTTTACTCTCTTCAACTGTATCTTTCTTTATGCCTAATTCAAAAAGAACTTCTCCATAATTATTCGCTGTCTGTGTCATTTACACCACCTGCTTTAGCCAAAAACTGATCATACATTAACTGATTGCTTTCCTTTGTACCGGATTCACCCAATACTTTTTCTGCTGCTGCAACAGCAAGTCCTGCAATCTCTGACTGTAAATCCTGTACTGTCTTTTCTCTATCCAGTTCTACAGCTTTATGTGCATCCTTTATAATTCTGTCTGCCTCTGCACTTGCCACAGAAACCTTGTTATTATATTCAGTCTGCGCACTCTTTCTAGCTTTCTCGATGATTTCTGAAGATTCCTTATGTGCCTGTGTAAGCTTATCTTCATACTGAGCTTTCAAGTCATACGCTTTATCCTTTTCTTTTCGGGCATCAGCAATATCTCCTTCAATCATCTGCTTACGCTGTTCCATAATATTAGTTACCGGTTTGATTAAAAACTTTCTAAGTGCAAGGTAAAGTACAATTAGATTGATGATGGTAAATACAACGTTCCAATCTATTCTTAATAACTGCATTCTCTACCAAATCCTTTCTTATCCTAAGAATAAAATAATTAAAATAGCTACAACCATACCGAAAATTGCAGTACCTTCTGCAAGGGCACAACCAAGTAATAATGCCTTAGTAATCTTTCCTTCTGCTTCCGGCTGTCTTGCGATTGCATCTGTTGCCTTTGATGTTGCAATACCAATACCTACACCTGCTCCAATACCTGTTAATGCTGCTAAACCTGCTCCAATTGCTACTAATGATGTCATAATATTTATCTCCTTTTACTCTATACTTTCTTTAATAAATAGCGATGTTAAAAATACAAACACATATGCCTGTATAAAACCATCAAATAAATCAAAATACAAACTTAATGGAACCGGCACCAAAACCGGCGCTACTATTTTAATAAGTTCCATAATTACGAATGCGCCTAAGATATTACCAAATAAACGCATACACAACGACAGTGGTCTGATGAATACCTCCAATATGTTCATAGGAAGCATTATTATTATCGGCTCTGCAAAGCTTTTCAAAAATCCCTTTACACCTTTCTGATGTATTCCTGCATATTCTACAAGAATAATACTCATCAGTGCCAACGCTCCTGTTACACCTACATCTTTAGTTGGTGATTTCAGTCCAAACAGACCAATCATGTTTGAGATTGCAATGTAAATTCCAACTGTCATCATATAAGGAATATACCTTTTTCCTTTTTCTCCTAACATATCGTAGAAGAAATTGTGTAATCCTCCGATAACAGTTTCCACAACCAGTTGTCTTTTTCCAACGTTTTCTACCTTTAGATTTCTTCCAAGGAAGAACGCTGCCACAATTAATACTGCCATAATAATCCACGTGACCACGACAGATTCGGCAACCGGAATTCCTCCAAAAATCGGAATTGTAAATGCTGTCTCACAATTTAATTCTGCCATTAATTCCTCTGACAGATTTCCCATTTTTGAACCTCCTCTCTTAGTATTGAACATATTTACGTGTCTGACTTATTTATCGGATATCAAACATCCAAGTTTTAATCGCACGAATTACTTCGCACCTTACACTTAAACATGTTACCTTGAAAATTGATTTCTCAGTGTAGAACCTTTGGCTGTTAATTGCCTGCACTAACATATATTATGTACAAATACCATACTTTTTTTATTATATTTACTATAATATTTTTTCTCATATAGTATAAAAGAGCAGATGCCACAGCCCTTCATCCGACCGTAACTCCACTCCCTTGTGTATATGTCATTGCCTATGCAACTATTGTCAAATATCTCTCACAATTCGCAATTATACTACTTTCTCCAAATAATGGTAGTCTTTTTTTTACTAATTGTGATTTTTTGTCAATTTGTCAATTATGTATATTGGCTATTTTTTACATTTTTTAAGATTATAAAGATGGTTTTTTAGTGTATTTTGTATGTTTTATACAATTTTCATTATACATGTGTCTAATTCTTATTCTTGTGATTATGCTTTTTTCGTCTATAATTTGTGAGTTTTTCATAAAAAAATTAATGGTTTTTTATGTTAAATTACTGCTAATGTTTGCCATCATAATAAAAACATTGAACTCTCCATTGGTATGGTCTACTTCCATTCTGCCATCATATTTTTCAACTACGGCACTAACCGAAGACAGACCTATTCCTGTATCTTTAAACTCCCGTTTTCTTGAATAATAACCCGAATGACCTTTCTTAATTTCACCATTGTATATATTTGAAACCAACATACAAATATACTCATTACTTTTGCTTATCCTTAATTTTATTCTTTTATTTTCTTCTTTTTCACTTGCTTCAATTGCATTTTCCAAAAGATTTCCTATTACAATACATAAGTCTGTATCACGTATCTTCAACTCTTCCGGTAAAGTCACTTTTAAATCCACCTGAATTTCATTATCCCGTGCCATAAGAATATAATGATTTAAAATTGCATCAACTGTACTATTTTTACAATAAACGATAGGCTCTTTTGTTGAGTCAATCTTGTTATATTCTTCCAGATATTCTATTAGCTGGTCTATTTTATTCTCTTTCGCCAACTGATAAACCACATTAATATGATGATGCATATCATGTCTGCTTTTTCTTATTCTATCTATTTTTTCGGTAATCATATTGTATTGCTCTGACTGCATATCAATAAGCATCTTGCTTCTCTTAGACTTTTCCTCTGCCCTAACAGTTTTTTCTTCTGAATTCATATACGAAAACTGCATTACACTAACAATTACAACACCTATACTTAACGTAAATCTTGCCAGTACCTGATGAAAATGCATATATGTAATCTCAAAATCATTTTCACAATATGCCAAACTTACTATGGAAAAAACTATAGGAATAATCCATGCGTATTTCCATTGTCTTCTATTGTTGGTTCTCACAACCGGAACTATGTATTTCTTCCATAATATATACATAAATGGAAAGCATACCACTGATATTATAATTCTTAAAACTGCCGTATCCAAATAAGTCGCCGACTGCCTTATGGTTATATAATTATTAATATGACTTGCCCAAACCAATATAACAACACTTATGGGCAATAATAATCCATACACAAACAATGACTTTTCTATATAATCATCCACTAAAAAAATAACCAACGTCAAAACCACAAATATTTGGACCACTCGATAGGAAAACATAACATCCAAATTGTAAAACTCTGCCGTGGTTATCTTTTTAAATATTAACAAATATATTGTTAGTGCAATATAATTTAAAACTCCTGTTGTTATTACAGAAAATCTTAATCTGTCTTTAAATGGCATATATAAAAGAAATATCCATGGGAATACATCTAAAAAAACATTTGTAATTAACCAAAAACTGCTCATACTTCCCCCCTACTACTTTATGACTGTAATTTTGACTCTATTTCATCGCTCATTTCCAAGAAGCATTCCATCAAAATAGGATTAAACTGTTCACACTGTCCTGTTTTAATCATTTCAACAGCTTTCTTGTGACTTATTGCTTCATTATATATGTCTGCTAATATAGTCAATGACTCCAAGCTCATAAGCTTTTCTAATAAATGATGCTGACTTTTCATCAGAAATCATTATTACAGGAACATTTTCTGAGAGACTTTTCTGCTTCATATAAGTCAAAACTTCAAATCCGCTCATTCCACACATTTTTAGGTCAAGAAGTACCAATGCAATGTCTTCTCCATATTTGTTCAACATATCTATTCCCTGTTCGGCATTTGACCCATTAAGCATATCAAACTCTCCGCCTAACATTTCTGTCAATTCATCACAATCACTTTCTGAATCGTCAATTATAAGTATTTTAAATCTGTTAACATCACTAACATTATTGCCAATTACGTTCTTTTCATTTTCAGTTACAACCATATTCTTTTTAATCTTAGCCTTATACATTAACTTATCAGCCTTTTCAACGGCTTTCTCTATAGGCTGTCCACCTGAAATTACTCCACCTATACTTACTGACAATTTAAGTTTAGGATATCCCGGAACCTTGGTATTATCTATTGTCTCTCTTATGTGTTTTATTTTCTTAACAAAAGTATTTTCTTCAATTCCCGGCATAACAATAAGAAATTCATCACCACCATATCTTATTATTAAGTCTGTCTTTCTTATTTCCTTCTTTATTACACTTACAACTGTTTCCAGTGCAACATCCCCTGCCATATGCCCAAATGTATCATTATATAATTTGAAATCGTCAAGGTCTAACATGGCAATTCCTGAAACTCTTGTTTTCATCTTAATATTCTCTTCGTAATATTTTCTGTTATATGCACCTGTCAGAACATCAATATAAATCTCTTCATCTATTCCTGCTATCTTTTTTATTATTTCCTTACGTCCGTCCTGATCTATTAAAACATCGCTGTCTAAGCAATTAATCATCTCCATAATATGAGGCACATTATCTATTTCAATATATTTTGATATCACCTGATACATATCAGAATTAATAAATTCAATCTTAGTTCTCTGCTTCTTATCAGCTAATACTCTTGCTGAAATACAATTTTCACAGCGTTTATCTCTGTTCCAAAATGAATAGCATTGGCATGGATTGTCCGGAATTTTTTTCTTTCTTAATGAATTAGCTTTCTCAAATCCTTCAACATCCAATATTCTTACAATTGAAAAAACTTTTTCAAGCTGCTCCATCATTTCTTTTGTCTCCTGCTTAGTCATACTTTCGTCCATTCCCATGTTTTTCCTCTTTCCTATTTATATTTATAGATTTAGTCTAAAAGTATATAATAAAAAAATAGAGCTAATCATATTTTAGCATTCATACTCCGTATTTCTAAAACATTAACTAGCTCTATTATAATAAATTGCACTATAATTTTAAATAGTTTTATATAATCTTTCCATTCTTTATTATGTGTTTAATTTCTAAATTTTTATCCAGCAATACTAAATTTGCGATTTTTCCCGGCTCTATGCTCCCAAATCTGTCATATATACCTATGGCTTTTGCCGGATTAACCGCTGCACACTTTATTGCACTTTCCAACGGAATATTCATTTTTTTAACCGCTGTTCTTACACAATTCATAAGATTAGTAACTGAACCTGCTATATTTCCTTCCTTTGTAAGTGTTGCCACATTTCCCTTCACTGTAACATCCAATCCTCCAAGTGTATATTGACCATCATCTAATCCACAAGCCATCATACTGTCACTTATCATTATGATTCTGTCATCTCCAAACATTTTAAATGTTGTTCTAACCGTTGAAGGATGGCTATGTACACCATCCACAATCAATTCCACTGTCACATCTTCATTGTCACATGCTGCTCCTATAACTCCCGGACTTCTATGGTAGAAATCATTCATTCCATTATATAAATGTGTTACGTGTTTTGCTCCATTATCAAAAGCAAGCTTTGCCTCATCATAATCTGCCGCCGTATGTGCTACTGAAACTCTAACATCATCTTTAATAGCCTTTATGCATTCAATTGCCCCATCTGTTTCAGGTGCAATATCTACTAATTTAATAAGTCCTCCTGCTGCTTCCTGCAATCTGTAAAACATATCTGCATCAGGTTTATGAATAAATTTCGGATTTTGTGCTCCCTTCTTTTCCATTGAAATAAAAGGGCCTTCCATGTTTATTCCAACAAGTTCTGCTCCTTCTTTTCCATCATACTCTCTTGCTGTCTTATAAATTTCACTTAATTTTTCTTCCGAAAAAGTCATTGAGGCAGGACAAATGGTTGTAATGCCGTTTTTCAATTCATATTCAGCCATTTTTGAAATAGCCTCCTTTGTTCCATCGCAAAAATCGTATCCTACACATGCATGAAAATGAATATCTGTAAGACCCGGTATTACATATAAACCTGTTGCATCAATTATCTCTCCTTCACCTGTCTTAGATATTTTTTCATCTTCAACATATACTTCTTTTTCTTCAAATCTACCCTCTGCATTAAATACTAATCCATTTTTTATAATCATCTTTAATACCTCTTAATTTCTTTCACTCTTTTGTAATTTTCTTTGATGTAATTACAACTTATTATAGGATTCCTGCCAAAGCCTCTTTATCTCCCACTAACGTTACATCATTGTGAAGTTGTAATACTGATGCGGGAACTTCCGGTGTTACAGGTCCCAAAAAGGCTTTCTTCACTATATCTGCCTTATCTTTTCCCGATACAACTATTATAATTTTTTTTGCCTGCATAATAGATTTTATTCCCATTGTATATGCCTGTTTTGGCACATCTTCCTCTCTTTCAAAAAATCTCTTATTTGCTTCAATTGTGCTCTTCGTTAAGTCAACACAATGAGTTTCCTTTTCAAAAGCCTCTCCCGGTTCATTAAATCCAATATGTCCGTTATGACCAAGTCCTAATAACTGCATATCAATTCCACCAAACTTTTCTATTATGTCGTTATACTCCTGACACGCCTTTTTTGAATCAGGTTCCAATCCATTTGGAACATAGGTATTTTCTTTCTTAATATTTATTCTGTCAAATAAATGTTTGTTCATAAAATATCTGTAACTTTGGTCATTATCTCCTGATAATCCTTTGTATTCATCCAGATTAATTGATACAACACTTGAAAAATCCAAATCACCTTTTTCATACCATTTTACAAGCTGATCATAAATTCCAATTGGAGTGGAGCCTGTAGCAAGTCCCATAACACTATCCGGCTTTAAAATAATCTGAGCTGAAATGATATTTGCTGCTTTTCTGCTCATTCCCTTATAATCCTCACCTACATAAATTCTCATAACTGATTCCTCCTAATATATTTTAATTATTCTATTTTGTTCCGTTTTCTTCGCTGAACAAATCTGTAACAGACAAATTTCTTGCCATTAAAGTTTCACTAATATATCTCTGGTTCCAAAGGTCATCTTTTTTATATCCTGACGCATCTATATAAACCTGTTTTCCTGCAAAGTCTACCTTAACCAAAGTATAACTTCCTGAATATTTCCAATTACCTAAAACTATATGAGCCGATATTCCTGCCTTATTGCACAATCTTGCAAGTACCTTGCTATATCCTGTTGCAATAGCCTTTCCATTAACCACACATGATGTGCATCCCTCAAAGTAATTCTTTTCAAAAGCTTCCGTCATATTTGAAACACTGTCAGAGCTTTCCATCATTTCATTATCCATAGTCAAATTATCATCCATCCATTTAAGGAAATAATCAATTGTCTGTTTTTTGCCATATTCTTTAGGAATTTCTTCCACTACTTTATTAAGTATTTTATCTGCCTTCTGTTTCATATCCAAAACTTTTTTCTTTTTTGTTTCATCTATTGTTTCTAATGGTTTCTTTAATTGATCAAGATTATTTACATATCCGTCATCATCAATATTACCCTGCACATTTAAACCTTCTGCCGGGTATAATAAAATTAAACATTTTACAATCTTCTTTTCTTTTATATCAGTAATATTTTTTGTTATAGAACTAATACTTTGATTTTTTTCTGTCATAGGGACATTTACCATTGCATAAAACAAATCATCTTCTCCGCAATACAAAGCCTGAGTTACCCTTGAATATTCTGTTCCGTTAAGTGGATTGTCAAAATAAAGTTCTCCACCTTTAAAATTTATAATTGCCTCTTTTATTTTTTCATAAGCCTTTTTCTCATTATCACTAAGTTTTTCATAATAATATGTATCATTAAATACCTTATCTTCCCTCGGAGGATTTCCAATCTGGTTCTCATATGGATTAGCTTTATACTTTTGTTTTTCATAAACAGATAAAATGCTCACTAATATTATTAAAATTATTATTGCCCAAAAAACTTTTGGATGGTCCTTTACTACTTTAAACATTTAATCCTCCCTTTGTTTATATTAATAGTTTTATTTTTTTCTTGATTTTGCCACAAGAAGCTTATTCTAAAAATCTCAAAGGGATGTCTTAACAGACACCCCTTTGATTTAAATATAATTAAATTATTTACAAAGTTTCTTAAATTCATCAGCTACAAACTGTACTTTTGTTCCAATAATAACCTGAACATTATTCTTGCCCGGTCTGAGAACCCCTGCTACGCCTGCTGATTTAATCTTCTTTTCATCTACGATTGTATTATCTTTTACTTCGAGACGAAGTCTTGTAATGCAGTTATCAATTTCAACAACATTTTCTTTTCCACCGATACCTTCTAATATAATAGAAGCAACCTGTGTATAATCATTATTTCCAAGTTCTGCCTGTTTTTCAGCTTCAACATCGTCATCTTCACGACCTGGTGTCTTAAGGTCAAACTTTGTAATTGCAAATCTGAATACTACATAGAATACTATAAATGCTGCAATTCCCAAAGGAATGATTAACCATGTCTTTGATGCTGCAGGAAGTGTTGATGAGAATACTAAGTCTGTACAACCTGCTGAGAATGAGAATCCTGCTCTAAATCCTACATAATATGTAATTACTGTAAAGATACCGTAAAGGATAGCATAAATTAAGTAAAGTACAGGTGCTAAGAACATAAAACCAAATTCAAATGGTTCTGTAACACCACATACGAATGCACAAATTGCTGCTGAAAGTAAAAGACCTGCTGCTACTTTCTTCTTATTATCCTTTGCACAGTGAAGCATTGCTAAAGCTGCACCCGGAACACCAAACATCATACATGGGAAGAAACCTGACATATACATACCAAGTGACCAGCTTACATCTGCTGAAGTCTTACCACCCCAGAAGTTTGTTAAATCACCAAGTCCGATTGTATCGAACCAGAATACATTGTTAAGTGCGTGATGTAATCCTGTTGGAATTAACAATCTGTTAAAGAATGCATATAAACCTGCTCCAACACCATCTAATTTAACGATTCCTTCACCTAAAGCAATAAGTGCACCGAATACTAATGGCCATACAAATAATAATACTACTGATACAAGAATTGAAACAACTCCTGCTACAATGGCTACACATCTCTTACCACTGAAGAATGATAACCAATCAGGTAATTTAGTATCTTTAAACTTGTTATAGCATGTTGAACCAATAATACCTGCCAAGATACCGATAAATGGGTTTACAATCTTGTCAAATGCCAATGTCTTATTAGCATTTTCAGCAATTGCCGGCATAATAGTTGTAACAAATCCTGTGTTTAATAATGTTGTTATCATTAGCCATGATGCTAATGCTGCAACACCACCTGTACCATCATTATCCTTGGATAAACCAACACCAACACCGATTACAAATAAAAGTGCCATATTATCAATTAAAGCAGCACCGGCCTTAACCAAAAATAAACCAATCAAAGGAATAACTCCTTTGATATCACCACCCTGCATTGTTGCAGGACATAAAGCGTAACCGATACCTATTAAAAGTCCGCATATTGGAAGTACGGCTACTGGAAGCATTAATGCCTTTCCTAATTTTTGAAGATATTTCATCATAAAAAACATCCTCCTTTCTCATTATTATAATATTATTTTTAAAATCCCGTCTTTTAGGACTTTATTTACTTTATTTTGTAAGTTCAATTATTGTGTCACCCACACTAACTTCCTGACCAACATTTGTTTTCACTTCTTTATAGATGTCAGAATTGCAGATTATAATAGGGGTAATTACATCAAATCCTTCACCTTTAAGTGCATCAATATCAAACTCTAAAATCAAATCTCCTTTTTTAACCTTGTCTCCTACACTAACTTTAGGTGTAAAATACTTTCCTTTTAATTTTACAGTATCAAGACCTACATGCATTAATATTTCTGCTCCATTATCTGAAACAATACTTAGAGCATGCTTTGTATCAATAACTACTGCCACGCTTCCGTCTATTGGGGAATATAGTTTTCCTTCACTAGGCTCAATTGCCATTCCTTTTCCTAACATTTCCTCACCAAATGTTGGATCGTTAATACTTGAACTTGGAACAGCCATTCCTTTTATTGGTGCTACCAAAATATCATCAGGCGCTACCACTTTTTTTTTCAAAAAATCAAACATTTAATAATCCTCCTATCGCTTATATTTCAATATGTGGCTGAATACGTTTAATGTAAACTGCCAAATATACTTTTTCCTCTTTAGGAATATCATATCCATATTTACTTTGTACAAACTGACTTATTTTCTCACTTACATCATATTCCTTAGGATACTTATTAATAATCATATCTAAAAATTCCTGATCCTGATTGTCCAACAATTCTCCTGCAAACATACGTTGTGCAAAGAATTTCAAATGTGTTATAAACCTTGAGCAGTGTAAACCCAATTCATCAAGTTTTATACCTAATTCTTTTTCAACAATACTGATACATTCCCTAATCATTGTTGTAGCATTAACTGTATCACTCATTCCCATATTGTACTCTGCAATTACAAAATGAAGTGCTATAGATGCAGCTTCATCTTGTGGCAATTTTATTCCTGCCTCACTCTCAATAAGTTCCAGTGCCTTTTCACCAACCAAATATTCACTAGGATAAAAGCTCTTAATCTCATTAAATAAAGGATTTTCAAATAATTCTCCTTTGGTTGACCGTTCAAGCAAGAAATTAATATGATCCGTCAATGAAATATATATACTTGGACTTAATCTTTTAGGCATAACCTGCTGTGCATATGAAATAATGTCTACAGAAAGATTCAAATAATTATGTGGAATCATTTCAATCAATTCACTAAACTTACCAACTTCATCTTCACTATCCAAAACGAATCTCTTTTCAATCTTATCCTCAGCTACTTCGTCTCCAACCTTCTTTTGAAATCCTATTCCTTTCCCCATAAGAACAATCTCCCTATTGTTTTCGTCATGGGTACTTAACACATTATTGTTTATTACTTTGTTTATTATCATAATTTTTCCTATTTTATTATCTATATCATATAATAGCTTTACTAAATCATTTGCTTTTTTTCATAAAATTGTTTTTGTAAAAAAAAATAGACCTAGCCCCGCAAAAAAACTTGATCTGCGAAATCCGGTCTTGCCTAACGAAATAGTAACAATCCATAATAACGTTCTCTCAACTGTTAAAACTTGTTTAGCATTTATTTCCAAATATGTCAACAATTTTTCAAATTTTATTCACACTTTTGCACAATCATTCAAAAAAAGGGTCTGACATTGCCAGACCCTCAAAAATTCAATTCTTCCTAATTTAATTTTTCTATTATTTTTACTATTTTCTTACTTTAACTTTCTTAATTTTACTCCAATCACCTGTTACTTTCACATTGCCTGACTTAACTACATATGCACGTACCTGAATATAATAAGTTTTCTTCTTAAGCTTCTTCAAAGTCTTTTTTACAGATTTTGTTGTTACTGTTTTAGCCTTTTTCAACTTTTTGTTTGTTGAATATTTTATCTGATAGCCTGTAACACCTTTTACCTTCTTAATATTTATCTTAATATTTCTGTTGTTCTTTGAACGTACTACCTTTTTTACGCTTACTTTTCCCGGTCTGCTTACTACAACCTTAGATGTAGTTGTCACTCCATTACCCGTTGTTGTCAATCCATTGTTAGTTGTTGTCACTCCATTATTAGTTGTTGTCTTTTCTTCACTTGGTAGTGTTGTTTTATTTGTTGTGCTTTCTCCGTTATTATAATTAGGATCAGGAATCTGTGTTGTTGTCTTAAATGATACATTAGATAAAGTAATGTTTGCTGCTGAATTAGTTGCTGCTGCATCACCATCACACTTTCCCATTCCAAAGTATAAGTCAAGAACGCCTTCCATATCTTTTGCCAAAGTTACTTGTCTTGAGAAGTTATAAGGCACTCCGGCTTTTAAGTCAATATATTCACCAAATATTTGTTCGTCGCCATCTCCAGCTACTTTTACAAAAACCCTCTTATCCACATCAGATGTCATTGTAAAACTATAGTTATATGTTCTGCCCGGATAGTAATGTAATCCTTTTAAGTACTGCTGAACTCCCCACTGTGAATTACCTATTGATGTAATGTTCATTGTTGCGCCTGTTACTGCTTTGTCTGTAGGTTTTGATGTACCTGAAGCCCCTGCCCAGTCAGAGCCGAAATAAGAACCCCATTTTCCACTACATGTTTCAACAGCATCTTCTGTTACAGTAATCATAGGTCCCGTATACTTAGTTGTTGTTTCTTCAACTTTCTTATATGCTCTAACCCAGTCAACTTCCATTGTTGCCGGGAAAGCTGTTTCATCAATGTCATATCCCGGCCACTGACCGCCAATTGCCATATTAAAGATAACAAAGTATTCCTTTCTTACCTCGCTAAATGAGTCGTTTGAAACATCCATCGTTCTATAAACTTTGCCATCCACATACCATCTTAACTTGTCTGCTGTCCATTCAACTCCATATACATGATATTCTGTTCTGTCAGCCACTGCTACTGAACTTCCTGAATCTGCGTTATTATTTCCCGGATCATGAAACCAATGCAATGTTCCATATACAAGATTTTCATCATTGATTGCTTCCACAATGTCTATTTCACCACATTTAGGCCAACCTACAGAATCCTGATTTGCTCCAAGCATCCAAAACGCAGGCCAAACACCTTTAAACTTTGGCATTTTAATTCTCGCTTCAATCTTTCCATATTTGAAGTTCTTCTTATTCTTTGTTGTAATTCTTGAAGATGTATATTTCATTCCGCCATAGTCTTCACGCTTGGCTGTAATCTTCATAGTACCATTACTTACCTTAATATTTCTGTCAGTATAATACTGCTGTTCGTTATTACCCCAGCCCCAGCTTCCTGTTCCTATTTCATAGTTCCATGTGTTAGTGTCAAGATAATTACCATTAAACTCATCTGACCAAACCAATTCATAATTGTCTGCTGCTTTAACAGTATTACTAAAAGCAAATACCGTTCCAATGACAGAAAATGTCAATAAAGCCTTTGTCAATAAACTCTTCTTCATATCATTCTCCTTAATTTTAATTATACGTTCCAAGGTCTTCGTCCACCATTATTCAAACATAGGTAGTACAATACCCTTTGATTCCATAATATATCTAAACAAATAAAAACGTTTTTTGCAAGAGTTTATTGTTATTTTGCACAAAAAATAACACGCAGGTAATTTCCACGTGCTATTTTACTTAATATGTAATTATTTTAATATTATTCTATGATAAATCTATGTAAATAAATATATATGAATAAATCTATATAAACAAATCTTTGTAAATAAATCAATATGAAAATTAATCTACTGAATTAATAATCCACTGACCATTCTTAGTTGTAGCAGATACTGTAAAACCATCATAATAGAAGAAGCCATCATACTCACCTTCTTCAAGACAGCTCTTATCCTTATCCATACTCTTATACTTTCCAATTGCAGCTACTAACTCATCCATATTCTTTCCAATATACTTTTTAGCAGCACTCTTACCATTGCTATTTGACTTAGCCTTAGTTGCCTTTTTAGAACTCTTCTTTACAACCTTCTTAGCCTTCTTAGTTGTGGTTTCAACCTTTTTAGTTACCTTTTCAGTAGCCGTCTCTGTTACCTTCTCCGTTGTTTCTTCTTTATTTTTTTTCATAATGGCTGTTTCACCCTTATCAGCCTTCTTCTTTGTTTTCTTTTTTGCCTTTGTAGTAGCCTCTTCCACAGCTGTAGTTTCAGCAACAGTAGTTGTTTCCTCCACAGTAGTCTCCTGCACAGTTGTTTCTGCAACCGTAGTTGCTGCAGCTGTAGTTGCCTCTTCCTTTTTGCCATTTCCACAACCTACTGTTAAAACCATGGCTGCCATAACAGTTCCAATCATAAAATACTTTCTCATTCTCTATTATCTCCTTAACTTACAATATTTAACAACTTAATATACGTTATTCCATATTCCAAAACATTTTTTAACGCAAACACGTTGATTTTCTTATATAAAATGTTTTGAAATATACCGACGTATATTAAGTTGTTTATTCTTCTAGTTCTAATGATGTTTTTACACCGGAAGAATAGTATTTGTTATCCTTCTGGGTTATTACATCTATGTCGTATGTTCCTGCTTCTACTTGGGATGTGTCTAAGTACATGCCGTAGTCATATCCTTCGTTTTTTGACGTTACGTCTATTGGTGCCGGAAATGCTTCATATGTGTATTCATTGTCTTCACTTTTTAGGCGTACATAGATTTTGCTATCGTCATCTATGTATTTTGAATCCACTTTTCCACTTATTGGTACATATTCTTCATCGTCGCCAATTTCTGCAGTTGTGTTGCTGTTTACTTCCATTGTGTTTAAGTTACCTGCTCTTAATGGGGCTGCCATATATGGTGCCTCTTCTATAAGTGCATGTATGTGTCTTTCTACAAGTTCAATTACTACTTTGTCTGCTTTTTTTTCATTTTGCAGATTCCAGTTGTATGGAACTGCCTTTGTAAAATAGCCATTGTGAAATTCATCTGCCACAAACGGTATTAGCGCATTTCCAAATGAGTCACGGTACATTACAATTGATTCTTTTTTGCCTTTGCTTTCTGTTTCAATTGATATATCTGTAACTTTTTTGTTGTTTGAAGTTACTTTGTACGAACTTTTTTTATTGTAGATTACATTTGTATCTTTTTTGTTTCCTTTTGGAAATAACATTCCATACAAGTCCCCTGAAAAGTTTTTCTTTATGGTATGCCTTTCATTAGTATAATCGTAGTGGTCTTTTCCTAAATAGTTAAGTATGGCATTACAGCCCATTGCCGCTCCCTGATTATTCCAATGGCTATCCAGCTTGTGATATACTTCTTTTCCGGAATCAATGAACATTTTCTTTAAATCAACTGTGTTTATATTTTCTTTTTTCATTTCTGCCTGTAATAAGCTGTAATTATTCTGCTCACTTGTTTTTATGTATCGCTTTGGCATATATTCAGGATAAAGCGAGTTCTTATTTGGTGCTATTACAAATAGAAACTGTCTGTTGTTCTGTTCCACATTTTCCTGCAATAAAGATAAAACTCTTCCACAGGAATAGATTTCTCTTTTTGACAAAGTATTTTGTCCAAGATAATCATCTAATGTTTCACTGAAAAACAAATAGCCTTTACTGCCAACTATAACTTTCTCATTTCCTGATTGTCTGAAAACATTCTTCTTTATTATAGCATCTGCTTCAATTAAATTCTGCCTAAAAGCAAAATTGTCTGAAAAATAGTCGTTTAACTGATCAAAAAACTTTACATTTAACTTTCCGCCTGTCTTAATTGACGGGAAAATCTGTACCTGTCTCTGCTCCACGCTTACATCTGTTTTAAAAAATAACATTCCAAGAGATGGTAGACACAGTAAACAGAAAAATATTATTATAAATATTTTTTTCTTCATTTCGGTCACCTCTTAAAATCTAAAATAAATAAACGGATTATAGGTTGCTGTTGCAAGGCTTATAATGCATACAAGTAGTAATCCTATATCTGCTATGTGAATTATTGTTTCATTTATGTTGCTGCCAATCTTTTTAGAAATGGTATTTTCCAACTTCTGTCTTAACGGATATGCAAAAATAATTGCCATTATTATAACAAATATATAATATGGACTAAGAAGTCCTGCCACAAAGCTGATTGACTTTACTTCCATATTAAAGCCGGTAAACATTGTTTTTAACATCGTAAGACCAAGTCCTACTGAATCTGCCCTGAACATTACAAATCCGCAAACTACAACTATCCATGTAATAATATTTTTTATAATGTTATTTTTTATTTTAATTATACTGCCCAATGTGTCTTCTATTACATTGGCAACTCCGTGGATTAATCCCCATATTACAAACGTCCAGTTGGCTCCGTGCCATATTCCTGTCAGAAGAAATACTATCATCTTGTTAAATTCACATCTAAACTTTCCTTTTCGATTTCCACCTAAAGGTATGTAAACATATTCTCTAAACCAAAGTGATAGGGAAATATGCCATCTTCGCCAAAAATCCTTTATTCCTTTTGCGCTGTATGGGTGGTTAAAGTTTTCATTAAACTCAAAACCAAATATTTTTGCCATTCCTATTGCCATATCAGAATATCCACTAAAATCATAATAAATCTGAAGTGTATAGGATATTGCTCCAACCCATGCCACAAGAAAATTATAATCGGTAATCTTTAATGCAAATATTGAATCCGCCATATATCCTGTGGCATTTGCAATAATAAGCTTCTTTGTAAGGCCTCTTATAAATCTGCTAATTCCTTCAGTTGTTTTTTCAATACTGCTTGTTCTGTTGTTAATCTGTTTTGCTATTTCATTGTATCTGATAATAGGTCCGGCAATAAGTTGCGGAAAGAATGATACATAAAGCATCAGGTTAAATAGATTCTTCTGAACCATTTCAGGATTTCTGTACACATCAATTACATATGACAATGCCTGAAATGTAAAAAATGAAATTCCTATTGGTAGGGCAATTCCCGGAATCTTTATATTAAGTCTTCCTGCATAATTAATATTTTCCAAGATAAATGCTGTGTATTTAAACACACACAGCACACCTATATTACAAATAACTGCTATTATTAAGACAATCTTTTTTCCTGCTATATTATTAGCCTTACTAAATCTTCCCTCCATCAAACCAAATATGTAATTAGCTATTATTGAACCAATCATTAATAATATATATATTGGCTCTCCAAATGCATAAAATATTAGGCTTGCGATAATCAATAATGTATTCTTTCCCTTTATTCCCGGCACTATAAAATATAATGCGCAGACAATAGGCAAAAACACAAAAAGGAATATTGCCGAACTAAAAACCATAATCTGCTCCTCGTAAACGTTGTCTGTATTTCTTAACGTCTTATCTATGTTTTTATTAGATTTTTCTCTTGTCTACCGGATGACAATTGTAATTCTTATACGATAAATTATAGTACTTGTTATAATCCTTTGCTCTTGCAAATAAAGCATCATATACTTTTCCGTTTAATTCAACCCATGCATGTTCTGAATCATGTGCCACATAAACATCCTTGTATCCTGCTTCGTGAAGTAAAAATGCAAGTGCTGCTGATTCTGAAACACAACAACCATCTCCGTGGATAAAAATATCATCTGCGAAAGTTGACTCCCAACCTTTCTGCTTATAAATCCTTTTAAGGAATCTATATCTCTTATATGGACGTTTTGCAATCCAGTCAAAACATTTTCTTAGTTTCTGCTGCTTTGTATCTGTATATTTGCATAATTCATTTAACTGCTTTCTTGCTCTCATCATTGTTTTGATTTTGGCAACGCTAAGGTCAGTCTGCTTAGCCTTTCCGGCTTTGTCAAGTTTAATGCCGTCAACAGTACATTTCTTAGCCATCTTTCCATTAGTACGTCCGAAATAGTAATAGTCCTTTTTGTACTTAGCCCAACCTGTAACCATTACTCCTTTTTTATCAAGAAGGTATGTTTTATTCTTTACTGTAACTAACTGGTTCTTTATTTTTTTGCCTGATATCTTGCAATAAGTCTTGCCCTTTTTAGTTTTAAATTTTGCAACAGGTTTTTTCTGTTTCTTACTGTTTGTTTTTATTGTTTTATTATTTGAATCTGTGTTATTTTTGTTTACAGTTTCTTTATTGTTTAAATCTGTATTTTTTTTGTTTACAGTTGTTTTCGTTACGTTACTTTTGCTTTCCGCCTGATTTGTTGTAGTTGGTGTTTTGTCATTTGTTACTGCTGTCGTCGTTACTGCGCTTATCATTCCTACGCAAATCATTACTGCCAGAAAAATCATTATTTTCTGTGTCATCTTTTTCGTTCTTGTGTTCTTCTCTTTCATCTTTCTGTGCTCCCTTCATTTTCCATAACCTTAGTTATCCCGTTATGTCAATTGTAAAATATCAGATAACCTTCCCCATATTTTAATCAAGTAATATCATGTGATGTCATTGTGATATTTGCTATGTACATAATAGCACTAAAAGTTTTATTTTCAAGCTGTTTTTTCCGTAATTTTGTAATATTTTTATATTGTTTCTTAATGTCATATTTTAACTACATTTAGGCTACATTTTGGAATAATCTTATTACATTTTCGTTACATTTTTAACAAAGAAAAAACTATTTTCATAACATTTATTTAATCCGGCTTCGATGTTCCAAAAGAACAATCTATGTAATCAGATTTACCTTATGAAAATAGTTTTTCTATAATCATTTAAATTATATTTTTACGATATGTTTTACGGACGCTGTCCAAGTCCACCTTCCAATGTTATTGTTTCGCCTGTCATAAATTTAAAATCCGGTGAAGCAAGCTGAACGCAAACACGACCGATTTCTTTTTCTACATCGCCATAATGTCCCATAGGTGGCATTTTAACGTTAGCCTTAAATGCTTCCGGATAAGCTTTTTCAAAGTTTTCAAGTTGTGCTGTCCATGCTAGTGGGCAAACAATGTTAACATTAATTCCATCCGGTCCCCATTCTGTTGCTGCAACTCTTGTCAAACCTCTGATTCCTTCCTTAGCCGCCGCATATGCGCACTGGCCATAATTTCCAAACAAACCTGCGCCTGATGCAAAGTTGATAACTGCCCCCTTAGTTTCTTTCAAATATGGATAGCATGCCTTCATATAATGAAATGTTGCATATAATCCTGAGTAAACTGCCAAATCAAACTGTTCAGTTGTATGGTCTGCCAATGTTACACCTGAGGCAGATGCCTGTGCATTATTAATTAACACATCAATTCTTCCAAAGGCATCCATTGCCTGCTTTGCAACGCTTTCAGCTAATGCTTCATTATCAGCGCCTGCACTTATGTCTGCCTGAACCGGAAGAACCCTAATTCCATATTTTTCTTCTAATTCTTCCTTGGCATCAGTAAGCTTTTTAACATTTCTACCTGTAATTACAAGATTGGCACCTTCCTTGGCATATGCTGTAGCTATACCATATCCTATAGAACCACAACTTCCGTCGCTTAAGACTGCTCTTCCTCCGCCTGTAATAATTGCTGTTTTCCCTTTCAATGTACCCATATCATTACCTCCTACAAAATATGTTACTATTACTTTATATTAATTTTTTTGTAAGAACTCCAGTCACCATAATAATTCTTATTGTCTGACTTATAATATGCTCTTACCCTTACAAAATAATTCTTTCTATTTTTTATCTTTGATAAAGTTCCTGTACTCTTTCTTGCAGAAATTCTTCTATATTTGGCTCTGGATGTTGACTTTCTTCGACCATATTGAAGCTGATATCCGGATGCATTATAAACATTGTACCAGCTTACTTTAATTTTCTTCCTACCTGTACGTTTAATTTTTAAATTTGAGACTTTTGATGGTTTAATTATAACAGTAAAAGTTGCTTTTACACCACTTCCGTCTGTTGCCTTAGCTATTACATTGACTTTTCCCAGTTTATAAGCTCTTAAAATTCCTGTGTTTGTATCAATAACAGCACTTCCCGTATTACTTACTTCCCACTCAATATCTTTTGCAGTTGCATTGTCAGGTTTTACAATAGCCTTCAATCTTATTGTTTTGTTAACTGAAACCGTCTTATTTCCTGTAACGGTTATGCTTTTCACGTAATTATTAAATGAATAAGATATTGAATATATTCTCTTATACTTTCCTGTGCTCTCCTCATCTTCAGTTAATACTTTTATGTAATACACACCAGGCTTTAAAGTAATCTCTTCGCTATACTTAACTGATTTTCGATATCTTCCGCCTTTAACTTTTTCTTCTTTTATAAGAGACAATTCGTTGTCACATAACTGAAAAGTGGACTGTCCTGCATTGGATTTATAATTGATAATAACTTTGCTTTCTTCGTCTATAATTATCTTATAATATTCGCACCCATGTTTCTCTGAAAGTGTTGTAGTTACACTTTCATCTTTCTGCAACTCTCCTGCATTCCCAATAGTCTGACTTATATCGTTATTATCTGAATTATCCAAATCTGATTCTGCTGCATTGGTCTGTATCATCAAGGCAAACACTACACAAAATGCTAATATAATTCCTGTCAATGTACTCTTAATTATATCCTTCACTTTATCTCTCCTTCATGCCCCTGATTATAACACATTTATGGTACGTTTTCTTTATTTTTGTTGCATATTTTTTATCATTTGCAGTAGCTCCATATCCTCAGCCTGTACCTTAATATTAGCCTTTAATGGTTCACCGTCAGGTGGGGTAACAGTTAGTTCGATTACACTGCCTTCTTTTACTTCCGGCTGGATTCTTGCAAAAAATTTTGGAAGCATTGGATGGCGTGTGACAAACTTTTCAAACATGCCTTTAAATTTCATCATATCTAATGGATTCATTGTTTTTCTCCTTTTCGTTAACTTTTCCAAATAAATTCAGATTTTTTATGCAAACACGTTAATTTAATTATTGTTTTCTAATAAAAAATTTCTGAACTTATTATAAATCTTAACAGTAAAGTTAGTTATGTGTCAACGATATTCAATCTAGGCTATGTAATATGAATAAGATTTGATGGTATGATAGTTTTGCGAATGTACCTAAAAAAACGGGCAACTTGAAATAGCGTGGTACGTTTATTGCAAACTCAAACTATATGTTGTATGAATTTGATTGCTTTTTAGGTGAGTGTACCCCGAAAAATAGCCTTTTTGAAATGTCGGGGTACATTTTTATTGACACAAACTATATATTGCATAAAATCATTGAAAATTTAAGCAAATGTACCCCAAAAATAGAGAAATTTTATATATTGGGGTATTTCAGCTTTAGGTACATATAATATATTGCATACATTAACCTCAATGTTGTTAATTGCGTACCCAGAAAATCAAGTTTTTTTAAATAGCGGGGTACAAGCAGTCAAAAATGTCACACATAGCTTGCATATGACATATAAAAATGCCAAATTCGTACCCAGAAAAATCAAACTTTTTAAATAGCGGGGTACATAACGCAAAAAGGGCTCCAATGCTGATTAGCATATTGCAATAAACTAATTAGCATCGTGCCCTTTTAATTCGGATTGATTATTATACAATATTTATTCTTAATTTTGGTAGTGTTTTGCCTGTGTATTGTACATATTGTAATAGAAGCCTTTTTGGTTTTCCATTAGTTTGTCATGGCTTCCGTCTTCTATTATTGTACCGCCATCAAATACTATTATTCTGTCACAGAATCGGCATGATGATAGTCTATGTGATATGTAGACTGCAGTTTTGCCTCCTACCAGTTTATCGAAGTTGTTATATACTTCAAATTCAGCAATTGGATCTAGTGCTGCTGTTGGTTCATCAAGTACTACTATTGGTGAGTCTTTGTACAGGGCACGAACTATTGCAAGTTTTTGTGCCTGCCCGCCTGACGGCTCTATTCCCGATTCATCAAACATCTTGTATAGATTTGTATTTTGTTTGTCTTTCAATGAGTTAATCCAACTGTCTATTTCTACTATTTCACATAGTTCATTTATCTTATTCTCAACATCTGGATATTTGTTTTGTCCCATATCTATGTTGTCTTTTATGGAAAATGCCATAAGTTTGTAATCCTGAAATACTACTGAAAGCAAATCAAGATATTTGGAGTATTCTATGTCGTTTATATTCACTCCATTTACAAGTATTTCTCCTTCCGTTACTTCGTACAGTCTGCAAAGTAATTTTATGAAGGTTGTTTTTCCTGCACCGTTTTTTCCTACTATTGATAAGTGCTCTCCTGAATGAATTATTGTATTTATGTTTTTTAGAATATAAACATCTGTGTTAGGATATTTAAAACTTACATTTTTAAATTCAATTGAAACGCCATTATTAATATTAGGAACTACTGCATTTTTGCTTTCTTCGTATTTTCTGTCGATTGCTGCCTGTTCTATGTAATCAATATAATATTTCAAAACTGATGCCGTATATTTTAATTCCAACAAGCCTCTTGAAATACCGTTAAGTGCTTCCGTAAACTTAAGTATAGCCTGTACCAAACTGCTGAAATCACCTACTGTAATCTTTTCTGTCAAAGTATTTATGCCAAGAATAATATAAACTACAATATCGCAGACTTCTGTTGTCGTCACTGCGACTTTATCCTTATTCCATATTTTCATTTCACTTTTCTTTGACAGATTATAAATGCCGTTGCTCTGCTTTTTCTGGTTGTCTATAATCATATCGTCTGAATGATATATTCTAATGTCCTTAGCATATTCACCTGTTGTAAGTTCATCAATATAATAATCAACAACACGGTCCATTTCCATAGCTTCTGAAAAATACTGTTCCTTTATTTTTGTTGTTTTCATTGTTATATATGTGTTAACTACGAAGCTTAACAATACAGGAATTATCAGCCATACAGAGCATTTAACTACTATGTAAATAACACCAGCAAGGACTAAAATATTACTCAAAAGTCCTACTATACCATCTGTAAGTCCCTGAATTAAATTTGTCTGCTCAAATGCACGTCCTGCTTTATTTATACTGTCTAACATTTCTGAATTTTCCGTGTATTCAAACTTCATTTTCATAGTGTTAGAACTAATTTCCATATGAAGCATTCTGTCAAACTGGTCATTACAATAATTCTGCTTCTCATTGGCAAACTTGTTTCCCACTACGTGAATGTATGTACCAATACATATGAACGCAACCCAGAATATTATCATATTCATGTTTCTGTTCTGCTCATATACAATCTCGTTAATTAAATACTTTGAGCCAATAATTGAAACAAAAGGTCCTGCCGTACTGATTATGACTGACATTAATATGTATAAATAATATATAGGAAGATGTTTCCATGCAAACTTTGCAAAATATTTTGTACAAAAACAAATATCTTTTATTCCGCCAAAAAATTTGTTTAACATACCTCACCCTCCTTATCTTTGTAATATTGAGCCTGAACCTGGAACATATTTCTGTATTTTCCATTGGCATTAATTAGCTGTTCATGAGTACCCTCTTCAATAATTCTGCCATCTTCAAACATAACTATTTTGTCACAAAATCTTGTACTTGAAAGTCTGTGTGAAATAAAAATAGCAGTCTTTCCCTTTACCATTTGATTAAATTCCTGATACATTCTGTCTTCTGCCAATGCGTCAAGTGCCGCTGTTGGCTCATCCAAAACAAGAACTTCTCTGTTCTGATAAAGCGCCCTTGCCATGGCAAGTCTTTGTCTTTCTCCACCTGACAAATCAACACCGTTAGGGTCAAATATTCTAAGAAGCATAGTGTCTATTTTGTTTTCATATTTGTTAATCTTTTCATCCAAACCACTTTTTTCCAAAGCCTCCATTGTTCTGTTTTTGTCCGTCTCATTTTCAGGCTTCATTGAAATATTCTGCCATACCGGAAAAGCAAAAATTTCAATGTTTTGGAACACAGGCGCAAATATTTTAAAATATGTATCTCTGTCATACTTCTTTACATCAACTCCATTAAGAAGAATCCTTCCCTCTGTTGGCTCATAAAGTCTCATAAGAAGCTTTGTTAAAGTTGTTTTTCCTGCGCCGTTAATACCAACTACCGCCAACTTGCTTCCCGCTTCAATAGTCAGATTAATATTCTTTAGAACATATTTTTCGTGTCCCGGATATTTAAAAGATACGTTTTCAAATTTAAACTCAAATTGCTTCAAGCCTATATTCTTACTTACGCCCTGGCCTTTTTCAATGTCAGGCTTGTCCTCATTCCAGTCCATAAATGTTCTAAAATCGTCAAGTTCCATTCGGTTCATATTCATCCAAACCATATTGCAAAACATATCTGTCATAGCTGTGGAAAATGATGCAACCAAACCTATGTATAAAACAAAATCAGAAATGCTCATTCCCTTATTTAAAACCATATAAATCAATACTACGTATAGTAATAAATTCTGAAAAAGGCGAAGAAAACTCATCTTTGCCTCGCACATTACCCATTTTCTGTGATTTTTTTTGCAGGCTGCATAATAAACTGTATTTATGTCTTTCCACGTCTGTTCAATAAAATCCTGCATTTTAAATAATCTTATGTCTTTGGCATATTTAAAATCTCTTGCTGTGGAAGAAAAATAATAATTTTTTCTAAAATTAGATGACATTGCATCTCTAAAATTTACTTTCGTCCACTCCATTGTTGAATCAAGGATTTTATATATAAAATATGAAATAACTACCAGCACCAAAATTATCAAAGGATTAATTACTGCTATTGCCGCACCTGCTATAACTACAAGTACAATATTTGAAAGAATATTACTTCCTCTTCTACAGTAACCACTAATTCCCTGATAGTTATACATTGCATGTTTTGATCTTTCAATCAAATCAAGGAAATCCGGATTTTCCATATTTTTAAAATCTGTTGTAAATGATTTTCTAAGATATTTTGAAACTAACCCCTTATATACCTTGTCCCAGGCATACTCGCCTACATATTGAGCCTTTGTGTTAATAAGCTTTACTACAAGAATTATAATTCCCACTGCTACCAACACTTTAATCATTATGTCTGTTGTAACTTTATTTTCTACTAATGCCAATACAATCTTTGGAATATAAATTCCAATAAGCATATACAATGCCGACAATACTCCCATTACAATCATTGCTATAATAAACTGATTGTTTAACTGCCATGTCAGCTTTACTGCATATACGAAATTGTTAAACATTCCATGCTTAGTCGCCTGTATTCCTTTTCGCTCCCTTTCGTGAGATGCAGAAAAGAAATTCTTAATTGCCTCCAATATTTTCTTCATATACATTCCCTCTTTTACTTTCATTGTGGGGGTCCTATGGTAACTATTGCAACTCTTTTAATTTTCGCAACTCTATGCAACTTTTTTTGCAACTCTTACAACTCTTTTTGCAACGAACTTTTCGGGGATAAATAATAGATTTTAACAAATTTAGAATTTGATTAGAATAAATTATTGATTTTTCAATACTCCCTCTTTTCTACACTAAAAACAGTATAACATAATATCTATGATTTTGGGAAACTACTTAAACTTCCAGTTTATGTAGTTTGGTAGAAGACAAGGTTAATTCAATTCAAGTAGGTAATTACCCCATAGAAGCAAGTTTATGCATACTATGGGGTAGATTTCAAGATTCATTGTTATTGAAAATAATATGAATTGCCCCATATGATTAAGTTTTCTCTTTTTATGTGGCAGATACAAAGATTCATCATATTCAAACTAATATGTAACTACCACATAGAACCGAGTTCTCATATTCTGTGAGGTAAGGTTGTACCATACGAACAAGAAATTTCAAATATGGTACAGATATTAGCTTGTTCCTGCTTAACGCAGAAGAAATCTGTACCATACAAGCAAGAAATTTTACATATGGTACAAATACGAGCTTGTTCAATCTCAAATCAGAACAAATCTGTACCATACGAGCAACAAATTTCATATATAGTACAAATACAAGCTTGTTCAATCTCAAATCAGAACAAATCTGTACCATATGAGCAAGAAATCTCATATATGGTACAAATATAAGTTTGTCCCAGCTCAAATCAGAAAAAATCTGTACCATACGAGCAAGAATTTTCATATATGGTACAGATATTAGCTTCTTCCAGTTCAAACCTGAACAACTCTGTACCATATAAAAAAGAATTACCGTATATGGTACAAATATAAGTTTTACGCGATGTTTATTAGCTTCACTCCAGTCCACATCTCCTTGTCCTTTGGACAAGAAGCATTCCTTGCATTCAGCTCGGTCAAATATAATATGTTTATATCCTTTCCATAAATGCAAAAAAAAAGAACTATGCTACAATAAATTTCCAGTATCAAACATAGTTCTTTATTACTCTGATTTAATTTAAATTTCTTATATTATAATGCTTCCTTGATTGCAGCCATTAATTCATCATATGTTTCAAAAGCTGGAAGTTCAGGATATTCTTTCTTGATTTCATCTGTGCTTCTGAATAAAAATCCTGCCTTACTTGCCTTAATCATTCCAAGGTCATTGTGGCTGTCTCCGCTGGCAATTGTGTCATATCCGATTGACTGCAATGCCTTTACCGTAGTAAGTTTTGAGTTTTCAATTCTCATCTTAAATCCTTTGATTTCTCCATCTTCTGCTACTTCCAATGAGTTACAGAAAATTGTAGGATAACCTAACTTCTTCATTAAAGGTCCTGCAAACTGTGTAAATGTATCACTAATAATAATTACCTGAGTAATCTCTCTTAATTCATCTAAAAATTCTTTTGCACCAGGCATAGGATCAATCTTTGCAATTGTTTCCTGAATTTCCTTAAGTCCTAATCCGTGCTCTTTTAAGATGTTAATTCTATAATTCATAAGCTTATCGTAATCAGGCTCATCTCTTGTTGTTCTCTTAAGTTCAGGGATTCCTGTTTCTTCTGCAAATGCAATCCATATTTCAGGAACTAATACTCCCTCTAAATCTAAACAAACAATATTCATTTTCTCGTTTCTCCTTTAGTCCATTAAAAGTCGTACATTCACACTGTACAGTTCAACATTGTAGCATACTTTTTTTGATTTGTCTAAAAGTTATATTTCATCACTTCTTGAAGGCATAATTAAACCTATAAGCAAGGATACACAATCTATTTCACAAGATATTTTGACATCCGATTTTATTGAAGAAATCCGTGAAATTTTATTAAAGATGACAGTGTCCCAAAGTCATTATTCAACCTGTGCTTACACAATGGTGGAATAATTACCTTTGGGCACAACGGTTAGCTTTCATATATTGGCTCAAAATCATCTGCTCCATGACCGCATAACGGACAGGCATAATCTTCCGGCAACTTACTTCCCTCATAAACATAATTGCAAATCTTACATCTCCAACCAACAATTTTTTTGCCATCTTCTTTTGCAGATGCTGCATTGTTTTTCGGCTTTATTTCATTTTGATATTTTGCATAAGTTATAGGTTCTTTATCGCTTAATACCTTTGCATCAACAACTTCTGCAATAAATAATGTGTGTGTTCCAAGATCATGTTGCTCAACAACTTTTCCACTAATAACTGCACAGGATTGCCAGCCAAGATATGGTACATCATTACAATCTGTAGGTGGTGTAATGTTTCCAAACTTGTCCACATCTCTTCCTGACTGAAAACCAAAATGCTTTATTGTTTCAAATGTACAATCATTGTCCAAAATGCTTACTGCAAAAATACCACTTTCTTTAATCAAATCGCAAGTGTAGTTACTGTTCAATACCGAAATTGCTATTCTTACAGGATTGCTTGCTACCTGAATACAAGTGTTTGTAATACAACCGTTAGCCACTTCACCTGCCTTAGTTGATACCATAAATACTCCGTAACTTAAATTATATATTGCTTTTTTGTCCATATCTAATCCTCCATTTCACTATATTGATTATTTTCCGTTTTGCTTTTTATTTATAATATCATAACATTTTTATGGTTCCAACATAAATACTTTGGAAAGCAATTTTTTATTTATAATTATCTATTGACTATTGTATTATACCCGATTTATTATATTTGAGAAGAAAAAGAAAGGATTTTTTATTTATTATGGACCAACAAAAGTATAAAACGGAGAACAAAATTTTAAGGCTGTCACTGGGAGGCACCATTACTTTTACAGTATTAGAAATCATCGCTTCCTTTGTCTTAGGTTCAAAAACCGTAATGACTGACGGCATATTTGACTTGTTTGACTTATTACTATTGCTTCCAATGTTTATTTTGGTTCCTTTTCTATACAAACCTGTTTCTGAAAAGAAACCTTATGGTTTTTCTCAAATTGAATCATTACTTGTTCTTGTAAAATATATTGTTTTACTTATTGTAGTTATCAATATGATCACAAACAACATTACAGTTTTACTTCACGGTGGACACACAGTTGATGCCACAAACGTTCTTATATATGAAGCTTCTCTTTGCGTGTGCTGCATAATTATGTACCTTGTGCTTCATTATCTTAGCCGTGACTATTCCTCAATGATAATTAAATCAGAGCTTTATTTGTGGAAGGTTGACATTGTAAGTACTCTTGGAATTTCAGTTGCATTTTTGTTCCAGATTTTCCTTACACACAGCCCAATTAATTTTATTATCCCTTACATAGATTCTTCTGTGGCAATTATTGTTGCATTATTCCTTGTAAAAGAGCCAATTGTGCAGATTATCAAAAACTTAAAGGAATTGGTTTTATTCTCGCCTGACCAACAGATTATGGATGAAATCAGAGAAGTTGTAAATAAGGACATTAGCAATTATGAATATAGTCTTGATTTCTTAGATGTTACACAAACAGGGCGTAAAACATGGATTGAAGTCTACGTTAAAAGCAAAAATGACACTGTAAAAATCAAGGATTTCAAAAAAATACAGGAACATATCACAAAAGATTTGATAGACAAATTTGACCAGATTTATGTTGAAATAGTTCCTTCTCTATAACTTGTAACTATAATTTACGATTAAATTTCAAAAATACTTTTCACAAAGGAGATTTTAAATGAACTTTATAAAAGAAAAATGCAAAGGCTTATTAGTTTGCCTTGCAATCGCAATTCCTGCCTGGATACTTGGCAAAATCTTTCCTATTATTGGAAGTGCCGTTATTGCTATCATTGTCGGTATGGTTATTGCTTTATTCTGGCAACCGGGAAAAACTTTCAAACCGGGAATTACTTTTACATCAAAAAAGATACTTCAGTATGCAGTTATTTTATTGGGCTTCGGTCTTAATCTTAACGTAATATTTAGTACCGGAAAGCAATCACTTCCAATAATTATTTGTACAATTTCCACATCTTTGATTATAGCATTCGCACTTCACAAAGCTATGCACATTGATTCAAATATCAGTACTTTAATCGGTGTAGGATCTTCTATTTGCGGTGGTTCTGCCATTGCTGCAACAGCACCTATTATTGATGCAGATGATGACGAAGTGGCTCAGGCTATTTCTGTTATTTTCTTTTTCAATGTTTTAGCTGCTTTATTGTTTCCAATGTTTGGACATTTCTTAGGCTTTGATACAACATCCGGTGAAGCCTTTGGTATATTTGCCGGCACTGCTGTTAATGATACTTCATCAGTTACAGCTACTGCTTCTACTTGGGACAGTATGTGGAACCTTGGAACTCAGACACTTGATAAAGCCGTTACAGTTAAGCTTACAAGAACTCTTGCAATAATTCCTATTACTTTGGTTCTCGCTTTATTTAGGGCAAAACAGTCAGGTAGCAATTCAAATGAAGGTGGATTTAGTTTTAAGAAAGCTTTTCCTATGTTTATTTTGTGGTTTATTGTTGCTTCTATTATTACAACAATTGCCATAAGTCTTGGCGTTCCATCATCAGTATTTGCACCACTTAAAGAGCTTAGCAAATTCTTTATTACTCTTGCCATGGCTGCCATCGGTCTTGGCTGTAATGTTGTCAAGCTTATCAAAAATGGTGGCAAACCTATTTTGCTTGGCGGCTGTTGCTGGATTGGTATAACTTGCGTAAGCCTTTTACTTCAGCACGTTTTAAGCATTTGGTAAATATAGAATTTAGTGAGCATATAATTTGGTAAATAACGACACTTATTCCAATGACCTCCTATTGCTTAAATATTACAAAATTGTTACAATTCTTTTTGTAATTGGCCAGTACAAATCTTAAAATAAGGAGGACGAAACTATGTGTTTTAAATTCAATAGTTGCGACCAGTTATTTAACGCTATTTGCAAATTCTTTAACTTTGGTTGTTAATTAGTTATTTTTTTAAAAAATATTCATATGTGCTTTGGCACAAAAAAACAGAGGACGATGTTTTGTTTGCTTGTTAGATGTTTAATCTAATGAAAGCAAGACACACCTCTGTTTTTTATATACTTATTTAAAAATATTTTCTATTATTTCTTCACTATTTTTTATTAATTTTATTATCCATCACGCCATCGTAAATTGATTTTGCTATATCCATTAACTCATTTTCAGCTTCTATATCACTTGTATAAGGATACTTTTCTGACATAATATTAAACAATGTTCTTAGTTTCTCAGCCTGTTTACTATCCTTGTTATGGAGCAATTCATATGTATATTTCGTTCTAAGGATAGCCGGAAATTTCTTCATACTTTTCATAAATTTTTGCAAATCTTTAGTATAAAACTCCTCTGCCTCAGTAATATTTCCGTCAATAAGTTCACAATAAATGTAATCGCAAATCAGAAGATATCTGTACACTCCAACTAATACCATATTGCTTTCCAGTACTTTTTTGATTTCTTCTTTTGTCTGCTCAAACTTATGCATCTCCATTAATCTGTTACAATAAAAAACTTTTATGCTTGTAATCATTGGATTATCATTTTTCCCATCTATACTTTCGAACCATTCTTCCGGCATTTCCCTGATTCCGATACCTTCAGCTAATGCTCCGTTCATTTTTAGTTGAACCCATAAAGCCTTTAACGCATCCTTGTCCCTGCCTAATTGTACTGCATTATATCCGTCATTATTAATATCTCCTACTTTCATCGGAATACAATTAACAAGTGCTGAAGCAAATCCCATTATTGCAGACATTATCATTGCCAATGACAATAACTTCCATAGACTAATCAAATATATAACAATAAAAATAAGGGATGTAATCACATTTAAAATAACTCCACCTAAATTATAAAGAACATATGGCATCTTACCATCTATAAGTTCCGGTGGTGACATTAAACATTGACCGCCTGTTCCAGCCAACGAAATGTTTTTGATTTTTAATTTTCCGTTTTGTTTAATAAGTATCACACTGAAAATTCGAAATGAATTAAATTTATATCCTGTCATCAATCCAAAGATTAAATGCCCACCTTCATGGATAATAACATTTACCATATAGACTATGTACATTAAAAGAATTAATTCTAAAAATTTCATCAATTCATTCCATGCACTTATATCTTCACCTAGCGTTTCATCCATTGTAACCATATAAGAGCCAATTGCAGCTCCACATAAGGCTCCTGCAATTACAAATATAACCACAACAAGCCATTTCATATCTAATTTTTTCATACTTCTTCCTTTGTAGTTTTTTATTAATATTAAAATTCAAGTCTTATTTTATACTTTATTAAATTTTTTTGCTATCAACCTTAAAGCAATTTCATTAATTTACAGTTCTCAATGCCTGCGTCCCAGAATTTTTCCAACGGAATATTTTGCACCTGACACACAATGCTTGAATCCATTGCTCCATGTCCCACAATAATAACATCCTTACCTGCGTCTAACTGGGGCTGAACTACTTCTTTAAGAAAACTTCCTGTTCTGGCAAATAAATCATCAAAAGTTTCTCCATCTTCCACACCCGGATAATTAGCCGGATCCTTAAACAACTTTCTAATAGGGCTTCCCTCTATCTGAGACGGATGTGTTACACCTTCATACACGCCAAAACACATTTCCATAAGCCTGTCGTCATATACAATAGGAATGTTTCTTCCTTCCAAAACAATTTCGGCTGTCTGCTTTGCCCTAACAAGCGGTGAGCAATAGCATATGTCAAAATTAACATCTTTATATTTTTCTTTGGCTTGCTCTGCCATCTGAATGCCTTCTTCATTTAATGGAATATCTGTACGACCTTGAAGCTTATGCTTGGCATTCCAATCTGTTTTTCCGTGTCTCATAATATATAACATAACTTTTCTCCATATCTTTTGCTAATCTAATATAATTTATACGAATATAAGCTTAACTCATTCAGGTTATTTTCGCAACTGTGACTTCATTGGAACAAATTCAATTTTCAGCTGCATTCCCATACCTGCTGCAAATCTCTTTAATAATTTTAAAGATGGATTTGTATTTTTCCTTACTCTATGTTATGCTTTCTAAATACATCTAAAAAGGTAATAAGAAAGGTAAAAATGTTATGAAAAAAAATAATGAAAAAAGAAGCTCTTTCTCTGGAAAGCTAGGCTTCGTTCTTTCGGCTGCAGGGGCTTCTGTAGGACTTGGAAATATTTGGAGATTTCCTTATCTTGCTGCTAAATACGGTGGTGGTATCTTCTTATTAATATATATTGTCCTTGCCCTTACTTTTGGATATACAATGATTGTAGCTGAAACTTCTATTGGTCGTATGACTAAGAAAAGCCCTGTTGGTGCTTTTAAATCATTTAGTAACTCTAAGTTTGTATCTTTAGGCGGATGGATTAATGCCATCATTCCTATACTTATCGTTCCGTACTATTCTGTTATCGGTGGCTGGGTTATTAAATATCTTGTCGAATATATTATTGGTGACAGCAAACTTTTAGCAGGTGATGACTATTTTACGGGATTTATTTCAGGCGGTTTTTCTGCAGAAATTTGCTTTATTATATTTACTTTTATAACTTTGGCAATTATTTATGCAGGTGTTAGAAGCGGTATTGAACGTGTATCAAAATTTATGATGCCTATACTTGTTGTTCTTTCACTTATCATTATGATTTATTCTATAACAAGACCGGGAGCAATGGCCGGTGTAAAATATTTTCTTGTCCCTAATGTTAAGAACTTTTCATGGATGACTGTAGTTGCGGCAATGGGACAGATGTTTTATTCACTATCTATTGCAATGGGTATTTTGATTACATTTGGTTCTTATATGAAAAAGGATTTGTCAATTGAAAGCTCAACTAAAAACGTTGAAATCTTTGATACTGCTATTGCCATTATGGCAGGACTTATGATTATTCCTGCTGTTTTTGCTTTCTCAGGTGGAGATCCTGATGCGTTAAAAGCCGGTCCTTCACTTATGTTTATTACAATTCCTAAGATGTTTGAAAGTATGGGACTTAGTACAGTTGTTGGTATACTTTTCTTTACATTAGTACTTTTTGCTGCACTTACAAGTTCAATAGCCTTAACAGAAAGTGCTGTTTCAACTTTTGAGGACGAATTTGGATGGGGAAGAAAGAAATCAACTATTATCCTTGGTGGTATTATGATTGTTCTTGGCAGTCTTTCATCATTTGGCTATGGTCCTTTAGGCAGCATCAAAATTATTGGAATGCAGTTTTTAGACTTCTTTGATTTCTTAACTAATTCAGTAATGATGCCAATTGCTGCATTTGCTACATGTATTCTTGTTTCAAAAATAATTGGTCTTAAGAAAATCGAAGAGGAAGTTCTTCACGGCGAAGGCACATTCCGCAGAAAGAAAATTTTTAACTTTATGATTAAATACCTTTGCCCATTATTTGCGGCAATAATACTTTTAAGTTCAATTGCAAATGCATTTGGATGGATAACAATCTAAGGATTATAAGAGTGCGAAGCACGTAGCAATCTGTGTAATCATATCTTTTTTTAAAACGTACCCCACTATTTCTATTTTTTGAAATGGTGGGGTACGTTTTCTTTTGTTTCAATCTATATGTTGTGTTCAATTAGTAGAATTTGGGGCTACGTACCCAGAGATTTAAGCTTTTTCATATAGCGAGGTACATTTGCCTTTGATTCAAACTATATGTTGTGTTAAATTAGTAGGATTTGGGGCTAACGTACCCCGAAAATATAGAAATTTTATATATCGGGGTATTTTGGTTGCTGGCATATACAATATGTTGTGTGAATAAGTGTAATATTGCTGATTTCGTACCCCGAAATTTAACCAAATCTCTATGTCGGGGTACGCCGTACTTTTTACTTCTCATATTGTTGTTTCCTTTATCCTAACTCCCTATGGTTTTAGACAAAGAAGATGCCATATTATTGATTTACTCTCTAATATGGCACCTTCTTGTTTTTTATTTAATTTTAGCTTTTTTGCTTAAGCCTCTCTTAACAAGAATCTTTTTGTAAGATTTCTTCTTGCTCTTTGGAACCGTTATTTTTGCTTTCTTGTTTATACTTTTGAAAGCCGATTTTCCAACCTTTTTTAAAGTCAATTTCTTTGACTTGATTTTAATATTCTTAAGTTTCTTACAATTATAGAATGCCTTACTTCCTATTTTGCTAACGTTCTTTTCAATTGTAATACTTGTAAGATTCTTGCATTTCTTAAATGCATTGCCCCCTATTGCTGTAACTTTATAAGTAACATTTCCTATCTTAATTTGTGATGGAATAGTTGCTTTTTTAAGTTTCTTATCAATAGGGCAAACATATTCTACCTGCTGGTTCGGCACAATCACTCTGTAGATTGCGTTGGTTGTAGCATCTTCATAAGTACTTCCAACATTATACTCTTCTTTCAAAACATCTACTGTCTCAGTTTTAGTCTTTCCACAAACTGTACAAGTATATGTTCTTGTTCCCTGTTCTGTATATGTTGGCTCTTTTGTTATTTTTCCAGAATCCCACTTATGGCCTTTGGCTTCTGTCTTTATTGTAGTTCTGCTTAATTCCTTTCCACATACTGTACAGTAAATTACTTCATCATAGCTTCCACCATTTTCACACGTTGACTCTGTGACATTCTCGATTTTCTTCTCGCCTGCTACGTGACCTTTGGCTGGAATTGTTGTTATTTCTTTTCTTTCATCACAACTCTTGCAATGAATTGATTTCAATCCTGTTTCTTCACAGGTTGCTTCTTTATCCACTGTGAAATCTTCATTCCAATCGTGTCCTAGAGCTTCGACTTTTTCTGTCTTTGTTTTTCCACAGACTGTACATTCGAATGTTTTTACACCTTCTTCCGTACACGTTGGTTCTGTGGTGATTGTTCCTGGATTCCACTTATGACCTTTGGCTTCTGTCTTTACTATAGTTCTGCTTAACTCTTTACCGCATACTGTACAATAAACGACCTCATCATAACTTCTTCCAACTTCGCAAGTTGACTCTGTGGCATTCTCAATCTTAGTTTCGCCTGCTATGTGACCTTTGGCTTCAAGCTTTTCCGTCTTCGTATCTGTTATTGTTTCGTTGTTGTATTTGCCTGTTGCTGTATGCACTATACTTCCATCTTCTTCACAAGTAGGTTCTGTTCTTTTAGTCTGCACATCGCAGTCTATCCCTACCACATGCTCGCTATTGTATTCACACGTATACACTGCTTTACAAGTACTATAGTCGCTTGACCACTGAAAGTCCGGTCCAATATAGTTGTGAATACAGATTTTGTTTACCTTTGTTGTTAAGTTTGAAATGTTGCATTCCTGATTTGTTGCGTTGGAGTCTGTTAATTCATCTACTACAAGCTGGAATTTGCCTGTTACATTTTCATTTTTTGTGGCTTTAAAGGTTAGCTTTATAACTTGTCCGTCAGCTTTTATGTTTCCTGTTGCCATAAAGGCAAATTTAACTTTTCCTTTAGTTGAAGTTGAAACATTAGTAAATGAATTTTTCAAAATTCCATCAGAAAATGACGCATCCTGTATTTCAAATATATCTTTGTCATATTCAAGATAAGCTGTCATTGAAGCTATTCCTGAATTGCCTGCCAGATTAATTGTAACGTCAAATGTTTCCTGTGAATCTATTGAATCAAGACCATTTACCGTAAACAAATTATCTGACTGCTACTCTGACGTTGATATTGTTGCTTCATAACTTCCATCAAAAGTGCATTCCTGCAACTGCTCGTTTGTTATTGTTACATCTGATAATGAAATGTTACTAGATGTTGACTTCTCTAATGGTACAAACTGAATGTTCAAAAAATTCATCGTCAAGTTATAACATTTGCTAAAGGCATAAGCTACTTTAACCTTACCTTTTTCAATTTTATTATAAGAAATCATCAAACCTTCAACATTCTGATTAGCCGTAACTCCTTGAAATCTTACCTTTTCTTCATCATAAGACAAAATAAAACTGCCTGACATTACGCCTTCATTACGGCTAAAACCAAATTTACAATTTACTGTATCATTAACATTTGCATCGGAAACTCCTTCAAAATTAACCTGATAATTGCTGCTAAATGGATTATCCACATTTATACTTAATTCTGAATCGATGCTTAAATCAATGGTTGAAAGATTCTTGTCGTATGCTTCATTTATTTTATTTTCAAATATGCACTGCTCATTTCCAACAAAATTGGCTGTATAAGTAATTGTAAATAATTCCTTGTTATCTACTGACAAGCCATTAAGATTAACCAATGCTATACTAACTGTTCCCTGATTTTCTTTGGCTGAAGTTACTGTAGAGCCTAGTTCATTTCCAAATTTGCATTCAGAATAACGTAACTTCTCATTATTATATTTAATTGACATTTGAAGACTACTAAGGTCAACTATGCCCTCACCATAATAATGTACATTGACAACACCATTACTCTGTTCATAAGACGTCCATATTCGTGGATTTGTGTCTGCTTTTACTATTGTATTAGCAGGGACTATTGCCCCTGCTAATAATGAAACTACAAGAACGATGCTTACAATGAATTGATAAATTTTATTCTTTATTTTCATTTAAACACCTTCCTTACTTAAACTGAGTTATTTCTCCTGTTGCATACTGCAAAATTCTCATGGCATCTACTGCTGTAATCTTACCGTCACCGTTAACATCTGCTAAGCCAAGTATTGCATCTGTAGGATTATCAAGTAATGCCAGTTTCAATGCAAGCATAGCATCTACTGCCGTTACTTTTCCGTCCATATTTACGTCGCCTAATTCATAGCTTGTGGCACTTGAATTAACAAGAACAATAATGCTTGCCTTCTGGCTGCTCTTTTCAAGCGATGCTGAAATAACTGCATAACCATTGCCTTTTGCTGTAATAATCCCGTCTGAATTAACTTCTGCAACCGCTGTGTTACTTGAAGTCCACTGAAGACTTCTCTTCTCGTTACTTGTATCATTTCTAACCTGTGCATCAACTGAATATGTTTCATCAGGATACATTGTTACAATATCCTGTCCAAATTCCACATATGCTTCATCCTTAAATATTTCAATTGGGATTTCACACTTAGCATTGTTATAATATGCTGTTACTGTAGTTGAACCAGGTTTAGCTAATTCAAATACACAAGTTCTACCATTGTCTGTTGACTGAACAAGTTTAACTGAATCGTTATAAGACCAGTTAATAGTTGCTATTGACTCTATTGGCTTAGCCTGTAACTTGATAGTAACAATATTGCCTACAGTTCCTGAATACTTGTTTTGTTCAGAAGTAATCTCTTTAACAGGAAGTTCGTTAACCTGAACATCAATATATGTTGTTTTTCCATCACAACTAACCGTAACTGTAGTACTTCCACTCTGAATTGCCGTAAATGAACCATCATCATTCTGTTTAAGTACACTTGAATCATAGCTATAATCTGCATAATCATGATATGTGGCATTAGCAGGTGAAACTGTTACATTAGGTGTAAATGAATCTCCTATATCTAAAGTAGCCCTTGATTTTTTAACTTTAATATCATTTACAGGAACGTATTCACTCTGTTCAATAAATGATATTCTTTCAGAATCATAATCTAAGTTTTCTACTTCCACACCATTAATCTTAACACTGATTACTTCAGGTCGAACTTCGGTAGATTCGTTATAATATTCAAAATATCCCAGTTTTCCACCATTTATACTCTGATTATTAAATTTATATTTATAAGTATTTCCTGAACTATTTCCACTTATATAACTTAATGATGAAGAAAAATATTTGCCACCGTCTTTTAAAGTCACCTCTAAACTATTAATTTTTCCATTAAAGTTAGTCTTTAAATATGAGTTCTGTGATTTTGCTAATTCTTTAGTTATAATAGTATCCTCATTATAAACTTTCACATTAGAATCCGTTACATCAAATGCATCATCTATACTTGCCACAACTACCTGATTTTCTGTTAACTCTACCTTCTTCTTGCCCATATATTCAGGTTTGAAAGTAAACTTAAGTTCCTTGGCAGATACATATTCTGTATCAACTTCTTTATCATCTATTACAACCCTGTCTGACTCATTAAAGTTTACACCTTTGACTATACCTGTCATGCTCTTGCCAACTTCTCCGTTATCAGCTTTAACTGATGACACAAACGCCTTAGACTCTACCGGTGTAACATTTGGTTCAGTTGCACTTCCGTTGTATGCATAATTAATTCCATCTGTGGCTTCAATATAGTACTGAAGATTTCCAACAGTTATATCTTCTGCATTAATATGAGCATTATAATAATTACCAGTAGTATTGTTCATTGGAACTGATTTAAAATTATCTTCTCCTTCCATTCGATAAAACAATGTAACACCTTCAACACCTATGTTATCCTTAACTGTTGCTGTAATAGTTGCACCAACTCCGTTAGTTATAGATTTTAGTGCTGTATGTTTAATTACCGGTGGCTTATCATCTACTGCTGTATTAGAAGTAATATTAGAAGGTCTTGACTCAGACATTGCCGTATCTACTACTGTAAAGTAATAATAATACTTCTTTCCTGCCTCGACTTTTTTGTCTTCGTATTCTTTCTCTTCTGATGACAAAATAGATGAATTAATCTTCTTAAAGCTTCCTTCCTCCCCTGTTTCGCTTCTATAAATGTTGTAACCTGCCATTGTATCGTATTCATCCTGTGTCCAGTTAAGATAAATACTTCCAACTCTTCCTTCTGACTGAAGTGTTAAAGCTTCCGCTCCACTTGCTGTAACATCAAACTCAAATCTTCCCCAGTCTGTTCCTGTTGTAAGCCAATGATCATCTGCTGCAGCAGCATCCTTAACTCTGAAATACTGATGTCCCTGATTAATAAGAACCTTAATAGGCATCTTACCAACCCATTCCCTTGCACTATTCCACTGTCCCTTTAAAGTATAATCTGTATATGGATCATCCGGTCCATAAGAAACCATTGGATCTGTCTCCTGATCCATATCTCTGTTAAATAAAACATGAACATCATATGTACCATTACCAACAGTATCAACCTTATCACCATTCTTATCTGTAATGTAAATATCAGAAACACAAGGATAAGTTTCCTCTGATGGCTTATCTAAATATGGGCTTGTAATGATATCTCCACAATTTGTATTCGTATCAAAATCAATAATCTGCTTGTTTATCAGTCTTTCATCGTTTGTTCCCCAATAATTATTTTGTGCTGAATATACAAAGTCTCTAGAATTACTGTTAAACATTTTCATCCATTCAGATGTATCTGTACAAATTAATCTATTTAGCACTGTATTTCCCATAAAGTTTGTGTTATCTAGCTCACCTAAATATTCAGGATCTGTATTTATTTTTTTAATTTTTGAATCGTCTATATCTGCTGGATACTCTGCCAAAATATATCTTGTAATATTATCAACTGCATCATTTAAGATATGTGGTAAATATACATATTCTTTTTCATTAGTTTCTGTATTTGTTTTTTCTGATTTTCTAAGATATACGCGATACACAGCAAGTGGATTTGACACTGATGCATTGATTTCAGCACCTGGTTTTTCCCCATTAACAGATGCTATATCTTCACTTTTTGTATCAAAATAATAACCATTTATCAAATTTAAATATTTATTAACATCATTACCATAAATGTCCTTAAACATATCTCCCAATAAATTTGTGATTTCTTCATCTAAACCTACGGTTGACAAATGACCTCCATTCATACTTATTGCTTTTTCTATAGCATTATAGTTGAGCATATTTGAGCCAACATAATTATACTCATAAAAATATTGATCCAAATTATATATCACATATTTTTTTCCATTTAACGTTCCTATTCTACTCGCTACTTCCATATACGGTCTTCTGTATTGAAAACTATTTACTGACATTTGAGATGGAAACATTTTAATCCCAGCAGAAGTATTTTTTTTTGCTTCATTAATTAAAAAAGTACAATTATTTGCCTTAATGTTACTATAATAATTTTCGCAATTATCAAATAATACATTGTTAAATTCTCCACTAACAATAGATTTCGTTCCAACCAATTCATTTCTTGTTGCGCGCAAATTCGATATTTTAGATTTTTCAAGATAGGTCGCATTTATTTTAGGACTATCTTCTTCTTCAACTGTACCACCACCATTACTATAAGCACGTTTTTTTACATAGTCGTAATTTTGTGTAAAATTCAAATGTGAACCACTACTTATATCAATATAGGGATTTTCAATATTTACATAATTCATATCTATAGTTCCCGGAGCCACCTTCTCAACCTGAACCCTATAATCTTCAAAATTTTTTCCAGTGAACAATTCAATTGGTTTACTTTCTGTTCCATTAAAATTCATTCTTCCTTGTACAGATATATATGCTATATCGTTATCTCCATACACTGAATACTGATCTGATGCCCAGAACTGTATTTTTGTTCCCTCTTCTACATTTACAGTTACTCCTTTAGGAATAAAAAGAGAATTTTGAACTATATAATAATTGTCTTCCGTTAATGTAACATCGTTCTTTATTTCTCCTGAAAGAATTATTCCCTTTACTATATGAATAGTGTAGGTTGTGTCATATGACTGTCTATAAACAGTAGTATCATTTTCGTCTAATCCATTTTTAGCTTTATAGTTTATATTGAATTGAATGTTTAAATCGTTAGGTGCGTTATCTTTTATTTTCACTCTTATTGGGTGTTCTACACCTACTACTGTTTTTAATTCATTGTATTTAAATCCGTTGTTCTGTGTTCCGAAACTTCCTATATCATCTATTCCAACTTCTTTGTCTGAAACAAATTCTACATACCTGTTGTCTATTCCGTTAGTTGTAGCATTAACTGTGATAGTCACATCCTTAGCTGCTCCCCACTGGTTACGAAGTCCTATTGCCAAGTCTATTGTTTCACCCGGCTGAATTATTCCGTCACCATTATTTGACTTTGATATATCTTCTGAATCAAAAGCATATATTTCATCTACTGTAATATTAGGTTTAGGCTTATTAGTTAATGAAGCTGTTAGTGATAATTTCTTATAGTTATATGTTTTTTTAACATCCTCATTGTAATAAGTTATTGTGTCCTCTGTGGCTCCCACTAACTGCCCCATTATATATCTTGATGAATATGTATCTTTGTCTTTTAATGAGCTTCTAAGTATGGCTGCCTCCGCTGATGCCATAGGCGCTGCCATAGATGTACCATTCCATGATGCATAACGTCCGTTAGGAAGTGTACTATATACGCTAACACCCGGAGCTACTACTTCATACTCAGCATTTGCATTAGGTTTATAGTCCCAGTTAGAAAAACTTGCAAAGCTATTAGCTTCATCATATGCCATTACACCTATTACATAAGAATATGATGCAGGATACATATTTCGCCCTCCTAATGGACAATCTGCTGTTGGCGTGCTTTCATTACCTGCTGCTGCTACAAGCACACAGCTTCCGAAGGCATCCTGTAGAGCGTTTTCTATTAAGGCTGAATGAGCTGATGAACCAAATGACATATTAATTACATCTGCACCATTCTTATATGCATATTCTATTCCCTTTGCTATATCTGAAGAATAGAATGTTCCGTCTGACCCCCCTGCCTTAATTGGCATTATCTTAGATTTGTAGGCTATACCCACTCCGCCTACATTGTTGTTTTCCATGGCAATAATACCTGCCACATGTGTTCCGTGACCATGGTCATCCATAGGTGTTTCATTAGGATCTATTAGGTTAATTCCGTGTACATCATCTACATATCCATTGTTGTCATCATCAGCACCTGTTGTTCCGCTTACCTCTGCGCTGTTAGTCCATATATTATCCTGAAGGTCTTCATGGTTGTAATCCACACCTGTATCAATAACAGCTACTACTGTTCCTTCACCTGCAGTATTTCCATAGTCTTCATTACCCCATACTGATTCAAGCTTCTGATCCTTTAAGTACCATTGCTTGTCCATTCCCTTATTGTCTTCTGCTGATGGAACAGACTCTTCACTTGTAAAGTATTTGTATACAGGTTCTGCTATTTCTACTGTATTCTGACTGTTAGTGTTATCAACAATGCTCCAGATATCTTTTTCATCTGTAGTTATTTTGTAGGATACCTGCTTATGTTCTTTTCCGTCATTGTCCTTAATGGTATTCTCCATAATAACTTCACTGTCTGTAGCCTTAGCATCCTTATACCACTGTTCTTCTTCTATAGGCTTAGTGTTCTTGTCTTCTTTTCTAATTACAACAAAGCCGCCTTTTTTAACCTTTACGGCTTTTCTGTAATCTTCGTCCTTAGTCTCACGGATAATCTTCTGATAGTCAATCTTCTTGTCCGGGTCTCCTATCTTATTATCCACATTGTTTTTGTTCTCAGACACATTAGGCTCTTTAGACTTTTCAGTCTTAGTATCCTTGTTCGATACAATGTCTGCCTTTGCCACATCTGACTTGTTATCATTTGTTTTAGAAACTGTTGTTTCTTTTACTACTTTGTTACTGTTGCCATCCATAAAAGTCGATGTTGCAAAGCCTGTTACAATCAGTGCTACTGCAAGTACAACAGCAAGTACTTTTTTCTGCCAATTTTTCATAACAAAAAACCTCCTTCTACTTGTATTTTAATGTTTCTACTTTTGATTCTAGTTATCCACTGTTATTAGAATCTTTCATAGTTACATTATAATACATTGGAAGGAGGCTTTTTTTCACAAACTGACCCCTATTAAGTTTACTCTTCATATCATCAGCTAGCTAGTTTATAATTCCACAACTATCCCCAAACTTCTTTGGCTATTTCCTTAACAAGTGTAAGCTTGGCCCACTGTTCTTCTTCTGTAAGTTTGTTTCCAATCTCACATGATGCGAACCCACACTGAGGGCTTAAGTAAAGTCTGTCTAATGGAATGTATTTTTCTGCTTCGTGTATTCTATTTATTACTTCCTCTTTATTTTCCAACTTAGGTGACTTAGTTGTAATCAAGCCAAGTACTACTTTCTTGTCTCCTGAAACTTTTGCAAGTGGTTCAAAACCGCCTGAACGTTCATCATCAAATTCAAGATAATATGCATCTACATTTTCCTCACCGAACAATATATCTGCTACCGGGTCATATGCTCCGCTGTTAGCATATGTTGAATGGAAATTTCCACGACATACATGTGTGTTGATTACTATGTCTTTAGGTGCATTTGCGATAACCTTATTATTAATATCCTTGTGTGCTTTCTGGATTTCAATTAATCCTTCCTGTGTTGTTCCGTATGCAAAATGTCCTGACTTATCTGCCATCATTCCCCATGTACAGTCATCTAACTGTATGTTTCTGCATCCTGCTTCATACAAATCATTAATAACCTTGCCGTATGCTTTTACAATATCCTCTGCTAATTCCTTATCTGTAGCATAATATTTTAATGTATGTTCTCTGTTAAATGGCATTGTAAACTGTGCCAAAAACTGTGCAGGTGATGGCATAGTCTGCTTTGCAACTGTGTTTTCATCTTCAAACTGTTTTACGAATTTGAAATGTTCTACGAAAGGATGCTCTTCTTTTATGCCAACTTTTCCTACCAAATATGTATCATCAACCATTGCATCCTCACCGTGGAAAGGTAAACCTGTCTTTGTTGGTGTATGTCCCACTCCGTCGAATCCCCACATAAAATCAAGATGCCATGTTGCTCTTCTAAATTCGCCGTCTGTTATAACGTGGTATCCTAATTCTTTCACTTTAGTAATTAATTCTGTTATGCTTTCATCCTCAACCTTTTTGAGTTCGTCGTACCCTATACTTCCATTGTCGAACTGATTTCTTGCTTCCTTAAGCTTCTCAGGTCTTAAGAAACTTCCTACAAAATCATATCTAAAAGGTGTCTGTAACTTGCTCATATTTTTTCCTCCTATGCTTGCTCTTTATAATATTTTTTTAATTTCTTATTATTTTATATCTGAAAAAACTTAAATTTTCTCATCATATTTTAAGAAACTTTTTTTATCTGCTCCGTTGCCTTTACCATATTTCGAAGGCTTAAATCTGTTTTCTTTTCTCCTCCATTTCATGCTTGTTTGATAGGAGTTATTATACTTAATATATAGTTTATTGAAAAATATAAAAAAAAACAGGTTGTCCATAGTTTTAAACTATAAACAACCTGTTTTCTTAAGTGAATTTATTACTGATTTCCTTATTATTTTAACAGTTTATTCTTGGAATTTTTTATTGTTTAAAAGAGTATGATTACTCAAAATATTTTTTTAACACTTCTAAATATGTATATCCCAGTCTGCTGATTCCGCCTTTCTTATGGGTAATATAACCTATTCTCATATCACTTTCGTCTGCCAAAGGTACAGCAATAATATCCTTCCCATTTAGTTTTTTGTCAATGACACCACTACAAACAGTGTAACCATTTAGACCTATAAGCAGGTTAAACAATGTTGCCCTGTCCCTAACTCTTATGTTCTTTTTACGCTTAGAAGCAGAAAAAATTTCTTCTGAAAAATAAAATGAATTATGCTCACCCTGCTCAAAAGAAAGATATGGATATTGTTCCAATTCTTCATTAGTAATCACTGTATTTCCTGCAAGTGGATGTTTTCTGCTAATAAATACATGAGGGCTTGCCACAAATAACTGGTGGAATTCCAAATCATGAGATTTTAAAATTTTCTGAATTACTTTTTCATTAAAATCATTTAAGAACAAAATACCAATCTCGCTTCTCATTCTTGCCACATCTTCTATAATTTCATAAGTTTGTGTTTCTCTTAGGCTGAAATCATATTCGTCCTGACCGTATTTTTTTATTAAATCAACAAAAGCATTAACTGCAAAAGAATAGTGTTGTGTTGAAACGCAAAACTGCTTCTTTCCACCGTTGTTTCCTTTGTACTTGTCCTCTAAAATTGCCGCCTGTTCTAACACCTGTCTTGCATATCCTAAGAAATCTTCTCCTTCTTTTGAAAGGCTGATTCCCTTGTTGGTTCTGTTAAATATTACAATATTCATTTCTTTTTCTAACTCATGAATGGCATTAGTTAGGCTTGGCTGGGATATGTACAATCTGTTGGCAGCCTCTGTTATGGTTCCTGTTTCTGCTACTGTTATTGCATATTTTAATTGTTGTAATGTCATATTTAATTTCCTCTATTTGCATACAATTATTTGTATGGTAACATTTTTTGTAATATTTTTCCATATGTTTTCACAGTCTCCCATAATCTCCCATAATCTTCCCGTAATCTTTTTTTGTGTTTTATGATTAGCGGTTACCTTTTTCATATTTATATAACGATATGTATATATTTTTCATATTTATATATTTCTATAACGACATGTACACATTTTTTATAATACATATAAATATGTTTTTTAACTGATTTGTTTTCATAATATGTATCTGTTATAATACTCATCAGTTAAATTATATTAGTCACTTAAGCTTTTCACTAAAAACTTAATATTAAATTAAAAACTTAATCTTGTACCTTCAACTACAATGGGGGGATTTTTTGAATTCATAAAAATAACTAGTACCCAAAAATGCAACAAAGCGGCTGCATTAATAACAATGATTATTTTTGCAGCCGCCTTTTTTATATTTAGTTTTTCTTACTTTGTATTTCCACTCTCATAAACTATGGTTTTCTCTATTTTATACTATAAACTGTATAAACTATCTTACAATCCGCCTTTGGATTTTTTTCACCCGAATTTAATCCATCCGAATCCAAGTCTGAAATTTTTCCAATCTTAGGTGTTACCTTTATTTTCTTTGTTTCCTTAGTTTTATCTTTGTAAGTTACTGTACAGCTAATCTCCACATTCTTGTATAACTGTTCATATACTGCTTTTTCATCTTCCAAAGTTCCATTAAAAGCATCTAGTTTTGCTATTATAGCCTTTTGTTCCTTTGATAGATATTTAGAATCGTAAGCTATTCCAATGTATGTTTGTGCATCTTTCTGTTTATCATAATCAACCGTAAGCGATGTGTACTGAGATTTAGTGTAATCTTCTTCCTTTGTATTTTTATCATCACAACCTGCTATTGAACCAGGCACATTAAGAAGCTTTGATGTTTTCTTTCCTTCCTTTACAATACTATTTCCTTCAGGATTTGTTATTTGAAAAACCGCATCTTTTATGTCATAAGTAATTTTGTCAATGTTCTTACCCTTACATGTTACCGGAAATTCTATGCTATAACTAACCTGACTATTTTCTTCGCTGCCACACATTGCTCCGGCAAATCCATTTGTGTCATCTATTGATGAATCACCTTTTGTCAATGTTTGTGCATTTACCCTAATAGAAAAACCAGACTGGCTATTTGTTGTAGCCTGATTATTTCCAAGCTGGCTAATACCAACAAAAAGTGCCATACATGCTACAACAGCAACTGCCGGTTTAATAAAATTAATTTTTCTTCTCATATTATTTTTTCTGAATAACTGCTTCATCTCTTCCTTTTTATTCTGTTCAAGATGAATTTTGTCCAGTGCACTTTTATAATCGCTATTCATATTCAACCTCCATTATCTCTTTTAATTTTTTTCGAGCTCTTGTAAGTTTTGAATTAATTGTGTTTTGTTTTTGTTTTAGGATTTTTGCAATTTCCTTTATTTTATATCCTTCATAATAATGCAAATAAAGGACATTTCGCTCATCCTCCTTTAGCAATTGAAGCTCTTCGAGAATTTCTCCTTCTTTTTGTTCAAAAGGAATTTCCATATTCTCAATTGGTACCGTGCTCTTCTTTGTTAAAGATTTCTTATAGTCCAGACATTGATTAATAGTTACTCTGATCAGCCAGGATTTAATATGCTCTTCATCTTTAAAAATAACTCTTTTAGTCAATAGCTTTACAAAAACCTCCTGCACAATATCTTCAGCGTCATATTTATTAAACAAATATTGATATGCTATTCTAAAAATCATATCAGAATAATTTTCTACTATCTCGTTATATTGTTGTTCTGTTTGAATGTTTAGCATCTTAACTCCCTTCATTAACTAACACGATTTAGAATAGTATTTTAGTGCATTTAAGTTTTAATTTTTTTTTTTGTATTTTCAAGCTATTTCCGGGAGTCTAAGCATGATTTCTACCTCATAGAAGTGCTATTCTCATAATAATCTCATCCTATTAATCTATATATTCCTTCTTCATCTGCCATAATTGCTGTTTCATAGAATTTCTTTACAGCTTTTATCATATACTCTGTATCTTTCACTCCTGCTGTTTCATAAGGTGAATGCATTGCAAGCTGTGCAAGTCCTATGTCCACTGTATTAAGTGAAATATGGCTGTTTGAAATATTTCCAAGCGTTGAACCTCCCGGAATATCTGAACGGTTTACGTATGACTGAACTTCTACTTCTGCTTTTCTGCAGATTTCTTTAAATATAGCTGCTGATATTGCATCTGTTGTATATTTCTGGTTAGCATTGTATTTTATTACAATTCCTTTATTCATATATGGTCTATTAGTTGGATCTGCTTTCTCCTTATAATTAGGATGAACTGCATGGGCATTATCTGCTGAAAGCATAAATGATGCTGCACAGGCTCTTATAAAGTCTTCCTCTGTCTTTTCTGAACACATCACTATTCTTGAAAGTACATCAGAAAGAAATGATGAATCTGCTCCCTGCTTTGTTGTACTCCCTACCTCTTCGTTATCAAAAACTGCACATACATTAACACTAGATTTATTTTCATTATTTTCTTCAATCAAAGCTTTCATACAACTGTATGCACACATAACATCATCAAGTCTTGGTGATGAAATAAATTCATTGTCTGCGCCCCAAATTTTGCCTACTTCTCTGTTATATAAAAACAAATCTGCACTAACAATAGAATCCGCATCCGTGCCTGCTTCCATTGCAATTATTTTCTCAAACTTATCTTTTGAAGCAATCTCACCAAATAGCGGAATCATATCTTTCTGTGGATTATATTTAATTCCATTATTAACATCCCTATTCATATGAATTGCAAGATTAGGTATTACACACAAGTCCCTGTCCACATTTACAAGAACAGGTTTAAGACCACTATCCTCTCTTACAATAACACGTCCTGCTACAGACAACGGTCTGTCAAGCCAAGGTGCCATAAGCATTCCACCGTATTTTTCCACATTTAATGTTACGTAATTATTGTCTTCAACCATTTCAGGATTTTCTTTTATTTTAAATGCAGGCGAATCGCTATGTGCTGCTGCTATTTGAAAATTGTAAAAATCCATATTATCAGGCACTTGAAAAGCAATTATTGATGAATCATTTCTTGTAACATAATACTTTCCACCCTGTTCAATCTTCCATTTATTTCTCTCGTTTAATTTTATAAATCCTGCCTTCTCCAGCATTGTTGAAAAATTCTTAACAACGTGAAAAGCTGTAGGACTGTCCTTAATAAAATCCATTAATTCTTTTGATATTTCTATTTGTTTGTCCAACAACATAATTCCTCCTAATTTACTCTTAAAAAGGATAATAAATGTTTAACATTTATTATCCTAATCTTTAATTATTTTCTCTTATTTTCTCTTATTTTATCTTCTATGTAAATTTCCACAGCATCTAGCAACTGTTCTGCTGTTTCAATCTGCTGAACTGTCTCTTCCTTCGTTATTAAATAAAAATCGTCATAATCGGAATTGTGCCTAACAGTCTGCGCTTTGCTAATTTTTCTTCCTAAATCTTTCGAAAAAATCTCTGTTTTTATATAATTCTTATTAAAATTTGCCAATGTATCTTTATGTCTTTTATAGGCAACATTTTCTAAAGCAAAAACTGCACAAATAGAATGATATATACTATAGTAAGCTCTATTATTAGCTGCTCTATAATGTTCTTCTTTCAAGTTACTAATTGCAGTTTCTAAATCTTCTTTCGCAACATCTAATCTGTGTCTTGCCAAATCAAAAATATTTCCTTCATCACTATGCAGCATATAATTTTACCCCCTCCTTTTCTATATTTCTATAAAAAGGATATGCTTCAATCCATTTTCTAAAATGATTTTCATTTTTTACTATAGGCATTATCATCAAGTCATTGTCCAAATTAATATCGAATGTTATATCTGATAATTTTGCATCATAATCTTTTATATTCTGTTCATCCAAATCAACCAATATCATTATATCTATATCCGATTCTTCGTTTTGGTCTCCACGTGCATATGAACCATATAAAATAACATTTTTTAAATGACATCCATACACTTCTTTTATCTCATTTGTATACTCTTGTAATGTTGCCCAAATCATATTTGTCATATGCCCTCACTCCTCTCTTTATACGATTATAACAAATCTAAAATAAATATAATAGTAATATGATAAATATTTTCTCTTTATTTCATTCTTAAAAACTTCCTATAAAAAATATACACTACTCCACTTGTTATTGCTTCCGTCACTGGAAATGTTAGCCAGAATACATTTAATCCAAATCAGCTTCATTGTAGTATTACATTTTTTTAAAGTCAACGAAAAAAAGGCAACTCCAAAAATTAATTTGAAATTGCCTAATTTTATAATATTTAATTAACTTAAATATCTTATATAAATTTTTGAATCTTGCTTATTAACACATCAAGAAAACCTGTTGACTGTAAGAACAGAATCACCATTATTACAGGCATAATATAACGAATCATAACATTGTACAGTTTCTTACGTGAAAACTTCTTGCCATTTAGTTCCATTTCTTCTACAATCCATGAAGGCTTGATTATCCAACCAATAAGAATTGCTGACAACAATGAAATAAAAGGCATAAGGAAGCTGTTACTAATGTAATCCATAATATCCAAAAGCTGACCTGTGCTTCCGTTTGGAAGTTTTACTTCCACATAGAAAATACTGTAACCTAAAGCTATAACTGCTGTTGCAATTAAATAAATAATAGATAAAACGCCTGTTGTTTTCTTTCTCTCTGTATGGAAAAGTTCCATACAGTTAGCAGTAATTGATTCCAATACTGAAATACATGAAGTTAATGCTGCAAAACCTGCCAATAAGAAGAATAACAAACCTACTATTCTACCTGCCATTCCCATTCTAAAAAATACATTTGGAAGTGACACAAACATAAGTCCCGGACCTGCTGACATTCCATCAAGTCCTGAGAAAACAAATACGGCAGGAATAATCATCATACCGGCTAAGAAAGCCACTCCTGTATCCATAATTTCAATCTGTGATACTGCTTTATTAAGATTAACATCCTTTTTTACATAAGAACCATATGTAATCATAATTCCCATTGAAACGCTTAATGAGAAGAACAACTGACTCATTGCATCCAATGAAACCTGAAGGAATTTCTGAACTGTAATTCCTGACATATCAGGTGTCAAATAAACTTTCAATCCCTGAAGACCTGTTCTAACTGTTCCGTCATCTAATGTTGTCTTTAGAGTTAATGAGAAAATAGCAATTCCAACTACCATAACCAAAAGAACCGGCATGATAAACTTTGAAACTCTCTCTATTCCCTTTTCTACGCCGTTATATACAATAATTGCTGTTAAAAGCATAAATATAATACCGTACCAAACTGATGAAGGTGATGTAATAAAGTTAGTAAAGCAATTGTCTGCAACTGCTTCCTTTCCTGAACCTAAAATATAAATAGCAATATATTTTAAAATCCAACCACCTATTACCGCATAATAAGTCATAATAATAACCGGCACAATAAAAGTAATCACACCTAAAAACTTCCATTTCTTTCTCATTGATTCATATGCATAAATGGCACTTTTTCCTGTTTTTCGTCCAATTGCAATATCTGTTGTTAACAATGTAAAACCGACTGTTAAAACAAGTACCAGATAGATAATAAGGAAAAGTCCGCCTCCATCCTTTGCTGCAAGATATGGGAATCTCCAAAGATTTCCTACACCTACGGCACTTCCTGCTGCAGCAAGAACGAATCCTATCTGCCCGCTAAATCCACTTTTTTGTTTCATAATTTTTCTACCTCTTAAATTTTTTATTTTCTACTTTTTTATATTTAAAATATTAAGCCAGTGAAATTAAATTGTACCATATTTAAGGTCTTTTAACAACATTACATAAAGTTTAATATTTGTTAATTTTTTTAATAAAGCAAAAAAATCCTGACAAGTTTTCTTTTTTACAGCTTAACCTGTCAGGATATTTTTAATAAGTTTATTTATTTTTTATTTAATTTTTTTATTTGACATAATATACTCTGTTTTCTTTTCTTGGTGCTGCCTTTGGTTCATCACTTTCAACATAACCTAATGCGCAATGACCGATACCAACATATTCTTCTTCAATGCCTAATGATTTAAGAAGTTCTTTGCCCCATTCTGTTTCAAATTCTTCTTTTGCACGGTGAATCCAACAACTTCCAATTCCTAAATCGTGAGCTGCCAACATAAGATTTCCCATTACAAGACTTCCATCATAAATTCCTGTAGGCCAATCCTTTTTTGCCAAAACGATTAGCATTGCAGGTGCTCCATAGAACGGATCAAAACCTTCTTCCCAACCACCTATTTTGCAATTCATTTCAGAGATTTTGTCACGTAATTCCTTATTTGTAACCTGAATAATTATAGTGTTTTGAGTCCCTTTTCCACTTGCAGCATAAAGACCGGCTTCGATTATTTTGTCAATAATCTCCTGTGGCACCATATCTGCCTTATACTTACGAATACTTCTTCTTTCTTCCATTGCCTTTAAAACATCGCTCATTCTTTATTCCTCCTTTAAATTTGATTCCATATTTCTCATTTTAGCACATATTTTTCAAGAAAAATTTCAAAATCAACATCTGAATTAGATTTCATATGGTCAGGATTTCTGTTTTTGGAAGTGAAATTGCTCCAAGCTGTAATGCGTATCTAATGCAAAGCTGTGGAACTGAAACACCAATAGCTTTTAATTTTTTGTAACTTTTTTATGTTTTGTCTTATTTTTTGCAACTTATCTTTTTATTTTTAATGTTCTTAAATATTCTTTTTGCTCTGGTGTAATTCTATAACTTTCTATCGATTTTTGAATTGCCTTATTGTGTGTCCACACATCAAGTTTTTTCTCTTCAATGAAAGGAATAATGCTGTCATATTGCTTTGCCAAAGCTGTTGCAAAATACCATGCGCGCATCATATTAACGTAATATTCTTCTGACTGAACTGCTGTAACTTTATTAGCATATTCAATTTTAAAATTGTCATCCAAATAGTGTTTCATAAGCATACTAATTCCAAAACGGATTGTGTATGGCTGGTCTGATTTTATGTATTTGTTAATTTTTTCAAGGAAGTCTTCCAAATTCTTCTTTACAATTCGAAGTGACAGCAAATCACACGTAGCCCAGTTGTCTATGTATTGAAGAAACTTCTCCAACTCTATTATTAATTCATCATAATCTTTAATCTGTTCAAGCAACATTCCATGGAGATTATTTTCTTCATAATATTTGTGGGGAAGCACCTTCATGAACTCCTTTGCTTCTTCTGTTTTTCCAAACTGCTTTGCGTAACTTCTAAGTGCCGGAGTTCTGACACCTATAACCTTCTCCTTGTCTATCGTTGGCATTAATTTGGCGTGAAAATCTCTATATTTCAAGTCCTGTAATTCAAAAAGCTGTTTTTGTACTTTAACTGCTATATCTTCTTTCATAATCTGCTCCTAATACTTTTTATCGTACAAATATTATAGCATTGTTTTTTTGTGTGGTATATTATTTTCAATGTTTTGTTTGAAATGTAATGAATATATTTGAATATTTCTCTTCGCATTTTCCGTAATTCTTAAAAAGAAGCTTCTCTAGGCAGAACAGCCCACACCAAAGTTTTCGCTTTAGCGTGGGCTATTCCTTTATCATTATTTACAGATATCCAATTTATTTCTTCACTTTTACAGTCTTGACTGCCGACCATTTTCCATAAACATACTTTCCGTTTACAATTCTGTAAGCTCTAATTTTTACGTATGCTTTTTTCTTTTTAATGTTGGTAATCTTCTTTGTTGTGTATGTTGTTTTTGTTGTCTTTACTGTCACTGCATGCTGTTTTTTCTTTTTCTTGTTTTTCAATTTTTTGTTGTTTCCATATTTAATCCGGAAGCCTGTAACTCCGGCAGTCTTTGTTAATGTAAGTTTGATTTTCTTACCCTTTGCATTTTTTGCTGTTTTAATTTTTACAGTACCTACAGGTGGGTTTTGTGGTGACTTAATAGCATTCTTTAATGCTGTTGCTGCACTGTTTACTGTTGCCTGTGAAGGATTATACTGTGATGCAACTGTTGCTGCCTGACTATATGCAGCATTTACATTAGGATATACTGTCCAATAGCCTTTGTTGCTATTTACATCACCTACTGCTCTAAGTAATTCTGTCTTGTCTGCCAAATTGATTTTTGAAACACCTGTTGCCTGGTAAGTATCAATTCCTACATCAGCACCATAACCAAATAAAGTAAACATTACTCTGATTACATCACCATTCTTTACTGTTACTTTATCTCCTGACTGGTAGATGTTTCTTACTGTTGGGTTTGTGCTGTCCTTGCCGTCTTCTCTGTTAAATGTCTTACCACTATATACTGCACTGTTATTTACAGTAAATACCCAACCTGACATTCTCCAGTAATCACCTTCTCCAAGAGCTGTATCTGAATTACCAAGATTCTTGTTTGTATTTGGTGCACTAATGCCTTTTCCTTCGTGAAGTAATCCATCATCCTGACCAATATATGAATAAGTATATACATCCTGCATATTGGCAATTTCATTAGGTATGTTTGTCACTCTGCTATTGTCTGCACCAAGAATTGATGTTAAATACCAACCACTTGTTGTTGAATAATAATAGTTTAATGTATTATCATTCATATATCTGTCGATTACTGTTTTAACCGTGTCTCCATTGTTAATTGTCACCTGAACAGGTTCAGTATAAAGTCCCTGACCTATTGATAATTTTTCGACAGTAAGTGTAACTTTACCTGTTGAAGCTGCATTTGTTTCCTTAGGCATTACAACAATTGATGTTGCCATAAGAGCTACACTTAATACTACTGATAATGCTTTTTTCATTTCAAACTTTTCTCCTTACATTTTTGACTAATCCTAACTTTATTTTTCAATAAAATTAGCTTTGTAAATATTTAATTTTAAAACCTATATTTGTATATAGTCATTTATTTAACTTTCCTACATTTTAACTTTCTTAATTTTTGAATAAGCTCCATAAACATTAGTTTCTTCATCTAACTTATAAGCTCGAATTTTAAAACTATATTTATTTCCCTTCTTTAAGCTAATAACAGCTTTTACTGTTTTTGCTTTCTTAACTGTCTTTACGGCTTTGAATTTGCCGGAATTAGTTTTCATATATACTACATAACCTGCTGCATCTGAAATCTTCTTCCATTTAAGTGTAACCTTCTTGCCCTTCTTCTTTGCTGACTTAATTTTTACTTTTGCAGGCTTAGTTACTACAGGTTTTGATACATTTACAGTACATGTTGCAATTACCTTACCATCTGCTGAAACTGCGGATATATAAGTTGTTCCGGCTACATCAGCTGTAACATTTCCTGACTGGTCAACTGTGGCAATTGATTCATTAGCTGAAATCCACTTAATGTTTTTATTACTTGCATTTGAAGGATTTACTGTTGCATCTAACTTAAAAGTTCCACCCGGATTAAGATTTATTTCATTACTATTAAGTGTAATGTTTGTAACAGGAGTTTCCACTTCGATGAAAAATTCTGTTTTTAATCCATTATGAGTTGTTGCTGTTATAATTGTACTTCCACTATTCTTTGATATTACAACACCATTTGAATCTACTGTGGCTACTGAATTATTACTGCTTGTCCACTGAACATTCTTATTTGTTGTATCACTTGGAGTAATTTTAACCTGTAACTGACGAGTCTGGTTTAGCCCCATAGTTACTGTTTTATCTCCAACTCTTTCAATACCTCTTGCATAGATTCCATCGACACGAACAGTACATTTAGCTTCAAAACCACCTTCTTCAGTTGTGATAACTATATCTGCATTTCCTTCGGAAACACCTGTTACAACACCATTTGCATCTACTATGGCTACTTTTTCATTTAAACTCTTAAAAGTAACATTAGTATTTGTTGCATTGCTTGGAAGTACAGAATATCTAATCTTTCCACTTCCACCTACAAACAAACCCATATGCTGATAGTCATTTGCCACTTCAATACCTGTTACAGATTCAGGAATTATTACTGCTTCTGATTCTTCACTAACTGAATTGCTGTAAAGATTTGCATCGGCATCATTTTCATCCACAATTGCTTTTACAGTATAAACGTATTTACCTGAAGTTAAATCTTTATCTTCAAAAGCTGTATCTGTTCCTTCATATATATCATTAACAATACCTGTACTTTTGTTATATCTTGACAAAACATATGAAGAGGCATGAGCTACTTTTTTCCAGTTAACATTGATGATTTTGTCATTTCTAACTGCTGTAACTTTAGACTTATCAAGTTCTTTTGAAACATAAACAACACATGTTTTCTTAGTATTTGGATTATCCTTTGAAGCAATTGTAATATCTGCTCTTCCTACAGATTTTCCTTCTACAACACCATTCTTTACTTCTGCCACTGCTTCATTTGATGAGCTCCAAACAACGTCTGTCTGGCTTGTGTTAGAAGGTGCAAGGTTGTACTCAAGCTCAACTTTGTTGTCTTCTTCCTTATCTAAATTAAGCTTTTTGCTGGTGTAATTTAAATTAATACTTTCTACAGGAACATTAGTCTGGTCATATACCTGTATCTCATAAATTTCAAAACAGTATGCGCCAAAAGTAATACCCTGTAATCTTAAATGTGATGTTGTTACTGCTTCTTTTAATCGAATATTTCTATATTCTGATGCTATACCACTGGTTACTTCGTACATGTCTGTCCATGTTTCACCGTCATCTGAAGTCTGTAATTTATAACCTTTCATATAGCCACCGCCCCATTTAACTTTTACTGTATCAAAAGTCTGTGGGCTGTTCCAACTTAAAGTTATGTTTTCGTTAGCTTTTTCTTCATCAGTTACTGTTGAATCCTGAATGTACTCTGTTCTCCACATAGTGCCTTCATCGCCGTCAATTGCTTTTTCTGCACTGTTTTCACCATCATCACTTGATGCTACTGCTGTGGCATTTTCTGCAAGATTAGGCATTTCTTTTTCTTCAACGCTTCCTACTGTAAAAATCTGCCATTCGTACATACAATAACCGTATATTTCCATTGTTCTTTCTTCTAATTCGATTTTTACATATCTTGCATTAGTTGGTGCAAAATCATATTTAAATCTTCCTTTTTCTCCTGCTTCTTCTGATGCAACTTCCATCCAGTCTGTTTTGTTTTCAGAAACATAAATTTTATATTTCTTTGCTGCTGCATTTTCCCAATATAGCACGACCTTATCAATTTCATAACTTCTTCCTAAATCCATACTCCATGTTTGTGGATCTTCATAAGGATTGTCTTTATTCGAACTTACACATGCTGTCTGGTATCCTCTTTCAAGATTTCCATCTGTTAAAAAGTCTGGTTTATTGTATTCATTAGTATTGAAAGAATTAGAAACATTAACCGTTCTGTTATAAGCTACATTTCTACCTAATGGTTGACCTTCGTAAGCAAACGCAGGAGTGTATAATGTGGCAACCATTGTGGCAACACTTAATAAACACGCTACTAATTTTTTCATTTTGCCTCCTTTTTAAATAATAAAAGGCTATCTTTTTGCAAGATGATACGACATACCTCCTATGCCCACCCCTCAAAAAGACAGCCTTCTAATTAGTTCTCTTTTTTGATGTTTTTAATTAATTATTTACTTGATTTTAAGTTTTTTCTTGAATACCTTAATAGCTTTCTTGTTGCCCTTAAGTTTAGTCTTCTTTGTTTTGATATTCTTCTTAACTTTACTGCCTAAAGCATTTTTCTTTACAGTCTTAAGCTTTTTGCCCTTGAATGTAATCTTTTTAATCTTGTTGTCCTTTGTGAATGCCTTAGCCTTAATAGTCTTAACTGACTTGCCCATTACTACCGTCTTAAGCTTTGTACATTTCTTGAATGCATTCTTTCCAATAGTAGTTACCTTGCTGCCAATTGTAAGCTTTTTAAGTGCCTTACATCCTGCAAAAGCGTTGTTTCCGATTGTTGTTACATTCTTGAAATTAATCTTGTTTAACTTCTTACAATTACTAAATGCAGCCTTACCAATAGCCTTAACATTGGCACCAAATGTAACTTTCTTAAGCTTCTTCATTGCCTTAAATGCATTGTCACCTACTTCTGTTACATTTAATCCATATCCCTTAAAGTTAGCTGTGTTTGGAACTGTAACCTTAGTTAATTTGCTCTTCTTAGCTGCTACTACACCGATAAGTTTTGTTCTACCTGATGTAATTGAATCAATTGCTGTTACTCTGTAAATGAAATCACCTACTGTATATTCCATTCCAACGTAAACACCATACTGTGTACGAACCTGATCATCTAATGATGTCTGGTCACCCTTTGGTGTTTCAGGATAACTAGTTTTTGAAGCTGCCTGAATCTTATTCCATTCATCTGTGCAATTCTTGATTTTTTCGTCAAAATACTTATCGTCAGTATCATCTGAACCTAAAGTCTTTGAATTATCAACTTTAGGCTGTTCTTTTACGATAGTCTTATCAGCTATTGCATCATCACTTGGCTGTTTAACATTTTCATTCTTATTAGCCACAATTAAACCAGTACTTGGATCTGTTGGATATGCATCCTTTCCATCTCCTCCGCCCTTTGAATAGTCATAGTTATCAGGTAATGATACTGATGTTTTGTTACGGTAGTATAATAATCTCTGGATAGCATAACCACCCTTTTTACCTGATACTGTCTGTGAAGTTTCACCTGTTGTAATACCACAACCTGTACCATTAATAATTCTGTTAATACCTACCTTTGGTCCGCTACCGTTGGCGATTTCTACAATACATGCATTTTCAATTAATACATCATCTGCATTAGGAACTTCAATGGCATTATCTAAGAAAATTTCTGCTCCGTTAGTGTTAATGAATACATCGTAAACACCAAGACCTACTGCGTAGTGGTGTTTAACATCATTTGCTACTTTGTATGCTGAATATCCCTTAACTGTATTATTATGTGACATCCATTCTTTCTGATCCTGTGGATCATAACATTTTTCATTCTGTAAGAAGAATGTCTTACCATATTCACCTCTCCAGATAACATCGTATTTCTGGAAATGTTCAATAAATAAACCATAAGCTGTTACGTTATCGCCATTTACAACAAGACCGTGATCTGCTGTATTTTCATACCAACCTGTGTTATCACCGTGGTCAGCTCTCCAAATCCATGTTTCATCAATAATAGTATTGTTACTGTTAACAACTATACATGAACCTGTTGTTCCAAGGTCGCCTGTTCCACCTACCCTACAGATAACATCCTGTAATACACAAGGGTTATTTGAATGATCAACATTTGCTCCTTCATATCCTACTTCTAATAATGTGTTTGTATGTTTTCCGGCATCTAAAATTACGCCTGCGATTTCAACACCACCAATATCGTAATTTCCTTCTACCTTTGTATAGTCACTGTTCCACTTCTTACCAGCTACTCTGATAAATGTATCAGTATTCTTATCAGATGAAGTAAATGTAGCCATACCAAGACCAAGAACTATTGTGTTTTCATGTGTTACTTCAATAGCTTTGTCTAATTTGTAAATACCAGGCTGAAGAAGAAGGTTATAACCTTTTCCTAAAGCTGCATTAATTGTGTCTGCTGTATCTACATCAGGGTTAGCAATATAGAAACTGTTTAATCCTAATGATTTACCTTTACCCATATCGTTTTCTGACCATGAAACGCCTGTCGTATCTTTTCTTACTGCAGGTACAAATACCTTGTAGCTATCTGTATCTTCATCGAAATATAAGAATGGTTTTTCTCTTGTTGCATCTGTCTTGTCTAATACTGTTGTACATCCGTTAGTTGCCCAGTTTGAAATACCATTATTCTGTAATAAGCTTCCACCTGCGTTAAAGTAGTTACCACTGTTATCCTTTAATGTTGTTCCATCAACATTCTTGCATCCCTGAACAACCTGGTTCCAGTTAATACCATATATAGAACCATTTCCTGTCTGCTTTGTTGTAAATTCACAGTTTCTGTAGTAATACTGCTGCTGACACCATGAACCTACTGAATCATGGAACTTTGTATCAGAAATATATCCGCCGCTGGCCCAAGCATTGTCTCCCCATGTCCACTGAAGTAATGTCTGTCTTTCTACATTAAGTCTTCTTGCCGGAGCTGCCTGTGATACTGCCCACTTAAATGAATCTTCCCAATAGTTAGGATTTTCTGTTGTCTGTGCAATAGTAAAGTTTTCAACGTCAACCCAGAAGTTACATGTTACGTTACCATTAGCTAAAGCTGCTGGCGTTTTAATATTCTTTAATCTTACATCGTAAGGTGTTTTTCCTAAACCAATAACCTGTGTGTAGTAACCTACATCATACGCATCTGCTGCTGTTTCTGTATAATCACCAGGTTTAAAAGCGAATGCGTAACGGTTCTTACCAAACTGATCATAATGCTGATATCCAAAGATTTCATTTACCTTATCAGAAATTGCATCCTTGTCATCTGCATCGTTAAATACGTATACATTCTTACCAAACTTAGAAATTTCCAATGAATATGGTTCTGATTCTTCTCCATTAACATTACCGTTAACTGCCTGAACTTTATAATAGTTCTTGTATTTTGATGTTGTGTTTGGATTTGTATCTGTATAACTTGTTTTTGCTCCGTCTATTGAATCAATTAATTTGTATTCTGCATAACGGCCTTCTGCCCTGTAAATATTATATGACTTAGCATTTGCTGCCTTATTCCATGTAATAGTCTGAGCGCCTGTCTTGTCATTTCTCGTAACATCTGTTATTTCAGCTTTAGCCGGTTTAGTCTGAGATAATGTTGTTGTAAATGCAATTTCACTATCTGCATATGCACTGTATGAACCTGCTTCCTTAGTATTAGTAATTGTTCTAACCTTAAAGAAGTATTGCTTTTCTGATAAAAGATTATTTACAGTCACCTTATTCTTTGTTGTTAAACCTGCTGATCTGTAATTTCCATTTTCTGAAGTTGAATACATAACTTCAAATGCTGAATAAATATGTTCCTTTGGTGTTGTCCATGAAACCTGAACGCTATCACCTGAAACATCAGATAATGTTACTTTTCTTGCTTTCTTTGGTTCATCACCTGTATACATAATGAACTTTTCTTCATTGCCAACCTTGTCTCCTAAGTGATACTTTGAACTTACCGCAAGCTTTGTATGTTCTGTTCCTTCTTCGTCTTTGTACTTTCCTAATGTGAATATTTTTTCATCTGCACTGCTACCAAAAGAAACTGTTCCATCATCATTGTGCTGGATTCTTACTGATTCCCATCCTGTTGGTGCGTAATCATTTGCTACTGTTCTAGCGTCCTGATAAATAACATCAGCAGCATTTGCTGCCCAAACAGTATTTCTTGACTTAGTAGCGAAGTTAACTACTTCGTTAGCCTTGTCATCAATTCCATTATTTTTGTATGTTCCATAATATGTAGTGAATTTCCCATCGTCACTTACATTGTTAATAGATGTAAATTTCTTATCTACCAAGATTGGATCATTCTTTACACCACTAACAGTAATTATGTTTCCGTTTGCTACATTAACAAAGAAAACTTCTGCGTGGATTGTTGCCTCTTCGGCACCATCAATTGCATCTGTGCTTGTTGCTGCTGATGCTGCCATTACAGTCATGTTAAATGTCTGTGATGTAAATAACATTGCAACTGCCAAAACAATTGACAATAAAGATTTATACATCTTTTTCATCTTCATTTTTCTTCCTCCTAAATAAATTCAAACAATAAAAACACTCTTCTCTTTTTTGTGTAAGGTTGACATTAAAACGTTTTTATTTTCTTATATTTTAGCACTTATTGATATATTTTTTCAAATTCGAAAATGTTTTTAAGCACTCTACACAAATAGTCTCTTTGTTTTTTTTTGCACTTTGCATATATATTTTATTGTTTTTTTTATTGTTTTTCTTGTTTTTTATTAATTGGCATTTTTTGTCGCAAAAACGTTTTTATTGGTTTTTGCTTAAAAATGTCTTTTCTTTTTACTAATAATTCTGTTTTATTTTACTAATAATGGTGTTTTCTTTCACTAAACTCTCTCTTTTTCGCCACTTTTAAGCAAAAAAGAACAGCCGGATTTAATTCAAAAATCAATCTGACTGTTCCTTTTTTATAAATTTAATCTAATGCTAATATTCCATTTGTGGCAATTACTTCTTTAATTTAACTTTTCGGTTAGACCACTTACCATAATAAACTTCTCCATTTACTACTTTGTAAGCCCTGACCCTGATAAAGTACTTCTTATTAGCCTTTAATTTCTTAATTGTAAATTTGGCTTTCTTATAGTTCTTTACCTTTGCTTTTTTAAATTTCTTTGATGTTGATATCATTACCTGATATCCTTTTACACCCTTTGCTGTTTTTAATGTAACTTTTAATTTCTTAGCACTTCTCTTCATAGTTGCCTTTTTAATTTTAACCTTTGGTACCTTTACGGTTTGTGCAGTTTTTGTAGTTACAATTTCTGTTGTGGAAACTGTAGGTGTTTCCTTTGATGTTTCAGGTTTAGTTGTCGTTCCTGTTTCTGACGGAGCAATTGTTGTAGGTGTCTGTGTTGTTGGCACTACTGTTGTAGCCTTTTCTGTTGGTGCTACTGTTGTTGGTGCTACTGTTGTTGGCACTACTGTCGTAGCTTTTTCCGTTGGTGCTACTGTTGTTGGTGCCTGTGTTGTTGGCACTGCTGTTGTAGCTTTTTCTGTTGGTGCTGCTGTTGTTGTTGGTGCCTGTGTTGTTGGCACTACTGTCGTAGCTTTTTCTGTTGGCGCCTGTGTTGTAACTGGCGCTACTGTTGTTGTTTTTTCTGTTGGTGCTACTGTTGTAACCGGTGCCACTGTTGTTGGCTTTGAACCTGTGCCATCCTTAAATGTATATGTTATCTGTGTAGCAGCTGACATTTTTCCGTTTTTAACAGATCTTACTGATACTGTATAGTCGCCATTTCCATTTGCAAAAACATCTGCTGTCAAATTAATTGAACTATTTACCGAGCTTCCTGCAAATACTCCATCCACATATACATTATAGTTTTCAATATCACTTGATGGTGCCTGCCATGCAAAATAATATGGAAGATCTTTGTTTCCTGCATATGTTAATCCAATTGGTGCAGGTATTGTATCATCTTCATCTATCTTTGTAGTAGGAGCAACTGTTGTTGGTGCTACCGTTGTAGCTTTTTCTGTTGGTGCTACTGTTGTTGGTGTCTGTGTTGTAGGTGCCTGTGTTGTAGTTGGTAATGCTGTTGTAACTTTTACAGGTTCCTCATACAAGTAAACATCATATGTTGAGTTGTCAGCTAATGTTACTTTAAATAAATTCTGTCCTTCTTTTACAGAATCAACAGGGAATCCTACTCCGGCTCCTTCTATCTTTGCTTCTTCTGCTGTTGTTGATGAAACTGCCACAGGGAATGTTACATAAATAACTGATGCTCCATCTGCATTTTTTTGAATATTAACAATATTAACTTTGTCTGATTCACAATATGCTTTATATTTATTTACAAGCTTTCCTCCTTCTGCTCCATCTTCAAGATATTTAACACCTGACCAATCAACATCTATTACTTTATGTGTTGTTGGAGTTTCTGTTACTTTTTCTGTCGTAGTCTCTGCATCTGTTGCCTTTTCTGTTGGCGCAGCTGTAGGTGACACTGTTTCCTGTGATTTTGTTGTTTCAGTAACACTTCCGTCTCCATACGTATATGAAATTGAAGTAGCTACAGATGTCTTGCCATTTTTAACTGCTTTTACTGATACTATATAATCACCACTTCCACTGTTAAACACTTCACCTTTTAGATTAATTGCTGTTGCAACAGTTGATTCTACCAACGTTCCATTAACATATACATTGTAACTCTCTATATCATTTGAAGGAGCTTGCCATGCAAAATAGTATGGTAAATCTTTATTTCCTGCATATTTTAATCCCATAGGTGCAGGTATTGTATTATCTTCACCTTCTATTGTGGTTGCTCTCTCTGTTGTAGCACTATCTGCTTCCTGAACAGATGATATACTAATGTTATCAATAACTGTTCCTGCAGGCATACCACTCATTTCCATTACTGCAGTATTCTTTGAATCTGCTGTAATCTGAAGAGTTTTAGTATTAATTCCGGCATTTACATTGTATTGTACTGTTCCTAAATCTACGCTGTCATTTTCACCTTCATTCTTCCAATGCATATTTCCGGCATTAGTTGAATTAAACTTTAATGTTACATTGTATTTTTTACCTTGCACTAAATTCATCGGATACTTAAGTTGTGTTCCCCATGTACCCGCATTTCCACTTGTACTATTCAATTTAATACTTAAATCAGACAATTTGCTTCCTTTATAACTCATTGCTCCATTATCCCAGTTTCCTGCATATAATGTACAATCTCCCACTGTTGTTACAGCATTATCAGGAACTGATTTGTAACCATCTGTATCCGGCTTACTACTTCCACCATCAGGATTTAACTCTCCACTTCCTGAATATGCCCTAACATAATCTACTTCCATTGTTGCTGACCGAAATGAATCATTTGGTGCTATGTTTCCCGTATAACCTGTTGCATTACTTCCCAATGCCAGATTTAATAAAAAATAATGATTTTTTCTAAATGCATAAGCATTGTCATCATTAAGATATGCTGTCAAATAAATATTATTATCTACATACCACTTAATTGTATTTTCATCCCAAATCACACCATATGTATGCCAACCATTAATACCATTGTTGTTATCACTATAATAATAATATGCAGGAACACTATAACTTCCCCAATATTTATGATTATATGGTGTATTATAAGAACTTCCACCTGCATTCCAGTGAATTGTTCCCTCAACATAGTTTCTTGAATTAGCATGTTCCATAATATCTAATTCCCCACACCATGGCCATGATGTTCCATCATCTCCCATCATCCAAAATGCCGGCCAGACACCATCCTGGTTTCCACCATTTACCTTAATACGTGCTTCCATTCTTCCATATTTAAAGCTTTTTTTACCTGCTGTTTTTAAACGTGCAGATGTAAATCTACAATTACTGTAGTTTTCTCTTTTTGCAACTATTTTTAATGTTCCATCTGATACATATGAATTTTCTGTACGGTCTGTATAATACTGAAGTTCATTGTTTCCCCAGCCACCACCATCACTGCCACCTGTTTCACGTGTCCATACGTTTGTATTAAGAGAATCACCATCAAATTCATCACTCCACACAAGTTTCCATGATGATTCTGCTTTTACCTGTTTAACACAAGGTATACATGGTGTTAATCCTAAAACCATAGTTGTTGTCAAAATAATTGACAAAATTTTCTTACGCATTTTTTTCCTCCTTTAAAATTTATTAATATAACCGGACAATCTGTTACAACTGCCCGGCTATTCATTTTTATCTTTAGCTTTTTTATTATTTAGCTATTGTATATATTGTATTTTTACTTAATTGTAACTTTTACTTTCTTGTAAACACCATT
>ERZ826051.250-NODE-250-length-64704-cov-3.834537_pt1 | contig 64704 bp, 46 predicted proteins | sample MGYA00519928_ERZ826051 | MGnify/ENA primary metagenome ERZ826051 (study PRJEB31778, sample SAMEA3449219) | human gut metagenome | biome: human gut; feature: human-associated habitat; material: faeces | place: United Kingdom | collected 2010/2012 ...
ACTATTAATTATTTGATTTATACTTTGTCTGCGACAAAAGTACGACTCTTTATCCTAACAAACAACTCTTATTGTTTAAAAAAGACTTTGGCGATATTTTCCTGCAGTGCCTCCGTAAGCTCAGCCAAAGATACGCAACGGACTTGGGCTGCCCGGCTATACACATCCGCAATCGGCACGTCACTCTCGTCAGTTTCCAGGAACAAGCGGCCGGAAGGAGTAATCCGCAGGGCTTCTTCCTGATACTTTTCTCCGAAAGAGAGGTAAAACCCGTGTCTCAGATATTCCTCCGCCAGAGCCGCCTTCCCGCGAAAACCATGAATAATCCAGGGATTAGCCGGCTTTATCTGCCGTTTTAGCTTCAGCAACTCATCCATAGCCTTTACCAGATGAATGACCAAAGGCTTACCAAGCTCCATAGACAACCGCGCCTGATATTCAAAAACTTCTATCTGTACAGCCTGCGGAGTATCAGCCAATTTATCCAAACCGGCTTCTCCTACGGCAAGAACCTGCGGATGCCCGGCTAAAGAAGCCAAAATATCCATTTCATGCCGAACTGCCGGAGTAGCAGCCGTTGGGATATGCCAAGGATGCATGCCTACCGAATACCACTCCCCCGCCTCCGGAACAAAAGTATCGGGATAACGGTTCACAATAGCCGTTCCGGGGATTTGCGGCAACTGATGCGCGTGTATGTCAACAGGAATTTTCATGGAACAGGATCATATCCGGAGCCACCCCAGGGGTGACAACGCAATATACGTTTTATCGCCAGATAAAGTCCCTTAAAAGGGCCGTGTTTCTTAATGGCCTCAACAGCATATTGAGAACAGGTCGGAGTAAATCTGCACGACGGGGACGTCATGGGTGAAATGCACTTCCGGTAAAAATAAATAGGAAGCAACAACAGATAGGAAAGCAGGCGTTTCATGGCTTCAGAGGGGTTACCGCTGCATCCGCATCTTGTGCCGCCACTTTCTCGGCGATACGCGCCAAAGCCGTCTTTACCCTCTCCTCTATCACAGCAGATTCCACCAGCTGATCGGAGAGATAAATAAAGGCGATAGCCAGTCGGCACTGCTTTTCCGCCAACACATTCAGCAACTCATGCTTGTTTACACGATAGGCCTCACGTATCTGGCGCTTCACACGGTTACGCTTCACCGCACGTTTGAAACGGCGCTTTGAAACACTGATAAGAATAGAAGCATCCGCCTCCAGCTCCTCTACCGGCAAATACACCACACGCAACGGGAAAACCGAGAACGAACGAGAACCGCCCGCAAACATCTTCTCTATTATCTTTTTTTTATCCAGCCTTTCGACTTTATGTAAGGTATTTGCCATGAATGAACTATAAATTAGGAATGAAAATGAAGAATTATAAAAAACGAGCTACAAGGTCTGCGACATCTGAAATACCACACCTGTAGCCCGTAATTTCTATTGTTACAACTACAAGCCACAAGCCAACAGGCTCATAACCTATAATTCATAACTCATAATACCTTTCACTTTCCTTTGTTGTTCTCCTTAATGAACATATCGAGCGCTGCCGTCATAGAGGGCGCTTGTACACTGGGAGCTTCCAAGTCCAAGCGAAGTCCGGCGTCACGCACAGCTTGCGCTGTTGTAGAACCGAATGTTCCGATCTTAATTTCTTTCTGTTCGAAATCCGGGAAATTCTTCTTCAAAGAAGACACACCTGCAGGACTAAAGAATACCAGCATATCATAGTCAAACTTCTCGTCTTTAGAGAAATCATTGCTTACAGTGCGGTACATAACAGCTTTCGTAAAAGAAATCTTCTTCGCTTCTAACATAGTTAACAAATCATCTTTATGCACGTCGGAAACGGGCACAAGATATTTTTCTTTTGCATGCTTGCCGATAACTGTAACCAGATCATCCAACTTTCCTGTCTGTCCAAAAAAGATTTTGCGCTTTCTATACACAATATATTTTTGCAAATATACGGCAATGGCCTCAGTCATACAGAAATACTTCATCGTTTCAGGAATGGCAACACGCAGTTCCTCACACAGGTGAAAGAAATGATCGATCGCCGTACGAGCCGTAAAAACAACAGCCGTATGATCCAAAATAGAAATTTTCTGCTGTCTGAACTCCTTAGATGAAAGAGGTTCTACTTTAATGAATGGACGGAAGTCAATCTCAACTCCATACTTCTCTGCAATGTCGAAATACGGGGACTTCTCGGATGCAGGCTTCGGTTGTGATACCAGCAACTTTTTGATGTTCAATGCCATAGAGTACTTGTCTCGATAAAGTTATACAAATAAACCATACCTTCGTACAAAAATACCAGAGGTAAAATTTCTTGGGTGCAAAGGTACAAACTTATATATAATAATCCAGTACTTTTCTTGTGAAATATCCGTATTGTCTTATAAATTATTACAAAACGACACAAAATATAGAAAATACAAAACATTGCTATCGGTATAGTTACGTGTGTCCCGACAAACACTAACCACAACACCGGAATGTACAAAGAGACTCCCCAAATCCCCATAATAGCATTATAACTCGTCTTCCATAACTTATATTTATTGGGGTCGGCAAACACGCTGCCCAGGAGGTAATAACAGCATTGTTTAAACTGATAAAACAGGAATAAAACGCAAAAAACCGTTCCGATCGTCGATAAAACCGCCTGCCATTCCATATAATTTATAAATCCGTATATCCTGCCTATTGCAATCAGGGCAATACTCGAAAGGAACAATACCTGAAATGTCATAAAATTACGGAAGAAGAAAACGCTTTTCCCCACCACATCGTCAAATAGATTCTGCCTTTCTTTCACGAGAAAAGCATCTTTCAGCATCTTCACAAACAACTGGAAATTCGCCCGGAACACAAAAGAAAAGACAATAAACAGGAATAACAGCAGGGAGAAGATGACATCATCCACCAACTGCCCGTCCCACAAGCGAATGCCCACATATCCTTCAAATATATTCATGTTCCCTGCGTATTACAGGTGCAAAGATAATCAAAAAAGAAAGGCAAGCTCACCCGACAAGCTTGCCTTCTCAAACAATCAACCGTTATGAATAACGATCTTAGAAACTATCTTAAATATTGTAGTACTGTTCCCAGCCTTTACGCGGCATTTCGCCAACCAACATCTGGTTCATAACCGGATCGTTCACGATCTGCTTCGTGTCGCGGTCGAATACAATCTTGCGGTTCATGCGCTGTGCCAACACGCCGAGGCAGAACACCTGGCTCAACGGACCTGCGATAGAGAACGGAGAACGAGTCTTTTCCTTACCCTGGCAAGCCAACAGGAAGTTTGCGTAGTGATTGGACGGACTCTTCTGGTATTCCGGCAATTTCGGATTCATATCTTTAGCTACCTGATCAGGAATAACAGACAAAGTGCTACCATGAGAACCACCCTTGAATGTCAAAGTCTTTGTATAGATTTCCTTACCCGGATTCAGTTTAGCCAACTGCAGTTTGCCACCAGCAACCGTCGGGATATTCGGATCGACATCAGAAGAACCGTAGTTTTCAGGAACAGGAGGAATATTATCCAGACCGTCATACCAAGTAATATCGACACCCGGCATATCTTTTCTTTCCGGGAATCTGAACAGGATACGGGAAGACATCGGGAAGAAGAACGGGTTGTGATCTTTCAGATACAACGGGTTTACTTCCGTCGGCAAACCAAGATCCAGGAATTCGTGGGCAGTATCGATGATGTGAGCTCCCCAGTCGCCCAATGCACCCATACCGAAATCATACCAGCAACGCCACTGTCCCAAATGATAATCGTGATTATATTCGTGGAACGGACGAACACCTAACCAAGTGTCCCAATCCAACGTTTCGGGAACCGGTTCACCCATCGGCAGATGTGTAATGTTCGGGTTCCAGTTATGCCAACGGCGCGGAGAGTTCATGTGAGCTGTGATAGCGGTAACGTCCTTGATCAAGCCGGCTTCTTTCCATGCCTTGAACTGGAAGTAGTTGGCTTCCGAGTGTCCCTGGTTACCCATCTGTGTAACAACACCGAATTTCTTTTCGGCACGCATCATCACTTCAATTTCCTGGAAGGTGCGGGCCATCGGTTTTTCTACATATACGTGTTTTCCATGAGCCATTGCCTCGATCGTGATCGGGAAATGGGAATGGTCCGGTGTACCAACTGTAACGGCGTCGATCTTGTCGGCCATCTTGTCGAACATCTGGCGGAAATCCTGGAAACGCGGTACTTTCGGGAACATCGAAATAAGTTTCTGAGTATGAGGTGCACCCATATCTACATCACAAAGTGCAACAACTTCGCACAAACCGGTTTTATACAGTTCGCGTGCAATCTCACCCCCACGGTTACCGATACCGATAAAAGCGATTCTCACCTTTTCGTTGGCACTGACAAAAGGAACACCCGGCATGGCATTGGCCTTGGACGGAATCCAGAAAGAAGGAATTGCTGCCGCAGCTGAAAGAGCGGCTGCCCGTTTCAGGAACGAGCGACGTGAAATATCTTCAGATTTCATGGTAAATATATTAGATAAATTATTAATGTTTGCGTGCACATAACAACTTCACAAAAGTAGATATTTTTTCCTTACACAAAAACTTTCTCAAGGATTTTTACAAGCAAAAAGAAAGAAAGACACGTTTGCCATTCTGATAGCAAAAGACCGGACTTGCTATCAAACAGTACTGTTAAAATATATTACCCGCAAGGGTAATTCCAAATATATGCCCTACTAATCCTTTTTACATGGGATAGCAGTGTCATTTTGTAACAAAAACTATATACATTTGTTCTATTAAAAATGAAAACAAAAGTGATATGAAGATCAGACAGATTCTATCCATCGGATGTTTCCTTTGGATACTTGCCACCCTCCGTTTGGCAGCACAGCAACCGGAAATACAGCCGCTGCCCATAGACCCAAAAGTAAAATACGGACAACTCAGCAACGGGTTAACCTATTACATCCGACACAATGCGCAACCGAAAGACCGTGCGGATTTCTTTATCTCCCAAAATGTCGGATCGATCCTGGAAGACGAGAACCAACGCGGACTAGCCCATTTCCTCGAACATATGGCGTTCGATGGAACCAGGAACTTCCCCGGACATGGCATGGATGAATTTACCGAGAGCATAGGAATGCGCGGAGGCGAGAACTTCAACGCTTATACAAGTTTCGACGAAACGGTTTATATGATCATGAACGCTCCGGTCACCCGCGAGAGTATCGTCGACTCCTGCCTGCTGATCCTGCATGACTGGTCGGGCTTCATCACGCTCGCAGATACGGCCATCGAAAAGGAACGGGGCGTGATCCGGGAGGAATGGCGCACGCGACAGGATGCCCAGGCGCGTATCTGGGAACAGCAGTTGCCGAAAATGTTCCCGGACAACAAATATGCACACAGGATGCCGATCGGCACGATCGACGTGATCGATAACTTCAAACCGGACGAGCTCCGGGCTTATTACAAGAAATGGTATCGTCCCGACCTACAAGGCATTATTATTGTAGGAGATATAGATGTAGACAAGGTAGAGGCAGCTGTAAAACGTATCTTTGCCGATATCCCTGCTCCAACCAATCCGGCCAAACGCGAATATACGGAAGTGGCAGACAATGACGAACCGCTTGTTTCCATCGCCACAGACAAGGAGGCTTCCAATATTATCCTTTCCATATTCTATAAGCACGACAAGATGCCGAAAGAGCTGTATGCTACCGGAGCAGGTTTGATGAAGGATTATATGGAGAATGTCGTTGAGACGATGATAAACGAACGCTTTGCCGAAATGATGCAAAAAGCGAATCCTCCCTTTGTCGCTGCCCAGGCTTCGGACGGTGATTTCATGATCGCCAAGACAAAAGGTGCTTTCACTGTTGCCGCCTTAGTAAAAGAAGGCGAGATAAACAAAGCGCTCGATGCACTTGTGACAGAGACGGAACGGGTGAAACGGTACGGTTTCACGGCTTCCGAATATGACCGTGCCCGTATCAATGTCCTGAAACAATACGAATCACTGTTCAACGACCGCGACAAACAAAAGAACCGCTCTTACACGAACGAATATGTCCGCCACTTTACAGACGGAGGTTACATTCCAGGCATCGAAACGGAATATCAGCTAATCAGCCAGATCGCACCACAAATCCCAGTCGAGCAGGTGAATCAATACGCTCAGAGTTTGATCGGCGACAAAAACATTGTAATCGGGCTCACCGGCCCTGACAAGGCTGACATGAAATATCCGACCGAGACTCAATTATTAGAAGACTTTATCAAGGCACAACAATTGCCGGTCGAACCCTATGAAGAGACTGTTTCCAATGAACCGCTGATTTCCAAGTTACCCGCTCCGGGGAAGATCAGAGAAATGAAAACGGACCCGCTGTTCGGCGCGACGGTCCTGACACTCGACAACGGCATCAAGGTCGTACTGAAACATACGGACTTCAAGAAAGACGAGATTCTGATGACGGCTACTAGTCCCGGCGGCAGCACCTTGTTCGGAGCGAAAGATATCGACAATCTGAAAGTGTTCAATGATGTTATTACGCTTGGCGGAGTCGGCAACTTCCCGGCAACCGATCTGAATAAGGTATTGGCAGGAAAGAAAGTCTCTTGTTCTCCCTCTATCGGCCTGAATACGGAAAATGTAAACGGTTATGCCTCTCCTACCGACCTAAAGACATTGTTCGAACTGGTTTATCTCTATTTCACGGCTCCACGTATGGATGAAGAGGCTTATACTTCCTTCGAGAATCGTATGATCGCACAGTTGAAAAACCTGGAACTGAACCCGATGGTGGCGTTCAGCGACACGCTGACAAAAGCGATTTACGACAATAACCCACGTGCCGCCCGCATCACGGCTGACGACTTCAGGCAGATCAGCTACCCGCGCATCATGGAGATGTACAAAGAACGATTTGCCGATGCTTCAGACTTTGTCTTTACGTTCGTCGGAAATATCGACACAGACAGCATCCGCCCTTTTGTAGAACAATATCTGGCGACGCTTCCAGCCAAAGGACGCGTCGAGAAAGCCAATCCCGCCGAAGTGCCGGCTATCCGCACGGGCGAATACACGAATATCTTCAAACGCGCTCTGGAAACACCGAAAGCGTCGGTTGTCAACTTCTGGTCCGGCAAGATGGAATATAACCTTGAAAACATCCTCACCGCCACTATGTTGAAGCAAATTCTCGATCTGGTATACATGGAAAAAGTACGCGAGGATGAGGGAGGGACATACGGGGTGCAGACTTCCGCACAGATTTCTTCCTTCCCTGAAGGACAGACATTCCTGCAAGCCTATTTCGACACGGATCCGGCTAAACGGGAAAAGATGAACGCTATCGTCCGTACAGAACTGGATAACATCGTCAAGTCCGGCCCACGCGATGAAGATTTCAAGAAGAGTCAGGACAATATCCTGAAGCGCCACGCAGAGAACTTGCAAGAGAATGTGTACTGGCTGACGACTTTGGATAATTATTACTTCCGCGGATTCAACGGCGAGACGACATACGAAGAAACGATAAAAGGTATCACCCCCGCCAAGATCCAGGCTTTTGCCAAAAAACTGTTAGAACAGGGCAACCGGATCGAGGTAGTGATGGAGCCATAAGGCAAAATATAATTCAGACACAAATTACGCGGATTACGCGGATTTTTCATCTATAAATCCGTGCAATCCGCGTAATCCATGTCAAAAAAGAGATTTAATTCGTTTTCTTCTTCACTTTGAAATGGTCGAATCCTTCCCCGTATACACCAATAACGGCACTCTGCGAAACGAAAGCTCTCGGATCAATATCATTGATGATTTGGAAAATCGTATTAGATTGACTCTTTTTTGCTAAGACAAACATCATCTTCACTTGCTTCCCTGTATAAAGTCCGGTCCCATCGATTACAGTCACTCCCCTGTGCAAAGCATTAATCTCCCTGCCGATCTCTTCATACTTGCTGGAAATAATAAAGAACTGGACCGACTGACGAGAGCTGTTGACCACCTGGTCGATCATATATCCTGTAACAAACAAGGTTACATAACCATAGACCACCTTCTCCAAATCGTGCAGCACAAAATAACTGGATGCAATGATGATCATATCGCAGAGCATCACCATACGCCCTAAGCTGACATCCCGGTACTTATTGACGATAGCTGCCACGATATCCGTCCCTCCTGTACTGCCATTCGAGGCAAAAGCAACACCAATACCTCCTCCACAAAAGATAGCGCCCAAGATACAGGCCATGAAAGGTTGATCCTGCAAAAGCTGGAGTCCAGCCGTCAACTGCTGGATTACGGAAAGGAAAAAGGTCAGGACAAACACGGCAAAAATCGTCTTCACACTAAACTTCCATCCCAATATCTTGAGTGATAACAACAAAAGGAAGCCATTAATGGCAAAATAAGTGTATTGCACCGGCAAACCTGTCCCCCAATAGACAATGGAGGCGATGCCCGGTACCGCCCCGGAAGGCAAATCGTTTGGCAACAGGAATACGGTCCAACCTATACCGTAGAGGATCATCCCCAAAGCAATCCCCAAATAATCTCTTAATTCCCTAACCATAAATAGGTTGGATTTGATAGACAATGTCTGTTTCATTCTTTTTGTGTTTTTATGCGGCTGCAAAAGTACAAAACAATTGACAATTGGGAATTGACAATTGACAATTAAATGTCGCGCACTCCCCAACTGTCAATTGTTACTTGTCCATTGCCCACTCATCCTCCCAGTTGATAACCGGCTGCTCTCCTTCAAAACGGATAGGCAACCAGATATAACGGCCATCTATGGCATTCTCCGGTGTCCAGCGATCTCCCATATAGATGAACTGGCCGGGCTTGCCGGGAACAGGCAGCACATAAGTACTTTGCGAATGGAAAGAGGTTTCCGAATCGGCTCCCACAAACGGGTTCGCCAACTCTTTCCACGGCCCCCAGATAGAGGATGCAACAGCGGAACGACCCGGATTCGGGGCCCAACCGGTGCAACCGGACATGATCAGATAATACTTGCCGTCTTTCTTGAACATGGCAGGCGCTTCCATAAAGCGGCCGACAAAGAAACGGGCATAATTGCCGGAACAAGCCGTATAATCGTCCGTCAGTTCGGAAATATGCAACGTGCTGTTCTCCTCCGAAGCATAAATATGGTACGCTTTTCCATCGTCGTCGACAAATAGATTCATGTCGCGTGCCATTTGCCCGCTCTCGAAATCACGTCCTAACAGGTTCAGCGTGTCGGGATGGGCAGGCAAGCCGCCGCCACCGAAACCTTTCTTCGATTCTTCGGGAACCTGGCTTTTATGGATATCCAAAACATTCTTCGGCCAAAAACCAGCGTTCGGACGATCGGCGGAAAGCAGTTTGTACGGTCCTGTAACCTTTTCGCTGACAGCAACACCGCTTTTGGCTCCCGTATAACCGGCACCTTTCGGTTCGAGATGGAACCACATCACATACCTGCCCGTCTTCTTATTGAAAATCACCTTCGGACGCTCCAGAATGCAACCTTTTACGATCGGACTCGATTCGTCGTCCGAAACAGACAAGGCGATTCCCTCGTCTTTCCAATTATATAAGTCCTTGGAAGAATAACAATGGACGCCAACCTGGGCTACATTTCCCCCTTCACCTTCCGTCTTGTGCTCACCAAACCAATAATAGGTATCGCCTTGCCGCAACATACCCCCGCCATGAGCATTGATGTGCATACCGTTATTGTCCGGCCAGATTTCACCGGGTTTAAAAACATTCTCAACCTGTGAAGTCCCGGTTTTCCCCTTACACCCGCACAAAGCGAAGAGCAACAGCAGAGGACAAATAGCAATCCGTTTCATACTTAACTGTTTATACATCACAAATACGAATACATTTCTCAAGCGAGGCAATCTTGTCTTCCTGCTTCGGGACAAATTCCTGCCCGACAAAACCTTTATAACCGGTTTCCACAATCGCTTTCATGATAGCTGGATAGTAAAGTTCCTGTGTTTCGTCAATCTCCGCACGGCCGGGAACACCTCCGGTATGGATATGAGAAAAATACTGGTGATATTTCTGGATATGATCAATCACGTTTCCTTCCATGATCTGCATATGATAGATGTCATACAGCAGTTTGAAGTTCGGCGAACCGATACGACGGCACAATTCCGCTCCCCAAACGGTATGGTCGCACAGGTAGTCCTTATGCCCGATACTGTTCAGAAGTTCCATCGTCAGAACGACATTATACTTTTCAGCTATCGGCATCAGACGCTTCAGCCCTTTCTCGCAGTTTTCCCAACCCTGCAAGTCGGTCACACCGTTCCGGCGACCAGAGAAACAGATCAGGTTCGTCAGTCCGGCCTCGGCCACCATTGGAATAACCTGTTCATAACTGGCAACCAGCTCGTCATGCAGCTTGGGATCATTGAACCCCCGATCGATACCTAAACCCGCACCCTGCGCCATCGCAACCGTCAGACCATGTTTCTGCACGACTGGCCAATCTTTCGGGTCGAGCAGTTCAATCGATTCTATTCCTATGTTTTTACAAATCTCACAAAATTCATCCAACGGATAGCTGCCGAAACACCATTTACTCACAGAATGGCGAATATTACCTTTCAGTGGTTCAGGTTTCTCTACCTTCTTCTTCTTTGCGGGAGCTGCTGCCTCCACACCGGACACAACCATAGCTGCGCTTCCTGCCAATACCGTCTTAATGGCAGTTCTTCTCGAAATGTTTTTCATACTATTCTTGTTCTTACGTTAATAAATTATTTAATCAGCTCCCATTTGCCTTGCAAATAAGCTTTGTCGATTACGCTTGCCAATGCCTTGTCGTTCGTCCGCTCGGCCAAATCCTTCAGATCATTGTACAGATAGAACTGCAACCAAAAGCCATAGTGATAGCGTTCGCGAGTGGATTTTGGCTGCAACATCAAAGCATACCATTTAGTATTCAGTTTTTTAGCTTTTGCTACTTCGACCGCTTTCTCGGCATTCTTCCACATGGTATCGGAGACTTTCGATTCGAGATCAACAAAATCTTCGTACTTCATGGAAGCGGTATTAATCACCTGGCAGCGGTCGTCCAGCCCCAGTTCTTTCATGGAAAGGCGTTGTTCGAATACCTTGTCGCCATCCAGGTCAAACTCCATCAGATCGAAAAAACCGTTATTGTCCGTATCCGTATACTTGACAGTCGGAAACACGGTCGGCTCGGTCTCGATACGTTTCGGCCCGTAGCCATCATAGATTCCACCCATTCCCTGATAGTAACGGGCATTCTGGTCGACACGCCAACAGCCCCATTCGGCTCCGTACAAGTGAATCTTTCCATCTATCGGACTGACATACAACTGACCGTGACCGGAATTGTCCTCATCCCATTCGCCCCGGTCACCTGCCGGATCGGCCTGTCCGTTATTGTCAATTCCACCCTGGTTCTTTCCCACCTTGAACGGATCCCGCGGCTGATACAACTCCACGCGCTCCCAACGGTTGCAATCGTCGTCCTCATCGTAAGTAAACCAAACTTTATCCCATTTGCCTTTCTTGAATGTCAGATCCCAGGCGGCATCATGATCCGGATACAACAGCTCCGGAAGCTTACGCCAGCGGGCATCAAGAAAGAACGTATCGGCTTCGGGAAGTCCACGCAGGTTCTTATTGATATGTTTCTGATTTTCATAATTGAATCCGAGACCTGTAAAATGGATGGTCATATCGAAGTCGAATTCATTGCCCGGCGCATTGTCGTTATCCGTATCCATCGAAACGGAAACCCAGTCGATATTGCCGGAGAGGACGGAATTTGCCTGTCCGTTCTCTTTCACGATCTTGGGAGAATCGCAGAAACGGATTGCCATCTCCGTCAGCCCGTCATTGTCAGGATCATAGAACAGGAATGGGTTTTCCCAGTTCATACGGACATCGTTCACGCGTTCGGTCGTACTGTGTATCTTCATGAAAGTACTCCTCCCGTTATAATCTTCGTAGAAATCCGACAGGCCGTTATGTACCCAGCAGCGGAGAGTGAACGTATTCCAGTCGATATAGTTGAACACGTCGTCCTTATCCGTATCCACTACCCACATATAATGTCCGTTGCCGGTCTTCATCCGGTTTGCTTCGGGGATATTATCGACCACAACCTGCATGGCTGGATTACCGTCTTCATCTTCGCCTACCCAGTCGATGATAAGATCACCATAACCTCCGTAGACACCGTCTTTATTACGGTCTATCATCAGGCAGCCGTTATCGGTATCACCTTCCAGATCACCGAACTGCATATCGTCGTCATCATCGATCCATTGCACCGGAATACCGTTGGCCGTCACCGTACGCAGGATATCCGGATCACCATCTCCGTCCAAGTCTATATAGGTCGGCTTGTACCCTGCAGGAGCAGGCGGTAGCCGATAAGGGATCAACAGGGTATTTGCGTTCCAATATTCCTTTTTTTCGGAATGATCCGTCTGTGCGGATAACCCTTGTGCACTCAGCAGCAGGGAGCCTGCGGCCAGTAATAATGTAATCGGTTTCATGATATCAGGTAGATTAATCGGTGATTTTTATATAGGTAAGCCATTTCTGTATCAGGTCTTTCACTTCCTGATAATAGGTGAAGTCATACCGGAACCCCCAACCGTGTCCTCCGCTGGGGAACATATAGAGGGAAGTCGGGATATGGTGTTCATTCAGTGCCGTATAATAAAGGATAGAATTCAACGGAGGAACGGTCTGATCGTCATCACTCAGCAGAAGCAAAGTCTTCGGTGTCTTATCGTCCACCTGTTTCTGCAAAGAATAGCGGTCTACCAACTCCTTATTCTCAATATCTTTCCCTAAAAGATTCTTTTTGGAACCACCATGTGTAGTCATATTATCGAAGCTGATCACCGGATAATAAAGGATCGCAAAGTCCGGCCGGTTGGCATCTGCCGCAAGCGTGCTGAGTGAAGCTGCCAAATGTCCGCCTGCCGACGATCCGATCACTCCGACCTTATTCGCATCCAGATTCCATTTGGTTGCATTACCCCTAATGACGGACATCGCTTTCTCCGCATCACTCAACGGGATCGTATGTACGCCTTCCGGCATCCTGTATTTCAGAACGACTGCAACAAACCCGTTAGAAGCGTACCATTTCGCCATATCATGCCCTTCATGGTTTATTGCCAGCCCTCTATATCCGCCACCCGGACAAATCAGCACCGCTGGTGCCAATTTCCCGTTCTTCGCCGGATGATAAACAAAGATTTCCGCCTCGCCCGCTTCCGGCTTATCCGGCCAGAGCTTGAACTGTTCTACCTGCTGCCCCCATACCACGGGTGCAAAGAACGATAAGAAAAGTAAAAGAATGTGTTTCATAAGGTATTAATTCTTAATCATTAACTGAGTTATTAAAAACAGGTGCTAATGTAACGAAAAAAAATAGATTCACCTATAAAGAGGGACAAAAAGAAATAATCCCCAATTTTCATTTAAAAAATTTATCTGTAAAATTCAAAAACTGACCCCAATCATATTTCGTTATATCATGCTTTCCCATACGAATATGGAAACCAATAGTCTCTCCTGTTGATTGATTTATTCTTGGCATCTGTGCATCATAAATTAAAGAACCCTTTTCCAATAAAATATTATTACGATCTTTTTTCCCTATACCATTACTCCCCAAAAATTGATATACACTATCTACATTCAATAAAGTCAAATATTCTCCTTTAGGATCTGCGGCCCAATCATTTTCAGCCACAGCAAGATAAACCGGACGTGGAGCTATCAAAGCTATCAACTCATGCTGATCTATCGGTAAAAGCTTTTCATTTCGAGCATAATATTTAAAATTATCACAAAACCAATGTGGACGAACATAACATAAAAGATCTATAGTTTCTCCCAAAATACGTTTTGACAATGCACCTCCACCACACCCCGAGTTATTTGCTATAACAATCGCAAAACGTTGGTCTTGTGCACCAGCCCATAAAGCTGTTTTTCCCAATCTGGAATGACCAGCAGCTACTACCTGCCGAGGATTTATTCGAGGCTCAGTCTCCAAATAATCCAATATCCGAGACATTCCCCATGCCCATACACCAATGCTTCCCCATTCGTTCGAAGCTGAAGCAATCTGTCCTTTTCGAAAAAACAAAGAATGTATTTTCTGTGGAGAATCTGATTCATAATCCGGAACTAACTGCTGATAGCAAGCAGTAGCAAGAGCATATCCCCGATCAATAATCATTTCAATTGGCCATCGAGATTTTGCAATTCCACGTGACTTTTCCGTAGAATGGAAATTTACAACCGAACCATCACTACAAGGGGTCATCCAAGATTCACAAATATGAATATCAGTATCTTCTGTTACAGATTGATTACCCCGAAAGTTCAACATAACATAAGCAGGCACCTTAGTTTTTACATGATTCGGTAAATAAAGTAATATATCCAAATAGTAACTACTATCATTTTGAGTATAACATAGCCGAACTTCTCTACGAGTTGCTTTTCCATTAAAAACATCTTTTTTTTCGCTTAAAACACGAACAACTGGATATTGCAAAAAACCGGGGGCTGCCTGCGAAAAAAATGGAGTTTTACCATATATCTCATTCTCAAACAGTGACAATAATTCAGGGCGCCTTTGTCGCCACCACATAATAGAGTCCACCACTTTTTGACCACTTTCAAGCACTAACGGATTTGGAAGTTCATAAGTTGGGATCAAAGAATCATTATCATACAAAACAAATGCTTTTTGAACTCCTGGATTAGGAGTATAATATTGTATAACAGAATTTTGAGCACACGCGAATAATCGTTCAAACAAAAGTAATACAATGAAAATTTTTTTCATTTTTATAACATAAAAGGATCAACCATGTATCTATGATACATTAAATTTGCAATTTTTTTCATAAGACATCATTATACAAATGATTATAAAGATATTTGTTATCCCAATCAACAAATTGAGAACTATCACAATCTATCCTTGCATAATCTGCTTTAGAAAAAATTGCAGATTTAATGCTACAATCTTATTTATTCAAGATGACTTCTTTAGAGACTCCACAAGGAGTACGAACTACGATTCTATTATTTTCATTATCTCTAAACCACCCCAAAGGAAATGAAGTCAAATCTTTTTCTTCTAATAGCGGCAAACTTTTTCCATCTATTTTCACATCTGTAATTTGTGAGTCATAAACTATTAAATACCTAAAATCGAGTGCTTGCTCCATTACTACTCGGTATGACTCATGTTCCTTTTTCATAGAAACTTCGATGCCATGTTCACCTTTAAATATCTCTTTATCATTCTTGTCTGTTAATGAAATAATAAATGCATTCACTTCATTCGCGGTCAAACTTTCTCCAAATTTAAAATTAGAATTTAATCGAACAGGGAAAATAGCTCCCTCACGAATGTATACCGGTATTTTCTCTATTGAAACATCTATCTCTGAATAAAATGGTCCCTGGATTGTTTTTCCAGCCCATAAATCAGTCCATTTTCCCACAGGGAAAGTAATCTTCCTCTTATCTTTGTCCGTAACCACAGGACAAACCATTAAATCTTTTCCAAACATATACTGATCCGGAATATTCACAACTGACAATTCTTCAGGAAAAGCCACAGCCATCGCTCTAACCATTGGAATCCCTGATAAATGAGACTCTATTACCGAATGGTAAATATAATCTAATAGATTTTCTCTCACCCAAGCATAATATTTATAATTTGCCACAGCTTTATCTCCATACTCCCACGGTTCCTTAGGAACTCGCCCATGTGAACGCATTAAAGGACTAAAACAAGCGAACTGTGTCCAACGTATATAAACATTTGGCTCGGCCCAAGCCCTAAATCCTCCTAAGTCACTTCCCCAAATAGAAAAACCGCAAGCGCTTGAATTTGCACTGCACAGACTCTTCCATCAACTGCTGAAGTACTTCAGCAGCTCTATATCCTCCATTTTCAACATCCAATACGATAGAAGAGAGAGGAGGATCTGATATGCAGCAAAGAAGTTCATCATTGTCAACACCTAAAACAGCAATCTCACCGGGTACGGCTATATTGCAGATTTTACATGTTTCCATAATTTGAGATGCAAACAGATCATCACAAGCCAAAAGGGCTGTAGGCTTAGGCAAAGACAACAACCAACGGCTCAACAAAGGCAAGTCAAAAGACCAATGCTCACTTCTTTTTTCGCTATTGCCAAGTATAGAAAGCTCATATCCACATTCCTCTATACGGCTACGAAAGCCTGACGCCCGTTCGCGCGACCATATTGCATCATTGAAACCATAATAAGCAAAATGGGAAAATCCCCTTTTCATGAAAAAATCAGCAGCCATTTCCCCGGTTTTGAAATAATCACCCGTGATATTACAAATATTATCAGCCCTCTCTTTGTAATTCTGAATGATAATAGGGATATTCAATTTGTTAAGTTTTTCAACATCTACATCTTTCAACTGAGCAATAATGGCATCCACTTTCCATTTTTTTGCCCACCGGACAACTCCATCTTCTCCATATAATTCCCGATAATACAAAGGCATCCGATAGAAGATCCAAGGCCCGTGTTCCTTTGAATATTTCACGATATCTCGTAGCAGACCTGCTATAATCACTTGAATAATCCGTAAGCAAAAGAACCTTTTTCATAACAACAGAATATCATTCCTCATTCATAATCAAAGAGACGGCCAAAGCAACTCTTACCATCCTCACAAATCACCTCCATAAGGGATTCCGGCCAAAGGAACCTCATACTGTTTCAAATCGACATTCACCAATTCCATCTCCTTTGGCAACATATTCAAATCCGAAGTGACCATTTGGTCCCACGTACAAATTTTTCCCGTATAAGCAGACTCCCGGGCCATCACAGCCGTCAAAGCAGACATTGCAACTGATTCTGCAACCTTCAGGACTTTCCCTTTGCGTATATGATCAATTAACACAATATGCTCAAGAGTATACATATCATGCACTTTAAACTCATTTTTAGCAGCTTCTTCATCATACTGCCAAATCTTATTTCCATTCCGATCACGGATAGAAAAATCACTGCTATGCCAAGAACCTTTTTCTCCGTGGATAATTGCGCCAGCTCCATTATCACAGCCATCGATCCTGCGGACCATCCCTTCTACGGTAACCCCTCTTTCGTATTCGAAGTGCATACTGAAATTATCATAGACATTCCCTATATTTTTACGAATCCGGGAGCCATATCCAATCGCATTCATGGGTTTAAGATGAGAGAACCAATTGAATACATCAATCCAATGTATCAACATATTACTGATCTGATCTCCATTCACCCAATTCCAATTGAAATGCCCTCTAATCATATATTCCATATCCGTCCATTCCGGTCGACGGACAATAAACTGGTCACGCCCTGTATGATAATAGACATACCCAGAGACAATATTCCCGATAAGTTCCTCCTGAACTTTCCGATAAGAAGCGACAAACCTCCTGTCAAAACGATACTGAGTCCCCGGCATAACACTCAAACCGACATTCACCGCCTGCTTAGCTGCTGCTAAAAAAGAGCGGTAACCGACAGAATCAATAGCGGCCGGTTTTTCCACAAAGACATGCTTACCATGCTCAACAGCATATTTCATTTGCTCCGAATGGAAACAATTGGGAGAAGCAATCAAAACAAGGTCAACCGGTAGCTCACAAACTTTCTTATAGGCATCAAATCCAATAAAACACATTTCATCTGGAATATCCACATTTTTCCCTTGCTTCAATCGCTGACGCCCGGCCTCTAACTTATCCGGGAATAAATCGGCCAAGGCTACAATCGAAACATCATTCGCTGCATCTAAAAAATTAAATGCGGCTCCGATGCCTCTTCCTCCACATCCGATCAAAGCTGCTTTCAACGGTCTACCATCCATTGCTTTATCCGGAAGTTCCGGTATATACAACTCATTGATCGAATGCAAAAGGACTTGCTTATCCTTGTCTTTATCCACACAAGAGCTCAATAATGCGCTTGTTCCCAAAGTGCTCCCCAGACCTATACTTACAGCACCGGATAAAAAACCACGTCTTGTTAACTTCATATTAGATGACATAAACCATACGTTTTATAAGATTCGTTTTTCTTTTACAATTCCCGTATCCAAATATTACGAAAACTTACATTTGTCGCAGTCGGATCACGATGAGCCTGAAGAATAATAGGTCCATTACCGTGTTCCTTTATTTCCGCATTCACCGTCTCACCCAAAATTCGGGTATGATTTTGAATGATAACACCATTAAGTATGACTGTCACATAAGGGTAAGTCCGATAAGTTCCATCCTTTTTAAATGTAGGAGCGGTATATATGATATCATATACATTCCATTTTCCGGGCTTTCTTGTCACATTAGCCAAAGGAGGAGACTGCTTATAAATACTTCCTGCACACCCTGCATAATAAGTTGGATTATTAAAACCATCCAAAACTTGTATTTCATACATTCCTTGAAGAAAAATCCCACTATTTCCTCTACTTTGTTCTGTCCCTTCCAATTCTTCAGGTATTTGCCATTCTATATGCAATTGAAAATCACGGAATTCTTTCACAGTCCGAATGTTCCCCTTCTTCTTATCTACAGTAAAAACTCCTTCATGAACAGGCCATTCCGCTTTTCCTCCATTGACACTCTCCCAATGAGACAGATCCTTACCATCAAATAAGATGATCGCATCAGAAGGAGCGCCACAGGATTGATCACAAAAATCAACCCCGGGGACAACACTTTCAGGTTGTGGAACTCTAATTTCAGACATGCCAGCAGCCTTCTTCTCTTGTTCTAAAGGCCTTTCCTGCGAGTTCACAGAAGAAGATATCAACAACAATACCAAAAATACTCTAAAAAAAAGAATAGATTTCATGCCAAACAAGATCTATTTGATTATTTATTCAACTTGTTCAATTTTTTCAGAGCCTTTTTCTGTGCTTTTTCAAAGGTCTGCTCCATTGAAACGGGTTTTCCTCCTAATCGTCTACTTTCATTAGATGCAGCCATGAATGTGAAGAGCTCAAGCGTTTCAGCCTCACTCACTGGAACAACTTTTGTCTTGAAAAATTTCAAGATTTCAGTCAACAAACAAGCATAGCCCTCATAACCTCCTGCAATAACAGCACCAGAGTCACAAATAGCAGTTCCACCATAGATGTGCTTACCTGTTCGATTACCTCTAAATGTACCAATTCGTCCATCTTCCCAAAGTCCTGTTACAACATCTGTACCTTCTGAATGCATACGAGAAACCTCTTTACAACCTGTTCCCATAATCGTATATAGAATTTCCACACCATGAATACCATACCAAGAGAAATCAGGATGTGAAGGTTCGCACGGTGCGGGAGAGTAAGCATCTGCCCCTAATACTTTTCCATAATTTCCATTTCTTAATTCTACGTTTTTAGGAACAAAACGCAAGGCCGAAGAAGAAAAAATCGGAACATTATATTGGTCTGCCAATTTAAAGATTGCAATTGCATCAACCAAATCAGCCGCAATCGGTTTATCTATAAACATCGGTTTTCCGCTTTCCAAAACTTCGATAGCTTGTTCTAAATGCAAGGTGCCGTCATTTGTTTCCAACATCACACAATCCACCTTTTTCAACAGTTCTGTAATAGAAGATACAATTTCTACTCCATTCTTTTTAGCTCTTTCCGTATATTCAGGAATACGTTTATAACTGTTTTCTATTGTTTTCGAGCCATACGGATAAGCCGCTACAACTCTAAAACCTTGATGTTCGGGTTTAGGATCATCACTATTAAGCAATCCGATAAATGCAGGCGCATGAGATGTATCCAAACCTATAATACCTACTTTAATGACTTCTTGTGCTTGCATTACAAATGAAACGATACACATTAAGCATATCATTACTAGACTTTTAGTTTTCATACTATTCCTTTTTTAATTTATTTTTTATTCAATGAATAAGAACTATCAGCATCCAAATACAAAACTGCATACTCTTTTTCTCGCAGGATACTTGCCGGACAAGTTTCTGAAATAGGTCCATTAATTGTATTAAAAACTGCTACTTCTTTTGTCTTAGCAGGAACTATACAGAACATATATTCAGCTGCGGTTAATGCAGGGATAGTCAATGTAAATGCACTCACTGGGACTTTTTCCAATGCTGGAAAACAACCGTCATGAACTTGTTGCATCCGACATTTTTCATCCAACAATACCACTTTTACTCGTTCACTATCATCAAAATGAGCTACATGAGGATCATTAAAAGCAATATGTCCATTTTCTCCAATTCCCAAACAAACAATATCTACCGGATATTTTTTTAATAAAGAAGTATAACGAGCACATTCTTCCGTAGCGCTCGTTGCTTGCCCATTAATATAATTTACAGAGCGGAAAGGTACTTTGTCAAAGATATGGTCTTTAAGAAAAGTACCAAAACTCAGCGGATCATCCTTTTCCAAACCAATATATTCATCCATGTGGAATGCATTAATCCGCCCCCATTCAATTGTTTTATCAACAATAAGAGCTTCTAAAAAATCATTTTGAGATGGAGCAGCAGCAAAAATCATATTTATATGCTCTTTCTTTGCTAATAATGCTTTTATACAAACTGCTACATCTTCGGCTGCAACCTGCCCCATCTTTTCGCGTGTATCAAATACTTTTACTTTCAACTTATCTTTTGTAAATTCCATAATTGTAAATTTTATAAATCATTATAAACGACACTGCCATTTACTACTGTCATTTTGATATTTATATTCTCATCAAATAAAACTAAATCAGCATCCATACCTATGGAAATTTTTCCTTTATCACGGTCTATTCCTATAATCTTAGCCGGGGTTTCAGTCATCATTTTGATCGCATCAACCAAAGGAACTTCAGCTACTTGAATCATTGTACGAACTAAACGATCTGCTGTTGCGACACTCCCTGCAAAAGCACTTCTGTCCGGTAACTTTGCAACACCATCTTCAATAATAACCGGCTGGCCATCCTTTACGCTTCCTAAAATAGACGGTCCGTCTGGCATACCGGCCCCTCGCATAGAGTCTGTGATTAAAGCTATCTTATCAGGCCCTTTAAACTTATAGACAAATTGTAATAAACTTTTGGGAAGATGAACGCCATCCGCAATTATTTCCACAGTCATATCATCTATCATATAAGCAGCCTCTACCACACCTGCATAACGGAACGCATTCCGTCGAGTAATGGTAGACATTCCCGAATACAGGTGGGTGATATGCCTAAAGCCCACTTTATAAGCCTCTATTGCTTCTTCATAAATTGCATCCGTATGAGCGATTGAAGGGAGTATGTTTCTACGACATAATTCTCTCCCAAAATCTAATGCACCATCTAATTCAGGAGCCAAACTCCAGCGAACAATATCTTCTGTTGAGCCTAATATTTCGGTATACTCTTCAGGAGAAGGAGACCGAAGGTACTTAGGATCTTGCGCTCCCCGCTGATTAAATGAGAAATAAGGGCCTTCCAAATGTAGCCCAATAAAATTGGAGCCATTTTTATTTTCAACCTTTGCCTTTTTATAAATATCAAAAGTAGAATATAATTCCTCATTTGTACTTGTCAATGTTGTAGGCAATAAAGAAGTTGTTCCATGCTTGGCATGCATTTCCGCTATTTTCAAAAATGCCTCAACTGTTCCATCCATAAAATCATATCCCCCTGCTCCATGCGTGTGGAGATCTATAAATCCAGGAGAGAGATAAGAACCTTTCCCATCAATGATCGTATCCTTTTCGGAAGGCAATAGTTCTTCCTGTGAGATAGAGACAATTTTACCCTCTTCACATTTCAGATTACCAAGAATAATCTTCCCGCCCGGGGCTATTATTCTTGCGTTTTTTATTATTGTACCCATTGCCATTATTTCTTTTTAAAAGACCATGATTCTATCTTGTGTCCATACAAAGAGAAAAACATTAGATACAAATAACACGGTATCAATACCCAATAAGCTTGCTTAACAGAAAACAAGTCTGCGAAATGTCCATATATCAGAGGTAATATGGCATTTCCGCATAGGCCCATAATCAACAAAGAAGAACCTATTTTGGTAAACCGCCCTAATCCTCGAATAGACAAAGGCCATATACCTGCATATATCAGAGAGTTAGGAAATCCCAGAAGTACAAGAAACCAAATAGAGAAGTTCGCATCGTGCCCCAAAAAGGAGACTTGCATATTTGACAAAACCACACCTAATGAAAAAATCAACCCCAACGTGCAACATATCTGAAAAGCTCGTTTCTGAGAAAGATATTTAGGTATCAATATAATACCCATAATATATCCACAAATAGTTGCAGTCAATGTATAAGAGGGGAAGACCTTAGCCTCCAATAGATCCATATACATTGAATTAGCATAACCGATAATGGTATCTATGGCTATCACCTGTGTCCCGACATGAAGGAACATGGCAACAGCACCCATCAATAAATAAGGGAATTGCAAGATAGAGGTATGTGACTTTCCATCGTCTGTTTCAACCTCTTTATTTTCCTCTTCCTGATTAATTTCTGGTAAGACTGAATAACGAATAAAGATACCGACAGCAAACAAAAAGATACTCAAAATAGAATATGGCCAGATGACTCTACGAATCAACCCGTCTAAAACTACATCCTTTTCTGCTTCACTAAAAGCTCCTACATTCAATTGCTCGAATATTACACTATCAGACGATTTCAATATAATAGCTGCAAATATCAACGGAGCAATAATTCCGGCAAATTTATTACAAATTCCCATGATACTAATTCGCTTAGCAGCACTTTCAATAGGACCTACAATCGTAATATACGGGTTGGCCGCTGCCTGCAAAATAGTTAATCCAGTACCAATGGAAAATAAACCTATCAGAAAAACCCAGTAGGTTCTGATCAGTGCCGCAGGAACAAATAACATCGCACCGGTTGCCATGCAAAAAAAACCATACATAATTCCTTTCTTGAAGCCGGCCCGCTTCAATACAAATGAAGCGGGTATCGACATTACAAGATATGCAATATAGAATGCAAACGTAACCAAGTAAGATTGAAAATTGGTCAGTTCGCAAGCTATTCGAAAATAAGGAATTAGAATAGCATTAACCCATGAAACGAAGCCAAAGATAAAGAACATCATTCCAACAATCGCAATGGCTATATACATCATACGCTTAGAATGAGATTCTGTTGCATTATTTAAAGTCATAACTATTATTTCTATTTACCTCATCATTAAAGTTTCATTTCCCAACCCGGTTCATACGACCTAGACCAATACTTCATGGCATCATTATCATACATGATACGACCATTCTGATTATCAATATTTAAAGAATGACCAACACGCTGAGCAATATTTCCTAATTGAACAAGCAATGTACTTTTATGTCCAGAAGCAATATCTGAATGCAATGGTTCAGACTTTCTAATTGCATTAAAGAAATTCTGAATATGCAATGCATCCAACTGTTCTGCAGGATTCATCAAATTACGAGGATCTATCGCAATATTACTTTGAACATCTTTTACTACTTTATTCTTCAAATCATAAACCGTATATGCATTAGAACCGGTAATTAACAAACTACCGCTATCACCATAAAACATAGCCCCCACAGAGCTTCCTTCTATATTCTGACTATTGCAACTTCTTCCTTCCCAAGTCATCATCTTTCCTTCTCCAAATTCATAGCTTATAACCTGAGTATCTGGAGTCTCCCAGTCATCTTTATACCGAAATCTTCCACCAGCAGAAGTTACCATCGTAGGATAATCCAATTCCATACCCCAGCGAAGAATGTCAACCATATGCGTTCCGTTATTCAACGCTTCACCAGTACCCCATCTCCAGAACCAATGCCAATTATACGGATGAATATTATCCTTAAAAGCAACACGTGGTACCGGACCTTGCCATAAATCCCAATCTAACCATTCTGGTACTGGAACTTCTTTCCCTACACCAATCGATGGTCGGTTATTCGTATACCAGCTCTTTCCATAATAAACATTGCCGATAATACCATTTTTCAGTTCTTGAATGGCTTCAACAACATTCGGCCATGAACGACGTTGATTTCCCATCTGCATGACACAATTGTACTTACGAGCCCCCTTAATCAAAATTTCCCCTTCTTCCGGAGAATGGCTACAAGGTTTTTCCAAATACACATGTTTCCCGGCCTTAGCTGCCAATAACGCAGCTGGTGCATGCCAATGATCAGGAGTTGCAATAAGGACAGCATCAATATTTTTATTTTCCAACATAACACGTAAATCCTTATATTCTTTTACCTTATCATCTTTTACCTTAAGAAGAGCCTCTTTACATTTCTGTAACGCACGAGAGTCAACATCACATAAAGCTATCACCTCACAATTTTCTTGTTTCGCAAAATTACAAGCTAAAGCACGCCCTCTCGAATTAACACCAATGGCACCAACTTTAATGCGTTCGTTCGCACCTACGATATTATTATAACTTTTTACACTAAAACCTTCCAATACTCCACCAAAAGACAATGCAGCAGATCCTACTACAGCCTTTTTTATAAAATTACGTCGTGTTACCATAATATACAATTATTTATAATTATCATTTTGAACTAAAGATCCTCCGACTTTATCAATTTCTGCTTGAGGTATTGGATAAGGCCATGTTTTTTCTGAAATATTCGAACCTTTTTCTGTGGCAATTCCTTCAGGAGTCTTATAAAAATCCCTGATTTTATCCACAAAAATTCCCCAACGCATAAGGTCATAATATCGTAAACCCTCTGCTGCCAATTCTACTCTACGCTCATGTCGAACAACTTTTCTTAAGTCATCGCTGATCTTAACCTTATAATTTTTTTCAAACTCTTCTTTTGTTATAGGCTCTGCTATATTAAATGATCTGTAAGTTGCATAACTATCCGTAGGAGATGTTGTCAAAAAAGCTCTTTCTCTAACTTTATTAATTACATCAACCGCTTCTTGTAAATTTTCACCTAATTCAATCAGTGACTCTGCATACATCAATAAAACATCTGCATACCTTATATGATAATATGACCAATCTGTTTGTTTCAGTCCCGCATCAGGTCTTCTAAAATGATCTACATAATGCTTACGGCTTTGTAATTTTGTAAAATTATCATAACCTGTATAATCATGTACTTCCTCGTTTCCATCTTTCTTAGGGAAAATATCTCCATGAGACAAAATCGTATGGACTTTACGTGGATCCTTTACCTCATATTCATTCACCAAATCATAGGTAGGGACCTCACCTCCCCATCCGCCAGTAACACCACGCCCAACAAAATAAATCAAAGCAGGATTTCCATTACAATAAGGAGGATTATAACTGTTATAAGTCATAAAAATACACTCTTTAGACATATAACCTCTTTCCACACTATTAAACAGATCTTCGTAATTTGGAACTAATTCATATGCTCCGGAATCTATAACCTTCTTACAGTCTGACTTTGCCAACGCATAATCCTTATTAAACAATGCGACCCTTGCCCTAAATGAATACACAGCCTCACGAGTTACTCTGCCAAATTCATCTGTAGATAACTCTTTGACACTTGGTAGATTTTCCTCTGCCAAAGCAGTCTCTAAATCTTTCATAATAAAATCATAAACCTCTTCCATAGGAGCCTTTGTAATAGTTGTTTTATCAATTACGTTTAAAGGTTCTTCTATTATAGGTACATTCGCAAAAATCATCATTAAATCAAAATAATAAAAGGCCCTCAAAAAATGGGCTTCTGCAATCCAACGAGCCTTTTCTTCCGTTGACACATAGGCACCGCCAGCTTGAATCAAAGGAGTTTCCAATGTAATATTTTGCAGTAAAACATTACATCTTGATATCGCTATTTGAAGTCTATGATTCCAAACCCTCTCTAACAATAGTGTTGAAGGTAAAGGATTACCCCTCGCAATTTCGGTAATTCTTATTTTATCTGCCGCATCCGAGCCTCCCTTATGCATGTCATCTGTAATACAATCAAAAAATTCAAATTTAAACATCTGATATTCTGCATTAGATAACATCGGAGTATAACACATTGACAACATTTTGGAGCCAGCGTCCTCTGTATTAATCCAAGTCGAATTATCCAGAGAACCAAGAGGAGGCCTATCTAAAAAATCGTCAGAACATCCGGTCACTAATAAAATACTACAAATAACTAAACTTATACCTGAAAAATATCTTAAGACTTTCATATGACATTCATTTTATAATTTTAAACTTAGTCCAACCATAAAAGATCTTGCTTGAGGATACCACCCCATGTCAATACCCATAAAAGCAGGATTTGAATTACCCAATTCCGGATCCAACCCTGAATAACTTGTAATCGTAAACAAATTTTGAGCAGCGACAAATAGTCTCAAATTTTGAACTGTCAATTTCTGAACCCACTGTTTCGGGAATGTATAACCTAAAGTTACATTCTTCAAACGGACATATGATCCATTTTCGATATACCATTCAGACATCGTCAAATTATCACGACTATTAGCACTAATTGCAAAATTCTCATTCGTACTGCCCGGACCAGTCCAGAATTTATCAAAAATGTCTTTTGGTGCATTATACCAACCGGTCCCGGAATATATGTCATACTTCAATATATTCAAAATGTCATTACCTACCGACCCCTGGAAAAACATTGACAGATCAAACCCCTTGTATTCTCCACTTAATGTCAAACCAAATGTAAAATCAGGATGAGGATTACCGATCATTGTACGGTCCTCTTCTCCAAGTTTTCCATCTCCATTCAAATCAACAAACTTCAAATCTCCAGGTTCTGCAGTCGGCATGATTATAGTATTATCTGGTCCACCTCTATAATTATTTATTTCCTCTTGTGTTTGAAATACTCCATCCATCTTATATCCATAAAAATAACCTATAGGCTTTCCTGGTTCAATCATCGTATTTACTTGATTTCCCAAATGTGTCTTTCCTGGTATATTTGTTCCACCTCCTAAACTAAGAACCTTATTTTTATAAGTAGATATATTACCAGCAATATTATAAGAAAAATCATTTCCAATTTTTCCATGATAATCAACAACAAATTCAAAACCTCTATTTCTTACACTACCCGCATTACTCCACGGTGTATTAGGTAATCCGATTGCAGCAGGCATAGGCACTTGGACTAGCATATCAGAAGTCTTTCTATCAAAATAATCAATGTTAAACTTCAAAGCACTATTAAAGAAAGCTAAATCTAAGCCAAAATCCAATTGTCGTGTTGTTTCCCATCTTAAATCAGGATTTCCTACATTCGTACGTCCACCACTCAACCACGGAGTCATAGAATTCCCTAATAAATAATATGTACTATTCCCATATCTTGTCAAATAAGCACCTGAACTTATATTTTGATTTCCAATTTCTCCCCAGGCTGCTCTAAATTTACCTTGAGAGAACCAGTCACCTACAACATCCTTTATAAAAGATTCCTCCCGGAAATTCCAACCTCCAGAAACGGAAGGAAATACTCCCCACCGATGCTTATCAGCAAAATTAGAAGACCCATCCCAGCGTATATTAGCTGTAATCATATATTTATCAGCATAAGAATAAAAAACACGTCCAAAATAAGAATTCATCGTATGATAAGAAACCGAACCCGATGCTGCAGGATTTTTAGTCGCAGCATTTATTATCTGCTGATTAGCATCATTATTTACGAGTCCTTCCTTCGATGCATTAACCGTTTCATAACGTTCTTTTTCAGCAGAAGTTCCTACCATCGCAGACACTGCATGATCTCCAAACTTATCATTATACGAAAGATAATTTTCAAAAACCCAATAATCCCTTTGCCCTACACCACGTCCTACTTTTGCATTTGTAACCTGATCCGTTCCATTTAAATAATATTTCGGTAAGAAACTTTCATCCGATGTACGGGAAATATCCAAACCCAAACTGGACTTAAACGACAAAAATGGAAACAACTTTATATCTGCGCTCAGATTATTTTTCAACTGTAATCCCTTCCATCGGTTTTGCCCTTTCCTATCTGTTTGGGCCAATGGATTAGGTTTATTAGAATACAAGATACCGGTATATTGAGAAAAAGGATTAGTCGGTTCATACCCATCCATAATTCTATTATAAAGAAAATCCGGAATACCTACCAAATTATTTCTAAATGCAGGAGTAATAGGGTCAGACGTTAACGCAGAAAAAACAGTACTGGTATAAGCATTATTCTCATCTGTTGTACGTCGAGTCTCGTATATTACATTCGTATTTAAAGAAACACTTAACCACTTATATACCTCCGAATCCAAATTCAATCTTCCGGATAGCCTTTCATAGTCTGTAGATTTTATAATACCATCCTGCTTCATATAACTAAAACTTGAACGATAACGTAGTTTATCAAGTCCACCGGACAAAGACAAATTATAATTTTGAGAAATTGCATTAGAATTCTTTATTTCATTCCACCAGTTTGTACCTGCCCGACCTCCATTCTTATCCAAAAAAGAGAGTATAGTTTCTATTTTTTCAGGAGTCGCAAAATCATCCAATAAAGGCTTGCTGGATGCTTCATAAGCCATATTTTTATACTTGATGAATCCTTCTGCATCAAGCATATCATATGTTTTAGCAGCATTCTGGACACCAACCATCATATCAAAATCAATTGTCGATTTATAGGAAGTACCTGTTGTTCCTTTTTTTGTAGTAATCAATATGACTCCATTTGCAGCCCGAGCCCCATAAATAGCTTGTGCAGAAGCATCTTTTAAGACCTCCATACTTTCTATATCCCTTGGATTTAGCCAGCCAATATCAGTTTGAGGTAACCCATCAACAACATAAAGAGGATCATTATCATTAATAGTTCCAACCCCACGAATACGAACAGTCCCCATAGCACCTGGAGTACCTGATGTAGATGTAATTGTAACACCTGCGGCCTTTCCCTGTAAAGCATCAGATGCACTTCTCAACGGTAAGTCTGCTATCTCATCTCCTTTCAATTGTGATACAGCCCCAGTTAAATCTCTTTTTCGCATCGTTCCATATCCGACAACAACTATCTCATCTAATGCTTCTGCATCTTCTTTTAGTACAATATTATACGAAGTTTTATCAGTGATTTTAATATCCTGCGTGTTATATCCTATATAAGAAATCTGTAAAACAGCCCCAGTTGCAACTTCTATAGAGAAATTCCCATTGATATCTGTAATAGCTCCATTTGTTGTACCCTTTTCCACAACATTTGCTCCTACAATCGGTTCCCCACTGTTATCTTTGATACAACCTGCAATCTTTTTAAGAAATTGATTTCCAGAGACCGCCTTTGTTATGATAATATGCTTACCTGTAATCTTATAAGTTAAGTTATTATTTTTTGTAATCTCATTCAAGATTTCCGAAACCAACTTATTCTTTACATTTAAATTGATTCGCTGATTATTATCAATCTCTTCACTTTTATAGAAAAACATAAATTCCGATTGTTTTTCTATCTGAGAGACCACTTCATAAAATGTTCCATTTTTCACTTCAACAGAAATGCGATGTTCCTGGGCATAAGTTACTGCAGACACTTGAAGAATACCCGCCAAAATAAATATTGCCGTGATTTTCATAATACGTGTTGTTTTTAGTGACAGAAAAGCACTGTCATCTCGTTTTTTCTTCATACATTTGGATGTTTTTGTTATTAAATTGTCTCATTCGCAAAGTTTTCCAGACAAGACGGATGAGAACGGTTAACTGATAAAAATAATTTCTGAAGGGGGTGTGTCAAAATTGGCACACCCCCTTCACTTTTAAAATATTAGAACTTTGTACATAGGCAATTCTGTTTTAAAGGTTCAACAATTCATTTATGTGTTATAAAAATATCTCTTTTCACCCGTTTAAAAGCAAACTGTTTCTCATAATCAATGATACGAAATACATCCATAATATCTTGTTCCAAAGAAAATGTTCCGGTATATCGGATTTGTTCCAGACGTGGATCATTCAAATGTATTTGCACATTATAATAATTTTCCAAACGCTTACAAATAAATAACAACGGCTCATCTTTAAATTTATACTCTCCATTTACCCATGCATTTGCAAATGATGCATTCACATCACATAATGAAACAGATCCACTCTTATTATCAGACAGGGCACGCTGGTTAGGTTTTAGAAACATACGACTGGTAGATTCTCCTAACTCATTGAATGCGTCCAACATAACCCTCCCACTCAAAAGAGTAACGATACTATAAGATTCGTCTTTATATGCTTGTACATTAAAAGTCGTACCCAATACTGTTATATCCTGTTTATTCAATTTAACAACAAATGGTTTTTCTTCATCCTTAGCCACTTCGAAATAAGCCTCTCCTTCTAAATAAACCATCCTGTTCTTTTCACCAAAACTGGTTGGATATTTAAAGGTTGTTGCTGCATTTAATATAACTTTAGTTCCATCGGAAAGAACCAACGTATTAGCATGTCCTCCTTTTTGAACATGTATTTCATTATACACTACTTCCTTTTCTTTACTATTGGATAAATAGGTATTTCCCTGAAATTCTTTAATACCCCAACCTACTCCGACAGCTATAGCCACAATAGCTACATACTTAATTAGTGATAACCACAAATTATATGTATGAGATTTATCATAGGAAGAAATCTCTATATTATCTTTTTCTATGCGTGCAAGCATTCGTTGCCAACTTGCCTCATTTACCTCTTCCTTTGAGAAGAAGGAACGTCGACTGGAATCTGATATGCTTTTCAGCCCAAAGAAATAAGATTTATGTTCCGCATCTTCTTCCAGCCAGGACTCTAAGTAATGAAGCTCTTCTTCATTTATATCCTGTTGCAAAAAACGGATTATTAATTCTTCTATGTTATATTTTTCAGACATTCCGATGTTCGTTTATATTATACACGATTATCTCTTCAGATCTACTTACGCAATTCTCAAAAATTTGAAAGAAAAATCAAACAGCTAAGCAAAATACCCCGTAAAATCTTCAATGCCTTATAAAGTTGTGCCTCCACCGTACGAGTGGAAATATTAAGCAGTACAGCTATTTCCGAAGTTTTTCGTTCTTCCAGATAGGACATTGTAAAGATTTCACGACACTTATCCGGCAACTTATCCATCTCTTTATAGATAAGCTCCAGGCGCTCGTCTTCCGCAAACAAGGATTGCGGATCGTCATTGTAATATATCTCTTCTATTTTTAATTTGGTAGTGACGGCATTAATATAATCACCTTTTACCTCCTGATGCTTCAGATAATCCAAACAGGCATGTTGAACGGAGCGATACAAATAAGTTTTAATCCCTTCTTTCAGGAACAAAAAAGTCCTCTTTTGCCAGACTTTAAGAAACACATCCTGCACCAGATCCTCTGCAGTAATAGCATTTACATACTTTCCTGCATAAAAAATCAGCATCGGAGCATTTGATTTATATAACTCCTTGAACTGAATCAACTCTCGATCATCCTCCTTCGGTCTATCCATAACACATGCTAACAAAGAAACGTTTCTACAAGTATAGACGATTTATTCGGGAAAACTACTTACGGAAAAGTTATATTTTTACTTATAGAAGGCTTTTTAACGATTGAAAGAAAAAGTTATTTGCCGTTTATCACCACAAAGACGGTCGTCATCGCCATGACAAGGGACTTCATGGCAACGAAGACGGTCGTCATTTCAAAATTCTGCGCAGCTCACGCCGAAAAGACATGAAAATACTTTTTCCATAAATGATATTACTCCTTTACATCACGTCTCTTTCATTTACCCTCTCTTGTTTTGTAAAAACACATCCGACATGATAAAGGAATACGAATTTAGGATTATCAAAATGTCACTACTACCCCATCCAAATCGGATTACTACCCCATGTTTTTGGAATTACTATTACGGGTAATATTTTTTAACATTACAGAATGCGCTACTTTACCGAATAAAGATAATAAAATGATAAAATTATTTCCACAAAAAACGAGCTTCCCGTCTCCCTGTTAAATACAGGGGCGTGGAGGCTCGTCAACTAAAAGAATAAACCGTTTCAGTATTGTAAACCAGGGTGTCGTGCACGCACGACGCGTGTTAATGGCTGACAACAATCTGTTGCACTACCGGCTTCTCTCCTTTCCCATCGTAAATATGGAGGAAATAGTTGCCGCCCGGCAATCCGGAAACGTCGAGCGAAATCCGCTCGCCTGCCGACCGTGCCGTACGAACCAGGGAACCTTGCAGGTTGAACAAACGGACGTCGTAGTGTTTCTGTTGCACAGCCGTAGAGGTGAAAGTTTGTGCCAGCTGTTCCCCAATAGAGGTGAAATCGACATACAGGATCTGGCTGGCAGGGTTGGGGTAGGCTACTGAGGCAGAACGGTTATTCGGATCATAAACCGTTACGCCGGATACCGTATACTCTCCCATACCGAATTTATTAGCGGCTCTGACGACTATCTGATAACTCCCTGTTTGGTAAAATGCAATATCGAATGTAGAAGTATTAGCCCCATAAACAGAGTTATTACCCTGTGGATTCAGTATCCATTCAAATTTAGTTGGCGAACAGCGCCCGTCATATATGGCTCTGTATTTAGCATAATCCGTATTAGGAGCACGATTCGGCCCTTCGATAGTGATAACCGGTTTACCTACATAAACAGATCCGGACATAGAAGCTCCACCTGCTGTTTTAATCGTCGCATAGCTGGTTCCATCCCTTCCGGTCTTAAAAGTGGCACTCGCTCCGGACGTACTTACTAAATCCATTGGATAACCGCTCCAGGTAAACATTCCGGCTGGGAAAGGAGATGCTGTAAAGGTCACGTTCGTGCTATTATTTACAAAGCTACTCCCGGAAGTAACAGAAACTTTCTGTAAATAATTATTGGAATAAATATGTTGGCCGATGCGGGCTACAGAGGCTTGGGAGAAGTAAGGGGGATTTTTTTTAGTGCCTTGACACATAACGGAAGCAGTAGGAAGAGTATTAGATTGGCAATCACTATGTACACCGTTACACAAATGTCCCAATTCATGTGCTGTTGTCAAAAACATCCCAATTCGATTAAAAGTAACCATATAACTTGTCGACTTATTTGCCATCCCACCTATAGCACGAGCAATTCCTGCCGGGCGTGAACCATCTCCATAAATATGTGATTTTCCGGAAAATAACATTGCTACATTCCTGTCTATGTTGGATGAATTTGCATTCCAATAATTTTGCATTTGTGTAACTAAAATATTTCCACCATCCGAAATATTAGCAGTATACGGATAACCAGATACACTTGCACTTTGATAGTAATGTATATTTGTTACTTGAAATGCAATATTAAACGTATATGCATAAAGGCCTTCTATTTCATTAATAGCAGATAACATTTGTGCATTTGTACTATTTCCATGAATATTAAAAAAATCAGCATCGGCATCTACAGCGATCTTCATGATTCGAATTACCGATTCGAAATCATATAAATCTGTTGCTAATGGCAATATTTCGCTTTCGACTAAATCTGAGTCAGGAGTTCCACACAACCAATGTTCTCCCGAATCAGAAGAAATGACATCATCCCCATAGTAAACAATAGTATTTCCATTATTCTCTGCTAATGATATAAATAAAGAAAATCATCACCGACATTAATATAACCATTTAGATATTGATCATCAATAATAGAAAAACGTACATATTTGGTACTATCCGACTTTAGATATCCAGCATAAAGTTTGACATTTGGATAGTCCTGATGCATAGTACCTTTTTCATCTGTATAAAATGCAGGCGTATTCTGCAATATTGTATTTTCGATTAACTCAATATCATAATCTTGATTAAACAAAGTCATTTTTACTTCTACAAGATTATCGTCAGATTTAGGTGCATTGAGTAAAGTCTTCACATTAATCCTATAAACTTTCTTTTTTGTTGCCTGAACTGATTTTTCTAATTGAGCTCCATAAACTTCACCTATATCAACTCTCGTTTGTGCAAAAGAAAAAGAACTAATGCACAATAAAATTATACACAAATTAAATGTTTTCATAATGTTTAAATTTTAATCGATTAGTACATTCTTTTTTATCTGTATATTCTTAAGAATAAGAGGTACTCCCATATAGTCCAGGCTATTATTGTCCCTTGCTTCACCGGAAAAAATAACTTTTGTTCCCTCCAATAAACTATTTCTATCTATATTAACAGGAAGATAAGACCCTCCTCTTTTTCCCTTGGAAGGATCGGTTATTTCAATTTCAATAGCCTCATACCATCCATCACCCACATCTGTTTTGACAATCACTCCTTCCTGATTCTTATAAGTTTCCCAATGAACCCACGGATCTTCGAAATATTGGTTCCACTCATCGTTCCAGTCCGACAGTTTCAGTGTCTCATACCCGTCGAAAGTTTCAAAATTTTCATCAGAATCACACCCTCCGGCAAAAAACATGGACACAAACAACAACGGCAACAACCATCGTCTCATTTTTCTTTTCTCTTGTACATTCATACTCTCTAATTGTTCTAAAGTTAACATACTAAATAAATACATTCTTTTGGTGAGAAGACGAACCGGGTTAACTCGATCCGTATGAGTAGTGGCAAACATTTTTTCGGCAAGCAAACATTCCTTTCTTTAAACCTGCATTTTTAATTTATTATTTTTAATCATCCAAATATAAACATAAATATTATGATACGCCATAATTTACAAGTATTCTCTAAAATAATGATGCACTAAAGCTCTATTCCGTTGCACAACGCAACAAAAAAACGAGCCTCCCGCCTCCCTGTAAACTACAGAGGCGTGAAGGCTCGTCAACTAAAAGAATAAACCGTTTTAATCGGTGATTGTAAACCGGGTACTGCCAAAAATGGAGATGCCCAATTTATTCATTATGTATTTTATCGCCAACTGTGCCTTTACAGAGTTGCCGGAACTGTCCAAAGGAGGTGCAAAGGCAGAGATGCCGAAGTGCCCGGGCATGATACCCATCACGCCACCGCCTACACCCGTTTTGGCCGGAATACCGGAAGTATACAACCAGTCTCCCGTACGTTCATAAAAACCGACTGTAGCCACTAAAGAAGTGATTTTTGGCGACAAGGAGGCGTCGAAAACAGGCTTCTTGGTAACTGGATTCACGCCGTTGTTGGCAACGGTTGCTGCAGCAATGGAAAGCTGTTCGGCTGTGATACCCAACGAACACTGGCGGGTGTACAGGTCGAGCGACATATCCGGATCGTCATAGATACGGTTGTAGTTCTTCAGTAACCAGGCGATAGAACGGTTATTGAAGTTGGTGGCAGTCTCTGACTTGTACAGTTCATCGATCAGTTGCGGAGCACTCCCGCAAAGGTCGGTGATGTTGGAAACGATGGCTTCCCACTTCTTGTCGGAATTACCGACCGGTTGCACCATACTGCAAGCCGTGATCGCACCGGCATTTACCAGCGGAGTGGAAGGATGGTCATTTTCCAACAAGATCGCCATGATGGAGTTGAAAGGAAGACCGGTAGCATCGGCACCGATCATCTTCAGTACTTTCTCGGCTCCGTACTGGCGAAGTGCCAGGATAGCCGTATGCACTTTCGAGACAGATTCGATCCCGAAACGGTAGGAAGAATCTCCTAATGTAATGATCTTACCGTCCAACAGGCAGATACTGATACCGAACAGGTTCTTGTCGATATTAGCCAGATAAGGGATGTAATCGGCATTCTTACCACCTGTATTATCCTTGAATTGCTCGTAAGCCTCCTGTGCAGCTTCTTTTATTTGTGAAACAGAAATTGTTTTATTCATGATTACTTCTTTTTATGAGGTACACCTGTATGAGTAAATACAGAACCTTTCACTTCCTGGTTCTTATCCTGTGCAATACGGGTAGGAGTCGGATATTCGAGTTTTTCAAGTTCCGTTACGGCTCCCGTGATATCGTTCAGCAACTGGTCAGCCATGTCACGGCTGAATCCCTGGCGGGCAACGATACGCATCACGACATAGTTTTCAAGATTGTTTGGCAATGTATAGGCGGGAACCATCCAACCGCTTTGTTTCAGTTTATCCTGCAAGTCGTACAGTGTCCATTTCGCCTTCTTCGCATAATCCGGTTTGAGATACCAGATGAACAGCGGATTCACGACTTCGTTGCTGTAGTTTACGAACGGAGCCATCTTGCCAATCTGGTCATGTAGGTACTGGGTAACTGCCATGCTATTTTCCTGGACAGCCTTATATCCTTCAAATCCGAGACGGATGAACTGGTAGTATTGTCCGAGGATCTGGGCAGCAGGACGGGAGAAATTCAAACCGACCTGGGTAATGTTGGCACCCAGATAATTTACGCTGAACGACATGGAATCAGGCAAATATGACTTGTCTTTCCAGACAACCCAACCCAGACCCGGATAAACCAGACCGAACTTATGTCCGGACGTACTGATGGAAAGAACCCATTTCAAACGGAAGTCCCACTTCAATTCCGGTTTCAGGAACGGGAGGATAAAGCCGCCGGAAGCAGCATCCACATGAATAGGAATATCGTAGCCAGTCTTTGCATTGTAGGCGTCGAGAGCTTTGTCCAGAGCTTCCACATCATCGTTCAGACCTGTCCATGTAACTCCTTGAATCGGCACGATACAGATCGTATTTTCATCACACATCTTCAATGCTTCTTCGGGATCGAGCGTAGTCTTCTCCAATGTCAGAGGCACTTGGCGCATTTCGATCTGCCAAAGTTGGGCGAATTTTTCCCATACAACCTGAAATCCGGTAGAGATAACAAAGTTCGGTTTGTCTACAGGCTTACCGGCAGCCAATCTTTTCTTACGCCAGCGTAGCCAGGCTGCAACACCACCTAACATACATGCTTCGGACGAACCGATAGCCAATGCGCCGGCTTTCCATTTTGCCTGTTCGGGGGTATTCCACAAATTCGCTACGATATTGATACATTTGGCATTCATAACGGCAATACGCGGATATTCCGTTTCATCAATGTAGTTGATGTTGATTGCCTCGTTCATCAGTTTGGTTGCATAGTCGTCCATGTAGGTAGTTACGAATGTCGCCAAGTTCAAGCGGGGCTGTGTCTGGGCAAACGTCTCGTCTTTAACCATTTGATACGCGATTTCCGGGGTGGTAGGGCCATCTGGGATTTTGTCTACTGGAGAGGCTTGTAACATCTTTTCCGAGCCAAAGATTGCTGTCTTGGCATCACCTTTTCTGAAATTAGAATCTTCCATGTCTTTTTTGTTTTTAATTATTAATGGCGTCATCGACTTGTTTCAGCCGATTGTATGGCAAAAACAGCTACTATCCGCAATTGTTCTGCGTTTTTGGTTAAACATACGATATTTGGAGTTTATTAAAATAATGTTATATAAGAGTGCCAAAATCTACTTGTATTTTAACCTAAAACGGCTTTGTAAAAGGATTTTATAAGTAGATGAGGTCCAAAAGTGAACATTCGCTATTCGGGATTGTTTCAATACAATAAATAAAACGATTATGCGAATACAGACCGGACAGGGGACGATTCCCCTTATTACACTAATAGGTATATGGTCGATATCGGCACTGAATGCATTGCCCGGCCTGGCTGTCTCCCCTATCTTAGGGAAACTTTCTGCTATCTTTCCGCATTCCACTGAGCTGGACATACAGATGCTTTCGTCGCTTCCTTCTCTACTGATCATCCCTTTTATCATCCTGTCGGGTAAACTGACGGAAAAGATCAATAATATCCTCCTACTGCAAGTTGGCCTGGTAGTCTTTTCGTTGAGCGGGATTCTGTATTTGCTCTCCACAAAGATGTGGCAACTGATCGCCGTCAGCGCGCTTTTAGGAATCGGTTCGGGGTTGATCGTACCGCTTTCCACTGGTTTGATCTCCCGCTTTTTCACAGGGGTATACCGAACGAAACAGTTTGGCCTCAGTTCCGCGATCACGAATGTGATCTTAGTATTAGCAACGATTCTGACCGGGTATCTGGCGGAAGTAAACTGGCATCTTCCGTTCATCGTCTATCTGTTTCCGCTGATCTCGATCGTTCTTTCGTTCTATCTGAAAAAGAATATTTCACCCTATCCCGATACAAGTATGCATGCAACCGTAAAGCCGGTAGCTTCACAGGCCGAAATGAAACCCGCGTACGGTACTACCGACAACAGTTTCGGTAAATTCGGCATACAGATACGGCATCTGATGCAGATTATGGCATTCTACGGGCTGGCCACCTATCTGGTGATTATCATCAGTTTCAACCTACCGTTCCTGATGAAAGAGTATCATTTCACCAGCGGAAATTCGGGTATCATGATCTCTCTTTTTTTCTTAGCTATCATGGCACCGGGATTCATACTTAACCAGATTGTGTCCTATTTCGGGAAAAAGACAAAGTTCGCCTGTATGCTTTCCATTGCGATCGGGATGGCACTCATCCTGGTCTCCCGAACGGAATGGTTGATCGGGTTAGGTTGCATCTTTACCGGCTTTGGCTACGGCGTCATACAACCTGTCGCTTACGATAAGACAACCCGTACGGCGATCCCGTCCAAAGTAACGCTTGCGCTGGCTTTTGTGATGGCGATGAATTACCTGGCAATCCTGCTTTGCCCGTTTATCATCAATGTTTTTAAAGACCTATTCCATATCGAAACCCAGCAATTCGCTTTTATCTTCAACATGGTGATCGCGCTGATAGCTGCCGCATGGGCATATATCAAACAGGATTCTTTCCTATTCAACGACAATTTTAAATCTGCATAATATCAAATCGTATCGAGCATGAAGAATAAAATTACAGAAGCCAACGTCAGCATGGTAATATCCAAGACCTTCAGCGGTCTGAACATGAATGCACTGAAATATCTGCTGCCGCTCTGGATGACGCCGCTTTCGGGTGTTACGATACGATGCACTTTTGCAGCAGTCGCTTTCTGGATTATCGGAATGTTTACAAAGCCGGAAACCTCTACGCGGAAAGAAAAGATATCCCTTTTCCTGTTAGGGGCGTTAGGTATCTATGGCTTTATGTTCTTCTACCTGATCGGACTGAGTAAGACAACTCCGGTTTCCAGCTCCATTTTCACCAGCCTCGAACCAATCTGGGTATTCATTCTTGCCGTAATCTTTTTCAAAGAGAAGATAACGAAGATGAAGGTTATCGGGATATTGATCGGGCTGGGAGGTGCCCTACTTTGCATCCTGACACAAAAGAGTGACGACCTGGCAGCCGACGCTTTTACCGGAAATATGCTTTGCCTGATGAGTTCGTTCGCGTATGCCGCCTACCTGATTATCAGTAACCGGATATTGAGCAAGGTCGGGGTGATAACTATGTTGCGATATACGTTTACAGGAGCTGCTTTTTCGGCCCTTATTGTGTCGACGGTAACCGGTTTCGATGCTAGGGTACTGGAATTACCTTTGCATTGGACACCTTTCCTTATTCTGATGTTCATCCTGATCTTTCCGACCGTCATCAGCTATTTACTCATCCCTATCGGCCTGAAATATCTGAGTACGACTCTGGTAGCCCTCTATGGTTATCTAATTTTGATTGTCGCCACCATCGTATCACTCACGCTGGGGCAGGACCGTTTCAGCTGGACACAACTGGTAGCCATATTACTCATTTGTTCCAGCGTTTACTTTGTCGAAATAGCAGAGAACAAAGAAAAAAAATAATTTTTTTCCTTTCTTTGTAACAACTTCTTTTCCGTTCCCGTCTATTTAATGAACGCTCTTCAATAGCGCGCATTGAAAGAGTCGGAAATAACGGAATTAAATAATGGTTAATACATAAGAAAGATGAAAAAATACATTGCAATCCTGATCCTCATTCTATCCTGCCAGGCAGGATACAGCCAAAGCATGGACAAACTGTTCAACGACTTTGCCAATCAGAAAAACGCAACCCGCGTCACAATCGGCCCGTTCTTGATGAAAATAAGCAGCTTGTTCACCGAGACGATGGGTGTGAAAAGCATCGAAGTCCTTTCTTTCGAGGAATGCGGTAGTACCGTCAAAAACGATCTCCGCACCGCCATCAAAAAACTGAAAGACCCGAATTACGAAACGATGGTCAATTCCAACGAAGGAGGTAGCCGTACGAAAGTAATGGTACGCATTGACAAAGATATCATCCGTGAACTGGTAATTCTGACAACCGACGGAGGCGATGATGCCCTGATCCGTATCAAAGGGAAAATCAAACCATCCGATATCGAAAAAGTAATAAACGACCACAAAGATGGATGTTGAAAGCTTTAAAAGGCTGTTCCTTCCTCTCCATCCCAAGCTCTTCCGGATCGCTTACGCATTAGTCGAAAACAAGTCCGATGCCGAAGATATCCTGCAAGATGCCTACTATAAATTGTGGAGCCGTCGGAATGAACTGGCCGATGTCCGAAATCCGGAAGCCTTCTGCGTGACGCTGGTCAAAAATCTTTGTCTCGATTTCCTTCGTTCTCCCCGTGCGGGCAGGCATGATGAAGATGTCACCGAAGCCGTCACCCTCTCGACAGATTCTTCTCCGGACAAAGAACTGGAAATGCAAGATAAAGTGGAGCAAGTCCGCCATCTCATCAACCGTCTGCCGGAAAATCAGCGGCAAGTCCTCCGGTTGAGAGGAATTGAAGACTGCTCGATAGATGAGATAGAACAGATCACCGGCCTGAGTGCCGTCAACATACGAGTGCTACTTTCCCGGGCACGAAAAATAATCCGGGAACAATTTGAAAAATATTATGCATACGAATATGAACGATAAAAATATAGACGAACTGATCAATAAAGCCCTCCAGGAAGAGCAGGCTTTACCCGAAGGACTTTCCCGCAGGCTGGAAGAGCAGATCAACGCCTGGGCTGCCACAGAGGAAAAGAAGACTCGTTCATTGACCCGTAGACGAACGTTATACTGGTTAAGCGGAGTCGCAGCCTCTATCCTGCTCTGTATCGGCTTTTTCCAATACGATGTACCGTCTTATGCTCCGGATCGGCTTCATGACACTTATACGAATCCGGAAGATGCCGCCGTTGCCGCCGAAAAGGCTTTGCTCCTGCTGTCACACAATCTCAATAAAGGTATCAGCCAGGTAAACGATGCAGGGCAGGAAATCGATAAAGTAAACAATATTTTAAACAAACATTTAAACGATTAATCTTATGAAATCCAAGAATATATTCCTAATCCTGTTTCTTTGCTGCACTAGCTTGTGCTTCGCCCAAGATAAATTATTCGAAAAATATGCCGATATGGATAATGTTACATCCGTCTTCATCTCCAAGAAAATGTTCGACATGATCCCTAATGTAGAAAGTGGTGGCCTTAACCTGATGAATCTGAAAGGAAAAATAAACAACCTCCAAATCGTCACTTCCGACAAGCGTGAAGTCCGGGACCAGATGCGAAAAGAATTCAGCAGCCTCATCAGCAAATCGCATGAAGAACTGATGCGAGTCAAGGACAACGATACACGTGCCTCTTTCTACATCGTCCAGAACGGTGAGCTAATCAACGAAATGATCATGCTGGCCGACACAGATTCGGACTATGTGGTCATCCGGATAACAGGCAAATTCACATTGGAGGATATACAGGAGGTGGCAAAAAGTTTTTCCAAAAACGATAAAAAAGAGGTAACGATCAGTTACAACTAAAACCAGAAAAGTATAAATATCCCAAAAAGATAATCATGCTTTTGTGAATACCTTAGTTCTGGTAGAACTAAGGCTATTCTTGTCTGTTGTTTGCTACCGTGACAAAATTAGGTATATAAAACTACTGGATGTTTTCAAAAATGATATTAAAATTAGTCAAATTGATATTCTTTCAAAAAAATATTCTCCTTTTTCCCTTCCAGAAGACTCCAATAACCTCTACAGATAAGCCAAAACCGATAATCAAGTCTACTTTTTTACAACTATCCGTACTGTATAGTTCATAGTTCTACCAGAACAAATTCAATTGCAATCTTAAATCATTAGCCTATGGAGAGAAGTAAATAACACACCTAAAAAGTTTTTGTAGAGAAAATTAGAGTATTTCAATTGTTAAATTAAATTTTAATATTATGACCAAATCAATATGCAGCAACTTACTGCCTAAAGCTGTACTATTATCAGTATTTTTAAGTCCCGGATATGTGATTTCAAAAGTTCATGCAAACACAGATTCCATCGGTGGTATAGAACAAACGGACGGTAAACTGTCCGGACGGGTTATCGACGCAAAAGGAGAACCTATACCAGGTGCAAACATTTCCGTCAAAGGTACCACCATCGGTACCATTACAGACATGGACGGTAATTTTTCTATAGATGTTAACCCTAATCAAATACTCACCATCAGTTTCATCGGATATGAAACAAAAACAATCCCTGTCTCCAACCAGAAAACATTAAATGTTGTCTTGAAAGAAACAGTAAACCAGCTGGACGAACTTGTTGTCGTTAGCTACGGTACACAGAAAAAAAGGGATTTAACCGGATCTGTTTCCAAGATAGATGCAGGAGAATTAGAAAGTTTTCCTGTAGGACAATTTGCTCAAAAACTTCAAGGACAGGTAGCAGGTGTACAAATCAACCAATCTACAGGACAACCGGGTAAAGGCATGGGATTCCGTATCCGTGGTGCAGCTTCTATCAATGGTGGCAGTTCCCCTTTATTCGTGGTCGATGGAATCCCTGTCAATATGGACCTAAGCAGTATAAATCCAGATGAAATCGAAACCTTTTCCATCCTGAAAGATGCTGCTGCCACTTCTTTGTATGGATCACGTGCAGCCAATGGCGTCGTACTGATCACAACAAAAAGAGGAAAACAAGGCAAAACTCAAGTGGATGTGAATGCTTCATTCGGTATCCAGACTTTAAAGGGATTAAAGACTCCGGATGTTATGAATGGGGAAGAATTTGCTCAATACAAAAAAGAATACTACGAAGATGCAGCCAGATATGAAGGTTATACCGGTGGAGTTCCGGAACAATATCAAAATCCATCCCAATACGGTGCCGGAACTAACTGGTATGACTTACTAACACGAAACGCCGCTACACAGAATTACAGTATCAGTGTGACAGCCAATAAAGACAAGTTCAATACAGCTATCGTATTAGGCTACTTCCGCCAGGATGGTGTCATGTACAACTCTAATTTCGAACGTTACTCTTTACGTGCGAACAACGATTATCAAGTAAATGACCGCTTAAAATTAGGACTGAACATAGCTCCCACCTTACAAATCAAAAATAACCAAAATACAGACGGAGGTTGGCAGATACTAAGTGCTGCGTTCTTGGCTGACCCGACTGTAAATCCCTACGATGAAAACGGAGAACCTATTCTTTCTCTAAACTCTCCGGGAATGTTCCCTCAACCTAACTGGATACGTGTTTTACATGAAAAAACAAGTAAAACACAGGATTTGGCTTTATTAAGCAATGCTTTTGCTGAACTGGATATATGGAATGGTATCAAATATAAATTCCAGGCTGGTTTCGATTTAGGTGCCAAAAACTATAGAGATTTTACACCTTCGACAGCCGGTGGAGCCATGTTTACTGCTCCCCCTCAGAAAGCAAGCGGACAATATAACACCAACTTCCACTATAGTTGGACTATTGAAAATATGTTGATGTATAACCATAAATTCGGAGACCACAACATAGATGCACTGGTCGGTTATAGTGCACAAAAATATTCCAACGAATATAACCAACTGACAGCAACCGACTTTCCAAGTGATGATATTCCTTGGATGGGTGCCGGTGCTACAAAAAACGGTGACAACAACATCGAGCAATGGGCGTTAGCCTCTGTCATTGCACGCGCGAATTATAGCTTCAAAGACCGCTATTTACTCCAGGCGACATTCCGCCGGGATGGTTGCTCCCGTTTTGGGGCAGGCAATAAATATGCAAATTTTCCTTCCATATCCGCCGGATGGATTGTATCTGACGAAGCCTTCATGGAACCGATAACCAATGTTATGAATTACCTGAAAATAAGGGCCAGTTATGGACTAACCGGTAACTATAATATTGGTAATTACCGATATATTGCAGGAGTTAGCACTTATAACTATGTCTTGGGTGGCTCTTTAGCTCCGGGAAAAGGATTAGGTAATTTAGGGAACAATGCTCTTACTTGGGAAGAAACAAAGCAACTGGACTTAGGTGTCGATATCGGTTTCCTAAACGATCGTATCTATTTGATGTATGACTATTATAATAAAAAAGTCGATGGACTTTTGTATCAGGTCGATATCCCAAGAGCTTCCGGCTTTTCCAACATTTATTCCAATATCGGTGATTACAAAGCATGGGGACATGAAATCACTTTGCAATCTCGTAATCTTGTCGGTGATTTCAAATGGACTACCAACTTGAATATAGCCTTCAACCGGAATGAAATAACCAAAATGGGAACAAACAACACCCCAAAAGGTGGATACTCCAATCAGGAAGATTTCAACCGCTTAGCAGTAGGAGAACCTATCGGTATATTCATGGGATATGTATTTGACGGCGTATATATGACCGAAGAAGAGTTTAATTCCCAGCCAAAGCACGCTTCATCTGAGATCGGAACGGTCCGCATGAAAGATGTCAGTGGTCCTAACGGTGTTCCTGATGGTATAATCGACAACAATGACCGTGTAAAAATCGGTGATCCGAACCCGGATTTCATTTATGGTATGACAAATGAATTTTCCTGGAAGAACTTCGATCTGAGCATTCTGATCAGTGGACAGGTAGGTGGTGACATCATCAATTCAAACTACGAGCATACTTTGAATATCGACGGTTGTTTCAATGTATTGAAAAAAGTTGCCAACCGTTGGCGCTCTCCAGAAAATCCAGGTGACGGACAGGTTCCAAGAACAAAAGCCGGTACCACGGAATTATTCCGCTTCAATAATAGCAGTTGGGTATATGATGCTTCCTATTTGACCATAAAGAATATCACTCTAGGCTACACGATTCCAATCAAACCTAGCCAGTACCTCTCTAAACTCCGAGTATATGTAACAGCCCAGCAGTTAGTAACATTCACTAAATACCCTGGTATGAACCCGGAAATAGCCATGAATGAAGATATGGGATGGAGTGGCTTAGGAGTAGACCGTACGACTTACCCAGTTCCAAGAACATTCAGTATCGGATGTAATATCTCATTCTGATAGGAAAACAAATTATAAATTTAAAACGAAAGATCATGAAAAAGATATTTAGTTTAGTTGTTGCATTGTTGACTTTGGCTTCTTGTTCGGAAGATTTCCTGAATCTGACACCTCAATATTATCCAAATGATGCGACATTCTTTAAAACTCAGGAGCAATTCACTCAAGCAGTGAACGGAGCCTATTCCGCTCTACGGGGAGTATCGGCAAGACAAGGATACCTGATGGGAGAAATGCGTTCCGACAATACACATTACACCCGCTATAAAGCAGACCGTGGTCTACACATCTTGTATCGTGAAAACATAGCGGATTTTATTGTAGATGACCAGAACCAATGGACAAATGAAATGTATTATGCATGTTATACGGGCATTTCAAGAGCCAACACCATTCTGAACCGCATTGAAGGGACGACTTTTCCCGATGATTTCAAAAATAAAACGATCGGAGAAGCTAAATTCATCCGTGCCTTCATGTATTTCCAATTGGTGCAATGCTATGGAGACGTCCCTTTGCATCTGGAAGAAGTGACAGGAGCGGACAACGCATTCTTACCTCGTTCATCTGTTAACGATATCTATACAGCCATCGTTGATGATGTGAAAGATGCCATAGAGAAACTTCCGACAGTCAAATTTCCGCAAAACGGTGCTGCAACCAAAGGAGCTGCCAAAATGCTCTATGCTTATGTATTAATGACAAAACCAGATCGGGATTATGCAACAGCGGAAGCGCAGTTGAAAGATGTCATGAATATGGGATATGAATTACTTCCCAATTATGCCGATATATACGACACATCCAAAAAGAACGGAAAAGAATCGATCTTCGAAATCCAGTATCAAATGGGAGATCAGGGACAGCAAAGTGATTGGTTATACTACTTTATTCCCAAAACAACGAATGCGGAAATTATTACAGGCGTTCCGGATTGTAGTACGTTACTGACAGGAGGCTGGAATGTTCCGACACCAGAAATGATCGCTTCTTACGAACCTGGAGACCTGCGTGTCGACCCATCTATCGCAGTTGCAGTCGGTACACTGGATGCGGCAAACGCTTTAGTCGTAGCTGATGTACTAAAAGTCGGTGATCCCAAAATCAATGATTACCCAGTTAATTATCCGTTTATCAATAAATACCGTCACGCACACTCCAAAATAGAAAATACAGACGATAACTGGCCTGTTTACCGTTATGCGGACTGTCTGTTATTGTTAGCTGAATGTCTGGTAGAACAAGGACGTGCAGGAGACGCAGCACCCTATGTCAATCAAGTACGTGCACGTGCAGGTTTACCTGCTGTTACAACAATCAATGCCGAGGTGGTTGCCAATGAGCGACGTCACGAACTCGCATTTGAAAACCATCGTTGGTATGATTTATTGAGAACAGGAAAAGCTATTGAAGTAATGACCGCCTACGGAAAATATATCAAAACGATTGATACGGAACTTCCTGAACGTACCTATCAGATAAAGCCGGAATATTTGCTTTATCCGATACCTTACAACGAGTTGCAATTAAATGACCAGCTCAAACAAAATCCAGGTTATTAATTATCATATTAACAAAAAGACCTTTACTTTTGTAGTAGAGGTCTTTTTACTATTAGCACTATGAATACACAACGTATTATCAGAAACTTTATATATACCGTCGCAGGAGGTATCCTGTCTCTTGGAATAGCTAGTTGCAATGGTAACAAAATGGAAACAACAGACAGTTTTTCCACTCTGGAAGCCCAGTTTCTCAATCCTTCATCCGAGTACCGTACAGCCCCCTTTATGGTTTGGAACGGAAAAGTTACAAAAACTGAAATAGACCGCATGCTGAAAGATTTTAAAGATGCCGGCTGCGGAGGAGCATTTATTCACCCCCGTCCAGGCATGATCACGGAATATATGTCGGACGAATGGCATTCCCTCTACCGCTATGCCGTCGATAAAGGGAAAGAGATAGGATTGGACATTTGGATCTACGATGAAAATTCCTATCCCAGCGGCTTTGCCGGAGGACATGTTCCCGAAGAGATGCCCGAATCCTACAACCAAGGACAAGGACTTGCGTTGACAAAAACAGATCTTCTGCCTGACAAGACAGACGAATATTTCATTATTCTCAAAAAAGAAGGGGACAAATGGGCGGATATCACGAACGCCCTGAGCCAGCATAAAAAAGCAAAAGGAGAATATTACCTCTACAAAAAGACATATTTAGGCAAATCGGACTGGTACGGAGGGTATTCTTATGTAGACCTGCTCGTACCCGGTGTAACTGAAAAGTTCATCGACCTCACGATGAAAGGATACGAAAAAACAATAAAGGACGAATTCGGAAAATCTGTTTTCGGTATCTTCACAGATGAGCCCAACATCAGCAGTCCCGGAGGCTTGCGCTGGACGCCAGACTTGTTCGAAGTATTCCGGAAACAGTGGGGATACGATCTAAAACCACTCCTTCCCCTTCTGAACGAAGAGACGGGCAATTGGAAACAGGTACGTCATAACTATATGGAAACCCTGTTGCAAATGTTTGTCGACCGCTGGTCCAAACCTTGGCATAACTACTGCGAGACGAACAACCTGAAATGGACCGGACACTATTGGGAACACGGTTGGCCGCAGATGAACGACGGACCGGACAATATGGCAATGTACGCCTGGCATCAGATACCCGCTATTGACATGCTGTTCAACCAGTTCGACGAAACTAACCCACAAGCACAATTCGGCAATATCCGTGCAGTAAAAGAATTGCGCAGTGCCGCCAACCAAACAGGCTGTAACCGTACCCTCAGCGAAACTTATGGTGGTGGAGGTTGGGACGAAACTTTCAAAGACTTCAAACGGTTAGGCGATTGGGAGTATGCACTCGGGGTCAACTTCATGAACCAACATTTAGCCCATATGACACTAACAGGAGCACGCAAATACGATTATCCGCCGGTATTCACCTATCATTCTCCTTGGTGGCCCGACTATCGCGAACTGAACGACTATTACGGACGCCTTTCATTTGTCATGAGTAAAGGAGTCCAAAAGAATGATATTTTGGTGTTGGAACCCACCTCGACCTTATGGTGCTATTACGTCCATGCAGGAAGTTCTCCAAAACTCATGGAGATAGGAACCGATTTCCAGGCTTTTGTTACAACTTTGGAAAAGAATCAAGTAGAATATGATCTCGGCTCTGAAAATATCATCAAAGACCTTGGGAAGGTAGAAAACGGGCGTTTCATCGTTGGCAATGCCTCCTACTCAACCATCGTTTTACCACCTATGGTGGAAACACTAAATAAACCGACCTTCAAGCTCTTACAACAGTTTATAGAGCAAGACGGTCGGATTATTACCTTCTCCGCCCCCACCCGGATAGACGGGGCTGTTAATGACGAACTACCCAGACTGTTGACCAGTGCAACTGTCACATCACTCCCGAAACTGTCCAAAGATGTAATTGCCCAGTATTTCTCTTCCGATAACTTCAGGATTACTTTCAACAGTGGTAACCTGTATCACCACCGTCGCCGGTTTGCAGACGGAGAATTAGTTTTTCTCGTTAACTCTTCTATGGATGAAGTTGTTGACGGCACCCTTTCGACGCAGGGAAAAGCCATGCTGGAAATGGATGCCCTGAACGGGGAAATCTATACATATCCGTCTTCAAAAGAAAGAGACATACTAAGTATATCTTTCCGAATCGAACCGGCAGGAAGCCTCTTGCTTTACTGTTCTGACAAGAACCCGAAAAACTATCCGGAACGCCCCGGAAAAGTGGGAAGCCGCCTGGTGACGGCAACAAGCCGAACCACCGTCAGCCGTTTACGCGACAATGCTCTGACAATTGACTTTTGCGACGTTACAGTAAAAGGAGAAACACATAAGAAACAACATTTCTCCCGTGCTGCTGATATAGCCTTCAAAGCACATGGATTCACCAACGGTAATCCTTGGAACACCTCCGTACAATACAAACGGAATATCCTCGACCGCGACAACTTTAAGGATGGCGGCTTCACAGCCTCCTATCATTTTACAGTAAACGACGATTTCGACTATTCCGGTATCAAGCTGGTTTCTGAACGCCCCGAATTATTTACCGTCAAAATCAACGGAAATCTCGTGAACGTTCTTCCTGATGAATGGTGGCTAGACCGTTCTTTTGGCGTTTATCCGATAGGCGGACAGGTGAAAAAAGGTAGCAATACGGTAGAACTCAGCATCAACCCGATGCGTATTTTTGCAGAGATAGAACCGGTCTACATCATCGGAAACTTCTCGGTCGTACCCGAACAAGAAGGATGGAGCATAGGTGCGCCACAAGAATCGTTCACACTGGGTAGCTGGAAAGAACAGAAGCAACCGTTCTATTCATGGGAGATGAGCTATAGCAAAGAATATACCCTCAATAACCTTACAGATAGATATGCTGTCAAACTGAACAAATGGAACGGTACGATAGCAGAAGTATATGTCAACGGACAGAAAGCCGGTACAATTGCTTTCGACCCCTGGCAACTGGATGTAACGTCTTACCTGAAAGAAGGCTGCAATACGATTGATGTACATGTGATCGGCAGCTTAAAAAACCTTTTAGGTCCACATTACCGGAATCCGGCTCCCGGTCTGACATCTCCCTGGCATTGGAAAAATGTAGACAAACCGATACCCGGAAATGAATACCAGATGGTGGATTACGGGCTAATGGAAGATTTTGAATTAATTCATTAAACATACACGAAAAAAGGGTGCGTGCTTTTCCGGAAAAGCATGGCACCTTAAAAAACAAAGGACGGTAGCATGAAAAATAGACTTTTAAACATTTGTATCTTATATATGTTTTTTCCTCTCCTTCTACAGGCAGCGGACACACATTCCGTTTACAACCTGCGATGCGAACAGGAAGAAAACCCGTTAGGAATCGAAACAGGACAACCTTGTTTCAGCTGGCAGATACAGACACAACAACGGAACTTCGAACAATCGGCTTGGCAGATATTAGTGGCCGATTCTCCGGAAAAACTACAAGCTGGCAACGGAAATATCTGGGATAGCGGAAAAACGCTTTCTTCCGCCTCGATCCTCGTTCCTTTCAAAGGAAAAGAATTGAAAGCAGGGCAGACCTACTACTGGAAAGTAAGGAGTTGGGATAAGGAGGACAGCCCTTCCCGTTGGAGCTGTACACATACCTTCGGCATGGGACTTCTTTCGGAAAAAGACTGGAGCAATGCCAAATGGATTGCACTAGAAAAAGACAGGAAAGACGAAATCATCACGACAGGGCTGCATGGACTGGCCAACGTGGACCGGGAACTCAAAGGCAAAAAGATCGGTATGTACCGCCTCCCCCAATTCCGAAAAGAATTTACAGTTCAAAAACCGGTGAAACGAGCAACCGCCTATGTCTCCGGGCTCGGACATTTCGATATGTTCCTGAATGGAGAAAAGGTGGGTAACAACTTTCTCGATCCTGGATGGACAAAATATGATAAATGTGCGCTGTATGTCACTTTCGATCTGTCCGGACAACTAAAGCAAGGCGGAAACGTAATAGGCGTCATGTTAGGAAACGGCTTTTTCAATATCCCGCGGGAACGTTATTTCAAACTGCTTGCTTCATATGGTGCCCCACGCCTTTTGATGAAAATACAAATCGAATATGCAGACGGCAGTACGCAGAACATCGTAACCGGTACAGACTGGAAAACAACCGAAAGCCCCGTTACCTACAGTAGTATTTACGGCGGTGAAGACTACGATGCCACGAAAGAACAGGCCGGATGGATGCAACCCGGTTTCGACGACCGTACCTGGAACAAAGCCCTCGACACAGGCTGGAAAACCCGGCTCCTCTCTCAACGCTCCACACCGCTGACCGTACGTGACCGGATCCCAACCGTCCGCCTTTTCAAGACCAGACAAGGACAATGGGTATACGATTTGGGACAAAACTTTTCCGGCATCATACGGCTTTCCCTGCATTCAAAGGACACACACCCGGTTAAGCTCTATCCGGCAGAACTGCTGAACCCGGACAGTACCGTAAACCAAAGCGCATCCGGTGCTCCTTTCTGGTTTGGTTACACACCGAAAGGAAAAGGTTTTGAAAGCTGGCAACCCCAGTTTACTTATTACGGTTTTCGTTACGTGCAGGTCGAAGGTGCTGTTCCTGCCGGCCAACCCAATCCGGACGAACTACCTGAAATAATGGAAATCACAGGTCTTCATACTTGCAATTCGGCCGAAAATGTAGGAAGTTTCCATTGTTCCAAGCCGTTGTTCAACCAGACATATGAACTGATCGACTGGGCGATCCGCAGCAATATGGCAAGCGTGCTGACCGACTGCCCGCATCGTGAGAAGTTGGGTTGGCTGGAAGAAGCTCACCTGATGCAATACTCCGTACAATACCGCTACAACCTGGCACGCCTGTACGAAAAGACATTCAACGATATGCGCTCTACACAAGCAGCCAACGGCATGATACCGACCATTGCTCCCGAACTGGTCGAATTCGAAGGAGGCTTCAAGGATACGCCGGAATGGGGAAGCACATTTGTCATCAGCCCTTGGTACATTTACCAATGGTATGGCGATACGCGCCCGATCGAAACCTATTATCCGGATATGCAACGCTACATCGACTACCTTTCCTCGAAAGCCGATAACCACATCATCTCTTACGGTTTAGGAGACTGGTTCGACATCGGTCCGAAAAGTCCGGGAGAATCGCAACTGACCTCCAATGGCGTAACGGCAACGGCCATCTACTATTACGACGTCACTCTGATGGAGAAAATGGCAAACCTTTTAGGGAAGCCGGACGATGCATGCAAGTATCAGGATTTAGCAGCCCAAATCAAACAAGCCTTCAACCAGACTTTCTGGAATCCGTCCACCCGTACCTACGACCGCAACAGCCAGGCAGCAAACGCCGTCGCACTCTACATGGAACTGACAACGTCGGAAAACAGGCAGCAAGTATTCGATAACCTGATTGCCGATATCCGCAGACGCAACAACGCCCTGACGGCAGGCGACGTTGGCTACCGCTATGTCTTGCGTGCCCTTGAAGCCGGTGGTGCTTCAGATGTCATTTACGACATGAACTGCAAGTACGACACACCGGGATACGGTTGGCAACTAGCACACGGAGCCACCGCTCTCACCGAATCCTGGCAGGCATACGGCTTCGTATCGAATAATCATTTTATGCTGGGACACCTGATGGAATGGTTATTCAGCGGCTTAGGAGGCATCCGCCAGAAAGAAGATTCCTTCGGGTTTAAGCATATTGTCATCAAACCTGAACCGGTCGGTGATGTCCGCGACGCACAGGTTTCCTACAAATCACCTTACGGACAGATTGTTTCCGACTGGAAAGACAACGATAAAGAATTTATCATCCGAGTGGAAGTACCGGCAAACAGCAAGGCCTCTATCTATCTTCCGGCTGCCGATACGAAACAAATAACCGAAAGCGGTGTACGATTAGAAGATGTCCCCGAAATCAATTGCAAACAAGAGGGGAACCGGTATGTCGTGGCAACAACAGGTTCCGGTATTTATACTTTCAAAGTGAAGAAAAATAAATAATGAAGAATACCATGAATACAACAAAAAAGGAAGTTAAAGTCGGACTGATCGGGGTCGGATTGAACACCTATTGGAATCAATTCGAAGGGCTTCTCTCCCGATTGACGGATTACCAAAGAATGATAAAAGAACGCATGTCCGGCTTACAGGCAACCGTGATTGACGGGGGAATAGTAGACAGCCCGGAAAAGGCAACCCGGACAGCAGAAGTTTTAAAAAGTGAAGACATAGAAATCCTCTTCATCTTTATTTCGACCTATGCCCTTTCATCGACTATTCTTCCGATCGCCCAGCGCATCAAGATTCCGGTTATCCTGCTCAACATACAACCCGTAGCCACCATAAATTACAATTATATCAACGGATTAGGCGACCGTGGAAAAATGACCGGCGAATGGCTGGCTCACTGCCAAGCCTGTTCCACTCCTGAATTTGCCTGTGTATTCAACCGTGCCGGCATCAAATACGACATTCTGACCGGTTACCTCGAAGAACCATACGTATGGAACGAAATCAAAAACTGGATCGATGCGGCAAGGGCCGTACAAGGGATGCGCAACAACCAGATGGGTATTCTCGGACACTATTATTGCGGTATGCTGGACGTTTACACCGACATTACCCGGCAATCCTTCACTTTCGGCACTCACATAGAACTTATCGAAATGTGCGAACTCAAAGCTTACCGGGATGCTGTAACGAAAGATGAACTAACAGCAAAACGTCTGGAATTTTCTATGAAGTTTAAAGTCGATCCGCATTGTGAAGAATACGAATTGGATTGCGCAGCCCGTACTTCTATCGCACTCGATAAACTGGTCGAATCCCATAACCTCGGTTCAATGGCCTACTACTACGAAGGTTGGAAAGGAAACGATTATGAAAATATCGTGACTTCCGTAATAGCTGGCAATACCCTACTTACGGGACGCGGCATCCCGGTAGCAGGCGAATGCGAAGTAAAGAATGTACAAGCCATGAAGCTCCTTTCTCTTTTAGATGCTGGAGGTTCATTCTCTGAGCCGTATGCTATGGACTTCAATGATGATGTTGTTTTATGGGGACATGACGGGCCTGCCCATTTCGCCATTGCTGAGGGAAAGGTCAGCCTTGTACCGTTACCCATATATCATGGCAAACCAGGCAAAGGATTATCCATTCAGATGCGCGTCAAGCAAGGACCTGTCACTTTTCTATCCGTATGTGAAAATAATGATGGTGTATTTCTACTTGTCGCAGAGGGAGAATCAACCAACGGATCCACCCTGCACATAGGAAATACGAACAGCCGTTACAGGTTCAGTTGCGGAGCCCGAACTTTTATGAACCTATGGAGTAAGGCGGGTCCTTCACACCACTGTGCAATCGGTATCGGACATGTTGCAGATAAACTAAAAAAGATAGCTTTCCTATTAGACATACCTATTATCCAGATTTGTTAAAAAACAAGAAAAAGAGAGAGGCTCTTTAAAAAGAGTCCAAACACCTCTATCACGATCTTTTAGACACGGATTACACGGATAAATTTTTTATTTCCGTATAATCCGTGCTTAAATTATGGCTATCAGTATGCAGGATTTTGTTTCGACATACCTCTCAGATAGACACCCTATGCGACATAAGAGAGACCTTCTCTTTTATGGTGAGAGATCCCCCAGATAAACACCAGTAGTCGTTTCATTTTCCAGTAATAATCCTTCGTATCTCGCTCAGCTTGTTCAGGGCTTCCAGTGGTGTCAGATTATTGACATCCAAATTTTTGATCTCATCCCGCACCTGACTGAGTACCGGATCGTCCAATTGGAAAAAGCTGAGTTGATAGCCATCTGCCGATGAAGCGATTCCTTTTACAGGCTTGCTTTTAATGCTACCTTTGCGCTTTTCCGTAGCAATCCCCTCCTGACGGTTTTCCGTTTCCAGCTGTTTCAGGATCTCATTGGAACGCTTTACGATGCTTTTCGGCATACCAGCCATCTTGGCCACATGGATACCGAAACTGTGCTCACTTCCTCCGGGAACCAATTTGCGCAAGAAGATCACTTTATTATTGACCTCCTTCACCGAAACATTATAGTTCTTGATACGCTTGAAAGAGGTTTCCATCTCATTCAGTTCATGGTAATGCGTAGCAAACAGCGTCTTCGCACGGGCATTGGGATGTTCGTGGATATATTCGACAATCGCCCAGGCAATAGAAATACCATCGTATGTACTTGTTCCGCGCCCCAATTCGTCAAACAGGACAAGACTGCGGGAAGACATATTGTTGAGAATATCCGAAGCCTCGTTCATCTCCACCATGAAGGTACTCTGTCCGCTGGCCAGGTCGTCCGAAGCTCCGACACGGGTGAAAATCCGGTCTACCACACCAATCTTTGCTTTTTCTGCCGGAACAAAAGAACCAATCTGCGCCATCAAAACGATCAGGGCAGTCTGCCGCATATAAGTGGATTTTCCTGCCATGTTCGGTCCGGTGATCACGGAGACACGCTTGCTGCCGTTGTCCAGATAGGTATCATTTGCAATAAACATATCGTTGTTCATCATCTTTTCAACAACCGGATGTCTGCCGTCTTTAATGTCGATCACACCATTTTCGTTAATTTTCGGGCGGCAGTAATTATTCTGGTCTGCCACCACGGCAAGAGAAACGAAGGTATCAAGCTTTGCTACCGCTTTTGCTGTTTTCTGGATGCGGACCACTTCCGCTGCGATCCTGTTGCGCACTTCACAGAACAGATCGTATTCCAAATTGATCAGCTTGTCCTCGGCTCCTAAAATCATATCCTCGAGCTCTTTTAACTCCGGTGTGATATAACGCTCTGCATTGGCAAGTGTCTGCTTTCTCGTAAAGTAATCCGGCACGAGATCCCGATAGGAATTTGTCACTTCCAGATAATATCCAAATACTTTGTTAAATTTAATTTTGAGGTTTTTAATCCCGGTCTTTTCACGCTCTTTTGCCTCTAACTCTGCAAGCCATGTTTTTCCTTCGGTCTTTGCGTGACGGTACTTGTCTACATTTTCGTTATAACCGTCTTTGATAAGACCTCCCTCGCGCACAGAAATCGGAGGTTCTTCCATGATCGATGCATCAATTAACTGATAAAGTTCTTCTAACGGATCCATATCTGTCTGAAGTTCTTTTAAAAGTTCCGTATCGAAATCTTCCAGTAACGTTTTGATCGGCGGAAGCATTCCGATTGAATTTTTAAATGCGATCAGATCCCTCGGATTTGCAGACATATAAGTCACACGGGTGATGAGACGCTCAAGATCGTAGATTGGATTTAAGTACTCACGCAGTTCCTCCCTGGTGATCATATGTCTGTTGATGTCTGCGATCGCATCCTGTCTTTTTTCTATCTCTGCCTTATCAATCAACGGCTGTTCGACATAAGAACGCAGCAGTCTTGCACCCATGGCAGTTTTGGTCTTGTCCAATACCCAGAGCAGCGAACCACGTTTCTGTTTTTCACGCATTGTCTCTACCAGTTCCAGATTTCGTCTTGTGGAACTGTCAATGATCATAAATTTGCCGGTAGAATATGGATGGATGGCAGAAATATGATCCAGATTGTTTTTCTGTGTCTCATAGAGATATTTTAACAATGCCCCTGCTGCGATCGTTCCATAGGCATAATCGTTTAAGCCAAGCCCCTCCAGACTGTTGACATGAAAATGTCCTTTTAAGGTTGTCTCCGCCGTCTCATCGCTGAAGTACCATGCATCCAGAGAATAAATGGTAATTCCAAGACGATGACGCATGTCTTCCAGATCCACGCCACTCATATAAAAGCTCTCATTGCAGACAATCTCGGAAGGTGCGAATTTATTGATCTCATCGATCAGCTTCCGCTCGGAGTCCACTTCCGTGACATAATAGTCGCCGGTGGAAACATCCGCAAGGGAAATCCCATATTTATCTGCCAGGTAGACAATACACATAATGTAATTGTTTTTGGATTCATCCAGTGCCTGGATATCCATATTTGTTCCGGGCGTTACAACACGGATGACCTCTCTTTTTACAATTCCTTTTGCAAGCTTTGGATCTTCCACCTGCTCACAGATTGCCACTTTATGTCCATTGGCTACCAGACGGTTTAAATATCCTTCCACCGCATGATATGGGATACCGCACATCGGCGCACGTTCCTCCATACCGCAGCTTTTTCCGGTTAATGTCAGCTCTAACTCTTTTGACACTAACACGGCATCATCAAAAAACATCTCATAAAAATCACCGAGACGGTAAAATAAAATACAATCTTTATATTCTTCTTTGGTCTGCAGATAATGCTGCATCATTGGTGTAAATTCTGCCACTTATGTTACTTCCTTCCATTGCGCCTGTTTATCATGCGCAATTATCTGATTCTTCTGACTGCGATCCCCTTATTGGAAAGGCTGATATTTTCGAATGACCGCCTCTGCCACCTTCATGCCGTCCATTGCCGCAGAAGTGATCCCTCCGGCATATCCGGCTCCCTCTCCGCATGGATAAATGCCTCTGATATTTGCCTCAAACGCCTCATCCCTGCGGATTCGTACCGGTGAGGATGTCCGGCTCTCCACGCCGGACAGGATCGCATCGTTCCGGTCAAATTCCGGAATATGTTTTGCAAAGGAATGCATTCCCTCGATAAAAGACTTCTCCATCTCATCTGAAAACAGACCTCTTAAATTTGAAAATGCAGTCTCACCTCTTGTCTCCGAAGAAAAGGTTCCATATGCTGTACTTTTTTTATTTTCACAGTAATCGCCAAAAAGCTGCTGCGGGATTTTCCCGTTTCCAAGTGCAAACGCTTTTTCTTCGAGTCTGCGCTGGAATTCTACACCGGAAAGTGCATCCGTTCCGTCAAAATCGTCCGGTGTCACAGAGACGATGATCGCGCTGTTTGCATTCTTGCTTCCACGGTCGGAATAACTCATTCCGTTGACCGCAAGACGTTTTTCCTCCGAGGAGGCATTCACAACATAGCCACCCGGACACATACAGAAGGAGTAAACACCCCTTCCATTTGCAAGGTTTGCGGTCACTTTATAAGGTGCTGCCTCAAGCAGTTCTGCATATTTTTCTCCATACTGGCTGCGGTTGATGTCCCTCTGTGGGTGCTCCACACGAAAACCGATTGCAAAGGCCTTTGGCTCCATAAAAAGCCCGGTCTTATGAAGCATCTCAAACGTATCGCGCGCACTATGCCCAAGTGCGAGCACACAGACTTCCGTTTCCATCCAGGTATTGTGATTGATCTCAACGGCTTTGATCTTCTGGTTTTCCACCCGAATATCTGTCACACAGCTCTCAAACTCGAATGTGCCACCCAGATGAAGGATCTCTTCGCGCATTGCCGCAATCACTTTCGATAAAATATCCGTTCCAATATGCGGCTTGTTCTCATAGGTGATTTTCTCCGGTGCTCCAAAGGAGACAAACGTATCTAATACGAACCGGTTGCGCCCAAGAGGATCTTTCACCAGAGTGTTTAATTTTCCATCTGAAAATGTTCCTGCACCGCCCTCACCAAACTGCACGTTAGACGTCGGATCGAGTACGCCTGTTTTCCAGAAATGTAAAACATCTTCCGTCCGCTCCCCGACCTTTTTTCCGCGTTCGAATACGAGAGGTCTGTATCCTTCCCTTGCCAGCAGATACGCACAGAAAAGTCCTGCAGGACCTGCCCCGATTACCACCGGTCGGTGATTCATACACTCTGTGCCATGTTCCGGTACTTTATATTTTTTCTCTTTGACGCAGACTGCATTTTTATTTCCGGAGTGTTTTAAAATCTTCTCTTCATTGTCAACCCATACATCTACAGAGTAGACAATAGAAACGTCCGGTTTCTTCCTTGCATCGATTGATTTTTTCACGATCTGTAGCTTTTTGATCTGATCTTTTTTTATTTTTAAACTTTTTTCAATTTTCTGATAGAACTGCTCCTCACTATGTTCTACGGGCAGTTTTAACTGACTGACTCGAATCATTCTTTTTCCTGATCTTCCTGTGTTTTATTATAAATCCTTTACGCATCCGCTTTTCTGTTCACCGCACAGAAAAATGTGTCCGGTATCATTCTGCCGCATGCCTGCCGGCCACATAACCACTTGACCATGCCCACTGCAAATTGTAGCCGCCGCACATACCGTCAATGTCAACGACTTCCCCTGCAAAGTAAACGTTTGGAACAAGTCTCGACTCCATTGTCTGTGGATCGATCTCATCCGTATGTACACCGCCTGCGCAGACCTGTGCTTGTTCAAAAGACTTGCTTCCTGTCACACAGACTTCCATGTGCTTACACTGTTTTACAAGCTGCAGCAATTCCTTTTTCGTGATCTCCTCTGCCGGCTTTTTCAGCGAAATGTGCGCTTCCTTTAACAGCACATCGCTCAATTTATGGTTCAGCAGCCCGACCATTGCCTCGTCCGCAGTCTTGCCATGCGCATATTCTCGAAAGCGGCTTTCGAACAATTGTTCTGTCTCCTGTTCACTCAGCTTTGGCAGAAAATCAATCTGTGCTGTGACCGTCTGCTTTCTCTTTAACGCTTTTGTGGCAAAACGGCTGACCTGAAATATCGGAATTCCGGAAATTCCATAATCCGTCAACTGAAGTTCACCGCGCTCTGAGGCGATGCTCTCTCCATCTATGAAAAGTGACACTTCTGCCTCTGTGCGGATTCCTGCAAGCTGTTTGAAAAAGGATTCTCTGCACTGCAAGGCAACTAATGCCGGAACAACATCCGAAAAACGATGTCCAAATGCCTTGATCAGAGGAATTGCGCTTCCATCACTTCCCGTTTTTGGTGCAGCCAATAATCCCGTGGCAAAAATGATTTTTTTTCCAGAAAATCTTCCTTTGTCAGTCTCTAACAGAAAACCGTTTTTTTTCTCTAAAATATTGCGAAGCTCACACTCGGTTACCACAGAGACATGGCGGAATGTTAATTCCATACGAAGCACATCTAATACAGATGCCGCCTGCTCGCTTGCTGGATAATAGTAACCATTCCTGTTTTTAGGATAAATCCCAAGTTTTTCAAAAAAAGAAACTGTCTCTTCAAAACCAAATTGTTCCATGACCGGCAGCACAAATGCAGGGTCATCTCCGCGATAATACGTGACACCCTGCAATTCGTTCGTATAATTACATTTTCCATTTCCGGTGGATAAGATTTTCTTCCCCACACGGTCTTTATGCTCTAAGATCATCGTGTCCGCCCCATTGGACGCAGCCGTGATGGCCGCCATCATTCCTGCAGCTCCACCGCCGATCACTATGACATCAAAGCTTTTTTTCTCATTTATATTCATGATTCCTCACATTGTATTTATCCGGGTAATTGCTAACCTTTAACGATTCTGATCCACATGGTCCAGAGTTATTGAAAGCCTTTTTCATATTACCATAAGTAAAAGTAACAATCAAATAATTACGAGGAATAATTCTCAAGAAATTCATATAATTCCTCATCCGAACAAAGTGCAATTCCCTCTTTCAGACCGCTTTGAAGTTCCTCCGGGAGATGTTCCACCCGAATAGAAGTCTCACAGTAAACAGTCTCATGATCCGCCTGACAGATGACCACATAGCCTTCTGAAGCGTGGACATAATATTTTGTATAAGAGAGATGTGACATGCTCTCTGTCATTTTTTCCGTATCAGTAACCATTTCTTGTGCCACCTCTTCCGGCTTTGGTTTCTCAGAAGAAAGCATTGTCTGGTCTATCCATAAAGAACCAGCCAAAAGCAATACAAATAAAAGGCAAACACTTATCATTTTTTTCAATTTCATCACCCCTGATAAGTATTTGCCATTTTTTACATTCTTAAACGAAAAATTTTCATGCCGGTAAATTCGTTTTACTATTTATCGCAGCAGATGCATTTTTCTTGCCAGCCTTACAAGCGCAGCACCTTTCGGAAATTTTAAAATTTCCTCTTCTGTCAGTCCTTTTAGCAGCAAAAGAACCACTGCATAGACGATCACACCGATAAAAATGCTAAATACGGTTGCAATCGCATTCACACGAAAGAGATATAATGCAAGCTGATACGACAGATAAACTGCAACACCCATAATGAGCGCAGAAATGCCCGGTATCACAAAGGTACGTCTGATTTCCTGCCGGTAGCCGCTGTATTTTTTCACAGAGTATGCATTTAAGACACACATCAACAGACCAAAAAATGCATTTGCATAAACAACTGCGTAAATATTTAACTGAAAGGCATACATAAGGACGACAAGCAGTCCAATATGAAGCACCAGTGCGATCAATGCATTTTTTACCGGTTCCCGCATACGGTTAATCCCCTGTAACAAACCATTTGAGAGTGTTGACAACGAGAAAAATACAATAGAAACAGCACCAAGCTGCAACATACTCGCTGCAAGTTCCGAGGAATCACGGAACAAAAGCTGTAAGATTGGAGATGCAAGAACACCCATTCCCACTGCACACGGGAACGCAACCACCATGATAAAACGGATGGCTGTGTTGATCTGTGAGCGGACTGCCTCTTTCTTACCATTTGTGTAAGCCGCGGTCAACGCAGGCACGGAAGATGCTGCCAGGGCAGATGCGATCGAGATTGGCACATTGATCAATGTCTTATATTTACCGGTATAAATACCATTCCACTCACTGATATCATTTGCAGAGTATCCCTGCAGGTTCGCAATATTTTTAAAAATTGCCTGATCTAAAATTGCATTACAATTGTAGATTGTAGTACTCATCAGAACCGGTATGATCGTGATAAATAATATTTTAAAAATATACGAATAGCTGTCAACTTTTGCCCGGCGCTCCCGCTTCATCTGACGCTTAAACACACTTAAATATGCGACCAGCACAAAAGATGCAAACAAAAGCCCGACCACAGCTCCTGTGCCCGTACCAAGCGTTCCTCCGGCTGCACCGTAGGCTGCCGCATAGTTTTCTGTATTTCCAAGCACCGCTCCCACTTTGGTTCCGTAGTTATAAAGCACATAGGCTGCCCACACACTCACGATCGCATTTGCAATTTGCTCTAAGATCTGTGAGACTGCGCTTGGCATCATCGTTCCGAGTCCCTGAAAAAATCCCCGCATAACGCCGAGCACTGCAACTACGATCAGTGTTGGCACAAGCACCTTCACTGCAAAAATACTGTAAGGCGTCTTCATGATCGTTCCTGTAATAAACTCAGCCCCAAAGAATAGGATCAATGCGGCGATCGTACCGGACACCAGTCCGAAAATCAGCGCACATTTCAAAATACGGTATACATTCTTCTTTCTCCCAAGCGACATATCTGCGGACACAAGCTTTGATACTGCAAGTGGCAGACTGTAGGAAGAAATGATCAGCAATATATTATAAATCTCAAAGGCACAGCCATAATAGTCATTTCCTTTATTTCCGATGATAGCAGTCAGCGGGATACGGTATACCAGACCGATGATCCTGCTGATGATCGATGCCATTGCAAGAATGGAACCCTGCACTAAAAAACTGGTGCTACTCTTTTTATTACTCATATTATTCCTCAAAATTTCTTTATCTTGTGATGTTCATCTCATCAAGAATCTGTTTTTGTTTTGCTTCCATCACCGCAGCTTCCTCCGGTGTCATGTGGTCATAGCCAAACAGGTGTAACATGCTATGTACGATCAGAAATGCATACTCTCTTTTTGTGGTATGCCCGTAACTCTCTGCCTGTTCTAAAACCTTGTCCACCGAGATCACAATATCTCCAAGCATAATTTCTCCGGTATCCGGGTTAAAATTATCATCATAATCATCTTCCAGTTTTGAAAAATCTCCTGCATTTTCATAGGAAAGCATTGGAAATGATAAAACATCCGTAGGACGGTCAATCTCACGAAATTCTTTGTTAATGGCATGAATCCCCTCATTGTCTACTAATGTGAGATTTACCTCAGGTTCATATGGGAAATCTTCGTGTTCCAAAGTAAAGTTGATCACTTCCCCTGCTAAAGCTTCCACATCAAAATCAAATGGTACGTTTACTTCCGCTTCAAAGTTCAATGTCATAACAGTAAAGCCTCCTCTTTTACCAGATATTCTCTGATTTTTAAAAACATATTCATACTAAGTCCAGACTGGTCGTAAAGTCCCTGGGCAGAGAACTCATTCAAGGTCTGATAGATCACCATTTCCTTGTTCCAGCCACCGGCGATTTTGCTTGTCTTCTCAAGTGCTTCTAACTTCTTGATCATCCCGTCTACAATCTGTACAATCGCAGATTCAATGGTGGACGGCATCTTTTCGATTCCATAATACTCAGAGAGGATTTCCGTCACCTTTTCCGGAAAGCAATGATTCTGCGCTCTTGCAACCCCGTTTTCCACCATAGGATCGCCATCTAAAATCCCAATACGATAATAAAGACCAGCCGCTTTACAGACAGCAGCATCTGCCCCTACAATATATGCACATTTTTCGGCGATTCCCGACACACGAAGGGCATGTCTGTATTCCTGCCTCGAAAACTTCTTCAGTTCACGCAAAAGACCGTAATCCTCTTCTGTGATATCTGTTAAGAAATTATCAATCTCAGCCTCTTTCTGCTTTGTGAGAAACGGATAAACAAACGCAGCTGCAAGATCCGTCACAGCAGCCCCAATTGCGGCTTTGCCCAGAATATCATAGTGCGATTCCTGATAAAAAAAGTACGAAAAAAGCACCGGAGCCAAAACAGCCACTGCAAAGATAAGGATCAGATACCACATTTTATTCCGGGTATCTTCCAGCATATGTGTGATCATAAATCCTGCCAGAAGCAGCATCGTGCAGCACAGGATCTCATAGGACTGACAGCCCTTTGCCATCTCCAATACGGTACAAAAGAAAAAGGAACTGCACACAGCAAGCTCATACGTTCCGACCGCCGACATTAAGATTGGCAGGATCATGACCGGACTTGTAAACTCCGGCAGGAAAAGAAAGATCACTGCAAGAATTGCAGTCAGCAAAAATCCCTTAAAAATCTTACCATAATCCGTCTCGCGATTATGCGATATTCTTTTCCGGTTTCTCTCATAAATCAAAAGAAACGCAAACAAAACCATAAACAGAACCGTCAATGCTCCAATTCCAAGAAGCTGGTCTAAATACATCCCGCCCATCCTGCCGGCAATGACAGAAAACCCAATTGCAACAAGAAAAATCAATCCTATATTCACGATTCTCTTTGCCACAAACTGTTCCTTCATCTATCGTTTCTCCCACTTTTTCTTCTGCTCTGCCGGTTTCTTTTTATTGCGATTTTCATAATCTTCATATGCTTTTACAATTTTCTGTACGACCGGGTGGCGCACAACGTCCTGGCTGGTCAGTTCACAGATACCAATCTCATCTACCTTTTTTAACACTTTCAGTGCAACATCCAGACCTGAAGTTGTTCCGGGTGAGAGATCTTTCTGCGTTGCATCACCTGTGATGACTGCTTTAGAACCAAATCCGATGCGGGTTAAAAACATCTTCATCTGTGCAGGTGTTGTGTTCTGTGCCTCGTCTAAAATAATAAACGCATTATCTAAAGTCCGGCCTCTCATGTAGGCAAGAGGGGCAACCTCGATCAATCCTTTTTCCATATTCTTCTGGAAACTCTCAGCTCCCATGATCTGATAAAGCGCATCATATAACGGGCGCAGATACGGATCGACCTTGCTCTGTAAGTCTCCCGGCAGAAATCCAAGTTTCTCGCCTGCCTCGATCGCCGGTCTGGTCAGAATG
>ERZ826051.287-NODE-287-length-60651-cov-7.206697_pt1 | contig 60651 bp, 80 predicted proteins | sample MGYA00519928_ERZ826051 | MGnify/ENA primary metagenome ERZ826051 (study PRJEB31778, sample SAMEA3449219) | human gut metagenome | biome: human gut; feature: human-associated habitat; material: faeces | place: United Kingdom | collected 2010/2012 ...
CGATGTTAAAGGCGTGAGAGGCCTCTGTCTTAACCGCTTGACCAACGGGCCATACGTCCATTTTGCATCGGGCTTTCGCTCCCGACTTGGCTAGTTTATCACAGAGTACGACCTTTGTCAACACCCAATTTCAACTTTTTTCAAAAGATCTGCCGCACGCCTGCCTTCACAAGGCCCAGTGCCAGCCCAAGGTAAACACTGACCACCGTTTCGTCCCCGCCAAAGTCCATGTTCTGGCGCTGCGGCAGGCCGGACAGCCGCCCCTCGTACACGCAGTGCAGGTCCTGCAGGGTGGTGTAATCGTTGGGGTGCATCAGGGTGCTGTGCTTGGGCAGCTCCAGTGCCCCGCTCTTTTCCAGCACCTCGCCGACGAACTGCGAGCAGAAATAGTGCCGACGCCGACGCCAGCGGATGTGCAGCCCGCACAGGATCAGCCCCAGCACATTGAAGCGGTACAGGTTGCCGTGGGCCATCATGTGGTCGGCCCGGCGGCGGGCGCGGGTATAGGCCTCCTCGCTCACCTCCAGCGCATAGAGGGCGCAGGGCACGTCCGGGCGCAGCCGGAACACACCCCGGTCCAGGTACTCCCGGCTGGGGCCTGCGGGGAACATGGTGTAGCCGTTCTTGCGGGTGGAGCTGTACAGACAGCTGAGGTCCTCGTCAAAGGCAAGGGACGCATGGGTGTAGCGTGCCCCGGTAAGCCGATAGACCAGATTGGACAGCAGCGTGCCCGAGCGGGTGAGCAGGATGTAGATGGTCTTCATGGCAGTTTCCCTTATGTCAGCCCCCGGCAAAGGGGGAAAAGTATCATCCATATACGGAACAAGTATAGCATAAGTAAAGTTCCTTTACCACTAAAACGTTTCTTCTGGCCAAAATATTGCAAAAAAGGGCAAAAACAGCAGCCCAAAGCTGTTTTCAGGGCTTTGGGCTGCTGTTTCTCGCAAATTCTTGAAACGGTCAGCGGCTCCCTGCTACAGGGGCCTCTCCATTTAGCCGTACAAAAATCGCTCTCCGCGGAACTCAGTGCTTTGTCGTCGTCCACCCGTGGCAGTACCGGAGCGTCTCTCCCTCGTCCACAGTCCATGCATCGGACTTGTATCCGCAGGAACCGCAGACCCGATAATACGTGGCATTCTGGCGATAGACTTCATCCGTCCCGTGGATAGAGTGGATGCATTTCGCTTCAAACGGTCCGGTCTCAAAAGTACCTTCTTTTATGGTTACGCAAGACATTTTTCCACAAGCGCCGCACTCGCTGCTCCTGGCAGGGACAGGCTCTGCCTCCTCCAGGACCGCTTCAGACGTGGGAACTGCCGTTTCTTCCAATGGATCATCGTCATAGCGTTCTGCATCCGCAAAGCCCACCAGGCAAAGGGCCAGGGCCAAAGCCACGGCCAGCAGGATCGGGACGATCTTTTTCATAGAAAAGCACTTCCTTTCTCACGGTACTTCGTTTTTTATCAAGGGTGGTCATTCCTAATACTATAGTATCATACCGCTTTCTTTTTTTCAACCATCGCTTCAGTTTTTGTATCATTTTGAAAAGTAAAGCATTAAATGCAACAAATTTTCGGCCTTATTTTTGTGGATTTTAGCGTAAAGCAAACAGGCCGTCAAGTTTTCTCCGCTTGCAGCCGCCCTCTATTGTTCGATTTTACCAACGGTTTTCTGTTTTCGTGTCGCTTATGCTGTCAGACCAAGCTCCCGTAGGCATTCGCGGAACATTGTGCCGGCGCTCTTATAGCCGAAAATTTTTCTGGGATAGCTGTTGATCCAGTTCTCCGTAGCCGCGATTTCCTCTGCCGTGACCTTTGAGAAGTCTGTGCCTTTCGGGTGCCTGCGGCGAATCATGCCGTTCACATTCTCATTGCTCCCGCGTTCCCAAGAAGAATACGGATGACAATAGTACACCTTCGTCCGCTTATCTCCGGTGATGCAGGACTGTTCCAGCTGGTCGGCCAATGCAAACTCACTGCCGTTGTCCACTGTGATGCTCTTATAGATAATGCCAAACTTCTCTGCACCTAACTTCCGTTCCAGTGCATTGATTGCCCGCACGGTCGTCTCTGCGCGGCGATCTGGCACCACTATAATATTTTCGTTCCGGGTCTTGCGCTCAGTCAGCACCAGCAGCGCAACCGTGCTTTTCTTCTTGCCAGAATACACCGTGTCCATTTCCCAGTGTCCAAATTCTTCACGGTCTTTTACTTCCGCCGGGCGTTTTTCGATGCTCTCACCGGCAGGCGCACGAGCAGGATCCTTTGTTTTCAACTTTTTATAGTCGCCCTTATGCACTCCATGTCTGGGCAGGGCCTTTTGCGTCAAGTTCAGGAACACGCCCTTTTTGATGTAGCTGTATATGGTAGGCACCGATATATGCGTTTTGAATGTCCGTCCTTCTTCCAGGGCATAACCGTACACAGCAGCCGGTGAACAATCCTTATCTATAATGGTCTGCTCGATATAGCTTGCAAGCTCATGATCCTTGCCAATCTTAAGGTTTGGTCCCTTCTCCCGAAGATGTGCCTGATACCTTTGTTCTGCAATATCCGGGCTATATGTAGGAATCAGCTTCCACGTTTTACCGTCCAACTTGTCGTAGCTACCGCGTTTCAGTTCCCGGTACACCGTGGACGGGTCAACCCGCAACCTGTCTGCGATTTCCTTTACTCTCAGCCCATCTTTCAGCCACTTTTCAATACGGATTCGGTCTGTAAGCGTAAGCTGTTTGAACACTCGCACGCCGTTTTCCTCCTTTCGACTATGGCGTTTATTTTCGTTTTAAGCGTAAATTATACGGTATACCGTTGTCAATTCGCAATTTTTCCACACTTTGCACATTTCCTTTGTGCAAAACTTCCAGACAAACAAAAAATCCCCCGCCAGCAATCCATCAGGATGCCAGCGGGGGATTTTCATTTCAGTGCAGAAGCATCGTCAGTTCATAGGCCACAAGGCCGGAAACCAACGCCGCAATCACAGCCCACCAAAGTTTGTTCCCAAATGTTCCAGGGGCTTTTTCCAGCGCGGTGAGGCGGTCCTCCTGCTTTTTGTTTTGAGCCGTTACAATTTCAAGGCTCTTGTTTGTGTTTTCGAGTTGCTGGATGGTCAACTTGATATTGGTGTTCATGCCGTTTACTGCATCGGTCAGCTTCCCCAGCTCGTCCAGCCGGTGGGTGTTGCTCTGTGCACGGTTTTCGACCGCTGTCAGGCGATGTTCCAGTTCCTCGTCAGTCATTACGCTTGTCCTCCCCCGCCTTACCGAAACGGGCCACAGTGGTGGTTTCCACGGATTTCTTTGCCATGTAATCTTCGAGCTTCTTCTTGGTAAAGTCGAACACAAGCTGTACGATCCAATCCAGCGTCCGCTCATTGATTGCCCAGTCCAGCCAGTCCGGGGTGTAGCCGCGCAGCACCGCGATAACGTGCGCTTTCTTCTCTGCGCCTGCACCCGCGCCGAACTTTTCTTCCGCGTTGACGATCCACTTGTACACGGTCTTTGCGACCACAAGGCCGTAACCCAGACGTACCGCCGCCAGCGCCGTGACCACAAGGCCGACCACCATGAAGATGCAGGCCAGCCATTCAGGGAATGCCATCAGAAAAACTTTCAGAATGTTCTCCATACTGTTTTCCTCCTACTTTCAGCTTACCCACCGGCTCTTTGCCGCGCGGGTGTCGATATGTACCCAACCAGCAGGGCGTCCCGCCTTTACAGGATAGCGCCCGATGCCGCCACGATTCGGCAGTAGGGTCTCGGCATAGGCAGCCACAGCTTCAACACCCACGCCCTGCACCCGGATGTCCGCAGCCTTGCCGTAACAATGCTGGCTGTAGGTCGCCCCCTTCACCGCCTTGTTGTGGGCGGCGGTACGGTATGCACTCGTGATCGTCACAGACTTCCCGAAATGATCCCGGATTTTCTGCAGCAGGGTCACAAGCTCATTGTCAATAAAGATCGGGTCACTCCCATCCTTGCAGCGGAACTCCTTCACCGCAAAATTTGCGGAGAGCTTTCTGTTCCCGTCCTTCGCATACGAATAGGCTTTAATCGCCATTGCTACCATCTCCCTTCATGCCCGGATCAGCCCCGCACCCGCGCATGGCACAGTCCACCATGAGCACCCCGAACTCTGCACGCTCGGTGCTCATGTTCTCGCCCTGCGCTTCAAGCCGGGTCAACAGCTTCTCACACAGCTCAGGCCACGTCATAGTCGTCACCGGTGATGCGCTTGTAATCCTCGGCGGTGATCTCGCCCTTGTTTACGCGCTCGGCCAGAACTTTCTTCACGCCAACGCGGCGGGATGCGGGCATCTCTGCCCAAGTCTTAGTGCCTGCAATCAGGCGGTTTGCCCAGATAATGTTCATGGTGATACCTCCTTATTCCTTGTTCAGCGCTGCGTCCAGCTCACACAGCGCGGTTTCGATGTCGGTCAAGCGCTTCTCGTTGGCCGCGTCCTGTTCGCACAGGGCATCTTCCATTTCAGCCACACGGTCGGGCAACTGTTCGTGCTCCTGCTGCTTCTTGGCTGCGGCTTCCTTCTCCTGCCGGGTGGGCAGATTGTCCTTTTTCCACTGAATCATGGTGACTGTCCTCCTTACTGGAATGCGCCGGAGACGGCTTCGATGTAGCCGCCCTCGCCGGATTCGCCGCGCTCCACGCTGACGCGGAAGTTAAACGCCGCGCCGTTGGTGGCGGTCTTATTCTCAAAGACGATGTTCACGCCTTTTTTTACCTCGGTCGTTGCATCCTGCCAGACCGGGGAGCTGTCGAGTGCGTTGTTGGTCACTTCGGCTTTGAACTTCGCATCATCGGGGATGGAGCCGGTCACCTGAAGCACGGCAACGGTAATGTCGCCCTCAACGGCCAACGGTTCAGCCAGCGTCACGCTTGCGGCGTGGACGGCCTTGGTAAAGGTCGCGGACGTGCTGACGGTTTCCTTGCCGTCGCTCACCTCAACGGTGATGGTGTGGTTGCCGTTCAGGATTTTCTGGAATCCGGCAGCGCTGGCCGTCTGCTCAAAGGTCAGGGCCGTGCCGCTGGCAACGCCGGTGCGGGTCTTGGTGGTCTTGCCGTCCAGCTTTTCGGTGACGGTCAAGGTGTCGCCGTCGGCATCCCTGACGGCGTACTTCCACGCAAAGGCCGCGTTCTTCCGCCCCAGAGCTGCGCCGTCCGTGCTGACGGTAGGTGCAGTGTTGACACTGACCGTGCCATCGTCAGAGACCACGAGTGTAGAGGGAAGAATGAAAGCGGGGCGAACACCACAGGAGTAGTTGTACCAGTTGTTGTAGTTGGAGCCATCGGTGTTGACGTACCAGACGTTGCCGTTACTGCTGGTGCGCGGAGAGCGCAGCCACCAAACGGCAGCGCTGCTGCCGTTGTAGGCGACACGCTTGCTGTTGCCGCCAGAGCTGTTTCCAAAGTACGCCAGCCGAACACCATCCTTGGGGAAATAGCCGTTGTCGCTGGTCGTCCAGCCAACCTCATAACCAGACAGCAGGAATACTTTCGTGCTCAGGCCATTGGAGCCGGTGGCAAGGCTGCCGCCGGAACCAGTGCCGTTCTGGTACGGGATTTTCACCTGCTTAATAGCCGCCCGGATGTTGCTGTCGATGAGGTTGTAGAATGTTCCGTTCAGGTATGTGTGGATGCTGGAATCCTTGTAGGAGTTACTGTTGCCGAATGTGGACGTGGTGTAGATGTCCTTCATCAGCAGCCAAGTACCGTCACAGCTGGCATCATAGGTACCGGTATTCGGGTTGCCCTGCTGCACAACAATAAAATCTTTGGACGCGCCGTTGACCTTGATTTTGACAATGCTGCCAACGGCTTTTGCTCCCAGTTTTACGTTTGCCATTGTTACCTCCTTAATAAAATCAGGCCCACGGCAAAATGCCTGCGGGCCGCGTGTTCTGCGATACAGAGAGGGACAGGGCTTTGTGCTGCTTCTTGTAGATGCAGCGGCATTGCCTCGCCCGCCGTCTGTCACGCGCGAGTTTGTTCGAGTTGATTTTTCGATGGATAGGGATTTTACAGTCAAGCAATTTTTCGAGCCGGTCAGCGTACTTGCGGCGTAAAGAGTAAGTATCACCATGGGCGGCATGGGCATCCCACGCATCAAAGCTCCGCAGGATTTCCTGCTTGGTCGCTTCGCCTGCGGGGTATGCCGTCTCCCAATATCTGATCTTGTTCTTCATCCGCTTGGAGCTATCCCGGCGCAGCTTTTGGATGACCGCGCCGGTGTCGGTCAGGTAGCTATGGAATCCCAGAAAATCAATACCGTTCCGCAGCGGGAAAATGGCGGTTTTCTGGTTCAGCTCAAGGCCGTAACTGTCCATGAGCGCCCGAACATCCCGGAGAATGCACTGCAATTTCTTCTTGTCCGAACAGATGATGTAGAAATCATCCATGTATCGGCCATAGTATTTGATGCGGTACTTTTCTTTGATGATGTGGTCGAACTCGTCCAAAAACATGAGGGCGAAAAGCTGGCTCGTCTGGTAGCCCAGCGGCAAGCCGTCCTCCATCACGTCGATGTAGATGCAAAGCAGCTCATAGACACGCGGGTCAACGCCGCGCTTGTCCAGCACGGCCTTGAGCTTGCGTTTTAACTTCCGGTGGTCGATGCTGGCAAAGAAATGCCGCACATCGCCTTTCAGCACCCAGCCGTCCGCGCCGTGGCCCTCACGGCGGTAATAGTCCACCATGTGTGTTTTCAGGCGCATCAGGCCGTCGTCTGTGCCTTTGCCGGTCTGGCTTGCGTGGCTGTCCCGGATAAAGCTCTTTGTCAGAGCATCATACAGGATGTTATCGACCAGCGCGTGCAGCACCACCTTGTCCACAAATGCGGGGGCGTGTACCATGCGGCGCTTCGGCTCATAGACGGCAAAGACCTCAAACTTGCTCGGCACATAGCATATCTGCTGCCGGATGTCGCCGCCCGGCTGGCGTACATCACGCACAGCCAGCTTGCGGGACAGCTTTTCCGTGCAGGCCAGCGCCTGCGCCTCGTACTCGATTGTTTTGCTTTTACTGCGCTTTCCCTTCCGGGCTTCAAGGTAGGCTTTGTAAAGCACCTCAAAGCTGCACAGTTCTTCGTATGTCAAAATGACCCTCCGCTGGTTCGCGTTACGGTAGTGGGCTGCATCCGGCAGGGATGGCCCACCTCAGCGGGATGTATTTATCACTTGCCTGCATCGGCAAGCGACAGGATGCGGTTTCCTTTGATGGGCGCACTGCTTTCAGCTTATGCCTACTCGTCACACGGTTCCATCAGAGCGGGGCGAACACCATAGGAGTTGTTGTACCAGTTGTTGTTGTTGGAGCCATCGGTGTTGACGTTCCAGACGTTGTTGTTATTGTTGGTGTTCGGAGAGCGCAGCCACCAAATGGCAGCGTCAGACAAACAAACCGCACCCTTTATGCAAAGCGGTTGCCCGCTGTGCGTTTACGGTTCCGGGTAAAGGACAGCTTTCAGGGCGGCAGCCTGTTCGGTCAGCCGTTTCCGTTCCGCTTCTGCCCGGAGTTTTTCGGCACGTCCGCGTTCCGACGTGAGCCACTTCATCGCCGGGTATTTTACGTCCGTGACCTTCTTTGTCCAGATACCGGCTTTCTTCGCACTGATGATACCTTCCTCCGTGCAGATGGTCAGGTATTCCAGCAGCAGAGAGCAGCCGTCCACGACCGCGCCGATCTTCTCAACGCGCCTGTCGTAGTCGGTCTGGAAATTCACGTTGTTCGCCGCGTGTGCATCCAGCAGGATTTGCCGGGCGGTCAGCCGGATGCCCTCGCCGTACAGCCGGAAAGTGCTTTTGGAAAAGCCCTCCCTGTCCCGCGTGTCGAGTGCATGGACGGCAGTGCCACACACCTTCTGGATGTCGCGCACATCTTCGAGCGCTGCGACTTTCTGGATGATCTTCCGGGCATCGCTCCGGCTGATGTCGTCGGTGACGATGCGGGTCGCCCTCTGGGTGTAGCGCAGCAGCTCCCGCGCATTCGCGCCGACCTTGAATGTTTCAGCCATCGTCAGAACTCCACCCTTGCCTGTTCGGCGTTCCACGCACCGGTCACGGTCAGGCCGTCCAGACTGCCGAACGTGGCAGAGAACGGATTTTTCGTGACGTTCGTGCCGAACTTCAGCTCAATGGCCTTGATGCTGGCGTTCATAGCTGCCACACTGGCGCGGATGTCGCTGTGGGCGTTCTCCGCACCGTTGTGGTTGTCTACGGCCGCGCTGATGCGCTGGTCGGTCTCGGCCTTTTTGTAGCCGTCCACTTCCCACCGCTGGCTCTCGGTCAGGTGGCCGTCTGCATCCAGCGTGGCAATGCCGCCCGGAATGCCGATCTGGTCAGTGCGGACAACGTCTTCATCCGGCGCCTTGCCGGGGCCTGCGTTAAAAGAACCGTATGCCATTTAGGTTCCCCCTTCCTGTGCATCCGTGTATTTCACGGTGCTTGTAATGTGATACTGTGCAGAAATTTTCTCGGTCGGAGCTTTGGCGGCCCTCAGCCGCAGCTTTCCTTCGAGGCTTTCGGTCGCAATAAAGCCCACCGCACCCGCCACATCGTAAAATTCCGGCAGTACCGTAACATCCACAATGTCGGTAGCCAACAGGCCCGCAATAGGGATGTCACAATAAAAATAGCCGGGGGAAGAATCATCTTCGCCCCAGCCATCGACCGGAATCGTAAAAGACACCGCAGCCGTGACATCCTGCTTTTCGTGCAGGATGTCATCAGTTTCCTCGAATCCGTTTGCAGTTGCTTCGGAAAGGTCTCCGAGTGCGGTGTTGCACTGCTTGATGTGGCTGCAAAGCGCGGCAAGCCCTGTGCCTAAAAGCGTTTTGATCTTCGCTTTTGCCATAGAGCTTACCTCCTCATGTCTTAGTCAGCCAGCAGAGCGGCGATCTCCTCTGCGGAGAAGTCCTCCACGTCCTCGTCGTGCAGAACATTCTCCGGCTCGGTGTACACGGCGACTTCCTTGCCGTCGATGTTCACATTGCCGTTGGTGGAGCTGGCGGCAGTCTTGGTTGCGCCCTCAGAGACACCGGCCAGCTTTTCGCCCTCGGCATCGGTCATCAGGCGCTTACCGGTCTCAGCAGCCACGAAGTCGGCAGGCTTCTTACCGCTGTCGGTCAGATTGCCCTCGCCATCCAGTGCAGCAAAGTTGCCGGTGGTGGCACCGGTGGCCTTATCGGCCTTGCCGGAGACGTCCACTTCCTCAGGGGTGGGAACATACAGACCATCATCCTTCAGAATCAGGGCGTTGCCGGCAGCAGCGGAAACATTGACCTTGACATCCACCTCATAACCAGCGATGGTAACGGTGGTGGATGCATCCTTGCCGGTGGTCTTTGCGGCGTAGGTATCGACCAGAGCAGCCATGTTCAGGAAAGAGTAGGTGCAGTTGTCGGGGTTCTCACCCTTGACGGCCAGAACCATGACCGGCTTGCCGTCCAGCTTGGGGTCGGTAGCGCCGGGGTAGGTCGCAGCATCGAACTTGAACTTGGCCACGAAGGTGGTCTTGGTCTGGTCGAGGAACAGCTCAGAGGGGAAGTCAACGGAGAAAGCAGCAGTGCCGCTCTTGTCGGTAGAGGTGTAGAAGTTCACGGTGTTGCCGTCAACGCCAAGAGACTTGATAGCAGCGTTGGCTGCGGCCTGCACAGGGGTAAAGGCGTCCTTCTTGACGAAAGTCTTCTTGATCTCAGCGGTCAGGTTGCGGATGGTGGTCTTGGTAGAAATCTGCTTAGACATAATAGTGTCCTCCTAAAAATTATTTCAGCATATCAACGATTTCCTGCTGCGTTTCTTCCTCGTCGAGCAGGTCTTCACTCGTCATAACGGTTTCTTTGCGGACGGTCAGCGCGTTTGCGCTGTCGAAGTCAAGACCTTCGCCGATGCGGACGGCAATAGCGCCGCTTGCGTCGCGCTTCAAGCCCTGACCGATGCTTACGCTACCGGTTTCACCCGAACCACCTCCTTTCCCGAACAGGGTTACGGTCGCCTGAATATCTGCTTCCGGGATGCGCTGAGCGAAAAATCTGATGAAACCATCATGCGTTTCGCACCCGTTCAGGACGCCCGCTTTGGTCGTAGTATAGAAGCTGCCGGGAGATACAACGCCAACGGGTACAAGCTCGCTGGTGCTGTCCGACAGTTCTGCATCATAAATGCACTGGTAGTAATCCATACCGCCAGCGTTTTCGTAATCATCCTCGCTGCGGGCGGGCTTCCACTCGTCAGCTGCAAGGGTGAGTTTGTAGGAGCCATAGTAGCCGCCGCCTGTGCCTCCGTCCACCTGCTCCTTGATAAGAGCCTTTACCTGTTCTTCGTTCAGGATTTCCCCGGATTCAGACAGGTTCTTCACGGCTGCGCTGACCGCTGCCGTGATAGTCGCCGCATGGGCACTGGCGTCGGCGTTGTGCTTCTCGATCTCGGCCTTGACCAGCTTTGCGAGAGCCTGCATCTGCGGGTCAACGGTAATGCTGATATTGGCCTTGTTCGACACAGCAAGCAGCGCCGACAGCTCAATCTCAAAATCGCCGTTCACTTTCGTGGACGGGACCTCCACTCCGCGTGCATCCTGCATAATAAACAGGAGTGTTTCTGCATCGTCGTTCAGCCTGCCGTAAACGCCCACCTGATGCATGATGTACGTTTCATCCGCACCGGTGATCTGGATTTTTACCCGCCGAGCCGTCTCACCGCCGCTTTCAACGGTTTCGATGTCCAGCAATTTCAGGTCATGTGTTTCGCCGCTTACCCCGGTTTCCTCCGAAAGGTCTGCGTCAGCCGTACCGGTGCCGCTCACAGCGCGGGTGATTACCAGCGCACCACCGGAGAGAGATTCCGACAGCAGGGCGGCACCGGCGGCGGTGTAGTTAGATTTTTCCCAACTCACGTTGTCTGTCCTCCAATAACAATGTTTATCGCCGTGTGCGACCGCTCAACGGTGCCCGCCGTAAAGGCTCGTGCTTTCACTGCCTTTTCTTCAACGGCACCGGGCAGCGCCACGGCAACCTGCATTTTCGATCTTCCGACCGCACCGGCAACATACGCCTTTGCGCCGATTTCCCGCGGCTTGATCCTACCGGGGACCTTTACGGTGCAGGATGTCGCCATGCCGCAGGGTGCGGCGGCGATATAAGCGGGCGACCGTTCATGCGGTTCGACGATGTAGATGATGTGCTCAAGGTGAGCGGTACAGCGCCGGGCATAACCAAGGCGCTTTTCAATTTCTTCCGGTGTGTAGTAAATGACACCATCATCGGTAATGTCTACGTTCATTCGCCAGTAGCCCGGCCTTCCTCCGTAGTCATACCATTCACTTATCTTCACATTCGGATAAATCGAGGACAGCGCCTTTTGGACTGCCCACTCCGTTCCACAGTACCGACGGACTTCCAGCGCAGTTTTGATGATCCTGCGCTTTGTTTCAATCGGATAGCTGGTGTCGTACCAGTCAACGCGGAACTGAACCGCAAGAATATCCAGAACCGCCTCATCTGCACGGTCAATATCCGTGTAGATTTTCAAGCGTTCGGCAGCTTCCAGTTCCTTCTTGCGCCGCTCCCTGAAAACCGCATCAAGGATCTGTACCCATGGCTCTTTGGCAACATCAGGCGGTAGCCCTTCGACTAGGCCGACTTCGTGGAGTTCAATCATCTTCGATTCCTCCGTATGTCACCTTGCAGCTTCGGAGCTTTGCCACCTGAATTTCGGAGACGGTTGTTTCGACCGGTGCCAACAGACGTGGTCGTTTCGCGCCAGCTTCCCGTACACGCATAATCAGCTCCGCCGGTTCGATGTCCCGGCCGATTTTTCTCTGCCAGGTTTCATACTCCTTCACAGCTGCTTCCACATTTTCCTGAATCGTCGATGCATTCTTGACATTGCTCAAGGCAATATGGTAAGTAAGCTCGATGTCATACGGGATTTCTTTCGGCGCATGGCAAAGAACCAGATCACCCATCGGGCGCTTTACCGTGTCGAAATATTCCTGCATTCCGGTACATTCTTCCCTTGTCGGAACTCTGCCTCCGGCCATCAGAAAGTAAATGTGGATCGTGTATCCTTCCTTGCAAACGATCTTCGTATCTGCCACATCGGACCGCCAGCTCGATGCAAAGTATTCATAGGCATCCACCGGACCGGCCACGGAGAAAATCGAAGGTGCATAGTTGATACGTCTGGTAAATGAATCGTCACCTTCCGTATCCGTACCGCCCGTGCTTGCCGAAACACTTTTTGCCCCGGACACATACGGGATAGGATCCACCAGCACATTGATTTCGCCTTCGGCGATCCCATCGCTGTTGCTTCCTGCCTCATCCGCCACGGCAACTACGTCCACGGTCAGTTCGCCGGGTAAGATCTCCGCATACTTTTCGGTTTTGAAATACCGTTTGTCTGCCGTTCTCACCTGTGTTCCTTCCGGGATTCCGGTTGCACTCGTTCTCGGCGCAGACAGTGTGAATCGAATAACCGCCGTGGCTTTTCCGGCTTCCAGGCGTTCCACTCCAACAAGCGGAGCAAGGTTGTCCAAATTCGGCCCCGTGCTCGTAGGCAGCAGTTCCGCTTTCAGACACGCCGTGCTGTACTCCATGTTGTGATGCGAACGATGTGCCAGTGTCAAAAGGACAAGCCGTGCTTCAGAACACCGTTCCAACGATACCTCACCGTTGAAAAGTTCTTTGTTGTACTTGCCAAACAGTGCCTTGCAATCGGCCACAGCTTCTTCCAGCGTTTCTTCGCCTTCAATGTCGATGTCCGGGATGTTCTCAAACTCTTTTATTTTAGACAAGCTCGTACACCACCTTTGGAATTACAACGCCATGCAGCACATCACTGTCCAGCCAGTCCACCCGCACCACTCTTGCCCGCGGCTCAAACGATGCGGTTTTCTCTGTTACCTCAGCCACATATAATCCCTTTGCCACCGGAAGTGGCTTATCGACAAATATGTTTGGATTGATTCCGAGTTCTCTGTCGCCCTCTTGGCTCCCGATTGGTGTGGAATACAGTGTGCGAAGGCACTTTGCAATGTCCTGCACTTCTTTTTGTTTTTCGCTGTCACCGGACAGCTCAACCACCGTGCTGCTGAAGTCGATCATATGTACTCCTTTATGGTCAGGCTCACCTTGCACTGCATCAAAAGCCCGTGTTTTATCACCGAATCCCAGCTGTCGCTTATTTCAGTGACCCGAAACTTGTTTTGCGATACCGGCGCAAACCCGATAATCAGGTAATGAATCTCTCCGTTCTCTGACATTTCTGTCAGACGGTTCAGCATCTTGCGAGGATTCACGCCGAGTGCTGCATCCAGAAGAATATCAAAGGTGTACTCTCTCAGTTTCGGTGATAAATACTCTGCTCGTGCTTTTCCTCCCAGAACTTCATGTTCCGCCCAGTTTGCGCCGGTCGTTCCCTTGAAGTTTGACGGGGTGAGCACACGCAGGTGTCCCACGGAGAAAATCACATCGCCGAAAATTCCAACATACATTCCAAAACCTCCTTACAGGGGTGCGGATGTTTTCTTGCCAAGGTTTCCGGTGTGCGTATGTGATACCAGCGATTTGCCGGACACAACAACATCGCCACCTCCGCCCTGGATGTTCACTGTTCCAGCGGTCGCATTGATGGTCGATGCCGTCATTTTCAATTCGCCGGATGCTGCAAGCGTGATCCCCGCCGGGGATGTCACCTTGATTTCTCCGCCCTCGCTGATGGTCACGGTTGCACCGCCTACCTGGATCTCAAGACTTTTTGCCTTCAGGATTTTCTTTCCGTCCACATAGTCGGTCAGTTCTTTTGCATTTGCATCAAACTTCCGATATGCCTTTCCTCGTGAGTTGGCATAATCCTTTCGGTAGACTTTTTCTTTTCCTTCAGGCGGTTTGTTCTTTTCATTCCAGACGGTGCCCACCACAACAGCATCTTCCGGGCTTTCTCCTGGATGCAGGACAAGCACAAGATCATCAACTTCCGGTGTCTGGTACTCGCCATTGGACAGAAACGGCACCATTTCCGTAACGGTGTCGTCCCTGTCTGGGTAAGTAACTTCGCACTTTCCAGCCTCATAGTCGATAGAACTCACATTGCCGAATCTCACTTCACTGCTCATGCGAAATCCTCCTTTTCCACTTTGCTGGCCTTGACCTGTGTTTTGTAGCCGCTGGATGGAGATATGCTGTGTTCCATCTGATCAACGAAATACTTTCCGTCCATCTTTCCATAGCCAACTAGGTTAAAGCACTGCGCTGAAGCGCCGGCCGGATAGCCCAACATCGTAAAACTGATCTGGGTTGCTCCGTGGTTGGCATTCTTGATGGCCGCTATCAGGCGGGCTTTTGCGTCTGCCTCGCTGCTTACCTTTCCAGTAAGTTTAAGCTGGCGTTCGTCCGTGCCCACCTTGACGTTGATATTGATTTTTTTCTGTTTGTTGGTGTAGGTATAAAGGCCGCCCGTGTATGTTCCAGTCAGCTTTGTGTTCCACTTGAAACTTCCCGGCTCTACGCACAGGGCCGTCGGATTTCCAACGGGCCGGCTCTCATATACCGTCCATACAGGATCTTTCGCCTTGTACTTTTCCCGGTCGTACACCCAGAGCTTTGAAGTGTAGACTTTGATAACCAGTGCATAGGTGCTGCACAGATCTTGCAGAAAGGCACTATCTGTTCCGTCCTGTTCCTTTGCATCAATGCCGTGGTCGTCTCCCTCAAACTTCAGCTCCAATTTGTAACGGCCTGCAATGGTTTCAGCGATTTTCTTTACGCTGGTGTTCTTCCATGTAAAGGTCCGGTTTCTCTCGCTGAAGCTGGTGTCGTTCGGCTTTGCCACGCCGCCCATCGTCAGCGAATCAGGTGCACCGGCAAAACTAAGATCATCCAGCACGAATGCCCCGCACTCGGCGCTGTAATTTCTGTAGCCGCTCTCAATGCCCCCGATATTCCAGTCCTTTACAACAATAGCCGGGTAGAGCTTCACGCCCTTTTCCGGCATCCAGTCATTTTTCCATTTGGCAGCTTTGGCATTGACTGTAATGCTTACACTGTCGCTTTTGGATTCAGCCACATCCGTGTACTTGAAACTTTCCAGATCAGGTGCGATTTCTTCCGAAATATCGGTTTTCTCGTAGGTCAGAAGAACCGCAGCCTGCCTTCCTTTGGGTCTCGCTGCTGTCAGTACCATCATGCACCTGCCTTCCAGGGCGGAAGGTCTCCGCTCTTTTCAGCCGGCAGAGCTGGTGTTGACAGCACCGTGCCGGAATCGAACCGGACGATATGGATATATCTGGGGTTGTTCTGCATCAGCCAATCGGCTTTCAGCTCGCTTCCGTACACGTTCAGGGCAATCAGATCCCAGGTGTCACCGGACTTTGTGGTGTAATCAAGTGCCATACTGCGTGCGCCTCTTTTCGCGTTCGTACCGTTCCACATACTCGCAGAACTTCTCGTAGCCTTCGTCCATAACGGAGCGCAGATCTTCGGCATTCATGCTACCGTAGATGGTGAAGTTTGGTGCATAAACATATGTGTTTCCGCTGGAACTTGTATAGGTGCGCTGGTAGTTGTTGCTGGATCCACCGCGCAGGCTTCCGGTGCCGCCACTGGAAGTATCTTCGCTCCCGCCGATGGGCTTCAGCTCCACTTCCTGCTGGTAGTTCTGAAGGTCTGCCAGCATCGACAGATTTTGCCTTGTCAGCTCACTGTTGCCAGCCGTCGGGAAGAAGTTTACATTGCTCAGATCGTAGTTGTCCGGGTTGGCAGCGTATTCCAGCTTTGCCTTTTCCGCATCCGCTCCCCGGATAAACTGGATTGCTTTCTGAGCATTTTCGTTTGCGAGAACAGACTGGGCACCGGTAATCACTTTCCCGATTCCGGTGTTCAACAGCTGTTGGGCTTTGCCCTGGTCATCCGACACGGTAGGTGTCGGCATTGCCGCCAGAGTTTCCAGCCCATCCACTGCATAGTTTGCGATCTCCGTTATACGGCTGAACGCCACACCAGCGTCGGAACCCAGTACCAATGCCGCCGCAACCGGCTGAACCATAGTGTCAAAACTTTGGGCCACCTGGTTGTAATACTGCTGGCGACGTACCCTGTTGAAGTCGATCAGGTTAGAATCTTCTTCTGTAAAGCCGCCGTCCGCGAACATCTTCGGCTTTCTGCCTGGCAGGCCAAGCAGATCGCCCAAGCCAACGCCCAGCAGCTTACCAGCTGTCAGCCAGGTATCAATGTTCTTTTCACGAACACCACGCCGGAAACTGATAACAGCTTCCGGGCCAGCCTCGCCAGCAATGGACGGCCCATGCGTCATGCCGCCGTTGGCAAATGCCGGGACGGACACAGGCGACAGGTTGAATCCGAACGACTTACCGCCGATTACCGGAACCGGGATGCCGAACAGCGTTTCCGGGATCGTGAGCTGGATTTTGTTCAGCGCTCCAATGATGAAGTTGACCGCTTTCACACCGATGGTCGCAACCTGCTTCAGGAAGCCTATGATGCCCAGAATCACAGGCTCTACCACCGGAAGCACCTTGCCTACCAGATCCACCGCCACCTTGATGGCGTTGACCAGAGTTGTGCCCACCAGGCTGACCACCGTGGACAGCAGCGGCATGACTGCCGGGATGCCCTCATTCACGATAAAGCCGAAGATTTCAGTCAGCACCGGCTTGATGTGGTTCACTCCCAGATCCACGATCTGAGAGAACACGCCGGCAAACGATTCAATCAGCGGCATAACCGTCTGGATGGCCGGGGTCATAGCGCCGAACACGTCACCCAGGTTCAGCCCTCCGATACTGAAACCGGATAGCTTTTCCTGGATGCTCTGCAAGCCCTCCGGGGTAGTGAGCTGCCCGAACACCTGCTTCACGGTGTCGCCGATGCCGGCTATCTTTCCGGTGAATTTGTCAAAGACAGCAAGCCCGCCTTCGCCAAATACCGTTCCGACAATGTTGCGAATGTCCTCGAAGTGGTCTCCCAACAGTGAAACCGCCGCAACGATCGTGCCGATGCCGGTAATGACAGGGCCGAATGTACCAAGCAGCGACATGAAACCGCCGCCCAGTTTTGCGGCCACCGGGCCTACTGTTGTACTCAGTACGTTCAGCCCTGCGCCGCCGACATTCAAAGCTCCTTTCACCGTGCTCAAAGCGCCACCACCGATTTTGGATGCCGCACCCGCCACCTTGCTGCCGACACCGAGGACGGTAGAACCCACTTTGGACTGACTGACGGTCTGCCATGCATTGGACAGCCCGTTTCCAATGACCGTCTTTCCTGCACCGAGGAAATTTTTCACTCCGCCGACCATGCCGCCGATGTCTATACCATTCGGTCCTGCAATGCCGGAAAGGATCTGTCCCGCAACACCGCCGGTCTTTGCGATAAATCGTCCTACCGGATTGCTGCTTCCGAATCCTACCAGAGCGTTTTTCAGCCCGCCCAGCGATTGCCCGACATTGGAAACATACCTGCCGGGGCCAGAGTTTTTCAGCACCCCCAGCAGGCCGCCGTTCGTGCTGGCTTCCAGCACGTCATTTACAAAGCCGGCGTTTCCTTTCTTGGTTCCGCTGCGCAGGCCCTTGAAATTTTTCAGTGTTGCCCAGATACCGACACCAGCACCATCCAATGTCTGCCCGATCTTGCCCAGGCGCGTTGTGGGCTGCTGCGCTCCGATGCCGGCCATCTGAACGCCGTACTTTGCATTTTCAGCAAACATTCCAGCGTTCGATTTTGCAAAGGACGCACCACCAACCGCCCGTTGGATCAGACTTGTTGGGGTCAGTGCTCCCAGCAGGTTTCGGACGGTGATGCCGCCGAATGTTCCGCCGGGGGCACCGCTCGGTTTTCCGCCGATCGCAATGTTCCCGATGGTGTTCAGCAGCGTGGATCCTGTGCTATAGGCCGTCGGCGCAAAGCTCATGGCTCCGAACGCCGCAACTATGGCAGCAATGGCCCCTGCCACTTCCGGTCCGTGCTCTGCGGTGTAGTCGATGCCCTTCTGGATCCACGGCAACGCTGCCTGTGCCGCATTGCCAATTCCAAGCAACGCAGAGTGCAGCATCGGCAGAATGCCGTTGACGATGTTGGACAGATCCGGCAGGCTCTCGGTGATGCCGTTTGCTATGTCTATCCACATAGCCGTCAGTTCTTTCTTCGCCGGAAGGAACTGATTGCCCACATTGATAAGCAGGCGGTCTGTCGCGTTGCTTGCCATCTGACTTACCGCTTCGCTGGTGTCCAGACGAACAAGCAATTCTTTCTCCATGCTGCCGCTGTATGCGCTGGTATCACCAGCCATAAGCAAGGCATTCTGGAATGCAGGCAAGTTGCCCACAATTTTTGAAACGCCCTCAATGGCCCACTGTCCAAACAGCGTTTTGATGGTCGCAGTCTGCTGGTACTTGTCCTGTTTCGAGATTGCCTCAAAGACTTTGTACAGAGTGCTTGCTGCACCATCTTCTCCGTTCGGCCCGGTGGACTGCATATCCTTTGCAATCTGCGCAGGATCAAAGCCGAGTCTGTTCCATGCGCCCACCTGCGCATCCGTCGCACTGTTGCCCAGGGTGATGTTTGTAAACACACGGTTCAGACTTGTTCCGGCCTTTCCCTCATTAACGCCCATAGCCAGCATGGTGGCTGCCAGCGCAGAGGTCGTGTGCAGGTCAACGCCAGCTGTCTGGCCAACACCGCCGGACGTATTCACCACGCTGGCGATTTCCGCCGCCGTGGTAGCCATGTGTCCGCCCAGGTAGTTGATGGAATCTGCAATGTCGATAATCTGGTTATGGGTCTTACCAAAAGCGGTTTCCCACTTTGCCATATAATCGGCCGCAGACTTCGCATCAATATCCCACGCAGCAGCCAGCCGGGCCGTATCGTACAGGTAGCTTTTTTCGCCGGTCTGCTGGTTATCCAGAAAGATTTGCTCATAGCTCTTACCGGACTGTCCCAGCGATGCGGCGATCTGCGCCATCTCGTCCCGTTTGATTGGGACCTGCGTGGTCATCTTGAGGATTGCGTCCTCCATGGTGGCACGCTTTTCCGGGTCAATGCTGCCGTCATCGTTCATGATGCCGCCAACATACTTGACTGCATCTGCCGCCTGGGCTTGGTATTCCTCTGCCATGGAGGTTGTCTTTTTAATCATGACAGCGGACGCAGTTGTCAGCGTCGCCATGATTCCCAGTCCGGTTTTCCCGATTACGCCCAGAGTGTTTGCTACCGTGCTGCCCAGTGACTTGGTTCCCGTCAATGCGTTTGCCAGATCACCGGTCAGCCCCTTCGTCTGCTTTATTGCAGTTACAAGGGATGGGTCCACCTTGCCCATGATGCGGATGCTAAGGTCTAGTGCTCCATTTCCCGCCATACGTCTGCCACCTCGTTACACAGATCCACCAGCTCCCGCCGGGGCAGGTGCAGCAGATCCGTCATGTTGGAATGCGTGGCAATGGATAGCTGGATAGCCGCTTTCCGAAGTCCTTTTGCCCCGCCTTTTACTCGAAAAAATCAGAGTTTACAGCATCACGCAGCTTGACCGCCTCGCACAGCGGCAGACCAGCAAAGAAGTCCACCGGATAGCCGGTGCCCATGCTGGCAATGATACAGCAGTACAGGTAATTGCGGTGAGTATTCACCGGTGCAAATCCGCCCGCAGCCATACGGTTTTCTGCCATGGATTCGCTCATAGTGTTCAGTTCGCCCACGCCGGACAGGTCGATGCCGTCAAAGGTCTTGCCCTTCAGTTCCGCCTTTTCGCTGCCCTCGTAGGTGTAGGGGGCTGCAAACTTCAGGGTGTGAGATTCCAGCTGCTTTTTCACTTCATCGGCGTTCTCGCTGTTATCCATGCCCTTGACGACCGCCGCCTGCACTTTTTTGATTTTGCCGCGGGGCATGAGCTTGAAGAACTCCACAGGCTTGCCAGTGGCCTTAACGGCCATTTCCTGTGCAAAAGAAGTGGTCATTTCCATCACGGACATGGCCGCCAGTTCGTTGCCGATGTTTTTCTGAATGTCGATCAAGTCCTGCACGGTCATCTTCTCCATACCGGACAGATCCAGGCTGTCGTACTCCTTGCCCTCGAACTTATAAGGTTTATCAAACTTCACGATATTGTCCATTGCTGTTTCCTTTCCAAAAGACAATCAGCCGCCCCACGCCGGGACGGCTGACTTCTTCATGTATCGGGTTTAGATAAGAGCGTTGATCTCGGCACGCATATCCTCGCCATCAACATAGTAGCGGCCTGCAAACTTGTCGATGTCGATAACGGTAGTACCGTCAACCTCCATCAGGTAACGGGTAACTTCCAGCGTGGTGGTGCTTCCCATGGTGTCAGCACGCTTCAGCTTGCCGGGATCCAGCTCCTTGGGACGACCACCCAGGACGACGCGCAGGCCCTTGTAGGTGTAGCCGCCGTTCTTGTTGTCGTTCTGCATAGCAGCACGCAGGGTGATCTGGATGTTCTTGTTGGGGTTCATCATCTTGGTGGCGTAGCTGTACATGGTGTTCCAGTTCAGCGTTGCCTCCATGGATTCAAACTGACCGGGCACGGGGGAATCGACTTCGCCCGCAATGCCCATGCCGGACACGGAGGTGGTCTTGTTCTTGATCTTGGGCAGGGTGATTTCATCCGCCAGACCAATGAGCAGGTCATCTTCCGTGTACGCATTGTAGTCATTGATGACCTGGGGAACCAGGTCACTGGAAATATTCAGAGCCATAGGTCATTCCTCCTGCTTACAGAGACAGAGCCGAGGTCAGCGCGCCGGCCTCATACTCCATGGTGTTGTTGATCTGCTTAAAAGGCGGGAACGGCGTGCAGAACTGATAGAAGGAGTAGTGGCCTGCAACCAGTTCAGCAGTCGTGTTGCGGTCGGGGTCTGCCTTCATGCTGTAGCTGGCGCATACCTCGGTAGAGACATAGACACTGCCCTTCATGTTCTCGCTGTCGATGATGGACTGAAGGCGCTTCTTGTTCATCGGCTTGTCCAGCTTGCTCATGTTATCCAGAACAAAGCTGGTCCAGGAGTGGTTGAAGAAGCGGCGGACGCAAAGGAAAGCGTCCTTCGGGTCAGTGTTTTTCGGGTAGCAGCAGGTCTCATTGCCCCACACAACAAAGTCGCCGGAGCGGATGAAGGTCGCCACGCCCTGCTCATTCAGCACATTGCCCTGCTCCTGATCCATCAGGACTTCGGTGCCATCTTCCAGGCAGGCGGAGGAAATGGGTACGCTGACATTGGACGGGCTGGCATTGGGCGTATCGTTGTACAGGCTGTCGTTGTAGACTGCCGCAGCAGCGGCCAGAGAGCTACCGCTGTAGATGGTGCTGCCGATCTTGCCGTACAGCCACAGGGCATATGCTTCACGAGAAGTTGCGCCCTGCTTGACCTTCTGGTTTGCCACATCGGTGTACTTGCGTGCACCGGAAGCAGAACTGTCGATGTCAACGAAGCACACAGCATCGAAAACGCCGTTGATCTTGCGGCACTTGGCCTGAAGTGCGGCACACACCATAGGATCCTTGGAGAAGCGGGGTGCCAGCAGAATGCCGGGAACCATGCCCAGCTTGGGGAACACCTGCCTTACCACTTCCAGACCGGTTTCTGCACCGGTGGCCGCATTCACGCCGCCCACGATGTCAGCAGCGGTAATCTTGGTCGGATCCAGAATGGAGCCGGAAACAGTCAGGGCCGTTGCCCCGTCGCCTTTGCCGCCGTTGACCAGGGCGATGCTAACAGTACCATCATCATTGAAGCTGGCAGTATAGTCCTCGTCCGCCGTGAGCACGGTCTGTTCCTTCTTCACCACCAGCTTTTTCAGCAGGATGCCGGTCTCGTCGATCTCCGCGATGCCATCATTCACCTGCACGGTCTTGTTGGACAGTTCGGTGATATGCTTTGCATTTGCAGGATCCAGGACGTTGACCACGACGATGGGGGAAATGCCCATCACCTGGAAGCTGGCGCTCACAGTCTCGCACAGGGTATACTTTGCAAAATCGCTGGAATAGCCCACTGCGGCGGCAGCCTCTTTGAAGGTGTTCACCAGCAGCGGCGTGTTCACCGCTGCTTCCGGGTCATCCAGCATATTAACGGGGGCCGTACCCACAACGATCTGCAGGCCGGAGTTGACCGTTACCGGAGCGGTGACGCTGGTCGCTGCTTCGGTCTTGTTAAAGCCATGCGAAATAGCCATCTGTCATATCCTCCTTACTTCATCAGGGCAGCAGCCTTGTTGCAGAGAATATTTTCTCTGGTGCCGTCCTGTTCCAGTTTCACCCGCATTTCAGCGAGTTTGTCCAGCGGAACGATCAGTGCTTTCAGAAGCGGCACCTGTTCCACTTTTTCTTTCAGCTTGTCGGGCAGGCCGTCCACGAAAACCGTGTACTGCGGTGCGATGCCCTTGATGGTCGGGCCGCAATATGCCACGGGAACCTGCACCTGCGCTACGGTCTGTTCAGGCTGATTTTCCTGAACTTCTGCCGCTGCTTTCTTTTCAGTGTCCATATTAAATCAACGCCTCCACTTCTTCATTTTTCAGTGCGTTCGGGGTCTTGCAGATCAGATTCACAATTCCCCAGTAGTAGTGATCCATGTCATCGTCCGAAAGTTCCCACTTTCTGGGATAGCCCACCTCAAATGCCCCGCCGAAAACCGGCTTGCGCTTGAAGTGCTGCATAATCGTTTCTTTGATGTTTACGGTCTCCACATACCCCTGCCGATCAATTCCACGGTCATAGCTGCAAATAACCAGCTGCATGAGAACCAGCTGCGGATCATGGTCATTATCGACCTCGCCGCTCGATTCGATTACGATGATGCAGGGGTACATGGCATCGTTTGTGTCAATGTCATCATCGTTGTCCGTCTGTGTCGGCAAAAACTGCTTATAAATCTTGAGGGGCTTTTCTCCCTCCTGTCCGGTAAACTTCATGTCCCGGAACAGTTTTTCCAGCTCGTCCATCATGGCTTGCTGGCACATTTCGCTGGTATACCCGGTGATCTTTTCGGCCATATCAGATTACACCCTTTCGCTTTGCATTGGCGATCAGCTGCCGGATTCGTCGTTCGGTGTTGTCCTGAAGCATCTGTTCCACGGTCGTTTCCTGCATTTCCCACACCGTGTGGTGCATCGCAGAGCCGGAAGGGCTGGACATCGTGACCAGCTTTTCGTTCGGCTTCCAGCGTTCTTTTCCACTCTCGGTATAGTCTTTGTCAGCTGGCACGCCCAACTGGCGCTGTACCATACCGATGTGCTTCGACTTAAACTGAACCAGGAAGCCCTTGCTCCTTTCGCCGGTTCCGCTCAGACCAATCATCGGACTGCCTTTCAGAACGTGTGCCTGAAAAACAGGCGGCGCATTGCGAACAGACGGACCCATGAAGGGCTTTGTGGGGCTGGTTCTGAAATAGCCCAGGTCTGCCCGGAATGCGCCGGGGTCGTTCTTCATGATGGCAAGGATAGCCGTCGGGTGGCGGTTGGTCGCTCTCTGCCGCTGACGCAGATCTTCGATCATACGCCTGCCAGCCGCGTTGAGGTCATAACGGTTCTTAACCTCGGTCAGCATCAGCTTTCGCGTCTGTCTGGCCGTGGTGTTGACCGCCACCTTCAGCGCTGCCGGGGTCTTGTTCGACAACACGCCAAGGGCACGGGACACTTCTTCGTCATTGACGGAAACCGTCATGGTGGAAGCGTCGTAGTTGGTATGGAAGTATGCCACCTTACCTCACCCTTTCCAATTCCATCCGGTAAACTCCCGCCTTCAGGGAGCAGGACTTGATTTTGTAGTCCCGCTTCTTATCCAGTGTGATCTGCTTACCGTTCTTTGGCATCGGGCCGTAGTCTTTCTGTTTCACGAACAGCAGCAGATCGGCCTTATACATTCCCTGGTCAAAGGACTGTTTTGCTCCGCCCTCCCAGTGCGCCGCACGTTCATTTACGCCGGGGTGCTGGGTAATGCAGAGCATCTGCTTATCATCTATGTAGCGTTCTTCTGCAAACTCGTTCAGGTTGAAGAACACCGTTTCCACATCCTGCGCCACATAGTCTTTGAACGTAGGGAGCGGCTTCGGGGTGTCCGGTTCGCCGTAATTCTGGTCAACGTCCAGCATATCAGCAAACCTCAGCCACCAGCCAGGAATCCACCTTATCAGGGATCAGCAGCGGGTGGCTCTGAAGCTCAATGAAGCGACGGTCGGGACGATGCTCCACATAGGTGCGCAGCAGACGGTCGCCCTCAAAGCTGTGCCAGTTGCCGCCATCATCCAGATAGTTGCACAGGCCGTAGGCACGCATGAAGTTTGCGTTGCTGGGGATCATCAGCACCATGTTATCGGGAATCAGCGGCTTGGTCTCGCCGGTCGCGTCATCCAGATAAACTTCGTCGTAGCCGTAAACGTCCACACCGGGCAGGTTCAGGTGGCCGTAATAGGTCAGGCCACCTTCCAGCTCTTTGGGTGCCATGGAACCGATGTCGAAGCGGCGCTTGTCCATCAGTTCCAGAATCTTACCGTCAGCCATGAAATTGTCGGCTGCAACCTTGCCCATGACGACCATATCTGCGTTGGCAAAGCCGTTACGGCTCACCAGCTGCTTCCAGTCGCGCAGATTGCCCCAGGGGTCAGCGGCGGACTTGCCCCACTGCTTCGTGCCTTCAAGAGTGATCTTGTTGCCAAAGCCGAAGTCGATGACTTCATCCACGCCCTTGCCCTTGACCTTCAGCTTGCCGGTGGTAAGCACCTGTGCGGCCATCCACTCTTCGCGGCGGGTGGTCATGTCGTTCAGCTGGTTGTATTCCTCGATCAGCTTTTCTGCTGCACGGTCTGCCGGGGTGCGGCCAGAGAACAGATCTTCACCGGGCAGGCGTTCCATGTACTGGTCTGCCGTGCTGATGGTCGCCGGGTTGATAAGGGGCGGTGCATAGGATTTGGTCTCGTAGCCCTCGCTCTGCACGATCTCGCCGCCAACCAGCGGATGGATGAATGCAGCCATCTTGCGATTGCCCTTGACAATATCAATGTCAACGCGGCGGGTCGGGAAGGTTTTCACGTTGGAGAAAAAGCGATCCCGCAGAAACGTGCGGATCGGCGGGGTGGTGCGAACAACCTCGATCAGGTGCCGAGGCTCATAAATGCTTACTTCATTAGCCATAAATGTTGTCCTCCTTACTTCAGGAAAATGCCAAGATTGCGCAGAGGGACTTCAACGTCGTCTACGCTCACGTTCTTCGGCAGCACAAGGCCAGCAGCGAAAAACTCACCGGTCAGATAAATCGTCACTTCTTTGTCTGCCTCTGCACTGTCAGCGGTAATACCATACAGGCCGGTAAGAACCGCCTGACCTGCACCGGCTGCATCTGCAACCGGCTTCACTTTGCCGCCCTCGATCAGAACAAGGGCGTGTGCTTCAACCGCTGCACTGGCCGTCTTGGTGGCCTTTGCGATGCCGATGTCGGTTCCGGCAATGAAATATTCCGGGGCCGTGCTGAAATCTTTTCTTGCAAGATCCATGCTCATAGTTCCGTCCTCCTTACTTCACGCCGTTAGCCTTGCGGATTGCATTCATGAATGCCTTGCTTTCCTCATCCTCGGCTTCAGGGTTTGCGGGCGGCGTGTTGTCGATGCTGTTGGCGTTGGAGTTTTCCGCAGCTTCCTTTGCATTCTTCAGATATTTCTTGCTCTGCTCCTGCTGTTTTGCCTTCATGCTGGCAATGACAGCCTTTGCAAAGGATGCAGAATCAACGGGCTTCGTAAACTTTGCCTCGTTGGCCTGATCCTCTGCACCGGGCAGAGTTGCGTTCTCGATCTCCTGAATGCGGGTGCGCTCGGCAGTGGTGGCCTCGTTCTCGATGCTGGCTACCAGATCCGGGTACGCCTTGCGGAGATCATCCGTGGTCTTGATGTCCATGTCTTTTACCTCCCCATGGTCATTGCGTTCCGGCTTTTCCGCCGGGTTCATATTTTCAGGTCGGTTCACAGGTTTTTCCGTAACCCGACTTCTGACAAAATTGGGTGCTTCGTTGAACGGGGTGTTCATGCTGATGCTGTTGACGAACAGAACACCATTGCGATTCTCCACAACGGAATCTTCTGCATCGTCATCCACCTCGTCTACGAAGCCTTTTTCTTGGGCTTCCGTTGCCGTCCACCAGTTTGTTTCATCCATCCACTTGGCGCATTCATCCTCAGTTTTACCGGACTTCTTGGCGTACAGAGTAATGATGCTGCTGCGGATGGTTTCAAGTGCTTTCAGACAGTTCTTCATGTCCTCTGCGGTCAGGTAGTCGCAAACGCCCATGCTGACCGGATGAACCATGTAGCTGCCGTCTGCCGCTGCCACAACTTTGTCCGCATGGCAGGCAACGATGGTGGCGGCGCTTGCGCACAGCCCGTCAATGTGGGCGGTCACGGTAGCGGCATTGCGTTCCAGCATATTGCCAATGGCCTGGGCCGCAAAAACGTCGCCACCGCCGGAGTTGATGTATACGGTGATTTCTTTCACATCGCCCAGGGCGGCAAGGTCGTCCGCAAACCGTTTCGGGGTCGCTGCGTCCTCCCACCAGCTGCGCTCAGAAATATCGCCATAAAGCAGCAGTTCCGCTTTCTGGTCATCGTCGTCCAGATTGCGGAACTGCCAGAACTTATTATTCGTTGACTTGGGGTTCGTCTGGGAATTGGCTTTGCCCATTGCAACCTACCTCCTTCATTTTTTCCATTTCACTTTTGCGCTGCCGCATATTGGCCCGCCAGCTTCCGCCGGTCATCTGTGCCGTTTCCTGTTCGGCAGTGGAAATGCCCTGTTCCATACGCAGGATAGCCGCCTCGATTTCTTTCTTCGCATCCAGATTGGTGCGTGCCGGGCCGTTCCAGTTACAGGCCATATAGGCTTTTGCAACAGCCGGGTCATCGAAGAAGCCCGGCGCATTGATACGTCCACGGGCTACCGCTTCGGCAAACCACTTTTCGTATGTCGGCTGGCAGAAGTCCGCTGCAAAGCTGTCCCGCATCACATCGCACGTTCTCCAAAACTCGTTCAGAGAACCGCGGCTTGCGGAGTAGTTGGAGCTGAACTTCTTATAAAGCACCTCGCTGGGCACTTCAATACCCGTCGCCACCTGGTTGGACATAGCTGACATAAAGCCGTCATATGTCGTGGTCGGATGTTTCGGATCAAACGTGTCAGGTGTTTCGCCGGGCGCAAGGTCAAACACCGCAGACGGCGCAAGGTTGATTGCCAGTTCATCAGGCGGAGTGTTCGGATCCTCTGCCTTGTCGGGCGGATCCTCACCAAATGGCGCTCCGCTGACCGGGTTATCATGTTTGATGAACAGTGTGATGGAGGATGCTACGATGGCCGCAGCTAACTCTGCATCCGTGTATCTGCCCATCTGCTTCATCGTGGGCAGTACCGGTGCCAGCAGGGGAACGCCGCGCCGCTGCCCGGCGCGTTCCCTCTGGGTGACGCACAGGATGTTCGGTTCTCCCGTTTCTTTGTCACGGGCTTCCACCCTCGTCCAGGTCAGAGGCAGCGGATTATCATAGGCCAGCGGGTGCCTGCTGGCTACCCAGTAGGCAATAACCGCACCGCTCTTGTCCGTTTCCACGCCCTGAACGATCTGGTGCACATTGATACCGTCCACCTTGCAGGGATTCATTCTGTCTGTGCGGTCAGGACTGCACACCTGGTCAGCCTCGATCAACCGGAGCTGCAAGGCATACGGCCAGTTCCCACGTTCTTTGAACTGCACTGCTGCAAATACGTCACCGTTCATCAGGAAACTGGTAAACGCCAGCGTTTGCAGCCGCCAGAAGTTGTCCATGCCGCTTGCATCGCAGGCCGCACTATCCGCCCACAGGCTGAACTCGCGGGAGATTTCCGCCTGCAAATGGTCAGCCTGTTCCTCGGTCAGGTGCAGATAGTCCGCATCGACCTGGGGTGTCGGCACAAGGCCGCTGCCCACCACATTAGTGCGCAGGGTCTTGATTGCACCGGCCGCCAGCGGAATGCCCATGTAGGCATCCCGGCTCCGCTTGCGCAGCGTTTCCAGATTATCCTCGATGTCCTCTTTTGCGCTTCCACCGCCAACGTGCCAGCTCCGCATAGAGCGGGATGTATGGGAAGCGCCATAGTTCCCGTAACCGGTGCCGTTGTTTATGACAGACAGCGCCGTGCGGGCCACAGCGCGGCGATACCCCTTTTCGGGGGAGATTGCCGCAATGGCCTTATCAAGGAAATTCGCCATGTGCTCCACCTTCCTTACACGTCATGCGGAGAGAAGTGGTAGATCCGGTTTCTGCCCCGGCCCCTTTCCTCCGCTTCCGCTTCAGCCACTTTCTTTTCCCAGAAAGCAATGCTTTCCCGGATCTGTTTCAGGCTGGCGCGGGTCAAGACCATCTGCTCGATCTGGTAGCTCTGCCCGGTCGATACGGCAGCCTCAGCTTCCAGCCACATATCAAGGTGCCGCTGGGCGGTCTCTTTTGAAATAACAGGCATTGGTTAGATACCTCCCGATCTCCTTCTGCGGTACTGGCGCTGTTGTGCAGGACGCTGTGCATCCTCACCGGGGATTTCCAGACCGGGCGGGTTGCTGATTTCCAGCGCCGCCGTTGCGTAGTTCCGAACGTCAAACGCTTCGTTACGTTTCTGCGCCGGGTCTTTCAGTTCCCACCGCTCCACCTTGCGGCCAGACTTCCAGCGTGTGACCTTGTGTTCCGCAGTAAGCATCTTGAAATAGTTTTCGTCATACCCGGCATCCTCTGCCGCCGGAAAGTGGCAGTAGTTCGGGCCTTTGATAAGCACCTTCAGCCGGGCAAGGACATGGTTTTTGCCAGTATCAACGCCCAGCGTGAACAGCTCACCGCCCACGCGGTTGTTCTTCGTGGGGTTGCGCAGGTAGGGTACGTCCATGCCGCCGCGGCCTTTGATGGCCCAGATATGCCGTTCCTCCCGTTCTTTGCAAAACCGGATGACCTGATCCGGGAAGTGGCCGCCACTGTCCATGCAGACAGACCGCAGGGACAGTTCCGTGCCGTCTTTCTTTTTCCATGTACGGGAAAGGAACTCGTCCAGGTCTGCCCACACCTGACCGCGTTTCAGGTCGCCGTAGATGCGCTGATACCGGATGCCCCAGCTTTCCTTGCCGATGCCCCATCCCACGACTTCCGCCTCAAAGCGGTTGTCCTGCGTATCGACACCGGCTGTCAGGTACACCACGCCGTCCGGCACCTCGGCCTCGTAGAACTCGCGGCGATCCAGCAGGTTGTTTGCCTCCACCGTTTCGCCCGGTTCCTCCCAGGGCAAGCCAAGGTCGGTGTTCACAAAGACCTGCATCTTCTCGTAGTCGCCGCGCTTTGCGTCCAGATCGGCAGCTATGAAGTCCTCCACGATCTTGTCCCACCCGCAAAGGGTAGAACCTATCTTGTTCATGTGGAAGCCTCTCACGGGGCGCTCTGGGTGCTCTGCGTGCCATTTGCCTTTCAGGCTGTTCTTCTTCCAGCGGTATTCATTGTCCAGACAGCCGCACTCTGCGCAGCGGTACTGCGCACCGCCCGCCGTCCAGTTGTCCTTGTCGAATACCATGTTGTCCCACACAAAGGGTTGATAAAAGCCGCAGTTCGGGCAAGGCACCGTCCACTCTTCTTGTGTGGAGGCGTTGAACTCGTCCAAAATGCGGCTATTGTTTTTGGTGGTGGGGGTGGATACCAGCACCGTCTTGTAATCCCAGTAGGTCGTTTGGCGCTGCTCGGCCAGCATGACCGGGTCGCCCTCTTTGCCGGCGCTTGCCTTGTAAGCGTCCACCTCGTCCGCCAGCAGCACCTTGATGGGGCGGCCGCGGAGGTCGGTCGGGGCATTTGCGCCAACAATGGTCAACTGTCCCCCGGCAAAGTTTTTCTTCATGATCGTGTTACCGGAATAGCGGCTCTTGTTGTCCACAAGGCCACGGAGCACCGGCGTGTCCCGGATCATGGTCGCCAAGCGGTCTTTGCTGAAACTCTCGCCCAGATTCACCGTGGGCTGCACGATCATGATGGGGGCGGGGTAGTAGCTCATGTAATACCCGATGGTGTTCAGGATCAGGCCGTCCGTCTTGCCAGACTGGGCGCACATCATGGCTACCACCTTGCGGATATGCACATCTCCGATAGCGTTCATGATCTCCCGCTGGAACGGCGCATTGTCCGTGTTCCAGCGTCCCTGCGCCGCAGAGGCTTCCGCCGACAAGCGCCGGTAGTTGTCCGCCCACTGGCTAAGGGTCAGGTTCGGGGGCGGTTTCAGCGCTCCCAGTGCCCGGCTGAACATCTCCGCCGTCTGCGGTTCCAGGTGGATCATCGCCATGTTCGCTGCCGCCTTTCTTGACGCAGCTCTTGAACGGACAGAACTGCTGGATCTCATTCAGCCGGGTGCCCCAGACGCAGTGCCGACACTTATTCTTCCTGCTCATCTTCGGATTCCTCCTCCGGTGCTGCCAGCGCGATTTCCGGGTCGCTCAGTTCCACAAGTGCTTCCTGCACAGCCTTTTGCAGAATATCGTGCGCTTCCGCCGGGTCGGTCAGCTGCGCCATGGTGCTTGCGTACTTGGTCGGGATGGTTTCCAGCCGGTTCTTGAAGTTGGCAAAGATGGTTTTGAGGGCGTGTTCCACTTCCTCGGTGCGGTGCAGGTCGCCTTGGGCTTCCTCCATCCGCATTTTCTCGATCTTGCCACGGGTTTCTTCCCGCTCGGCGCGGGCAGCCACAAGGCGGGCTTGGTCGTCTTTGTCGCCGATCTTGAATTTCAGGTATTGCCGGACGCAGACCTTCATATCAAAGACGCCGGGGCGGACTTCGGACAATACGCCCTGATCTCGCAGGTTTCGCACCTGCCGGTCAGTGATGCCCAGCCATTCCCCGACAGCCTTACTCGTATACAGGGGCATCCTCGTCACCGTCCTTGTCGGGTATCTCTCCGGTTGCCCGGATCCGCAGCAGTTCAAGCCGCTGCTGTTCGGTTTCCAGATGCAGCTTGTCCATCTCGTTCTTCTGCATCTGGGCTGCCGCCGACAGGATGCGCCCATGGATCTTGTTCAGCGCTTCCTGCAACTGCAAGATGCGCTGCGCTGGGGTCTCCTTCTGGTACATACCGATTCGCTGATTCGCGCCGTCCCGCTTCCGCTTGCCGCGTCCGCCGGGCACACGCATATCGGTAACACTGGACGTTATCAGCTGGTCAGGCGGCAGCTGCTGGTATTCCTTGATCTTGTCCAGAATGTACTTTTCCCGGAGCAGCAGTACACCGATTTCGTGGGAAGTCAGCTCGGTGCTGTTCCGAGGCGCATTCTCTACGATCTGTTTTTCTTCCGGGGTGAGCTTGTCAAAGAAGATGGTCGCATAGGCTCCATCCTTCATTGCATTCTCATTCCCGACAGGTGCCCCGCCGCCGGGGTTGCCCACGGCGTTTTTGTTTCCCGGCTGTCCGCCGGGCTTCCGGGGTGCGGGCGGGTCCCACCCGTCCTTTGCCTTCCAGCGGCGGACCGTATCATATTTAAGATGGAGATCGTCCGCCAGCTGCCGAAGATTCACTTCTCCGTCTTTCTCCATCCGGGCAATGTACTCAGCGCGGGCGGCATCGCGCTCATCGCTTCGCCTTGCCATTTGGTTTTCCTCCAATAAAAAATGCCCCGTCTGGCAAATCATCCAGGCAGAGCATTCAGTTTCGCCGCCGGTCCTGCGGCATTTCTTCGGGTCGCTTACAACTTGTAAGCAACAGTGTATGAAAAAGGCCCCTCGGTTCGCCGCCGTGGGGCCTCTCTCCATAATTCCACTGTACTAAGTATAGCACCAAAACCGTCTTATAACGTCTTATCTTTTGCCGGTTGGGGCTTTCAAATGTAAACACTTTATGACATAGCCACCATTTTGCCGGCCCCGGCAAGATGGTCTATCCCGATTTTGTTGACCTCAACAAGATCACACCGGAATGATTTGTTGGCACCGGCAAAACGTGAGTTGCTTACAAATTGTAAGCGTCCACCATCCCGGTGACGTTACCGCCATGTTCGCCCCGGACTTACATTTTTTTAACCTGTACCCCCTTTTTCGGGTGTCAAAACGCGGAAGCCCTTCAAAAAATTTTGCACCTAGAAATATTTTGGGGCTTCGGAACCCGCACCGCGCCCGCCGGCGGGGGGCAGTACCTTTCCGGCGGCGGGGCCGGACGGGGCGACGGCAGGCCGGGCCGGTGCCGAGCCGCCGGTTGGCGGTGCCCAGGACAGCGGCAGGCCGTCGAGGCGGAGAAGGAAGGGGGCAGGGGGTTAGATAAGGCGGCTATAGCCTAGCTATCGGCTATACTGCAAAGGCCATATGCCGGTCAGGTAAAGAATCTGACCCCTCCGGCGGCGGGCTGCGGTGGGTGGTTTTTGGCTGTTGGCGGGGTGATCTGCTGCGGCAGGTGGGCGGCAGGGCTGGCGGGGTGCGGTGTCGGTAGGTGCTGGCGGTGGGCTGCTGGCTGCTGTGAGGTCTGGCAGGGTGTGCAGGCTGTGCAGCTTGTGGGCTGCGGGGTCATCGGTGCGGCGCTGGCGGTGCTGGTGGTGTCGGTCTGCTTCTGGCTGGCGGTGCGGGTGGGCGGGGTGATCTGCTGCTGCGGCGGGGTGCCGGCGTGGTCATCGACCGTGCCGGGCCGTCACTGATCCGCACCGATCCGGCAGGCGATCCGGTGCAGCGGGCAGGCAGCAGGGCCAGCGGCGGGAAGATGGGCAAAAGAAAAAGGCCAGGGCAGACGGCGCGGCGTGCGCTGCTGCTCTGGCCTTTGGTCTGCACTGGCGGCAATGGTTCCGGCGGGGTGCGTCCCGGTGCCGGTAGTGGGGCTGATCTGCTGGCGGTGCCGGTGGGCATGGTCAGCGCTGGCACCGTTCCCGCTGTCGGCGTTCCAGCGTCACGGCTAGCGCTGGCAGTGCTCCATCCGGTGCGTTTTTGCCGTTTGCCGGAGGGGTCAGATTCTCCACTTTACCGGGTAGTGCTCTAGGTGTAGGGCTAGAACTGAGTGAGTTATAGCCTCCCCAGTAACCCCCTATAGTCCCCCTTCTTCCCCGGATTCCGCCGGGTCGATCTCTAACGGCTGCCCTTCCTGCTGCATCTTGGCATTGAGTGCATCAAGTATATAATTTTGCAAACTTTTTCCGCTGGCAACAGCTGCGGCACGGATTGCCGCGCCCTTGCTCCGTTCCGGGCGAATCGTGATACTGTCCCGGCTTGCGTTATATTTATAGCTTGCCTTTTTGTGTGCTTCTGAAACGGCCATTTTATCACCTCTCTTGTTTATTTTATTATATATTATAAGGCGAAAACCGTCTACGGTCATCTTGCACAATGCACCGGGCTGAACCGTCTACGGTTTTTGTGAGTTTCTACAAATTGGCCGAAAGGGGCTTGACTTCGTAACCGTCGACGGTTAGACTAAAGCCACAGCAAGCGAGCCGGACAACAGCCGGACGGTTGCGAGTAAGCCGAAAGGAGAGCCAACACATGAGCATTGAATTTTTCAAACTCCCCGCCGCTTTGAAAAAAGCGATCTGGGCCGCCTACCTGGCAGAGTGGAAAAAGAAGCAGGCAGCAAAAAAGCCCGCCACCCACTAAAGCAGGTGACAGGCTTGCAAGATGAATTTTCCACAACGCATCTTGTAAGCCAGTTTACCACCGAAAGGCGGTAAAGTCAAGCGGATGCCCTGGCAGGGTCGCACCGCTCAAACAAAGCGGCCCCGCCCCACTACCCCGGCAGCCCGCCGGGCAAAGCTGAAAAAGCAAAGGAGCAAAGAACATGAAACTTGCAAAGAAGATCACCACCGCCGCCGCACTGGCGGCCGCACTGCTGGCAGGCACCGCACCAAAGGCCGCGGCACAATGCCCCTACACCGTCGGCCCCCTGGGCCGCTACATCGCCCCGGCCATTGTGCAGGGCATGACCGCCACCGATGACGGCGCGGTTGAAGTCTGGTGCACCGATGCGCTGGACGGTGACGACTGGTATTTTCTGGTGGACGCTGAAACCGATCTGCGAATTTATGACCGGGTGCAGCTGGTAGTTGATGCCAACGACACCCCGGACAATTTCGCAGATGACAGAGTGGTTGACGCTCTGTTTTGCCATGACTGCACCGAAGATTGAAAGGAGCCCGCGCCATGATGACACTTGAACAGATCCGCCAGCGCAACAAGGCAGAGAACGCCGCAGCCCAGCGCCTGCAGGCTGCCGGGTATCGGCTGGAAGGATGGGACCCCCGCACCGGGCAGCGGATCGCCGCCCAGATCACCGGCGAGAACACCAACGACGAACGCCGCACGTTCTACGCCTTCCCCACCTGGCAGGATGCCGCCGCCGCTCTTTTGGGCTGAACGCCCCGGACACCTTAGCAGGGCCGCACCGCAAAGCGACCCCGCCCCACTACCCCGGCAGCCGCCGGGAGATCATCCCGAACATCAACCACAACGAACAAAGGAGAACGAACCATGAAAGGCATGACCAACAATCAGATCATCATGAACGAAGCCGCGAAGCTGGACCCCGCCACCCTGCACGCCATCGCCACCGCGCACCACACCCCGGAGCAGATCGCCGCAATGGCTGCAAACGCAGTCACCACCGACGAGAACGGCGACGAACAGCCCGCCACCATCGCAGACGTTGAAATCATCCTTGCAGCGGCAGAGCTGCACACTTTCGACTATTGGAAGAAGGAAGGCAAGAGTGTCAAGAAGGGCGAAACGCATTTGATTGAGTGCTACTTGTGGAAGTACACCACCCGCCCCAGCAAAGCCCAGCGGGAAGCCGCTGAAGCCGAAGGCAAGGAAGCCGCCCCGGCCCCTCACTTCTACCCCACGAAATCGCACCTGTTCAGCTGCTTGCAGGTACACGACGCAAAGCAGGCCCCCGCCGGCCGCTTCGGATCTGTCGCCGCCATCATGGAGTATAACAAAAAGCTGGCCGCAGAACGCAAGGCCGCAAAGGCAGCAGCAGAGCAGACCGCCAGCACCCCGGCCCCCATCATCACCGAAGAGTACCACGAATTGCCGGAGCTGGTGCACGTCGATCCGCTGCCCACGAAAAAGGCCAGCAAACCCGCCGCCACGAAAAAGCCCGCCCCGGATGTGCTCCGCAAGGCAGAGCGGGAAGCAAAGGCCGCTTTCCTGGCTGTCCCCGAAACCGACCGCAAGGGTCAGGCCGCCGCGCTGGATGCCTGGCGCAAGACCCGGAAGGCCGTAGAGGACGCAAAGCAGGCCCCCGCCGCCGTAGCCGCGCCGGATGAAGCACCCGTGAAACAGCTGGACTTTGAAAGCATCGCCGCCGGGCTGCTGGCATGACCCACCACCACGAAACCGGATATTTTGGCAGGGCTGCACCGGGCAAAGTAACCCCGCCCCACTACCCCGGCAGCGCACCGGGCACGAAAAACAGAACGAAAAACGAAAAGGAGTTTTTGCAATATGAAAAGAGCAACCAGCACCCCCGCCGGGCTGAACGTGAAGAAGATCACCGCCTATCTGAAAGGGCAGGCAAAAAGCCGCAACGCCGTTCGGATCACCTGCCAGAGCGGCAGCGTGTACATCATCACCGGCTATGCAGCGTTCAAGCTGCCCGCCATCCTCTACCGGGATGTTATCCAGCCCGTGACCATGCAGGATGCACCCGCCGACGGCGTGACCATCGTTTCCAGCGATGCCGGGTTTGTGGTCAACGATCCGCACCAGCTGACCGCCGCGCAGATGTTCCAGAAGTTCAGCGCCTGCAAAGAAGAAGTCAAACGCACTTCGATCTTGCAGGAAGTCGAAGCAAAGGGCAAAGTCTGGGGCACGTTCCGAATGTTCCGCAACGGATCCCGGCCCATCATGATAAATTCGGAGTATGACGCTTTTGTGGATCATCACGAATTTGTTTACCACAGCAGCAACAGCCCGTTTGCGCCCATCCTGGCAACGGACACCGTAGACCCGAAGAAAGCCGCCGTTTCCGTGCTCATTGCCCCGATGAAGGCGAACGACGAAATACAGCAGGTATGCAACCGCCTGTTTGCATGATACGAAAGGAGAACGAAATCATGAAGAAGTTTGACAACATCTTTGAACAGGCCCGCGAGATCATCCGTCAGCAGTGGACACTGCAAGACCTGCGCCGGAAAGCCCAGTGCACCGGCAGGCCCGAAGAGGTCCGCCAGCAGATCGCCGCCGCCCGGCTCCGCCTTATTTGCGCCCGCCGCGGCTACCAGCTCAACGCCTGACACGAAACCGGATGCCCTGGCAGGGCCGCACCGGACAAAGCGGCCCCGCCCCACCGCCCAGCATTCCGCCGGGCATATCACGAAACACGAAAAGAGGTTTACACCATGACCACCCCAAACGATTCCCTGGACTTCTACCCCACGCCGGACAGCCTGGCCTTTGATATGGTTTTCTCCCTGCGGGAAGTAAAATCCGGGTTCACCACCTACCCGAAACCCATCCTTGAACCGTCCGCCGGTGATGGAGCGCTTGCGCGTCAGGTCCACGCTCTGGCGTTCAACGTCCACCACGACTATAAGACCGGCGAGGTTGACCAATACGACAAGGGAAAGGCACGAAGCGCGGAGCTTGACTGCATCGAGCTTTCCAGCGATTTCCGCGCTGTGCTGAAGAAAGACGGTTTTCGGGTGGTGCATGATAACTTTCTGACCTTCCGCCCCACCACGAAATACGCCGCAATCGTCATGAATCCGCCTTTCTCCGCCGGTGCCGCGCACCTGCTCAAAGCGCTGGATGTCATGCAGGACGGCGGCAAAATCCGCTGTCTGCTCAACGCCGAAACCCTGCGCAACCCCTGCACCAACGAACGGAAAGAGCTGGCCGCAAAGCTGGAAGAGCTGCACGCCACGGTAAAATATATCCCGGATGCGTTCAAGAACGCCCGCCGCGCCGCCCGCGTGGAGGTGGCGCTTGTGTCGGTGGACATTCCCGACCGGGAGCCGGTGAGCCGGATCCGGCTGGATCTGAAAAACGAAACCGCAGAGCGTTTGAAAGAAAACCCGGAGTTTGCCGCCCTGGTATCTTCCGACCCCATCACGGCAGCCATTGAGCGGTACAACGCCGCCGCAGAGGGTGTGCGCCGGATCTATGAAGAGTACAACGGAATCAAGTCGTTGTTTTCCTCTGCCGGCGCTGGTAAGAAAGAAAACCCTGTGATGGCTTTCACGAAATCTTATAACGACGCTATCCGGGAACTGCGCGGGATGTACTGGAAACAGCTGTTTGAAATGCCGCAGCTGTTCGATGCAATGACCTACGAAATGCAGCAGGATTACCAGAAGCGAATCAAAGAGCTTGAAGGCTACGACTTCAGCGCGTACAACATTCTGACCGTCCGGGAAGAAATTTCACGAAATCTTCTTTCCAGCATCGACCACGAAATTATAAAGCTGTTCGACGACTGGACGAACCTGCATTATAACGACGAGTACAGCAAGAACGTGCATTATTACAACGGCTGGTGCACGAACTCCGCGTACAAGATCAACCGCAAGGTGATTTTCCGCTGCAACGCCTTTGATACATACGATGGGCGTTTCTGCCCCCGGTACAACGCAACAGGCCATGTTGCCCAGATCGAGCGGGTGCTGCACTTCCTGGACACGAACGGCAAGCCCTACAATGGGGACGAACTCCGCGCCGTTCTGGATGCCGCCGAAAAGAGCGGCCAGACCCAGAAGATCCAGCTGCACTATTTCACCGCCACGTTTTACAAGAAAGGCACCTGCCACATCGAGTTTACGAACACGGACGTTTTGAAGTCCTTCAACCTCTACGCCGGACAGCGCAAAGGCTGGCTGCCGCCCACCTACGGCAAAAAGAGCTATCACGATATGGCCGCCGCAGACCGCCGGGTGGTTGACAGCTACGAGGGGGAGGCCAGCTACACCGACACCCTCACCCGGCACCTGATCCCCACGCAGAGCACGTTTTTACAGCTGAACGCTTAACACGAAACCGGACATTTTGGCAGGGCTGCACCGGACAAAGCAACCCTGCCCCATTTTCCAGACATTTACGTCGGGAACATCACGAAACAGAAAGGAGGTGTTTTCATGGTTCGATGTTGGATATACTCCGCCGGGCCGGGTCAATGCCAATGCTACAACGTGGATGACGAAAACTTGGCCGATCTGGCAGCACAGGCGCAATTCCTAGAGGACTTCCGTGCCCAGCGTGCAGCAAACCCGGCTTTATACCGGCAACTGCTCAATATGCTGGTGCCCGCCGCCGATGCTATGCCCATGCGCAACTATACCGGCCTGCCGTTCTGACAGCCAGCCCCGGCAGCCGCCGGGGTTATTCTTGCATCCCGTCACGAAATCTTGTTCTAATTTATTGCTTTTATTTGCGTTTTGCTCTATCATGACAGTAACGAAACACGAAAAGGAGGTTTCCCGTTATGACTATGGTTCCCGCCTTCGGCCCCTGGACAGAGCATCCCGCAGACACTGACGAAGAAAAGCGCCTCGCCAGCGCCCAGCAGAGCAAGACCAGCCCGCTTTCTGTGGACAAGGAACGCGAAACCGGGGTTTTCTATGGATCCGGCAAAGAGCCGTACCAGACCAGCCTTGCAAGCTGCACCTGCAACGATTTTGTAAAGCGCAAAAAGCCCTGCAAGCACATTTTCCGGCTGGCTATGGAGCTTGGTATCATTGACGCGTCCTATAAGACGGGCCGCAGCACCGGCGAACGAAACGAGGCGCAGATCAGCTTTGCAGACAGTGTTGCTCTGGTGGAGCAGCTTTCCGACGCGGCACAGAACGCAATCAAAGATATGTTGTATTACACCAGTGAGCGCATCGACGACCGCCAGAAGCCTGTAACCTGTCACGATCTGGATCTCGTGTCGGAGCTGCGCGCCTCGCCGCTCCTGCACGAAAATCCGTACCCGCTGGAAGAAGTGCTGAACGATCTGCCAAAGCCCTTTGTTGTGCAGCTGCTGGATCTGGTGCACCGGGAAGGCAAGCCGAAACGAAATGCAGCCAAAACCGTAATGGCTGCATGGCTGGCGCAGAACGCACCCATGCTGGCAAAAGAGATGCCGCCTTGTGCATCCTTCTCTTTCGTGGAGGTGTTCGACAAAGCCCAGCGCGACGTTTACAAGTACCTGCACCGCAAGTACGACACGGAAACGGACTGGTACACCGGCGCAGAGCATCCCGCCGGGGCTGTTCCTGCGGCAGACGGGTCTACTTACTACTTCCCAGAGGACAGAGTTACCGATGCCCTCACGAAACGCGGTTTCAATCGCTGCCTGAATGGGTACATCCCCACGAAATCAAAATAGAAAGTTTTGTGTCCAAAATATCATATCTTGTTTGCAGATTATGATTTTTCGTACACGAAATTCACTTTTTTGTGAATGAATTGGACTTTTCCGTGCTCAAAACTTCAACTCATTCACGAAAACCGCACGAAATGGAGCATTTTCATGGACGAAGCTGAATTTTTTGCCCCTTGGCGGCTGGTGGCCGCCTTTGCTGATGGTTCCCGGCTCTTGTTCGATGGATTGACTGAAGAACAGGCACGGGAAGCGATGGAAGCCGCCCAGAAGGAACACGGCGACATTGGCTGGTACGACGGTGTGACCGATGTGAACTACGAGAACGGCAGATACTACAAAACCATCCCCGAACCACCCTGCGTGAACGTCGTTGACTTCACCGGTTACGATGGGCCGCTCGACGAGAACGGTTTTCCTGTCGGCCTGATGGACGAAATCGCCCAGAACGCCAAAGAGGAAGGCCGGGATCCGAACGAACCGCAGATCATCTTCAAGCGCAACGCTCCGCCGGATGACCAGCCGCCACACGAAAAGTAAATCACGAAATCCAAAAGCCCGCCGGGTCGATGACCTGACGGGCTTATGGTGTTGAAAGGATGGTTTGTATGAAGTTAAACATGGATTGCGTCCGCGCCGTTATGCTTTGCGCAGAAGAGTACACAGACTATAACCACTATTGCTATTTCATTTCTTACCAGAAAAACAATGTGAACGACTTCCTGCTGGATGACCCGGAAACACCGCCAGCCTACCAGCTTGAACTTGAAAAGACCTACGACAACGACGATCTCTTTTACGCCGTTGAGTATTGCGTCAAATCCGGGTTTGTTGAAACGCTTTTCTCGAAAGACACTTATCGCATTCCCATTTCCCGCATTACGCCTGATGGGCATAGATTTCTTGAAAACATTCGGTCTGATACGAACTGGGAAAAGGTCAAAAGCGTTGCCAAAAAGGCCGGCTCTTTCAGCGCAGATGTGATAATCGAGATTGCAAAGAACGTAGCTGTGGAAGCGGCCAAACATTTTTTAACCAACACCTGACGAGCCTTCCTACCTCTGCATTTTCCAATTCGGTTTGGATTGCCGCTTCGTTGTACCAGATCTGCTTTTCTTTGATTCCAGTTTTCACGATTTCTTTTGCGATGGTTCTAACGGCATATTCTCGCGGGCTTATCATGCCGCTGTCAATCTCAATTTTGATCTTCACTTTGTCCTCCTTCGCGTAAATCCGGTTCAGCTGCCCGCCTTTCAGATTGGCAGTCCAGTAGCGGCTCTCCTGAATCCGAGAATATCGGTTTTGCTCTAATTTGACGTATCATAGCTTCGCACAGATCCTTTACCTCTTCTTCCGATTCCAGGACTATTTTGCCATCATTTCCTCCAAAGACTTCAATTCCGCCCTCTCTCCGTGGAATCACAGACCAGCGCAGATCAAACAGCACATCCTCGTTCCCCGGAAATTCTCTGCCCGGAAGGTCAAACATTGCTATTCCGCCAGACGGTTCAATAATTTTATCATCGGTCAGTTCAATTTTGATTCCCATTTTTCAAGGCCTCCGTAACCCTCAGCACATCTTTTGCGAAACGCAGCATTTTCGCAAGATCTTCTGCGTTCTTGAAACGGACTACGTTTCCTGCGTTTGAAATCAGTTCAACGCCACCATCCGGTGCCATCCTCACGAACCGGCACAGTTCGCCCTCTTCCCGTGCGGCCTGCTGCTCTTTGGTTTCTTCGATAAAGCAGGTTCTGAGCGCGTTCTCTGCGTCACAGTATACGCTCCTGTCACTCCGCACCAGCCTATACATCCTTCCGGGCAGCACCCGAACCTTGTTTTTATGCTTCTTTCCCATAACTTTGTCCTCCTTTGCACGAAACCCGGTAGGCCAACTGCCCGCCGGGTTATTTCTATGCCTGTTTTCAGATTTTTGGGGTAGTCGTGTTTGTTTTTCCACGGCCATCGGACACGATTTTGCGGAAGCGCCTGCACATGAAGTTCCGCAGGCAGCCTTGCCTATAAGAGAATGTCACCCTCCGCCCAGGCATCCGCTCGGCGCTGTCCCTCGCGCGTGTTTAACGCACGCGATAATAAAGCGGCGCACTCCGGGAGCCGTTCCAGGTTCCTTCCCAGCTGTGCAAGAGCGACGTTTCGCAGGTACTTCAAGTGCTGCACACTGTATGGAACTTTCTGCTGTACTTCGTGCCATTTTTTGTGGCTGATGTAGAACTCCGTTAAAATCAGATTGTGGCCACTGTCCAGCCGGTTCATTTGTCCTCGGATAATGTTCTGATCTTCCAGCAACACAGCCCGCTGCCGTTCCAGCTGACGTAGTTGGTCTCCAATGCCCAGTTCATCCATCCGGCAGGCCATCGCCGCCGTGCTGTCCCCAGGTGTTCCGCCGCGGGGCATTCCATCGGTGCCCATGCCCCGCATAGGGTCCACTTCATCGCTCAGTGCGGTGCACTGACGGCGGATGATCTCTATCCGCTGCGGGATGTCCGCATAATATTTCAAGATTGCCTCCGCCTCGTGTACTTTCACTGCTCAGTCCTCCCAAAAAATCAAAAATCTTTCTTGAAAAGGGGTTCTCCGAAAACGGGTTCTTCACCCTTGACGCGCTCAACCATGGCACCCACGCCGTAAATGTCCTCAATGACCCGGCGCAGACGATCATAGGCAAATTCTTCTCCGCCATCGTCCACCCAGCCGAGGAACTGCTGGTAATTTTTCTTGATTTCTTCCTTCACGGCCTCAATTTGTTCAGGGGTATATTCCATTTCTTCCAGTGATTCCGCAAAGAAACGAACGATCATCTTTGCAGCGTCCCGGCGTTCAGCCAGAACACGCAGCTTTTTTTCAGAGCCTACCAGACCACCCGCCGGGAGCCAAAATTCTTCCGGCATCAGGTGGGCAGTGCGTGCTTCCAGCCGCTTGAGGGCTTCCGGTGCACCGTACTTGTCGTGATCCATGATATACCTGGATGCAGCATTGTTCATCTTCAAGGTCAGGAGCGTAGATTCTTTCTCGCCCCAGTCCCAGAGATCATGTGCCGCGGCAACTGCGCAGTACGAAACGACTTGCCCGATTGCCTCACGGTTCAGCGTCGTGCGGTGCTTCGACTTGCCGATGTTGATTTGCTGATTCACTGCATTCTGGATGCTCTGCCGGTAGAATGCTGGCATCCTTGCCCTGCTTTTTCCCATGATGAATCCTTTCCCGCCTGTTCGGCCAGGCGCTTCCACTTTCTGATTTCTTCCGCCGTATCTGGCGTGATATGCTCAATAAACCGCCAGTGCTGCGGTTCTGCCACAAGATCGATAAACATACGGCGGCGGTGGATGTAATCACGCTGCTGCCGCCGGGTGAATTTGCTTTTCACTTCCACCACCTCAACCGTGCCATCAGCATAGGTCAGCACAAAATCCGGGGTATAGTGCGCCGCCGGGAGCTTCACATTGCCGTATTCTTTTTCCGGCAGCATAGTAAACCTGCGGTGCAGCTCTACCTTCACGACCTCGCCACTCTGGACTTTGGGCAGAACAGTTCCCATGTAGTAGTCATACTCGCCCCGGCTGTCAAACTCGTGTCCGGTCGATCTGGCGGCATTCACAGCGGCTTCCAACGATGCAGGTGCAGCTTTGCCCCCGCACCTTCTCTGTGCAAGCTGCTTTTCCGCCTGCGCACGGTAGCGCGGCGGCAGGTCGTCCAGTTCCAGTCTGGCGCTCATGGCTGGTTCCTCCTGTTCTTCCGCCGTGTGTCCGGCTTCTTTTTCAGTTTCACGATCAGGTGCTTGGTGTTGTTTCCCGTGATGTGCTGTTCGCACTCGCGCAGGGTATAACCGGGGTATTTTTTCTCCCAGTATTCACGATCATCCGGCAAAGCAAACGCTTCGTCAAAGCGCTTGCGGCTCCATCTGGTATCATTCGGGCGCGGGGTTTTCGGCTTTTGCAGCCCTTGGCTCTGCCGCCAGCGCCGGATACGGGCGCGGGCTTTCGTCATGTAGGTCGTCAGGCGCTCAAAGCTGGAACAGGTCAGGTCGATAGGCTCAATTTTCACAAGCCCCATCGGCCGCCCGGTGCTGTCCCGCCACAAGTCCTTGATTTCCTGCCATGTCAGATTGCCTTGCAGGATCACATGATGGTGGTGTCTGCCGGTAACTTTCCCGTCCTCGTCCACCACGCTGTACTCTGCAACCTGCATCCACTTGGATGCTTCCCGCCCCGTCTTTTTGCAGAAGCGCTTCAAGCGGCGGGTAAAATTCGTCCAGTCCCGGTCTACCTGGTCAAAATCTCCGGGCGCTGGCTGGTGGTCGTGGTCGTATGTAAACGTGGCTGCCCAGTCACTTCCCCCGAAATTCGTATAGGCCAGCTGGCAGAAATACCGCCTTGCTATCATGTCGTTATACTTCTGCTGCGCAATGGAGGTCGCCAGCTCTCTTTTACGGCGGGTGCTCGCGGTGTGTTCCTTGTCCGTTGTTTCAAAGAGATCCACTTCTGCATAATCGGATGTTCCGAGAATGTGTTTCTGCTCCCGAATGTACCATGCCCGCACCGTTCACTTCCTCCTTCCGCAAAGTTCTACTGGGATTTTCTTTTCTGTGGACCAAACACACACGGCTTCGCAGGACAAGGGGGATACAACGCCGGGCAGGTCTTTCTAAGTTTCCCATTCCGTCAAGCCCTACAGACCCGCCCTCGTTTTCTCCCCCTTGACCCCCGCTTTCCCCGGCGTGTTCTTCCGTGGTCGCTAGATTAAGTTACACATACAAGCCCCTTGCCGCCTCGTCAGGGCGGCAATTTTACGACGGGCTTGCTTAATTCTTGATTAGAGCTTGATTAGTTTACTTCGTAGTCACCGATGCCGTTTTCTTCCGTTCTGACTTCCCAGCACTCGCAGGTGTCCTCTGGGTCTGTCATGTCAGCGCAGTTCGGAGATTCACCGTTGAAGCAGATCCAGGTGTAGCCCTCGTGCCAGCGGCAGGTGCAGCAGGTTCTTTCATATTCCATGTTTTCACCACCAAAAGTCACAGAATCCTCGCGCTGCATCTTCATCCACGAAAATTTCCAGTGCGAATACTTGTTCTCTGCCACAGCACTGACACACTTTACCGGTAGTTCCGTATGGTTTCAAAATACATGGTACGGTAGGAATCCGTACTTGTCTGCCGTGGTTCAGTTCTTCGGACGGATATTCTTTTCCACAGAATTTGCAAACAGCCGTTTTCCCGACGCAAACGATCATACTATCATTTCCAGCTTCATAACATCAAAATCTTCAAGGTTTGGGTGCCGTTTTTTGGCCGCGCGGCGGGCTGCCGTGTCGGCTTCTTCCTCGTTGTCCGCCTCGACTTCAAATTCTCCCAGACAAACCTCTCCGTAAGATTCGTAGGCTACAACTTCTGCTTTGTATTTCATTCTTCGTCAGCTCCTTTCGGCGGATCCGGCAGAGGCATCCAGTGCGAAACTCTGTGCCCCACTGGATTCTCCGAAACGCAGCGTCCCATATCGTCAAACCACGAATTGCCTTCCAGCGTGCCTTCCGTCTGATTCCCATCCTCGTAGTAAAGCCAAACCGTGTCACTTACTTTGGAAAAAGCCGGGTTATTGCCTCGCGGGCAAGGCGTGTGATGCTTTGGCGGAAGTTCCACTTTCACATCCCGCCACCACAGATTGCTTTGCGGTTCGATTGTCGGTTCCACGGAGAGCATTTTCTCCACCATCTCGACCACCTTTGCCCGGTCTTTTCCGCACCCTGGCGCTCCCAGCAGGCAGCTTTTCATGGTGCTCAGCTTTAATCCAAAAGCAATCGAATTTATCATCCGCTGCTTCATTCGCCGTTCTCCTTTCCAATGTCCTTGAACAGAACTTCCTCGTTTTTCTTCCAGTCATAGACTTTGCACGGAATATCTGTCCCCGGCACGGTCTTTTTCAGCCCGTCCATCTGCAGGACGTTCTGCGAAATAATTTGTGCAATCAGTGCAGCGTATCCAATATCCGGCGGAGACCCAAACATTTCCGTCCAATTTTCGATGAACGTCAGATACAGATTAACTCTTGCGAGAAGCAAGCTGTCACCCTGGTACTCATATCCATATATCGATCCGTACGCGCCGATCATAAGCGTTTTTTGTTTGGACGGGTCCGTTTCATTTTTCCGAATCGCTTTCAACTTCCTGTCCAGAATGCCTACACGGTCTGAAATCGCAACGGGTTCTCCTGTAACCGGGTCATATCTGCTTGTAAGGAACGGTGCCTCTCCGCAGGTGACTTCCAGGCACTTCGCAAATACAAATTGTTCCAGATCCCCCTTGTTTAACTCCCTCTCTGCGTGGTCTGCCATTTTGCTTACCACCCACAGCGGAGTGAACACCTCGCCCTTTTCTTTTGTGCGGTTCTTTTGTTCATCCGGCTTTTTCCACGCACGGGGAACCAGCGGGATTTTTTCAAGCTGTTCCATCGTGATTTCATCCATTGGTCCACAGCCCGCCTCTGGCGGCGGATTTGTTGCCCAGATAATATTTCTTTCGGCGGTGTAGTCGAATAGCAAAATATTCATTACCATCCAGAACGTGGTGTCTGAAAAATCAATCATACTTTCCATTGGTCAGCCCTCACAAGGATTGTGTTTTCTTCTTTCAGCCAGTCTTTGATGCAATGGAAGCAACGCCCCCGGTTCTGGCATCGCTCTGGGTCGCGGTGCTTGATAAGGTCACAGATTCCCGGTGTCAGGTTTTCGGTAATATCTTCGTCCGTCATGGAACGAATGAAGTCGCCGTTATTTATTTTCCGTTTCTCCCGCTCTTCCTGCACTTTCCGCCGCCGGTCCGCTTCTCTTTCGGCTGGAATCAGGTTCAACTTGATGATTGGCTGTGGCTGATCCGAACGGTTCAGCGGTTTATCGAACGCCACATTCATCCGGTCGCCCTCCGGCTTGTCATGCCATGCTAGGGCGTGGCGAATTGCAAGCCATACCTGTTCTGCCCGGTACGGCACCTTCATTATGTCTGAGATCGGGGCAGGGAGAACGCATCTGCTGTACAGCCGTTCCATTTCTAACAGCATGGTATTTCTGCGGTCAATCGCAACGTCAAAAGCATTTTTACGCTGTTCCTCGCTCTTAAACGCATTGTTTTCCGCATCGGAGTAGAATTTTGCAAAGCACAAATCTTCTGCCAGATCCCAGAACTGCCCCATGTGCAGCCGCAGATACCACTCGCAGGCAGCCTGTACAGCCTCCGCCACCGGACGGCTCATGGTCAGCGTAATGGTTTCGACCTCTGCCGGTGCATCACTTTTCTTCTTCGTCATAGTGCGGCTCCTTCGCTCCCGGCCATTTCCGGCGCTGGCTACGCTCAAACTTTCGCGCCATTGCCGCTACCTGAATAGCTTCCACGGCCAGAGCAACAGCCCGGTCATATACACCCTTCGTGGAAATCTGCGGATTGTTGGAGTAAACATTCATCCACATTGCATTGAGTTCCTGACGCAGACCGTTCATTTCCTGCACAGCTTCCACGACTTCTTCTTGGATGATTCCCGCGCCCTCATGCGGCCCTGCAAACATCCGAAACTTCTTGTTTGCAGCGGCCAGCTCAATTTTGACCAGCCGCTTCACGTCATTTTTTACCGCATCCATGATTAGCCCTCCGTCCGGCTCTTGATTTCGGCCAGCAGGTCATCCAGCGGAACATCGGAAAGCGAAAACCCGGCCTCTCTTTCGTCCTCGACAGAGACCAAGAGTGCAGAGGAAAAGCACAAAACGGGGCGAACACCATAGGAGTCGTAGTACCAGTTGAAGTTGCCGGAGCCACCGGTGTAGACGCTCCAGACGTAGTTGTTACTGTAGGTGTACGGAGAGCAATTCGGCGTACCGTAAGGCGTTGCCAACCACCACGGCGCATCTACCTTCGGGATCAGCCGCCAATATTTTCCGTACCCGCGCAGGGTCAACAGGCCAATCCTCACTTCAAAGATTCCGTATTCGTTCTGGCCGGTCGTGTCCTGAAGGTCGATTCTGAGCGGAATGAATGTACTCAGCGGAGTGCCGTTCTTTGTAAACTCTGCCAGGCAGTTACCCAGATATGGCATAATCTCGCTCCGGCGCAGATCGTTGGGGCATTCTGGGTCGTCACCTTCACGGAACGGCATTCTCGTCCAAATTTCCTTTGCCAGTACAAGGCAGCCGTGTTCGTCCGCATCCAGCTTCACAAACTCCTTGCCCAGCGCTCTGAAGATGCCACCATTTTTCACATCACCCAAGGTTACACTTTTCAAAATCTTGCTCATCGTTATTCCTCCACTAAAACCACATTGGCCCAGCTGGTCTCGTATGTTTTCCCGTCAATCGTGACTTTCACGATACGATCATTGTGTGCAAACGAACTTACCTTGTCCGCCCGTCCTTTGTCCAGTAAAGTGCCGTCCGGCAGGTAAACATATACCGTCTTGACCGGTTTTTCACCGCTTGCTGTGCCCTTGACTGCTTCACACCCAGTCAGTGTTACGCACAGCGCGGCAGTGCAGGTGGACAAAGCCAGCAGTTCCAAAGTCTTACGCATCGTTTTTGTCCTCCTGTTCGCTCAAGTCCTCCACATCGGCAACATCCCTAGTCTTTTTCACCATGTCGGCAAGCTCACGCAGCCCAGACTTTGCCAGAGGTTCCAGCTTTACAGGAAGCACCGCGCCGCGCACCACCATTCCGTCCTTGATAACATAGTAGCGTCCGCCGCTCGCCATCTTCCTGGCGCAGTATTTGAAATATCCGCTCTTGCGGATTTCATCTGCTACTGGCATGATCTGCTTCGCATCCACAAAACCGACCGTTCCCGAAACAGGCTCGATCATTGGAACCAGTTCACACCCGCAGTACCGGATACCGATTCTTCCGGTCACGCAGTCCATTTCTCCGTCTGCCGTGTCGTCCAAATCCATCCCTTCGATGTGATGGAGATCATCCGGGCAGTCATTATCAAACTCGATGTCTGCCCATTCCTTTTTGCTGATGCCCAGGAGGGTTGCCAACTCACTTTCATTTTGTGCCTTCGGAAATCCGGTCAGCGGGAAGATTGCCGTTTTGGTTCCAATGTACAAATCATAGGTTCTGCAATCGTCATAGAACACTTTGTAGAGTTTACAGTACCCATCTGCCTTAATGAGCTTTGCGATTGCTGCCAGCTTCATTTGCTTCTCCTTTCAATTTCGATAGCCTGAACTTCAAACTTTTCGTACTCCGGGTAATGATTCTCGGCCTGCTCCTTGGCTTTTTCAACAGCCTGTTCGGCGCTGTCCGCATCCAGCCGGTACGGCAGCCAACCCGGCCACCCACCAGCACCGGTCGCTTTCAGCAAAATGTAGTACCTCTGCATCGGTGTGTTCTCCTTTCAGTTTTGGGCAATCCCGGAGTTGAACCGGGCCGGGCCTGTTCCCATGCTCACAAAAAAGGCCGCCGCAGCGGGCGGCCTGTGTCAGGAGTTGTGCGACCTTATTTTCAAAATTTTCTTTGCTTCCTCTGCGTGGAGAAGGACGCTGTCCCGGCAGATCATACCCGGTTCTTGCAGCTCATAGAGTTTGCACTCTTTCGTGCATCCCTTACTGCCTTTTCGGGCCTGCTCATTACACGTTATAAATCGTGCGGACAGAATCCGTGTCAGCGTTTCATTGTCCATCATGCCACCAGATAAAGCCAAAGGAACTTAATCAGTGCGGCAGGCACAAAGAAAATCAGTGCCGCCCACAGTGCCACAGCTGCCAAAACCATCAGAACACCCAGTGTTTTCACAAATCCGTCCATTGCTTTTTCTCCTTTTAAGTTCAATTCTTGCCCAAGCTGCAAGGTCTTTCCAGTTTTCAGATTCCCGGTGACATGGAGTATCGCTGGCGCGTTTATCAACTGCTTCTGCAAGTTTTTCAACGCACAAGTCAGGCAACTCCTCAATGTGTGATTCAAAAAACATAGCCATGACATCCAACGGGGCACCCGCAGCAGCAATAGCCAAAACTTCTGCGTCATTTTTCTTGTCTCTGTGCGTTTGGAGCTTGCCCCACATCACTTCGCTGCCTCCTGGATGATCCAGACCCGGTGCGTTCCATAGCCTTGCCAGCTCAGTGCATCTTCGTGGCTTCCAGAAACGGCTATGTCCAAGTGTTTTCCCTGGATTCCCGCTCCTTTGTCCTGAACGATCCGCACTCCTACATCCTCGATATAGAGGACAGTCCCAAACGGGAACACGTCCGGGTCTGCCGCCACCGTCACATCAGCTTCCACGGGGGCACCGCTGGCTGTGATCCCGGTTCCCGTTCCGCAGATATGTTCCCGCTTTTCGGTGCAGTAGGCCGTGCAGAGAAAATCGCCAGCATCCTCAACTAGCAATTTTCCATCCAGTCGGTCCCGTGCTTTCAGAGAATCCCGCAGGGTATCGGCGTACTCTGCAATCTCTTTCGACACGCCCTCCCAGTCCTCATACCGGGACTTGTAAATATCCCGCTGACATTCCAGATCATCAATACGGTGATAAAGCACGCCGGTCTGTATGCCTGCAATCATGACCGCCACCAGAGCGATTTTTCCCACATCAATTTTCATATTCTTTCCTTTCCGGGAAGCGTTTCTTTGTAACGGCAATCGGAAATTCTTCAATCTCCGATGCCCACCGAGCAGTCCCGATGCCGTATGTAGTTTCCCATACCAGTGGGAAGCCGCCAATCCCGTCAAACAGGCTTCCCAACTTTGCGCCATCGTCCATGTACGGCTTCATTTTCTGTGCAATCCAGAACCACTGCGGCAACGCAATGGAATTCCCAAGTGCTTTATAGCGTGGGCTGTCTGCCGGTTTGTGCTTTTTGCCCTTGGTGTCCGTCCACTCTCCAATGTCCGTCCATCCATCCGGGTAGCCCTGCAACCGCTCACATTCTGTCGGTGTCAGCCTGCGGACAATCCATCTTGTTCTCTGCCCAGCAAGTACCGCCTGCTGGTTCCCGCCCGCTGATTCTCTGGACGGAAGTGCTGGGAATGTGCCATCTTCGCCATATACCCGCCGCGCCTGGGTGTCCCATGGATTCAGGCAGCCGGAGTATTCGATTGCCACAGCCTGCGCATCGTGCATGGTGTCCAGCGTCCCGGATTTTTCCTTACTGGCGTAGGCGTGTGCCTGTCCATTGCCGATGCCGTAGCTTGTGACCTGCCCCGGCACGGCCACGAGCGGCGTATTTCCCCCACCTGTTCCCCAACGGGCTACGACAGTTGGGGAACAGGTGGGGGCTTCCTTGTACCGTGCGTCCTGCGCATGGTTTTCAAAAACAACAGGCTTGTCTGCCGGGTGGTCCGTAATCATTGGGACATACCCGCCGCCAAGGCCCATACTCGCCGGTAATGTTGGGCAAATACCCGTCTGCGTGACCGTTGCGTGAACCTGATTGCTTTCCAAAACTACCGGTTGCGCAGGGTTTTCTTCTTGAATGCTGTATACCACCGCGTGCCGGTCAACAGTGTTAACTGTAAAGGATCCGTTTTCTCTTACTCCTGACCCGTTCTGGTTTGTTTTCCGGTCAACCGTATTCCCGCTAATGCAGTATGTCGGTTCTCGAATCAGTTGGAAGAGCGTTTGGTCTTGGAGTGTCGATAGTGTCCCGACTTTTTCTGTTTGCACAAGAGCACCCTTTCCGCCTCCGGCGCACCCAGAGCGGATTTTAAGCGAATACGCAGCTGCTTCACTGCTATTTCTTCCAGGTGTTCTTTCCTCTCGTTCAGAGCCGCCAGCTTTTCCTGCCTTATCCGTTTCTGCTCCTCCGCTGCCAATGCTTCCATCACTCGTGCAGAAGCCCCCGGCTCCCACCACTCGATCATTTCCAGCAAGGCGGTTTGCAACAAGTCCGGCAACTTCTTTCCACGCCGGGATGCGCGGGTCAGGATGCCTTGACAGGCTCGTGCGCTCAAATAATATTTCTCCGGCGCGTTGACCTCCAAGGTCGAGGATAAGAGCGATACGCTTTCTGCGCTGGGCCACTCCGAAATATTGACTGTCCAGCTGTCGCCAAGCCAAAGACCATCCGTTTCCGGTGATTGCACCGGCCTTGCTCCATCTGCCCCCCTCGTAGGTCCAGGAATGGCAGCGTCTGGTTGTCCAATGCGGGCAAGTTCTTCCAGAACCGCCCGGAAGTCTTCTCCGTTGTTGCTGGAAAAGGCTCCGGGTACGTTCTCCCAAATAGCGAAAGTTGGACACAATCCATTTGTGCTTGACCTCATTTCCTTTATGATCCGAACAGCTTCCATGAACAGTCCAGACCGTTCTCCTGCAAGACCTGCTCTTCGTCCGGCAATGGACAAGTCTTGGCATGGGCTTCCAAATGTGATGCAGTCCACCGGCTCGATTTCATCACCGTGGATTTTTGTTATATCTCCCAGATGAATCATATTGACCTCATTTCTTTTTGCACGGACGGCCGGCATCGAACCGGCTTTCCTGCTCATGGGGGATAGTCAGAAGCAGGGTCATCCTCTATACGTCCGCATATCATACCCGTCCGGCAAAGAGAGCACCGGACGGGGCGGCCACGGCCAATGGCCTACCGCTTTTGTTCCTGGGCGGATTGAACAGGGCATTTCTACGCTCATGCTGCGGCGCACCCGTTCCCGTCGATTCCATGCGGGTGCGGCTTTTGCGGAAATGGCAGCCCGGTTTTGCACCGGGCTTTAACGGAAAGGAGGACGCTGCTGTACAGCACCATTCCGCTATGTCGGTCGGCTGATTTCCTGACCGTACCGGCTTCCATGGAAAACTCAACTCGGCGCATACAGGGTCCGGCCCTGCTTGCAGCGCTCAATGCCTAGAAAAAGCGCCATGCGCCATATAAAAGCAGCCCCGCTTCTGCGGTGCAGGGCCGCTTATTTCACGTTTGAGAAGAACCATGCTTTGTATCAGCGGCATTGTTTTTCTCGTAGTGCTCGCACTCCACGTTGTAACCACTGCAAGGCGCGCACCGGGCTGCGGTTATCTTGAATGTGTGCTTGCACTGTTCTTCAGTACCCTTTTGTTTTCCCTTGTGCAGGGATACTCTGGTATGTGTACTTCTTGCCAAGCTCTTGATCTTCCTTGCTTTATATAAATAGGTGTTTCGGCCCAAAGGCTTTGGGTTTCGACGCTTGTCCTGCATCGCTTCCCAGCGCACCGGTGGATTGAAGTTTTTCCGCAATTTCATCCGGATTTTGAAACTGCTGAAGTCGCTTTCCCATGTTCCGAATGTTTCATCCATCCACTTGAACATTTCTTTTACGGCTTCTGGCAATTCAAATTTTCCATCACATAGGGGTCCCGGCACTTCCTCAACATCCGGCATGGTTGTCGGCAGTTCTATTCGCTCACCATTCGGAAGATCATAGTAGGCGGTGCCTCTGCTCACTCTTCTACCTCCATGATGTGCGTTGCGATCATGTCAGCCATGTGCAGGCACAGAGCTTCCGGGCAGCGGTCGTATACTTTGCTGAGCGTTCCCCAGTCCTGCTCTCCGCTATATGCTCCCATGTGCCACCTGATTGCCAGGGCTTCCGTGTCGGTCAAGAAAATCCAGTCTTTGATAATGCTGACGGATGCTTCACCGTGTCCCATCAAGTGACTATCTTCATAACGGTAACTGCCATCCGGCTTTTTGATGTACTGCCCAGCCTTGCAAACGTCATGGAGTAACGCGGCGGTCAAGACTGCGCCCTTATTGCATTTTGCAAACTGCGGCATCTTGTCGCATAATTCCAGGGCGGCTCTTGCCACATTGAGAGAATGCATCACCAGACCGCCGGGGACATTCAGGTGATGCTTCGCGCTGGCCGGGGAATTGTAAAAGTCCAGTTCTTCCAGCACCCGCATCAGTGCCATACCGCCGCGCCTACCCTCAATAGCCCGTACCAAAAGGCTGTTGAACTGGTCTTTCAGCGAGATTCTTGTTGCTTCATCCATAGGTCGTTCCCACCTCTCAATCCCAGTCCCGGACTTCATTGTTCCAGTCATAAGCCTTTTTGACCAAAGTGTCCAGCAACACCGGCACTGCCCATGCAACGGCAATGAGATCTGGGTTGTAATTTATTTTGAACAGCCAGCAGACACCCCAGATCAGGGTTGAAAAAATGCCATACAGCACGCCGAACACCAGCAGGCTTTCTCCCAGGTGCAGCGCATCGCGGCGGAAGCGCCGCCAGTTGAATGTCTTGTTGAAGTTGTTGATTGCTCTGTGAAGTTTTTCAAGAATCATTTTTTCTTTTCCTCCATGTGAAACAGGCTGGTTTGACTTGTGTACTCAGAAAACCGTTCTTCTTCCAACTGGAAATAGAACGGATCAATTTCAAATCCGATAAAGCCAAGCCCTGCCTCATATGCTGCTATGCGGCTGCTTCCGCTTCCGAGGTGGGTGTCAAGGATCTTCTGTCCTGGCTCTGCATAGTTTTTGAAAATCCAGTCATAAAGAGCAACCGGCTTCTGCGTTGGGTGGATTCGCTTTTCGTTCAAGCTCTTGTTTCCCTGCATGGTGTCGCCTTCTGTGATGCTTTTTCCCTGCATCATGCCGGACCACATATACCGGAACATTCTCACTGAGGAAAACAAATTTGTCGCCGCAATCTCGCAATCCGAAAAGCTAGAATTTCCATTGCACTTGTCCCACACGATCCGCCCGGTAGGAAACTGGTAGTCAAAATAGTTGCAGCCCCATACAATATAGTGGCGGCACACTCGAAACAGCTCCTTGAAATACTCCGGCTCTGGTTTACTCCAAGCAGGAGAGACGGGGTAGTCACGATGTACGCCTATTTTGCTGACTTTTGATCCGTAAAATCCTCTGCGTTCCGGGCCAGAGAAATACGGTGGATCCACAACCGCCAAATCAAAATAATTATCCGGGAACAGTTCCATTGCCGGCAGGCAGTCCATGTTATAGCAATGGTTCAGCTTAAACACTTCTCCCATGCCTTACTCCGCCGGGCAATCCGCCCGATACCTGAACCGCTGCTTTGCGTTGTATAATCGCTGCTGCCCAAGCTCTGCACTATATCCTGCGCGACCATTGGCATCCATCTTTCCAGTGTCACCGCGCTTCAGTTCCTTATAGATGGTGGAATAGTTGAAGCTCATCGCCCTGGCGATTCCGGCAACACTCTGTCCGGCATTGTACCGGGCTTCCAGCACCTTGCGGTCATCCTGCGTCATGTGTTTTGCCATTCCTGTTCCCTCGCTTTCCTGAAAAAAGCGCAAAAAAATAACGCAAGAGAATCCGCTAAGATTTCTCTTGCGTTTTCTCTTGCGTTTATTTTACAAATTCAGCGTTTTTGTATCATTTTACGTTTTTCCTGGTTTTGCGTCATAGGACTGCCTGCTGTGTTTTTTGCCCCGCCGGGGCCGGGGTCCCACCTTGCGTCCCGGTTTGTCAAACTTTTATCAAAATGCGGCGGTGGGCAGGTTCCGCCTAATTTTTCCTTGTTTTTGAGGGGTGCTGCTTCTTGAATTCAATTCAACTGGCAAAGATTCTTTATGAAATTTGTTTCTTTTCTGCAAACGGTACGATTCGTTCATTGATTTCCAGAAACTTTTATGTATAATGATAAACAGGGGAATTTGCATCGACGCAAACCGCACCCCGCGCAGCGTCCGGCCACGCCGGAAGGCCGCTGTGCTTTTACATGCAGAATGTAAAGGATCAAACGAAAGTAGAGGTATAGCAATATGGCAAAGTTGGATCTGACCAAGTATGGCATTACCGGCACGACCGAGGTCGTGTACAACCCCTCTTACGAGCAGCTGTTCGCAGAAGAGACCAAGCCCGGCCTGGAAGGCTACGAGAAGGGCCAGGTCAGTGAGCTGGGTGCCGTGAACGTGATGACCGGCATCTACACCGGCCGTTCTCCCAAGGACAAGTTCATCGTCATGGACGAGAACTCCAAGGACACCGTGTGGTGGACCAGCGACGAGTACAAGAACGACAACCACCCCGCTTCTCAGGAAGCATGGGCTGCTGTGAAGGCCATCGCTCAGAAGGAGCTGTCCAACAAGCGCCTGTACGTCGTGGATGCATTCTGCGGTGCCAACAAGGATACCCGCATGGCCATCCGCTTTGTCATGGAAGTTGCATGGCAGGCACACTTTGTCACCAACATGTTCATCAAGCCCACCGCTGAGGAACTGGAGAACTTTGAGCCTGATTTCGTTGTCTACAACGCATCCAAGGCCAAGGTGGAGAACTACAAGGAGCTGGGCCTGAACTCTGAGACTGCTGTTATGTTCAACATCACCAGCAAGGAGCAGGTCATCGTCAACACCTGGTACGGCGGCGAGATGAAGAAGGGCATGTTCTCCATGATGAACTACTTCCTGCCGCTGAAGGGCATTGCTTCCATGCACTGCTCCGCCAACACCGACCTGAACGGCGAGAACACCGCCATCTTCTTCGGTCTGTCCGGCACCGGCAAGACCACCCTGTCCACCGATCCCAAGCGTCTGCTGATCGGCGATGACGAGCACGGCTGGGACGACAACGGCGTGTTCAACTTCGAGGGCGGCTGCTACGCAAAGGTCATCAACCTGGATAAGGACTCCGAGCCCGATATCTACAACGCCATCAAGCGCAACGCTCTGCTGGAGAACGTCACTCTGGATGCTGAGGGCCACATCGACTTCGCTGACAAGTCTGTCACCGAGAACACCCGTGTGTCCTACCCCATCAACCACATCCAGAACATCGTCCGCCCCATCTCTTCTGCACCTGCTGCAAAGAATGTCATCTTCCTGTCTGCTGACGCATTCGGCGTTCTGCCTCCCGTCTCTATCCTGAGCCCCGAGCAGACCCAGTACTACTTCCTGTCCGGCTTCACCGCCAAGCTGGCAGGCACCGAGCGCGGCATCACCGAGCCCACCCCCACCTTCTCCGCTTGCTTCGGCCAGGCTTTCCTGGAGCTGCACCCCACCAAGTACGCTGAGGAGCTGGTCAAGAAGATGCAGATGAGCGGCGCTAAGGCTTACCTGGTCAACACCGGCTGGAACGGCACCGGCAAGCGCATCTCCATCAAGGACACCCGTGGTATCATCGATGCTATCCTGAACGGCGATATCAACAACGTGCCCACCAAGAAGATCCCCTACTTCGACTTCGAGGTTCCCACCGTCCTGAACGGTGTTGACACCGGCATCCTGGATCCCCGCGATACCTACGCCGACGCTTCCCAGTGGGAGGAGAAGGCCAAGGATCTGGCTGGCCGCTTCATCAAGAACTTCAAGAAGTACGAGGGTAACGAGCATGGCAAGGCTCTGGTCTCTGCCGGCCCCCAGCTGTAAGCTCTGATCCCAGCATTTTTCTTCTGAACTCCATATAAAATATCCCCCACCGCCTGTCCATTGACCGAACAGGCGGTGGGGGATTTGTGTTTTGGGGCAGGTAAACAAAGCGTCGATTGCCTTTTGGTGCGTGGTATGCTATCCTTTTTCCAAAGGATGTGAGCACAATGGATGCGAAAACGTTCGGGGCATTTCTCGCCCGGATGCGCAAGTCACAGGGATTAACACAGGCAGAGCTGGCCCAGCAGCTGCATGTAACAGATAAGGCTGTCAGCCGATGGGAACGCGGAGAATCCCTCACTTAAAGATATTGGTTATGTACTAGGTGTGCAAGCGTTCGATTGCACACCCTTTTATAATGCGTCACTCGACTTTGCCGATAAAACGGTAAAAAATTTCAACTTCCTGTTCTCTGGTGCCATCTTCATGCTTGACAGCTTCGTGAATGAGAATCTTTTCAATCAGAGCATTTAGAAGTTCGGCGGTCAATTGTGTGGGGTTGACGTACTTTTTCATCAACTCAATCCACTTTTCAGCGTCAACAGCGGTCTGAACGGCTGCATCAAGTTCGGCTTGAAGTTCTTGAATCTTTTCGTCCAGTTCATGCTGTTCTGCCTGATACTTTTCGGACAGCATATTGAAATTGTACTCCGTAATGCGTCCAACAGACCAGTCCTCATACATTTTGGCGAACAGGTTGTCCACCTCTGCCTTACGCTTTGTGGCCTTTTTGAGTTCGGCAGTCTGTTTTTTCTTGGCGGTGTTGCGTTCTTTGTCGCTGGCATTCAGTAAACGCTGCAAGAGTTTATCTCCATCCTGCTGTGCTTGCTGCGACCAATACTGCACTCTTGCCAGAATATAGGTGTACAGCACATCATATCGAATATAGTGCATGGAACATTGGTGAAGGCCCTGTCCGTTTTTGCTGCAATGGTAATAGCCGTAGGGCTTTTTGTTCTGCTTATTCATACCATAGGCCATCGACCAGCCGCAATCCGCACATTTTACAAGCCCGGAAAAGATTTGCGTTGTTCCGTCTTTCTGTTTTCTACGGCGATGAGCAATCTGCTCCTGCACCTGTCGGAACACATCCGCAGAGATAATAGCTTCGTGGGTGTTCTCCACACGATACCATTCCTCCTGCGGCTTCCGCACCTTTTTCTTGTTCTTGAAAGAGATGTTGCTCTGCTTATTGTGAACGCTGTGACCGATATAGGTTTCTTCTTTCAGGATACTTTTGACCTGCGCTACCGTCCATGCGTAGGACTTCTCTTCCGACGCTCCTGCATAGATGTTAGCAAATGTGCCATACCGCTGAAAATTCAACCAGCCGGGAGTGGGAACCTTTTCATCTACTAAAATATGGGTGATGCTGGCCGCACCGTGTCCATGCACCGCAAGATCAAAGATTTTCTCAATGATCCACTTCGTTTCCGGGTCTACCAGAAGATGCCCTGACTTGTCGGGGTCTTTGATATATCCCAGAGGAGCGTATGCACCATAGTGCGCACCGTTCGCAAATCTTGTCCGCATAGCGGCCTTGACTTTTTTGCTGGTCTGGCGAGCGTGCATCTCATTCAGGATGTTCAGGAACGGAGCGAGTTCGCTTTCGCCGTTGAGAGTGTCCACATTATCGTTGACAGCAATATAGCGGACACCTTTACTCGGAAAGTAGATCTCCGTGTACTGACCTGTCAGAATATAGTTTCGACCTAAACGGGATAAATCCTTTGTTACAACGCAGTTGATTTTGCCTTCCTCAATATCGTCGATCATCCGTTGAAAGCCCGGTCTGTCAAAGTTGGTGCCAGACCAACCATCATCGATATATTCGCCAACAACGGTCAACCCGTGTTCCTCTGCATACTGACGAAGCATCATGCGCTGGGTCTGGATGCTGCCGCTTTCACCCTGCAATTCATCGTCACGGCTTAGTCTAAGGTACAGTGCAGTGTTATAGATCATCGTATTGTTAGGCTGTTTCATAGTAGAGCCTCCTTCTTAAAAGAAACAGCCCACGCTTACAATACTTCTGCTTCCATTATACCGTAAGTGTGGGCTGGATTCAATTCGTTTTTATCATCAGGCGCATCGGTTAGCTGAATACTGAATCACATCTTCCAGCAGTGTGCCGACTGATTTTCCATTTTCTGCGAAATGTTCGGTCATTTTGATTTTGGTGTTGCCACAGTAAAAATAGAGCGTACCGTCTGGCTCTTTAACATAGTAAGACGTGTTCTCAAGAGTAGGTTCGGGACCCGCGTACTCCGAATCCTGCCATTCTTCGAGTAAATTGACAGGTGGTTCACAAATAGGCTCATAACAGGAGCAAAGGTCAATCGCATCGTTCATCATATCAGTGCTTCTATTATCCATTCAGTATCCTCCGAAAATCAAAGTTCCATATCCTGCCCATGCCTGCGGTTTCGCTGTGGCACATTCATGGTGCACTCCTGCTTGGGGGCAAGAATCTTTTCCAGAAAACCGCGCACCAGTTCTGGCGCACGGCGCATAGCATCCAGATAGGGTTTCACGTCGTACCACAGGTCGTGGTACTTGTTGCTCCAACGAACGGCCTCTTTCTTGGCGGTGGAAAGTTCTTCTTTCAGGCGGCGGTTCTCCACATCCATCATATAGCCGTGGTCGGCTTGCTTTTTCAGCTTGGAAAACTCTTCTTCGGTCAGCGAATAGTTGCCGAGAAAGGTGCGCTTACCAATATAATCCAGATCGCGCGCATGAATGAGGGCTTCTTTTGTGAGCGTGACCTTTTTCTGCACAGCGGCAAGTTCCTTTTCGGTCTTGGAGAGGGTTTTGTTGGTTTGGGTGAGGTGCTGCTCTTTCTGGTCAATCTGGGCGGTCAGAGTGTCCAGTCGCTCCTGCTCCCGCTGGACTTTGAACTGGGTGACGGTCAGGTGTTCTTCAGTGCTGCCACGCTCACCGCGCTCTACATCCGTATACCCGGCGTTGCGCATATAGTGGAAGAAATCGTCTTGCAGGACACTGTACGACTTCTTCAGGACTGGTTTGCCGTTCTTTTGCAGGACGGGCTCTCCAGCATCGTCCAGCAGGGGCTTGGATGCCCACTTCTTGCTCCGGCTGACCTGCATGACGGTCTCCTTGACTGTGCCGACCAGTGCCTTGTCCTTGCAGCGTTTCGACCAGAGGATCTGCTTTTCCACCACAGGTACATAGACCACATGGAGGTGGTAGTGGTAAACTTCGCGGCCTAATGCTTCGGTCATGGCACGGTTGATCTCATCGGCGTGCATGACTGCCGAGAGGATATACTGCTCACCGCCCACGATTTGAACGGCAGCTTGGTAGGCATCCTCATAGAACTGCTTGGCGAACTCGTAGCCGCCGTGGTTGTCAAAGTAGGCCGAGTTGACATCAAAGACAAGCTCGCAGTAATGGGTGGCATCCGGCTTCAAGCCGCGCGTTGAAATCGTGCCAGCGGTTTCCAGTTGGGAGAACAGGTCGGTGTAGCTGGCGGTTGGCTTTTTGAAGTGGATGTTCCATGCAGTGCGCTGGGGGATGATGTCGGGGTTCCGGTAGCTGTCCTTTTCGCGCTCGTTGTGCTGCTGAGTGTTGCCAACGGCCTTGTCCGAAACGGCGAGATTTCGAACACTGGTGCGGTCAATGCCATCATTTCTTGCCAAAGGGCATCCCTCCTTTCGGGGTTCATCGGGAGGTGACGGGGAACGGAGATGCACTTCTGCGGAAGTGTAATAACCCACTATGACACTTTCATCCCTATGGGCTGCAAAGTGTAGTGGGCTCTTCGAGGACTCTCCGAGGGGGAACGTCTCCTGCGGGAGAGCTACGATCAAGTTCGCACAATGCGAACTTGATTGCTCCGTACGCATCTGAAAAAATTGCGTACGGACTTCAAATAACCTGTACGGTCTGTACGGCGTACAGAAATGTGAAATATAAACGATAACACGTTTGAATCTGCTTCAATTTGCCGTACAGGTGCGTACAAGTACAGACCGTACAGGTTGTACGAACTTCTTC
>ERZ826051.293-NODE-293-length-60029-cov-5.671391_pt1 | contig 60029 bp, 46 predicted proteins | sample MGYA00519928_ERZ826051 | MGnify/ENA primary metagenome ERZ826051 (study PRJEB31778, sample SAMEA3449219) | human gut metagenome | biome: human gut; feature: human-associated habitat; material: faeces | place: United Kingdom | collected 2010/2012 ...
AGAGCCTTACAGGCGTCTTCTGCAAAGCCACCGGCTATGCCGGTGGATGTTTACTATGGATTTTTTGGGCGGTGTATGCTATGATATCCTTCATGCAGAATACAAGCGGCTGCACGACCATTTCGGACGCGGAGAAAGGGATGCGATAAAACAGCGGAAGGCGCCGAAAATCCGGCGGCAAAATGGATGAAAAGGGGTAGAAAGCTATGCTGGAAAAACTGAAAGAGGAAGTACTGGAAGCCAATCTGGCACTGCCTGAACACAATCTGGTTACCTTTACCTGGGGAAATGTCAGCGGGGTGGACCGCGAGCGCGGCCTGATGGTCATCAAGCCGTCCGGGGTGGCATATGAACAGCTCCGCAGGGACGATATGGTGGTTGTGGATATGAACACCGGCGAGCGGGTCGAGGGGCAGTATAATCCTTCGAGCGATACGCCGACGCATTTGGAGCTTTACCGGCATTTTCCGGTGGGGGGCATTGTCCATACGCATTCCCGCTGGGCGACGATATTTGCGCAGTGCGGCCGCGGCATTCCGGCTCTTGGCACCACGCATGCCGACGATTTCTACGGGGAAATCCCCTGCACCCGGCAGATGACACCGGAGGAAATCGCCGGAGAATACGAAAAAGAAACCGGCAAGGTCATTGTGGAACGGTTTGCCGGGCTTTCTGCCGAAGAAGTACCCGCTGTCCTGGTATATAGTCACGGGCCGTTCGCCTGGGGAAGCTCGCCGGAGCAGGCGGTGCATCATGCCGTGGTGATGGAAGAGGTCGCTTTTATGGCCTGGCATGCCCTGCTGCTGGACGGTTCGCTTCCGCCCATGCAGCCGGAACTGCTGAACCGGCATTTCCGGCGCAAACACGGCCCCAACGCCTATTACGGGCAAAACTGAGAAACCCGCCGCGAAAGCAAGGCTTTCGCGGCGGGTTTTTATGCGGACAGCGGCGGTTTAACCGTTTTCGATAATCCGGCGCAGAAGACGGACGGCATCGGGCAGCCGATCGAGCGGGATCTGGGCGTATCCGAGCAGCAGCCAGGCGGCACCGCCGGCGGGATAGGTTTGTGCGGAAGGGGAGAGAAAGCAATCGGTAAGGCTATATAGCTTGACAGCGTGCTTTTCCCCGCGCTGCACGATGGCTTCCGCGCTCAGCGGTCCAGGCAGGCGCAGAAGAAGATGCAGCCCGGCATTGGCGTCGAGGATTTCGGCTTTGGGCAGCTGGCGGCGCAGCTCTTCGAGCAGGACATCGTGTTTTTTGCGGTACAAAACCCGCATGCGGTTAAGATGCCGTTCAAAAGAGCCGTTTTCCATAAAGCGGCACAGCACCAGCTGTTCGAGCAGCGGTACCGGACAATGATAAAAGGTCAGGCGCTTTTGATACACGGTCAGCAGCGGGATGGGCAGCACCATATAACTGACGCGCATGGCGGAGGAAATGGATTTGGAGAAGGTTCCCATATAAATAACGCGGTGGCGGGTGTCCATTCCCTGCAGCGCAGGAATGGAGCGTCCCTCATGCTTGAATTCGCTGTCATAATCGTCTTCAATCAGATAACGCTCCGGCTGTTCCGCCGCCCAGTGCAGCAGCTCGGTGCGCCGCCGCACCGGCATGATGGCGCCGGTTGGGAACTGGTGTGACGGGGTGATGCAGGCGACAGCGGCACCGCTTTTGCGCAGCAGGTCGGGCCGGATGCCGTACCGGTCCAGATCCACGGCGGCAAAGGCGGCGCGGCACCCGAAAAACAGGCGGCCAAGCTTGGCATAGCCGGGGTTTTCCAGCGCGTAAAGGCAGTCGGACGGCAGGATCTGGATGAGCAGCTGAAACAGAAATTCGGTACCGGAGCTGATAATGATCTGTTCCGGCGTGCAGACTACGCCGCGTGAGCGGTGCAGGTAGGCGGCGATGGCAGCCCGCAGGGCATATTCGCCCTGCGGGTCGCCGGCGGACATAAGCGTGCGCTCGGTTTCGGTGATGACCTCCCGATAAAGCCGGCGCCATGTGGAAAAAGGAAAGCACGCCTGATCCACGCCGTGCGGGGTGAAGTCGTAGAGGTTATCGGCGCATTGAGTTGGTTTTTCCATTGCCGGTGGTACGAAGACGGGTTCGGGCAGTTTGTCGAGCTGACACACGTAATAGCCGCTCTGCGGCTTGACCAGAAGATAGCCTTCCTCCACAAGCTGTTCGTAAGCGGCGATAACCGTGTTTTGACTGATTCCCAGTTGACCGGACAGCTGCCGTTTGGAGGGCAGGCGATCGCCGCTGGCTAACCGGCCGGTCAGGATTTCCTCCCGCAGATAGCTGTACAGCTGCCGGTACAGCGGTGTGGGGGATGACGCTTTCAGAGGAATGGTCAGCAGATCCATAAAACGCCTCCAAAGTGGTACTATAAAAAACATATAAATTGACTCTTATAATGGTATCAGTTGCGTGCTATGATTATACCACAGAAAAGCCGGTACGGCAAGACAAAAGGAGCGGTTGGTTATGAGCACGCAGTATGAACTCAATAAAAACCTGGCACAAATGCTTAAGGGCGGCGTCATCATGGACGTCACTACGCCGGAACAGGCCAAAATTGCAGAAGAGGCCGGCGCCTGCGCCGTTATGGCGCTCGAACGCATTCCGGCGGATATCCGGGCGGCCGGCGGGGTCGCACGCATGAGTGATCCCAAGATGATTCGCGGCATCCAGCAGGCGGTGTCGATTCCGGTTATGGCCAAGGTGCGCATCGGGCACTTTGCGGAGGCGCAGATTCTGCAGGCGATCGAGATCGATTATATCGATGAGAGCGAGGTGCTCTCGCCGGCCGACGACACCTGCCACATCAATAAGCGGGACTTTAAAGTGCCGTTTGTGTGCGGCGCCAAGGATCTCGGTGAGGCGCTGCGGCGGATTAACGAGGGCGCTTCGATGATCCGCACCAAGGGCGAGCCGGGTACCGGCGACGTGATTCAGGCGGTGCGGCATATGCGCCGGATGAACCGGGATATCCGCCGGATCCAGAATGCCGACCCGAATGAGCTGTACGAAATCGCCAAGGAGCTCGCTGTGCCGTATGCGCTGGTGCAGGCGGTGCAGGAAACCGGCCGGCTGCCGGTGGTGAATTTTGCGGCGGGCGGCATTGCGACGCCGGCTGATGCGGCTATGATGATGCAGCTTGGGGCGGAAGGCGTCTTCGTCGGTTCCGGCATCTTTAAGTCGGGCAATCCGGCCAAGCGCGCCCAGGCGATTGTCAAGGCGGTCACCAACTTCCAGGATGCGGACATGCTCGCCGCCCTGTCGGAGGATCTCGGTGAGGCTATGGTGGGCATCAACGAGCAGGAAATCGAGCTGCTGATGGCGGAGCGGGGCAAATGAGAATAGGCGTATTGGCGGTACAGGGGGCTTTCGCTGAGCATGCGGATATGCTGCGCCGCCTGGGGGCGGAGGTGCTGGAGCTGCGCCGGCGTGAGGATGTCGTGAATCAGCATTTCGGCGGCCTGATCCTGCCGGGCGGCGAGAGTACGGTGATGGGCAAGCTGCTGCGGGAACTGGATATGTTTGCGCCGCTGCGGGAGGAGATTACCCGCGGGCTTCCGGTATTCGGCACCTGTGCGGGGATGATCCTGCTGGCGAAAACGGTGGTAAACGATGAGGTGCGCGGATTCGGCTGCATGGATATCGCCGTGCGCCGCAACGCCTACGGCCGGCAGCTGGGGAGCTTTTCCGTGCAGGCGCCGTTTGCCGGTATTCCCGGCGAAATCCCGATGGTGTTTATCCGTGCCCCCTACATGGAGGCGGTACAATCGGCGGAAGTGAAGGTCCTGGCCAGCGTGGACGGCCACATGGTCGCTGCGCAGCAGGGGAATATGCTGGCGGTGTCCTTCCACCCCGAACTTACCGGCGACGAGCGGGTCCACCGGTATTTTCTGGAGAATTTTGCGGCAAAGGTATGAAGGAGAGCGTATACCGGGGCAAATGCCCCCGGCATACGCTCTGAGACTGTCATAAAGTATTACGGAGGGAGGGGGAGTGTGAGGGGGAACCGTCAGGGTTCCCACCTCGCGCAACAATCACCCGCCCGCAGGCGACAAAAGTGGGGGAATCGGATGATTTTCCCCACTTTTGCTTCAGCTTGGAGAATAGGACGGCGTGAGCCGGACTTTTTCGACAAGCTGGAGCGTATACCGGGGCAAATGCCCCCGGCATACGCTCTTTTTCTTGTATCGGATGGAAAAAACGCGTCCGCCCCTTTTGTTTGCGGGAAAAAAGTGGTATACTAAGGCGTGTTTCCTGCATAATGGGAAATTTCGGCATTCCGGTGCCGGATCAGCCGTCCGGGCGGAGGGGAGAGAACCGCATGCACGCCAAACCGGGAAAAATTATCATCACGCTGCTGCTGTTTCTGGTAGCGTGCAGTCTTCTGCTGGCTGCCTTTGTAAACTATGCCGGCTATACCCGGCGTTCCCGTGAAGAGGATGCGTTTGATGAGCTTGAGCAGTCGGCGGCGGTGGGAGCGCAGATGATGGACACCTCTCTGCGGGAGATGCGCGGCGTGACCGATACGCTTGCGGCGACCCTGTCGCGTCTGGATTTCACCGGTACGGATGACCTGCAAAGCTACCTCTCCCGCTGTGCGCTGGATAATGGTCTGGCCTGGATGATTTATCACGAAAACGGAAGCGATCCGGTCAGTTCCGACGGCGCGGTGCATGACCTGCCCGAGGAAGTAACGCAGTGGGCCAGCGGCATATCGTCGCCATACGAGGACAGCGCTGCGGGAAATGCGGTGATTACCTTTTATCAAACGGTGCAGCGGGGCGGGGAAACGCTTGGCCGGCTGTACGTCACCGGCTACGCCGAGGACATCAGCCGCGGCTTTCCGCTGAAGGTGTACGGCGGTGTCGGCTATGCCTATGTAGTGGACAGCGACGGCAACTGGGTGCTGCCGGTTACCTATTCGGGCGGCCATGAGATCAACGGGAATTTTATCGTTCAGCTGACCAGGGACAATGCGGCCGCGGATATAGAGGCACTGCGAGCCGCATGGGAGGCGCGTGAGGCGGATACGGTCCGCCTGCGCTTTGCCGGCGAGCGGAAGATCGCCGCGTATGCTCCGGTGGAGGCAAGCGAATCGTGGTCGGTGCTGTGCATGGTGTCCGAGCAGCAGGTGTTCACCCGTGCGACGCCCTATCTGATGGGGGCGCTTGGCCTGTGTGCACTGACGATATTCCTGATGATGATGCTGGTTGTCTACGTGATCGCCCTGCGCCACAAAAGCTGGAAGGCGCTGCGCAACATCGCTTATCGGGATACCCTTACCGGCGCGCGCAACTGGCGGCGGATGATTATCGATATGGAAGCGCAGCTGGATAAGCATCCCGAGCGGCAGTACGCCGTGGTGATGGCGGATATTGTCCATTTCCGGACGCTGGACATGACCTATGGCTACGATGCCGGCAATGAGCTGCTGCGGCTTATGACCCGGGAAATGAAAAAAATGCTGCGGCGGGGTGAGCCTTTTGCGCGCCTCGCGGCGGATAAGTTTATTATGCTCATGGAATATCGCCAGCCGGATGAAATCCGCTGCCGCACGCTGCTGTTTACCGAAAAGATGCGCGCCATAGCCGCACAGAAGCTGGCGGATATGCCGATCGAGCTGTATTACGGCGTCTATTGCCTGACCGAGCGGGACGGTGAGGAGATCATGCAGCCGCATCTGATGCTGGAAAAGGCCGACGCGGCGGTGCGCAGCATCAAACGCCGGCGCCTGACCCACGCACAGGAAGATATTCCGAATATCGCCTTTTATCAGGAGGCGGCAGCGCAGGACTATGAAGAAGCCGCTTCGCTGGAAGCGCATATGGAAGAAGCGCTCAAAAGCGGGGAGTTCGTCATCGGCTATCAGCCCCGCGTGCGTCTGGAGGATGGTCAGGTGATCGGGGCGGAAGCCAAGATCCGTTGGAACCATCCCGAGCGGGGACTGCTGATGCCCGAAGCGTTTATCCCGCTGTTTGAAAACAATCTGTTTATCCTCAAAGTGGACCGCTTTGTTTTCGATACGGTGGTCGAGCAGCAGCGCCGCTGGATAGAAGAGGGAAGGAAACCGGTACCGCTGTCCATGCACCTCTCGCCGCATCAGGCATATGACGAGCATTTGCTGCAGTATATGTCGCAAAAACTCCGGGATACCGGCGTGCCGGCCTTTCTGGTCGAGCTGGAGCTGGACCCTGTCCTTCTGCAGCAGAACCGGGAAAAGGTGCTGCCCTTTGCCCGGAAGCTGTATCAGCGCGGCTTTACCCTGGCGGCCGGCGGCTGCGGCAGCGGGGAATTCCCGCTGCATCTGCTGCGTGACCTGCCGGTGAGTGTGCTGAAAGCGGACCGGCAGTTTGTGCAGGAAAGCACCGACAGCCAGCGCGGCGAGCAGCTGATTACCGGCCTGGCGGATATGGCGCGCGAGCTGCATGTCAAGGTGGTGGCCGAGGGCGTGGAGGATGAACGCCAGCTTGAGGTGGTGGTCCGGGCGGGCTGCGACATGGCACAGGGAGCGCATTTCGGCGCTTATCTGACGCGGGAAGAGCTGGAAGCCCTGCTCGACCGGCCGCAGGAGAAAAATTCTTAACAATTCTCCGGTTGCCGGGGACGGGAAAAGATGGTATAATCAGCAAAATAGGCGTGAGGCAGGAAAAAGCGTCTGATGAGAAAAGGCGGGATGATGGGAAATGGCAAAGGACCTGAACGCGGTGGATATCCGCAAGGGGAACATCAAGCTGTCGGTCAGCATCTGGCTGCGGACGATACTGGCCGCGGTGATGAGCTTTTTTGTGGTGACGTCCATCATGATGCTTTCCGGCGCGGTGTTTACCAGGGAGATCGGTTATCGGCTGTACCGCGTGGATTCCGAAGGCAACCAGACGCTGGTGGAGGAACATTATTACGCGGACGAAAGCGAGGACGCCTCCTCCGAGGCACCGGTGTCGGAGGACAGCCCCTCTTCCGGCGAAGAGGAGACCACGACGACCACCGAGCAGCTGTATAAAGAGACGCTCCGCAGCGAGATGTCGCCCGGTGCCCGTGTGGCGCAGGATGTGATCTGCTCTATCCTGACCCTGCTGCTGCTGGCGGCGTTTCCCTATTCGGTGATGTGGACGCAGGGGGATAAGGACAACAACAGCGTGCATTTCGGCCACATGGCCGAGGATAAGCTGCGCGGCCTTAAAGTGGGCGCACTCGCGGCGATTCCTTCGGCGGCTGCCTATATTCTGCTGATCCTCAGCAAACTGGGGGTGCTGCTGCCGAATTACTACGCGTTCTACCGGTTTATGAATGTGCCGTTCATGCCGATTCTCGACCGCCTGACCGGCGGCACGGCGCTGATGACCGCGGAAATCTCCTGGGGAGCGATTGCCGCCATGCTGATGACGGTGGTGTTTGTTCCGCTTCTGGCGCATGTGGGCTATTGGCTGGGCTATAAGGAAATCTCGCTGGTGGAGCGGTTTATCTATGTGAATCCGAATAAGAAAAAACGCCGCCGCAGATAATGCCGGCGTTTGCACGAACGGGTATATCCACTCTGGCGGAACGTGAAAGGAAAGGTAATCATTTTGAAAAACAAGACCATTTATCGCGTGGTTTGCTGGGTTGGCGCGGCGCTGGCGGTTTTCCTGCTCTTTTGGTTTACGCTGCCACCGATCAATCTGCGCAGCGTCGAATTCTGGGAATTTCTGCTCGGTGTGCTGGTGATTGTGTTTGTCGCGCTGCTGCTGACCGGCAAAGGGGTGGCGGTAAAGAAGAATACCGAGCCCCGTGTGGTGGAAGTGGGCGGCAACCGGGTGACGCTGCCGCAGATGCCCATCAGCGGCCTGCGTGCGAACAAGGCGTTGAAAGTCCTTTTGTTTATCGCCGGGGGCATTGTCGCGCTCATGGTGATTTTCTGGCTGATCGGCGCGCAGTTTTTCAATGCAAGCCGCTACCAGAGTCTGCTGGTGAAAACCGAGGGGAACTTTGCCGAGGATATCGCGGAGCTGAATATGTCGCAGATTCCGGTGGTGGATCGTGACACGGCGATTCAGCTGGGCGCGCGCAAGCTTGGTGAGATGTCGGATCTGGTGAGCCAGTTCGAGATTTCCGAGGAGTACTATACCCAGATCAATTACGGCGAGAAACCGGTGCGGGTGACGCCGCTGGAATACGGGGATATCATCAAATGGTTCAACAACCAAAGTGAAGGTATCCCGGCGTATCTGCGCCTGGATATGGTGACGCAGGAAACCGAGCTGATCCGGCTGGACGAAGGGATGAAATACGCGCCCTGTGAGTATTTCATGCGGGATCTCAAGCGCTATCTGCGGTTCCATTATCCCACCAAAATTTTTGACGAATCCTATTCTTTTGAGATCGATGAAAACGGCACGCCGTACTGGATCGTTTCCTGCATAAACTACCGCATCGGTGTGTGGAGCGGTGCCGACGTAGAGGGAGCGGTGCTGGTCAATGCCGTCACCGGCGAGCACCAGTATTACCCGGTGGACAAAGTGCCGAACTGGGTGGACCGTGTGTACCACGCGGATTTGATTATCGAGCAGCTCAATCTGAACGGGAAATACCAGAACGGCTTCTGGAATGCGTATTTTGGTCAGCGCGGCGTGCTGATGACCACCGACGGCTATAACTATATTGCGGTCAACGACGACGTGTATTTGTACACCGGCATGACTTCGGTCGCCGCGGACCAGTCGAATGTTGGGTTTGTGCTGGTAAATATGCGGACCAAGGAGACTAAATTTTACACGGTGCCCGGCGCCACCGAGAAATCCGCACAGCGTTCGGCACAGGGCCAGGTGCAGGATCAGGGGTATACCGCCACCTTCCCGCTGCTGCTGAATATAAATGACCGGCCGACCTATTTCATGTCGCTCAAGGACGGCGCACAGATGATCAAAATGTACGCCTTTGTCGACGTGGAAAAGTACAACATCGTCGGCATCGGGGCAACCGTGGCCGAAGCCAGACAGAACTACGCCAATGCCATCGGCTCTGAGGACGGGGTGGAAACGCCGGCCGGCCAGTCGGTGACCGGCGTGATCGGTGAGATATATTCTGCGGTGCTCGACGGCAACACGCAGTTTTATTTCCGGCTGGAAAACGACGAGTCGATTTATGTGGCGCCGATTCGTTTGTCCGAACAGCTGCCGTTCCTGAAAACGGGGGATACGGTGGTTCTCGAGTATACCGGCGACGGCAATGTGCGTACCGTGACAGCGGTTAAAGCCGACGGTTGACGACGGTATCGGTAATCAAAGGAAATCTGTGTGCGGGGCGCTTTCGGGCGTCCCGCCTCTTTTCTTTTCAGAAGAAAAAACTTTGTGAATTCGGCCGCTTACAGATTGAAAAGAATGTCGTTTTTTGCTATACTGATAAGAAGTAATGTCTTCGGGCATCCAAAGGGATGCGCAGAAAGGAAAAGGCACGATATGCCGCAGATTCGCCGTATAACAACAGAAGAACTGGCGCAGCAGCAGCCCTTTGCTGAGCAGGTGCGCCGCCACTATGAGGAGTGCCGCGGCGGTATCGCACCGCTGGCCTGTGTGCGCACCTTCGGCTGCCAGCAAAATGTCGCTGATTCCGAGCATATCAAAGGGATGCTCGCGGAGATGGGCTTTGGCTTCACCGAAAACCCGGAGGAGGCCGACGTGATCCTGTACAACACCTGCGCGGTGCGCGGGCATGCGGAGGATCGGGTATTCGGCAATGTGGGTGCGCTTAAAAACATCAAGCGCCGGCGTCCCGATGTGCTCATCGGCGTATGCGGCTGTATGGTGCAGCAGGAAGCGGTGGCGGAAAAATTCCGCAAAAGCTATCCGTTTGTGGGGCTGCTGTTCGGCACCCATGTGCTGCACCGCTTTCCGGAGCTGCTGTACCGGGCGCTCACCGAAGGCCGCGTGATCGAGCGGCCGCAGGAGGACGGCGTGATTGCAGAAGGGATTCCGGTCCGCCGCGATGGGACGTTCAAGGCGTTTGTGCCGATCATGTACGGCTGCAACAATTTCTGTTCCTACTGTATCGTGCCGTATGTACGCGGCCGGGAACGCAGCCGCCGTCCGGAGGATATTCTGGCGGAGGTCCGGCAGCTGGTCGGGGCGGGCTATAAGGACATTACTTTGCTCGGCCAGAACGTCAATTCCTACGGGAAGGGAACGCAGGACGGGGTGGATTTTCCGGAACTGCTCCGCCGGATCAATGCGGTTGACGGCGATTTCCTGATCCGCTTTATGACCTCTCATCCGAAGGACGCCACGCCGGCGCTCTTTGATGCCATTGCCGAATGCAAAAAGGTGTCCCGGCATTTTCATCTGCCGTTTCAGTCGGGCAGCAACCGGGTGCTGAAGGCAATGAACCGCGGCTATACCCGTGAGCAGTATCTTGAATTGATCGCTTATGCGCGGCGGGCGGTTCCGGATATTGCCTTTACCAGCGATGTCATTGTGGGATTTCCGGGCGAAATGCGGGAAGACTTTGAACAGACGCTGGACCTCATCCGTCAGGTGGGGTTTGTGTCGCTGTACACCTTCATCTTTTCCCCGCGGCAGGGTACGCCGGCGGCGAAGATGGCGGACCCGGTCCCGCCGGAGACCAAAACCGCCTGGTTCCAGGAGCTGACCGCCGTGCAGGAGCAGCTTGCAGAACAGCGGCTGCAGCATCTGGTGGGGATGACACGGCACGCGCTGATTGAGACGGACAGCGGCGGATTTCTGGAGGCGCGGCTGCCGGAAAACATCATTGTCCGGGTGGACGGTCCGGCCGAGTGGGTCGGCTGCGATGCCGAGGTGACCATCACCGAAGCGAAAACATGGATTCTCTACGGCAGGGTTGACCGTATTCTGAATTAAATAAACAGAAAGAGGTTATTGACATGAACGATATTTTGGATTTGGCGAAGGAAATCGGCTTTGCACTTCAGGAGGACGGCCGGTATATCCGTATGCAGATGGCGCAGGCCGCGGCGGACGAGGATGAGGTGCTGCAGGGCATGATCGGGGAATTCAATCTCAAGCGTATCGCGGTGAACAACGAGGCCACCAAAAGCGAAGCGGACAAGGATCCGGAGCGCATGAAGGTGCTCGACCAGGAGCTGCGTGAGGTGTACGGACGCATTATGGCCAACGCCAATATGATGGCGTATCAGCAGGCCAAAGAAGAAATGGATGCCCTGATGCGGCAGATCAATACCATCATTACCCTTTCCGCGCAGGGCGTGAATCCGGATGAGGCGCTGGAAAGCGGCAGCGGCTGTTCCGGCAGCTGCTCCACCTGCGGCGGCTGCCAGTAAGGCCGGCGGCGGAGGCGCTGCATTTCGGAAAAAGGGGAGTGTCGTGGATGGCGGAATTGACGCCGATGATGAGGCAGTATTTCGAGATCAAGGAGCAGCATCCCGGCTGCCTGCTGTTTTTCCGGCTGGGGGATTTTTATGAGATGTTCTACGACGACGCCAAGACCGCGTCGCGTGAGCTGGAACTCACCCTGACCGGCAAGGAATGCGGGCAGGAGGAGCGCGCGCCGATGTGCGGTGTGCCGTTCCACAGCTGTGAATCCTATATTGCGCGGCTGGTGCAGAAGGGGTATAAGGTTGCCATCTGCGAGCAGATGGAGGATCCGTCGCTGGCCAAGGGCCTTGTCAAGCGGGAGGTGATCCGTGTGATTACCCCGGGTACGGTCATTGAAGGCAGCATGCTTGACGAGAGCAAGAACAACTATCTGTGCGTGCTGGTGCTGGGGGATGCCGGCGACGAGGCGGGACTTTGCTTTGTCGACTGCTCCACCGGCGAAGCGCATGTGACGACGCTCGACGGCGCGGATATCATCGTACGGGTGAATAATGAGCTCGGCCGGTATTCGCCCAGTGAAATCCGCCTCAACGACATTGCCAGCGCAAATGCTGAGCTGGTATCGTTTATCACCGGGCGTCTGGGACGGCAGGCGGATGCGGCGCCGGCGGCGGACTTTGAATATACCGGTGCGGTGGATCGGCTGCTCCGTCATTTTAAGGCGGAGAATCTGGAAGCCCTTGGTCTGGAAGGGCAAACCTGCGCGGTGCGCGCACTCGGTGCCGCGCTGCAGTATCTTTACGATACCCAGATGACCGGTTTGGAACGGCTGACCAGCCTCGATATCTATTCCGATGCGCGCTTTATGAAGCTGGATCTGGCGGCGCGCCGCAATCTGGAACTGCTGGAAACCATGCGTTCCAAGGAAAAGCGCGGCTCGCTGCTGGGGGTGCTCGACCGTACCAAGACGGCGATGGGCAAGCGGCTGATCCGCAGCTGGATTGAGCAGCCGCTGATCAACCCCGCACAGATCATCCGTCGGCACAACGCCGTGGAGGAGCTGACCGGCGATTCCATCCTGCGCGGCGACCTGCTCGCTCAGCTGGCGGATATTTATGATCTCGAACGCATCATGACCCGCATCGTCTACGGCAGCGCCAACGCCAAGGAGCTGCGCAGCCTGGCGTTTACCCTGCGCAAAATGGCGCCGATCCAAAACCGGATGGAAGGCTGTAAAGCGCAGATGCTTGCCGAGGTTCGGGATGGCATTGATCCGCTGACCGACATCTGCGAGCTGATCGAGCGGGCGATTGTGGACGAACCGCCGTTCACGGTGCGGGAAGGCGGCATGATCCGCGAGGGTTACAGCGAGGAAATCGACCAGCTGCGTACCGATATGACCGACGGCAAGGGCATCATCGCCCGCATTGAAACCGAGGAAAAAGAGCGCACCGGCATCAAGAACCTGAAGGTGGGCTATAACCGGGTTTTCGGCTATTACATAGAGGTATCCCGCGCGTATCACGGCGAGGTGCCGGAAACCTATATCCGCAAGCAGACGCTGGCGAACGCGGAACGCTATATCACCCAGGAACTCAAGGAGCTGGAGGCCCGCGTGCTCGGTGCCAAGGACCGTGTGGTGGCGCTGGAGTACCAGCTGTTTACCGAGCTGCGGGAAACGGTATCCAAACAGCTGCCGCGGATCCAGCGCACCGCGGGCGCCGTGGCACGGCTGGATGTGCTCTGTTCTTTTGCGGAGGTGGCGGTGCGGCAGAAGTACTGCCGTCCGCTCATTGACATGAAAGGGCGCATCGATATCCATAACGGCCGCCATCCGGTGGTGGAGGCGCTTCTGGATGCGCCGTTTGTGCCGAACGATACGCTGCTCGACAACGGCGAGAATCGCGTGGCGATTATCACCGGGCCGAATATGGCGGGTAAATCCACGTATATGCGGCAGACGGCGCTGATCGTGCTCATGGCGCAGATCGGCAGCTTTGTGCCGGCGGATTCCGCACAGATCGGCATCGTCGACAGCATTTTTACCCGGGTCGGCGCATCGGACGATCTGGCGGCGGGACAGTCCACCTTCATGGTGGAAATGAGCGAGGTGGCCGCCATCCTGCGCAACGCCACTGCCGACAGCCTGATTATTTTCGACGAGATCGGCCGCGGCACCTCTACCTTTGACGGCATGAGCATCGCGCGGGCGGTGCTGGAGCATGTGGCCAGCATCAAAAAGCTGGGAGCCAAGACCCTGTTTGCCACCCATTACCATGAGCTGACCGTGATGGAAAGCGAACTGGAGTGCGTGAAAAATTACAATATCGCGGTGAAAAAGCGCGGGGACGATATCACCTTCCTGCGGCGGATCGTCCGCGGCCCGGCGGACGACAGCTACGGCATCGAGGTGGCGAAGCTCGCCGGCATACCCGACTCGGTGGTGTCCCGCGCCAAGGATATCCTGCGTCAGCTGGACAATGGGGATATCGAGCTGCATAAGCCGCATGTCGCGGCGGAGCATGTAGAGGACGACAGCGGACAGCTTTCCCTGCTGCCGGCCGTCGATAACGAGCTGGTGCAGCGGCTGCGGGAAATCGACGTCAATACCCTGACGCCGATCGAAGCGCTGCAGACGCTGTATGAGCTGTGCAAAGCGGCGGAAGCCTATTAAGTCAAGGAAAGAGAGGGACGTATTCATGGCGCATATTCAGGTTCTGGATAAACACACAGCCGAGCTGATCGCGGCGGGGGAGGTCGTGGAGCGCCCCTCTTCTGTGGTTAAGGAGCTGCTCGAAAACACCATCGATGCCGGGGCAAAAAATGTTTCGCTGGATATCCGTTCCGGCGGTATTCACAGCATTACGATCACCGACAACGGCTCCGGCATCGCGCGGGAGGATGTGCCGACCGCATTCCTGCGTCATGCGACCAGTAAGGTGCGCACCGAGAACGATCTTGAGGCGATCGGTACGCTTGGCTTCCGCGGTGAGGCGCTGGCCTCTATCGCGGCAGTGGCGCGGGTGGAGATGACCACCCGCACAAAGGACGAACTGGCCGGCACCCGCTATGTGATCGAGGGTGGAGAGGAAATCCTGCTCGAGGACGCCGGCTGTCCCCAGGGTACGACAATTGTCGTGCGGGATTTGTTTTATAATGTTCCCGCGCGTATGAAATTCCTGAAAAAGGACGTCAGTGAGGGCAATGCGGTCGCCGGTGTGGTGGACCGTATTGCGCTGTCGCATCCCGAGGTGTCCATCCGCTTTGTCCGTGAGGGAAAGGAAGAACTGCTTACCCCGGGGGATGGGGATCTGCATTCGTGCATCTATGCGGTGTTCGGCCGCGAGTTTGCCGGCGGCCTGATGCCGGTGGATTATGCGATGGGCGGCGTGCATGTGCACGGCTTCTTGTGCAAGCCGGCCGCGGTGCGGGCCAACCGGACGATGCAGCACTTTTTTATCAACGGCCGCTATGTCAAAACCCGGACGGCTATGGCGGCGATGGAGCAGGCCTATAAGGGCAGCATCATGGTGGGAAAATTTCCTTCCTGCGTGCTGCATCTGGATATGCCGGCGGAAACGGTGGACGCCAACGTGCATCCGGCAAAAATCGAAGTGCGGTTCATCAACGAAAAGCCGGTATTTGACGCGGTTTACCATGCGGTTCGCACCGCGCTGGAAAGCGGGGATACCCGCCGGCAGGTTTCTCTTCCGCCTCGTGTCGTCACCCCGCCGAAGCCGGAGGCCGAGCAACTGCAGTTTGTCCGGCCGCAGACGGCGCATGCTGCCGCCGCCCGGACAGCCGAACGGTCTTTTCCGGAGACGGCGGACAAGCCCGCCGCCGAAAAAACACCGCGTGCGCCGGTTTCCTGGGCAGCGCCGCCGGTTTCGCCGGTGTCTTCCGGCCATGTGATGCGCAGCTCGCCGGCCGATATGGGTTATCATGTGACGGCTTCCCGGCCGTCCGCCGTGCGCATCGATATTGAACGCACAGTGGATGAGGAGCCGGTTATGCCGCCCGCGGCAGCAGCTCCGCCGAAACCGGCTGAACCCCTGCCGGAAATGGCAGGGGAAGCGGCGGAGGGACACCCGCCGATCCGCTGCCTCGGCGAAGCGTTCAAAACCTACATCATCGCGGAAATGGACGGGGCGCTCTATTTTATTGATAAGCATGCCGCGCATGAGCGGATTTTGTATAACCGTTTCAAACAGGATCCGCACAGCGATGCCCAGCAGCTTCTCGCGCCGGTAACCGTGGCGCTGAGCCGGGAAGAATACGCCGCGCTGATCGGGGAGATGGATACCCTGACCGCGGCGGGATTTGAGATCGAGGATTTCGGTGCCGGTACGGTGCTGGTGCGCGCGCTGCCGATGCTGCTCGACGGCAGTGACGTGGAAGCGCTGCTTCAGGAGATCGCGGGCGGTTTTGTTTCCGGCCGGAAGGATATCGGCAGCGATAAGCTGGACTGGATTTATCATTCCTCTGCCTGCCGCGCTGCGGTAAAGGCGGGGGATACCACCCGTCCGGAGGAGTGGCAGGAGCTTGCACAGCGGGTGCTGTGGGATCAGGATATCCGCACCTGTCCGCATGGCCGGCCGGTATGTATTGAGTTTTCCCGTCACGAGCTGGAAAAGCAGTTTGGCCGCCTGGGCGGCTGAGCCTGACCGAAAGGAGACCCGTTTATGCAGCGCCGCATCCCGCTTCCCATTGTGGCCGGTCCAACCGCTTCCGGCAAGACGGCGCTGGCCGTAAGCCTCGCGCAGCGGTTCGGCGGCGAGGTGGTATCCGCGGATTCGATGCAGATCTATTCGTCTCTCTGCATCGGTACGGCGCGTCCGCAGGAGGAAGAGCTGCGGGGGATTCCGCACCATCTGCTGGGGTTTCAGCCGCTGGACAAGCCGTACAGCGTTGCCCGGTACGTGGAGGATGCCCATGCGGTGATTGCCGGAATTGTATCGCGCGGCGCGCTGCCGATTCTCTGCGGGGGCACCGGCTTGTATATCCAGTCGCTTGCGGAGAATCTCGTTTTTGCTGAGGAGCCGGAGGGCTCATCCTGCCGGGAGGAGCTGCGCTGCCGCATCCTCCGGGAAGGCGGTGCGGCCCTGCTGGAGGAGCTGCGCCGGGTAGACCCCGAAACCGCGGCAAGGCTGCATGAAAACGATCACGGCCGCATTATCCGTGCGCTGGAGGTATACCGCACGACCGGACGCACGATGGCGCAGCAGCAGGCTTATTCCCGCAGCCGTCCGTCTCCGTATGCGCCCTGGCTGCTGCTGCTGGATTGCCGGGAGCGTCAGGTGCTGTACGACCGGATCGACCGCCGGGCGGATGCGATGCTGGAAAAAGGGCTGCCGGAGGAGGCTGCGCGTGTGATGGCGCTGCCGGGCGGCGCTACCGCGTTGCAGGCCATCGGGTATAAGGAGCTGGCGCCGTACCTGCGCGGGGAATGCACGCTGGAGGCGGCGGCGGAGAATCTCAAGCGGGGCACCCGCCGGTATGCCAAGCGTCAGCTTTCCTGGTTCCGCAGGATGAGCAAAACCATGCCCGGCACGGTGCTGTATATCGATGAATATGACGATCCGAAGGAACTAGAGCAGGAAGCGTATCTTCGGATGAAAGACGCCTTGCAGGCGATGAAGGATGGAAAGGGGGAGTAAGGCGTGGACAGTTTTCTCAGACGGCTGCTGACGGCGGTGGCGGCGCTGTTTCTGGTCGCTTATGTGGGCTATCAGGCCTTCCAGCTGCTTTACTCGCCGCTGGAAACCGAAACCGTGCGCAATTACAGCGTGTACGATACAGTGGACGCCGAGGGGATCACCATCCGCAATGAAACGGTGATTCCGGCCGAAACCGAAGGCTATCGCTATTACACCCTGGCTAATGGCAGCAAGGTGGCCATGAACGGGCAGATTGCCGAGATTTATCCCGACGAAAGCGCTGCACTGGTCCACCAGCAGATCGAGGAGCTGGAGGCCCAGATTCAGGAGCTGAAAACCATCGATCAGCAGGGGGCAGCCAACCGGGTGAACCTGGATATGATCAACAAACAGATCGACCGTCTGCAGCTGGAACTGGCTGTGGCGGTGCATTCGCCGGATACTTCGGATAGCGATTCGCTGCGTACGCAGCTTCTCAGCCTGATGAATAAACGGCAGAAAATCATCGGAACAGCGACGGATTTCTCCGAACGCATTGCGGCACTGACCGCGCAGAAGCAGGCGCTTGAAAATCAGGCGTCAACCCCTTCCGCCACTCTCGCCGCGCCGGTGGCCGGATACTTTGTCAGCGCGGTGGACGGTCTGGAAAAGGTTTTGGATTATGACAAGGTATCCAGCCTTACGGTGGAAGAGGTAGAGGCGGCGCTTGCCATGACCGCAGCGGAGAATACCGTGGACTACGCCGGCAAGGTTGTCGGGGATTATGAATGGTATTTTACCTGTGTGCTGGACTCCGCAGCTGCGGCGCAGATCCGGCAGGATGCCAAGCTGTCGGTGCAGTTTCCCTTTGTCTCGGAAGAGGCGGTGCCGGTGGAAGTTACGCTGGCCAACCGTACCAAAGACGGGAAAACACTGGTCGTGCTGAAATGCTCGTATATGTCGGAGGCACTGGCGGATATCCGGAAGGAAACCGCGCGGATCCGTCTGGTGGAGTATGAAGGGCTTCGCGTGCCGGATTCGGCGCTGACCTTTAATGACGACGGGGAGCGCGGGGTGTATATCCGCGTGGGCAATACGGTGGGGTTCCGGAAAGTGGATATCCTTTACAGCGAGTCCGGCTTTCATATCTGCCGCGATATGACCACGCTGTCGCAGAGTGAACTTGAGGAAAAGGGAATCGATACCAGGGAGTACCTGAGGCTGTACGATGAAGTGGTCGTCAGCGGAAAGAAGGGGCTGTACGATGGAAAAATTATACGTTCCTGATCGGCCGGTGGCGCCGGAAGGGGATTCCTGTGTGGAGAATCTCAAGCGCATCCGTGAGACAATGGCACAGGCTTGCCTGCGGGCCGGCCGCCGGGAAGAGGACGTGACGCTGCTTGCCGTTACCAAAACGGTGGAAGCCGCACGGATCAACCGGGCGATTCTTTCCGGGGTGAGGCACATCGGCGAAAACCGGGTGCAGGAATTTCTGGGCAAACGGGAATCGCTGCTGCTCGACGACATGGATATCCATCTTATCGGGCATCTTCAGACGAATAAGGTGGAAAAAATTGTCGATAAGGTGGATATGATCGAATCGATTGATTCGCTCCGCCTTGCTCAGGCTGTGGACGCTGCCGCGCAGCGCTGCGGAAAACGGCTGGATGTGCTGGTGGAGGTCAATATCGGCGGCGAAGAAAGCAAGTCCGGTGTTGCCCCCGATCGGCTGGAAGAACTGCTGCACGAATGTGCCGCGCTTTCCTCGATCCATGTGTGCGGATTGATGACCATTCCGCCGATTTCCGACAAAGAAAAGGAAAAAAGAGAGTTTTTTTCGCGTATGCACAAACTGTTTATTGACATACGGGATAAAAACATAGATAATATCACTATGAGCATTTTGTCGATGGGGATGTCGTCCGACTATGCGGAAGCGATTCTGGAAGGCGCGACGATGGTTCGTATCGGCTCGGCGCTGTTCGGTGCACGGTACTGAGATGCCGAAATATTCTGATTGCTGACAGGAACAAAAAACATATGGGGGTTTAGCACAATGGGACTGTTCGACAAGATTAAAGGATTCATGGGGGATCCGGAGGATGACGATTACGATCTGGAGCAGGAGGAAAACGAGGATACGATGGATTTCGTGTCCAAGGCTTCCGACTCAACGGATTCGTACAGCGCGGCTCCGGCGGCAGATACGACCAAGCGCGGCAACAAGGTGGTCAATATCCACGCTACCGCGCAGCTGCAGGTGGTGCTGGTCAAGCCGGAACGCTTTGATGATGCCAGCACGGTGGCCGACCATCTCAATTCCAAGCGTACGGTCGTGCTGAATCTGGAATCGGCAAACAAGGATGTAGCGCGCCGCATTCTGGATTTCCTCAGCGGCGTGGCCTATGCCAACGACGGTCAGATCAAGAAGGTGGCCAACTGCACCTTTATTATCACACCGTACAACGTCGGCATTATGGGCGATCTGCTGGATGAGCTGGAAAACAATGGGCTGTATTTCTGAGAATGATGACAGCTGGCTGCTGGCGCGCGTGAGCGATGCCGCACGCCTGTGCAGTGACCGGGCTTATCCGTGCTTTGTGGGCTTTCTCGATGAACGTCAGCATATGTTGGCGGAAAATGCACTGCGGAAAAACCGGGAGGTGCACGCCCTGTTCTGGGGCGGTCATGAAGAGGCGGAACGCACCCTTCTCGGTGTGTTCCCCTCTTTTCTAGAACCGGATCCGGCTTTGTTCCCGGTGGAGAGCCTGGGCTTTTCCTGGCGCGGGACAGTCCGTCTGACCCACCGGGATTTCTTGGGAACCATGCTGGGATGCGGGATCAAAAGGGAAAAGATCGGGGACATTCTGTGCGGCGAAGGCACGGCTGCGGCTTTTGTGCATGAAGATGTTGCCGGCTTTCTGAGCGAACAGATCGTAAAAATCGGCGGGGAAGGGGTCACGGTGGAGCGGCCCTTTTCCGGTGTTCTGCCAGCCGCGCATGCCTTCCGGGAGATCCGGGATACGGTCGCCTCGCCGCGCCTTGATGCGGTTTTAAAGGCGGTGCTCGGCACATCCCGCGAAGAAGCGGCCAGACGGATTGCCGCCGGACTGGTATCGCTCAATCATGTTCCCTGTATGGCGCAGGCGGCTCCGGTAAAGGACGGCGATGTGCTTTCCGTCCGCGGAGCGGGGCGCTATATCGTGGATGCGCTGGGGCCGCCGACAAAAAAGGGACGTTTGTGTTTGAAGGCACGAAAATATATCTGAGCGCGCACGTGAATGCGCAGAAGGGGAGGAATACCGCATGTTGACGCCGAACGATATCCGCAATGTGGTTTTTACCAAGGGCATGGGCGGCTATAAGACTTCGGAGGTGGATGTATTCATCGACGAGTGTGCCGATACGGTGGAAGCGCTGATTAAAGAGAAAACCGCGGCGGTGGAAGCACTGAACCGCGAAAAGCAGGATCTGCAGAAGAAGCTGGAGGTTCTTGCCGATAAGCTCGTGGAATACCGCAACGACGAAGACAGCATCCGCACGGCCCTTCTCAGTGCGCAGCGGCTCGGCGATGCGACTCTGCGGGAGGCCAATCATAAGGCCAGCCTGATTATGGACGATGCCAAAATCAAGGCGGATAAAATTGTGGAGACCGCACGGCAGAATATTGTCGACGAGGAAAAGGAACTGGAGCGTATCCAGAAGGAAGTGGCGCTGTTCAAATCCCGGATGCTGGCGATTTACCGCGAGCATCTCGCGCTGATCGACGTGCTGCCGGAGATCAAGGAGGAAGAGGCGGAGCCGGAGCCTGCGGCACCCGCGGAGGCGCCGGCGGCAGAGGAGAAGCCTGCCGTGGAAGAAATCCAGGTGACGGTCACGGATGAAACGCCGGCGGCTGTGGAAGAAACGGTTATCGTCAACACAGAGACGACGGAACCGGTGGCTGAGGATTCAGCGTTTGCCGTGCGTATTCCGCAGCTCGACGAGGAAGAGGAGGTTCCGCTGGTTTCCGCGGATTCTGCTGCCCGTCCGGCGTCGCGCTTTGAAAACCTCAAATTCGGTGATGAATACGATCTGGCGAATGATCCGGATGGTGACCAGCCCCGCGGACTGTTCCGCCGCAGAAAGTAATATCCGGCTGTCGGCACATAGCATAGCGCAGCCGTCAATGAAGGAGTTAGGACCACATGTCAGAACAGGATTACAACAATACGCTGAACCTGCCGGTAACGGAATTTCCCATGCGTGCCGGCTTGCCCAAGCGTGAACCGGAGATGCTCAGGGAATGGGAGAGCACCCGTCTGTACGACCGCCTGATGGAGAAAAACGAGGGTAAGCCGCTGTATGTGCTGCACGACGGCCCGCCCTATGCCAATGGCGACATCCATATCGGTACGGCGCTCAATAAAATCCTCAAGGATTTCATTGTGCGTTATCACAATATGGCGGGATATAAGGCGCCGTATGTGCCCGGCTGGGATACTCACGGGCTGCCGATCGAGCTGAAGGCCCGTGCAAAAGCGGGGGTGGAGAATTCCGCGACGATTTCCCCGCTGGAGCTGCGGAAGATCTGCCGCGAGTATGCGCTGACCTATGTCGATAACCAGCGCGAGCAGTTCAAGCGTCTGGGCGTGCTCGGTGAATGGGATAATCCGTATCTGACCCTCAAGCCGGATTTTGAAGCCAAGCAGATCGAAATCTTTGGCGAGATGGCGCTCAAGGGCTACATTTACAAGGGACTCAAGCCGGTTTACTGGTGTCCCGAGTGCCGTACCGCGCTGGCGGAGGCGGAGATCGAATATGCGGAAGATCCCTGCTATTCGGTATATGTCAAGTTCCAGGTAAAGGACGACAAAGGGCTGCTGAAAGCCAAAGGGATTGATCCGGCGAATACGTATTTTGTCATCTGGACTACCACCACCTGGACGCTGCCCGGCAACGTGGCAATCTGTCTCGGCCCGGATTTCACCTACCATGTAATCCGCTGCGGGGAAGAAAACTACATCATGGCGGAAGGCCTTTTTGAAGAGGCTCTGGCCGCCGGCGGCAAAAGCGATTATGCGATACTGGCCTCCTTCAAGGGCAGTGAGCTCGAAAACATGGTGGCGCAGCATCCGTTTATCGACCGGCCTTCTTATATCATCGTGGGTGACCACGTGACCTTGGAGAGCGGTACCGGCTGTGTGCATACCGCGCCCGGACACGGTGTGGAGGACTTCGAGGTCTGCAAAAACTATCCGCATATCCCGGTTGTGGTTCCGGTGGACGATCACGGCCGGATGACCGCTGAAGCGGGCGAATTTGCGGGGCTGACCACCGATGAAGCCGGAAAAGCCATCGCCAAGCATATGGAGCAGATCGGCTGCCTGTTTGCGATGAAAAAGATCATCCACCAGTATCCGCACTGCTGGCGGTGCAAGCACCCGGTGCTGTTCCGCGCGACCGAGCAGTGGTTCTGTTCGGTGGACAGCTTTAAGGATCAGGCTGTGGAAGCCATCAAAAAGGTGGAGTGGATGCCGTCGTGGGGCGAGGACCGGATCATCTCGATGGTCCGTGAGCGCAGCGACTGGTGCATCTCCCGGCAGCGTCTGTGGGGCGTGCCGATTCCGATCTTCTACTGCGAGGACTGCGGCAAGCCGATCATCGACCGCCGCTTTATTGAGGCGGTGGCGGCGCTGTTCCGCCGGGAAGGCTCCGACGGCTGGTGGGCGCATGAGGCGGAGGAAATCCTGCCGGATGATGCGGTCTGCCCGCATTGCGGCGGCAAGCACTTCCGCAAGGAAAACGACATTATGGACGTCTGGTTCGATTCCGGTTCCTCGCACGCTGCCGTTCTGGCGGAGCGCGACTACCTGAAATGGCCGGCGGACCTGTATCTCGAGGGCGGCGACCAGCACCGCGGCTGGTTCCAGTCCTCCCTGCTTACGGCAGTGGCCTGGCGGGGAGAAGCGCCGTATACCCATGTCCTCACCCACGGCTGGACGGTCGACGGCGAGGGCAAGGCGATGCATAAATCACTCGGCAATACCATTGCGCCGGAGGAAATCATCAAGGATTACGGTGCAGATATTCTGCGGCTGTGGGTGGCGTCCCTCGACTTCAAGGTGGATGCGCGCCTGTCAAAGGATATCCTCAAGCAGTTGTCCGAAGCCTACCGGAAGATCCGGAACACCGCGCGGTTCATCCTCGGAAACCTGAATGACTTTGCGCCGGACACGGACTGCGTGGCGGAGGAAGACCTTGCGGAGATCGATCGCTGGGCGCTGATGCGCCTGAACGAGCTGGTCGGGCAGGTGCATGCGGCTTACCGGTCGTTTGAATTCCACGATGCTTTCCATAAGATGCATAACTTCTGCGTGGTGGATCTGTCCAACTTCTACCTCGACGTGCTCAAGGACCGGCTGTATTGTGAACCGGCGGGCAGTGTGACCCGCCGCGCCGCGCAGACCGCCATGTACCGCATTCTCAATGCGCTGACGCGCATGCTGGCGCCGATCCTCGCGTTTACTGCGGAAGAAATCTGGTCGTTCATGCCGCATGCGTGCGATGACGACACCGGTTCGGTGATGTTCAACGAGATGCCGGCTGAGACGGCAGGCGGCGATGCGGCGTTTATGGAACGCTGGAAACAGCTGCACGCCATCCGTGACGATGTGCAGAAGGCGCTGGAGGCGGCGCGTACGGCCAAGGTTATCGGCAGCTCGCTTGAGGCCGAGGTGGAATTGTACGGCACCGGTGATCTGCTGTCCTTCCTGCAGCAGACGGAGGCGCTGCTGCCTTCGCTGTTTATCGTGTCGAAGGTAACGGTTCGTGAGGGAGACAGCGGCGCCTGCCGCGGTGATGTGGAAGGCCTGTCGGTAACGGTGGCGCATGCGAAAGGCGAAAAGTGCACCCGCTGCTGGTCGTTCAGCGATACGGTGGGCAAGGATGCGCAGCATTCGGCACTGTGCAGCCGCTGCGCTGGTGTAATGGAAACGCTCGGCAACGCTTAAAAACAATAAGCCAAAAGCGGCGCACCGGATGTCCGGCCGCCGCTTTTGCGTGTTCTGTCGGATTACGAAAGGGGAATCGGCATCCGTTTCCCCTGAAAGGATGGTCACAGGTGCTTCAGTTTATCCTGCTGCTGGCAACCGCCGTTCTGGTAGGGATCGATCAGCTGACAAAATATCTGGTAACCTCCAATATGCAGCTCGGTCAGTCCATTCCGGTGATCGACGGCGTGTTTGAACTGCTGTATCACCGCAATCCCGGCGCGGCTTTTGGCATTCTTCCGAATCAGCGCTGGATTTTCATCACCTTTACGTTTATCGTCATGTTGGTTATCCTTGTGATTCTGATGTCGGGCAAATTCCGGAAATATAAGCTGGCCAACGCGGCCGGCGTGCTGATTCTGGCCGGCGGCATCGGCAATATGATCGACCGTCTGGCGTATGGTTATGTCGTGGATTTTCTCTATGCCAAATTCATCAATTTCCCGATTTTCAATTTTGCGGATTGCTGCGTGGTCATCGGTGCGGCCCTGCTGCTGGTGGCGTTCCTGTTTGTCTATAAGGAGGATACGGTTCCGCCGGCAAAAGAGGAGGCCTTGCCGGCGGAGGACGGCGATATTTCCCGGGAGCAGGAGGATGTGACGCAGGATGAGGACCGAAGAGACGATGGTTCCGCCGGAGATGGCGGACAACCGGCTTGACAGCTTTTTGAGCGGCTGGCTGCAGCAAAGCCGCTCGGCGGTACAGGGCTGGATCGAGCAGGGCGCGGTTGCGGTGGATGGCCGGGTGCGGCCGAAAAACTACCGGCTGCACGGCGGGGAAGCGGTGCGCGTGGAGATACCGCAGCCTGTACCCTATACCGCACAGCCGGAGGCGATTGCGCTGGATATTGTCTACGAAGACGGCGATCTGCTGGTGGTGAATAAGCCTAAGGGCATGGTGGTCCATCCGGCGGCCGGCAATTATACCGGCACGCTGGTCAACGCGCTGCTGGCACACTGCGGGGATTCGTTGTCCGGAATCGGCGGCGTGCTGCGTCCGGGAATCGTACATCGTATCGATAAAGATACCAGCGGCCTGCTGATTGTGGCCAAAAACGATTTTGCCCATCAGGGGCTCGCTGAGCAAATCAAGGTGCATAGCTTTACACGTGAATACGAGGCCGTGGTAGTGGGGCATCTTCGTGATGCCGCCGGTACGGTCGATGCGCCGATCGGACGGCATCCAACCGACCGCAAGAAGATGGCGGTAACGGCAAAGAACAGCAAACCGGCGGTGACGCACTACACTGTGCTGGCGGAATATCCGGGCTACGCGCATCTGCGGCTCCGGCTGGAAACCGGCCGCACCCATCAGATCCGCGTGCATATGGCCTATCTCGGCCATCCGGTAGCGGGAGACGCCGTATACGGCGGTACGCGTCAGCCGGCTGAGCTGCACGGACAGTGCCTGCACGCGAAGCATATCGGTTTTGTGCATCCGCGGGACGGACGCCGGCTGGAATTTGAAAGTCCGCTTCCCGCTTATTTTACGGCCTTTTTGGAGAAGATCGGCCGGAACGCTTGACAAGGGGTAATGGAGTTCATGCAGGATATTTTCAAGGGATACCTGTTGGTTTCGGATATCGACGGAACGCTGGTGGATCGGCATAAGCAGATCCCGCCGCGCAATCGGGAGGCGATCGCGCGCTTCATGGCGCAGGGCGGCGTCTTTTCGATTGCCACAGGGCGCTGTGACCGTTCGGCGCAGCGTATCATCGACCAGGTGCACCCCAATGGAGCGGCGGTTACGCTCAACGGTGCAGCGTTATACGACAGCCAAAAAAAGCAGGTGATTCATGACGAGTGCCTGCCGGATAATTATCCGCAGCTCGTGCAAAAGGTGTTCAGCCGGCTGCCGGAGATCGGGATACAGCTGTTCTGCGGCTCTTCAATAACCTCGGTGCGGGAAAGCGGCATTACCCGCCGGCTTCTGCGCATTGAAGGGCTGCAGGATCATCCCGGCCGCGTGGATGATCTGCCGGCGCGGGTCAATAAAATCCTGTTTGGTGCACCGGCGGAGCAGCTGACGGTTTTTCCGGAATTTTTTGCCGAAGCGGAGCTCACCGGTATGTACGGGATGTTCACGGAGGATTGTTATTTTGAAATCCTTCCCGCAGGAGTCACCAAAGGCAGCGGGGTGCGTACCCTGGCGCAGCTGCAGGGGATTCCGCTCGAGCATACCGCGGCGGTCGGCGATTATTATAACGATGTGGAGATGCTCAAGGCAGCCGGCATCCCGATTCTGTCCGGCAATGCGCCGGCGGATATCCATGCGTATGCGGAATATATGGCCTGTGACTGCGATGAAGGGGTGGTTGCGGATGCGATCGCCTATTTGGAACGAAAAATCACCGCGGCCGTCTGAGGGAGACTTGTCCATACAGTGCCGCTGTGCTACAATAGAAGGCGGTATGAATTGTGTAAGATAAGCGGCCGCGGCCGCAGACGTCCTGTTTCAGAGGAGGCGGTTCAGGACCGCGTCTGCTTATCTTAAGGCAAAGAGAGGAATTGCTGGTTTATGACGGAAGAAAAGATAACCACGTTTGAAGAGTTGGCATTAAGTCCGGAAATTCTGAAGGCGGTCAAACGGATGGGATTTTCAAATCCCACGCCGGTGCAGGCGCAGACGATCCCGGCAATGATGGACGGCAACGATGTCATTGCCAAGGCACCGACCGGCACGGGAAAAACCTGTGCTTTCGGCATTCCGCTGATCGAATGCTTATCTCCCGACTCCAAGGATATTCAGGCGGTGGTCGTCTGTCCCACGCGGGAACTTTGCATACAGATCGCAGAAGAGCTGCGTCAGCTTGCGGCGTACCGGCCGGATGTGCGCATCGCTTCGGTTTATGGCGGACAGCCGATTGCCAGACAGCTGGCGGTGCTGAAAAAGCAGCCGCACATTGTGGTGGCGACGCCGGGGCGCCTGCTCGATCATATGGGACGCGGCACGGTGTGGCTGGGAAATGTCTATACCGCTGTGCTCGACGAAGCGGACGAAATGCTGAAAATGGGATTTATCCGTGATGTTAGGAAAATTCTCAACAGCACGCCGGCCGACACGCAGGTGGTGATGTTCAGTGCAACGATTTCCCGTGAAGTGATGGACGTGGCGTGGGAATATCAGCATGACGCGGTGGAAATCACCGTCGCGGCCGAAGGCGATAACCGGCCGATGATCGCGCAGTTCAGCCTGCTGTCATCGGGCGAGCGGCGTCTGGAGGATATGGGCAGAATCATCGACGATATGGGCTTCAAACGCGTGATGGTTTTCTGCAACATGAAAAATACGGTCCGCCGCGTGCATGACCGCCTGCGCAAGCAGGGACGCTCGGTGGACTGCCTGCATGGCGATATCCCGCAGGGACAGCGCAATCAGGTGATGAATGGCTTCCGGGAAGGAAAGTTTGAGATTCTGGTAGCCACGGATGTAGCCGCGCGCGGTATTGATGTCGACGATGTGGAGGCGGTGTTCAATTACGACATACCGGATGAAAATGAATATTATCTGCACCGTATCGGCCGTACCGGCCGCGCTAAGCGATGCGGAGCGGCATTCACCTTCATGACGCCGGATGACCGGTTCCGCCTGCGCGATATCAAAAAATATACGCGTTCCGATATCCGCGATGTGGCCTTTGATGCGCAGGGACATCTGGAACTGGAGGATGGGACAAAGCTGAGCGATGTACTGGATCAGCTGGAACGCGCACAGCAGGATGAATAAAAGCGGAAAACACAGGCTCCCGCCTGTGTTTTTTATTTGCCGAGGAGGATTTTTTCGCTTTTTTTCACGTCGATGGATTGCCGTATTTCGCCCTAAAGGAAAGACCAAAGCGTTTTCGGTTCAGGGGTGAATGCGGGAAGCTGCCGAAATGCGGGATAAAAACAAATGGATTGAAATATTTTGTTTTGCATCTTCGCAGAGCAGGCAAAATATGCTACAATGGGACATAAAGATAATATAAAGATTTAAGAGACGGGAAGCTGAGGTGACAGATTGAAAAACAGTAAAAAACTGATGGAAAAACTGAAAGAAGCGCTCAAAGCGGTGCTGCCGATCATCGGGATTGTTCTGGTGCTGTGTTTCAGCATAGCGCCGATATCGCCGAGCATCTTGCTGTGCTTTCTGATGGGCGGGGTGCTCATCATTCTGGGAATGATGTTTTTTACCCTGGGAGCGGAAATGGCGATGACGCCGATGGGCGAACGGGTGGGCACCAGCATGACCAAGAGCAAAAAGCTCTGGGTGGTGATTCCGCTGTCCTTTCTGCTGGGTTTTATCATCACCATATCCGAGCCGGATCTGCAGGTGCTGGCCAATCAGGTGCCGTCCATTCCCAACATGACCCTGATTCTGGCGGTGGCCTGCGGCGTGGGCGCTTTTCTGGTGATGGCTCTGCTGCGTATGCTGTTCAGTATTGCGCTGCCGCCGATGCTGCTGATTTTTTATGCGCTTGTGTTTGTGCTGGCCTTTTTTGTCCCGCAGAACTTCCTGAGCGTAGCCTTTGACTCCGGCGGCGTGACCACCGGACCGATGACGGTGCCGTTTATCATGGCGCTTGGCGTCGGTATCTCCGCGGTGCGAAATGACCGCCATGCTGCGGATGACAGCTTTGGCCTGGTTGCGCTGTGTTCGATCGGTCCGATTCTTGCGGTGCTGATTCTGGGAATGATCTATAATCCGCAGGAGAGCGCCTATGTCCCGCCGGTGATTCCGGATATTGCGGATTCGACCGAACTGTGGTCGCTGTTCCGTGTCGGCTTTCCCACCTATATGAAGGAGATTGCGATTTCCCTTCTGCCGATTATCGTATTTTTCGGTGTGTTTCAGATCGTGTCGCTGCGCATGGCCCGGCGCAGTCTTTTGAAAATCGTTGTCGGTCTGGTATATACCTATATCGGACTGGTGCTGTTTCTGACCGGAGTGAATGTAGGCTTTATGCCGGCGGGCAATTATATCGGGCAGGTGCTGGCCGGACTGGAGTATCGCTGGATTATTGTACCGGTTGCGATGGTGATCGGCTATTTTATCGTGCGTGCCGAACCGGCGGTTTATGTCCTCAACAAGCAGGTAGAGGAGATCACCGACGGCGCGATTTCGGCCAAAACGATGGGGATCGGCCTGTCGGTAGGCGTAGCGGTGTCGCTTGGGTTGGCGATGGTACGGGTGCTGACCGGCATCTCCATTCTGTGGTTTGTCATTCCGGGCTATGCGCTGGCGCTTGGCATCTCCTTTTTTGTCCCCAAGATTTACACGGCTATCGCGTTTGACTCCGGTGGTGTGGCTTCGGGACCGATGACCGCGGCGTTTCTGCTTCCGCTGGCGCAGGGCGCCTGCGTGGCGGTGGGCGGCAATATCGTGACCGACGCCTTTGGTGTGGTAGCTATGGTGGCGATGACGCCGCTGATTACGATACAGCTGCTGGGTATCCTTTCGCGGCTGCAAATCCGGCGCACCCGGACAGCCGCCGGTGTGCTGCAGCCTGAACAGGCATTTGCCCTGCTGGACGACGATGCGATCATCGAGCTTTAACGGCAAGGCGGAGAAAGGAGGAATTCCGTGAGTGAATTGTTTTGGATGGTCACCATTACCGACCGGCAGAAGGTTGAACGCTTCATCAGCCTGTATCAGGAATACCGGATTACGGTTTCGCTGACAACGGTCGGCCGCGGTACCGCAGCAAGCGAGATGCTCGACTATTTCGGGCTGGAGGCGAGCGAAAAAGCGGTAATCCTGTCGGTGGTAACCAAAGAGGCCTGGAAAGAGGCGAAAGCCGGACTGCAGAACCGGCTGAATATCGATATTCCCGGTACCGGAATTGCCTTTATTGTTCCGCTGAGCAGTATCGGCGGAAAAAAGACGCTTCAGTTTCTGACCGGAAACCAGGAATTTGTAAAGGGGGAGGAAAGCGTATTGAAAGACACCAAGTATGAGCTGCTGGTGATCATTGCGAATCAGGGATATACCGAGCTGGTTATGGATGCCGCGCGCGGGGCAGGCGCCGGCGGCGGTACGGTGATCCATGCGAAGGGGACAGGAATGGAGCGTGCCGAGCAGTTCCTTGGCGTATCGCTTGCAGCGGAAAAGGAAATGCTGTTTATTGTTGTCAAGCATGAGGAAAAGAACGCTATCATGCGGGCGGTTATGACCGAAGCCGGTCTGGAAAGCAAAGCGAAATCGCTGATTTTTTCCCTTCCGGTGACCAGTACGGCGGGGCTGCGGCTGGCTGAGCCGACAACCGAGGATGCCGAATAGCCGTCAGAACTTTGGCGTAAAGGGAATGTCAAAAAGACCGGGGAAGAATATGCGGCGGTTTTCCGCCGCGTGGAGGCGTAGGAAGTGAAAATTATCATTGCCGGTGACGGCAAAGTGGGCTTGGCGCTCACGCAGCAGCTGCTGCGTGAGGGGCATGACCTGGTGGTGGTGGATTCCAACCCGCAGGTACTCAAGGCACATGTGGAACGGTACGACGTTATGGCGGTATTAGGCAATGCGGCGACAATGGAAACGCTGCGGCAGGCCGGTGTGGAAGAAGCCGATCTGCTGATCGCGGTAACCAGTACCGATGAGCTGAATCTGCTTTGCTGCCTGATCGGCCGCAAAATGAACGCCAGACTGCATACCATAGCCCGTGTACGCACGCCGGAATACGCTGAGCAGCTGTTTGCCATGCGGGAAGAATTCGGCCTGTCGATGACCATCAATCCGGAACTCAGTGCGGCACGGGAGATTTTCCGGATTATGCAGTTCCCGAGCTTTCTGCGCAGGGAAACCTTTGCCAAGGGCCGGGTGGAGATTGTGGAGCTCGGCGTGGAGGCGGGCAGCCCGCTCGATGGTATAGCGCTGCACGCACTGTACCGCATTGCACGTGTAAAGGTACTGGTCTGTGCGGTTGAGCGGGAATATCAGGTGACCATCCCCGGCGGCGACTATATTCTTCATGCGGGCGATCATATTTATGTGACGGCACAGGCGGTTAATCTGGCACAGCTGATCAAAAATCTGGGCATCGGCAGCCATAAGGTACGTCAGGCCATCCTGATCGGCGGCGGACGGGTGAGCTATTATCTGGCGGAGCGTCTGCTGGCCATCGGCGTCGGCGTCAAAATCATCGAAAAGGATGAGCTGCGTGCCCGCTATCTGGCGGAACAGCTGCCGCAGGCCACGGTGATTTGCGGCGATGGTTCGGATAATGCCCTGCTGGAAAGCGAGGATATTGAATCGGCTGATGCGTTGGTTACGCTCACCGGCATGGATGAGGAAAACATCGTTGTATCCATGTATGCCTGCAGCCGCGGCGTGCGCAAGGTGGTCACCAAAGTAAACCGGCTGGATTACGGCAATATGTTTATCAACATGGGGGTCGGCAGCGTGGTCAGCCCCAAGGAGCTGTGCAGCGCCTCCATCGCACGCTATGTCCGTGCAATGGAAGGGCAGACCGGCAGTGTTTTGGCGCTTTATCGTATTGCGGACGGCGGTGCGGAAGCCCTGGAATTCCGTGTGGAGGCTTCAACGCCTTGGTGCGGACGCCCGCTTAAGGAGATTCCGGTGAAAAAAGGCGTGCTTATTTCCTGTATTACGCACAAAGGCGATACCATTATTGCCGACGGCAACAGCCGTTTTGAACCCGGAGATACCGTCGTGGTGGTAACCACCTGTGAAAACCCGTTTCACCAGATCTGCGATATTTTTGATTGAGGTAGCGAAATCATGAATAAAAGAATGGTTGGTTGGACGGTCGGGATGGTGCTGCTGATTGAGGCCGCATTTATGCTGCCGTCGGTGATCTGGTGTCTTATTGACAGCGAATGGCAGGTAATCCTGTCGATTCTGGCGAGTGCCGCAATCACCGCCGCCGCCGGCGGCGTGCTGGTTTTGCTCGGACGCGGGAAGAAAAAAACCTTTTTTGCCCAGGATGGCTTTGTTACCGTCGCGCTGTGCTGGATAGCCCTTTCGGTATTCGGCTGCCTGCCGTTTTTTATCAGCCGGCAGATCCCGCATTATGTGGATGCCCTGTTCGAGGTGGTGTCCGGGTTCACAACCACCGGCGCATCCATCCTGCCGGAAGTGGAGCCGCTCAGCCGCGGTCTTCTTTATTGGCGCAGCTTTACGCACTGGCTGGGCGGTATGGGCATACTGGTTTTTGCGTTGGCAGTGGTGCCGGCGTCAAAAGGCTCCGGCGGACAGCTGCATCTGATGCGGGCGGAAAGCCCCGGGCCGAGTGTGGACAAGTTTACCCCCCGGCTGCGGCAGACCGCAAAAATTCTTTACGGCATCTATATCGGCATGACCGTCTTGTGCGTGCTCTTTCTGCTTTTTGGCGGCATGCCGCTGTTTGACAGCCTGTGCACGGCGTTCGGTACCGCCGGTACCGGCGGATTCGGCATTCATACCGACAGCATGGCGAGCTATTCGCCGTATCTGCAGAACGTGTGTACCGTATTTATGCTGCTGTTCGGGGTGAATTTCAATATCTATTATCTGCTGCTGATCCGGCATTCGTGGAAGGTGATCCGGGATGAGGAAATGCGGTTTTATCTGGGAACCTTTGCGCTGGCCGTCCTGTTGATTGCCTGGGATATCCGTCCGCTGATGCAGTCGGCGGCGGATAGTCTGCACCACGCGGCTTTCCAGGTCAGCAGCATCATGACCACTACCGGCTTTTCGACGGTGGATTTTAATCAATGGCCGGCTTTTTCCAAGGCTATATTGCTGGTGCTGATGGTGCTCGGCGCCTGCGCAGGCAGCACCGGCGGCGGAATCAAAAGCATTCGGACGCTCTTGCTGCTCAAGGATCTGCGCCGCAATCTGCGGCAGGTGATCCATCCGCGCAGCGTGCAGGTGGTGCAGCTCAACGGCCGCACGGTGGAAAACAGCGTTATTCATGGCGTACATGCCTATATGGCCGCTTACTGGATGATTGCGCTGGGCAGCTTTGTGGTGATTTCCCTCGACCGTTTTTCGGTAGAAACCAATATATCGGCTGTACTGGCCTGCCTGAACAATATCGGCCCCGGCCTTGAGGTGGTTGGGCCGGCTTCGCATTACGGCGGTTACAGCGTGCTCTCCAAACTGATTCTTTCGATGGATATGCTGCTGGGCCGGCTGGAGATTTTCCCGCTGCTGGCGCTGTTCAGCCGCCGAAACTGGAAACAGGGGTTCTGAACCGGAAATTCGCCGTAAAGAAAAGAAGGAAGAGGTATGTGGCTGCTTCTGGCATTGGGATCGGCACTGTTTGCCGGAGTGACCGCTGTGCTGGCCAAAGCGGGACTTCAGGATACCGATTCTCATCTGGCCACGGCGCTGCGCACCGGCGTGGTGCTGGTGTTCAGCTGGCTGATCGTATTTTTGACCGGTGCGCAGACACAGCTGTTTGCCATAAGAGGAACGGCCTGGGCATCTTTAGTATTGTCCGGTGTGGCAACAGGCGGGTCCTGGCTGTGTTATTTTCGCGCGCTGCAGCTGGGCGATGTGCATAAGGTTGCGGCTGTGGACAAAAGCAGCACCGTGCTGACCATGCTGCTGGCGGTTTTGGTGCTGCAGGAGCCGCTGACGTGGAAGAAGGCGATCGGAATGGCGGCCATTGCCGGCGGCACCTGGCTGATGGTGTACCATCCCCGTACGGGTGTCCCGGACAGAAACCAGAAACACAGCTGGATGCTGTGGGCTTTCGGCAGCGCGCTTTGTGCAAGCCTGGCGGCTCTTTTGAGCAAATGGGGGATGCAGGGGATCGATTCCCATTTGGGAACGGCTGTTCGCACTGCTGTGGTTCTGGCGATGGCCTGGGGACTGGTTTTCCTGCTGAGGCGGCAAAAGCAGGTGCGTCAAATCAGTGCCAGAAGCTGGGCGTTTCTGTTTTTATCCGGAATAGCCACCGGCTTGTCCTGGCTGTGTTATTTTCGCGCGCTGCAGCTGGGACCGATGAGCGTGGTGGTTCCCGTTGATAAGCTGAGCATTTTGGTGACGGTGATTCTCTCGCGTATTCTTTTGCGTGAAAAGCTGTCCCTGCGCGGCTGGTTTGGTCTCGGCATCATGACCGCCGGGACGCTATGTCTTTTGTGGTAAAGAGTTTAGCCATGAGGCAAGGAGAGAGGCATTTGAAACAGGGAAGGGCTTTGGCTTTACTGCCGATCGGCGTATTTTTACTGGTGTTTATCGGCAGCGGTATTCTGTTCCGCGATTTTTATGCCATGCCGGCAATCGTAGGGTTCCTGATTGCTCTGGTGGTTGCCTTCATGCAGAATCCCAGGCGGAAATTCAGCGAAAAGCTTGAAAGCGTTACCAAGAGCATGGGCAACGAAAACGTCATGGTAATGTGCCTGATTTTCATTCTTGCCGGCGGTTTTTCCGGCGCGGTGCAGGCGGCCGGCGGCGTGGAGAGCACGGTAAACTTTGGCCTGTCCATCCTGCCGCCGCCGGTGGCGGTGGCGGGGCTGTTTGTGATCGGCTGTTTCATTTCCACCGCTATGGGCACTTCGGTAGGCACCATCGCGGCGCTGGCGCCGATTGCGGTGGGGATCAGCGAGAAAACAGGCATTGCAGGTGCACTGTGCCTCGGGGCCGTGGTTTCGGGGGCCATGTTTGGCGACAACCTGTCGATGATCTCGGATACTACCATCGCGGCAACGCGTACTCAGGGCTGTGAGATGAAGGATAAGTTCCGGGAGAATTTCAAAATCGTCCTCCCGGCGGCGGTTGTGACGCTGATCCTGTTTCTGGTGCTCGCCGGCGGCGGCGACTATACGCCCGCGGGAGATCTGCATTACGATTTCTTCAAAATTCTGCCTTATCTGGTGGTGCTGGTGGGAGCCCTCGCCGGAGTCAACGTTTTTCTGGTGCTGACGGTTGGGATCGTGCTTTCTCTGATCGTCGGGGTGGCGACCGGCGCGATTCCCTGGGAAAAGGTATTTACCGTGGTGTTTTCCGGGCCGGATGGCAGCGGCGGCATTCAGAACATGTATGACATCACTGTAATTTCTATTGTGGTTGCCGGGATTATCGGTTTGGTTAAGGATAACGGCGGCATTGATTTCATCCTGTCAGGCATCAAGCGGCATGTCCGCACTCCACGCGGTGCGCAGCTCGGCATTGCGGCGCTGAGCGCATTGGTGGATATTGCTACGGCGAATAACACCATTGCCATCGTGATGGCAGGGCCGATCGCCAAGGATATTGCCGACGAATATGCGGTGCCGCCCAGACGCACCGCGGCGCTGCTGGATATTTTTACATCGGTTTGTCAGGGATTGATCCCGTATGGCGCACAGTTGCTGTATGCAAGCGCCGGAGCCGCGGCGGCGGGATTGATGCTGACGCCGCTCGAGCTGCTGCCCTACCTGTTCTATCCGGTGCTGATGGGCATCACCGCCCTGGCGGTGATTCTCTTCGGTGGACGAAAGGGGAAAAAGCCCGGAGAAGAGCATCCGGAATAGACCATGAAATACGGAAAAGACACCGGAAAGGCTATGCCGAAAGCCTGCTTTTCCGGTGTCTTTTTCTGCACGCTGCTTGTCTGGAAATAATCACGCTTCGGCGAACAGCCGGTCGATTAAGGTAAAGCCGATCTCCACAAAACGGCCGGTATCCCGCGCCGCCTGTTCGGTGAATGCCGGACAGCCATTCGTTTCCTGATTGCTGCGGTACAGCAGATACGGCACCGGTTCAGCGGAATGGGTACGGATCTCCAGCGGCGTCGGATGGTCCGGCAGAATCAGCAGAGAATACGGCTTCATATCCTCCAGCCGTTCCAGCAGCGGGCCGAGAATCTGCTGATCGATCGCTTCGATCGCTTTGACTTTGTTCTGGACTTCACCGCGGTGACCGCATTCGTCCGGTGCTTCCACATGGATATACACAAAATCCCGTCCGGCCTGCAGCTCGTCCACGGCGGCCTGCATTTTGCCGGAGAAATTGGTATCAATATATCCGGTGGCTCCCGGCACGTCGCATACTTTCATCCCGGCAATGCGGCCAATGCCCTTGAGCAGATCCACGGCCGAAATGACAGCGCCGGTTTTATGATGCCGCTGCGTAAAATCCTCCAGCTGCGGGCGCTTGCCCTGCCCCCAAAGCCAGATGGCGTTTGCCGGCGCAAGACCGGCCTGCCGCCGTTTTTGGTTGACCGGATGATCCTCCAGCAGCGCACAGCTGCGGCGCATCATATCCAGCAGAACGGCAGCATCCGGATGCAAAGGCAGATGCTCGCCGACTCTTTTTCCCGGAATGTCGTGCGGCGGCGTCAGCTTGCCGAGTGCGGTTTTGCCGCCGTGCCATACCAGGCAGTGCCGGTAAGCGGTACCGGTATAAAAATCGAATTCACCGCCGCCAAAAGCTTCCTGCAGGCGTTCGATCAGCTCCCGCGCCTCCTGCGTATGGATATCGCCGGCACAGTAGTCCTGCATCTTCCGGTCTTCATAGGCATTCCCATCCTCTGAAAGGGTAACCAGATTGCAGCGGAAAGCCACATCGTCGTCAGCCAGATCAATGCCGATGTTGGCGGCCTCCAGCGGCGACCGGCCGGTGTAGCAGGCCCTGGCATCGTAACCCATAACCGCGAGGTTAGCCACATCGCTGCCCGGCGTCATCCCCTCCGGCACCGTGCGCACCATGCCGATTTCGGCGCATCTGGCCAGGGCGTCCATATGCGGTTTTGCCGCCGCTTCCATCGGGGTGCGTCCGTCCAGGGCGGGGCAGGGGGTATCCGCCATGCCGTCGCACAGCAATACAATATACTTCACGGAAAAGCCACCTTTTCTTTATTTTTCTTTCATTATAGCAGAACCCAAAGAAAAACAAAAGACGCCAGTCCAGAGTTTCACATATTGTCTAAAACGCAGGAAAATGGATGAGGATATTTGGTTGCCGTCTGCCATGAAATAGGGTTTGCAATTTCGCCGATCATGCGCTATAATAAATACCATATTTTATCATGGGCGGGAATGGGGTTTTTGCACCCGGACGGACGTTGAGGAAAGCCTTTCACAGACACCGCTTGGAGAAAGGAAGGATATTCCGGTGAATAGGTTATTCACATTTTTGGCAGCTGCAGATGCCGGCGAAGGTATGACAGTAGGGGAAAGTATGGCGAACGCCGGACAGACCATACTGATCGGTCTGGTCGTTGTTTTTTCCGTGTTGATTCTGCTGACCCTTATTTTTTATCTTTTTGGCCGGATTATGGATCGAAAGGGCGGAAAAGCGCCCGCCCAGGCGAAGCCGGCCGTTAAATCGGAACCGATTCCCCCAGCGGCTCCGGTAAAAATGGCTGCTGCATCGCCGGTCACAGCGGCAGACGACGATGAGGTCATTGCGGTGATTGCGGCTGCCGTGGCAGCGATGGGGGCCAGCGAGGGCAAACGATACGCTGTCCGTAAGGTTACCCGTGTGCGTGGCGAACGGCCGGCTTGGGCGATGGCTGGCTTGGCCGAAAGTACCCGTCCGTTTTAACGCACAGCAGCGGGATTCTATCGTGGGAGAGGAAGGAAATGCATGGGAGCTTTATGGGAAGCGATTGTCAAGCTTTGGAATGACTCCGGGCTTGTCCGGCTATTTAATTTTGAGGCGGGCGGCTGGAAAAACCTGATCATGATCGGCATTGCCTGTGTGCTGATCTACCTTGCGGTGAAAAAAGGGTTTGAGCCGCTGCTGCTGCTGCCGATTGCCTTTGGCATGCTGTTGGTGAATCTGCCGCTGTCCGGCATTATGGATCCGCAGCGCAATTCCCTGGTACCACTGACACCGGAAGAACTGGAACATCTCTCGCAGGGGATATATGATCAGGTTTACCCTGTGTTTGAACAGAACGGTCAATATTTCTGGCAGCATTTTGAAAACGGCGGACTGATGTGGTATTTGTATCAGGGCGTTAAATTCGGCATTTATCCGCCGCTGATTTTCCTGGGGATCGGCTGTATGACCGATTTTGGTCCGTTGATTTCCAATCCGCGCAGCTTCCTCCTTGGCGCCGCTGCGCAGGTGGGGATTTTTATCACCTTCTTCGGTGCACGCTTGTTGGATATGACCGGAATAGAGCTGCTTTCCTTCAATCTGCAGCAGGCGGCTTCTGTGGCCATCATCGGCGGCGCTGACGGTCCGACGGCGATTTATCTCACCTCCAAGCTGGCTCCCGAGCTGCTTGGCCCGATTGCGGTTGCCGCGTATTCTTATATGGCGCTGGTGCCGATTATCCAGCCGCCGATCATGAAGCTGCTGACCACCAAAAAAGAGCGTTCCGTGGTGATGACGCAGCTGCGCACAGTCTCCAAGACCGAAAAAATCCTGTTCCCGATTTTTGTTACCGCGATCTGTGTGCTGCTTCTGCCGAGTGCGGCCCCGCTGATCGGTATGCTCATGCTGGGCAACCTGTTCCGGGAAAGCGGTGTGGTGGAACGTCTTTCCAAGACGGCGCAGAATGAGCTGATGAACATCATCACGATTTTCCTCGGCGTGACGGTCGGTGCAACGGCAAATGCGAATACCTTCCTGCAGCCGCGCACGATTGCCATTATTGTGCTTGGCCTTATCGCTTTTTCCATCGGTACCGCCGGCGGTGTGCTGTTCGGCAAGCTGATGTATGTGCTTACCAGGGGAAAGGTCAACCCGCTGATCGGCTCCGCCGGTGTTTCGGCGGTTCCGATGGCGGCACGTGTGGCGCAGAAGGTCGGTCAGAAAGAAAACCCGAGCAATTTCCTGCTTATGCACGCTATGGGTCCGAATGTGGCCGGCGTCATCGGTTCGGCAGTTGCCGCCGGTGTCCTGCTGTCGCTGTTCGGATGACGGAAAACCCGGGATAAAACGGAAAGCAATGGGCGGGTGCAGCTGACACCCGCCCATTGCTGCAATACCAGCATTGAGGAGAGAATATGCAGGATATCAATACCTTTTACCGATTGAGAAAGCAGATTATGGAACGGGAATTCTCCCGGATGAATCAACAGCAGCAGGAAGCAGTTTTCCATACCGAGGGAGCCCTGCTGATTCTGGCCGGGGCGGGGAGCGGCAAGACGACGGTGCTGGTCAACCGTATTGCCAACATGATTAAATACGGCCGCGCATACACAAGCCGGGAAATGCCGGCGTCCCTGTCGGAAGAGGACTGGAACCTGCTGCACGACTGTGCTGCCGGCAATCGGCCGGTAACGGCGCAGGCGGCGGCGCTGTGCGCGGTGGACCCGTGCCCGTCCTGGCGTATCCTGGCGATTACGTTTACGAATAAAGCCGCCGGTGAGCTCAAGGAACGCCTGATCAATATGCTGGGGGACGAGGGCGGCGAGGTTATGGCAAGTACCTTCCACGCTTTCTGTGCGCGCATTCTCCGCAGGGAGTGTGAGCATCTCGGCTATAGCTCTCATTTTACGATCTATGACACCGACGACAGCCGCCGGCTGATGAAGGAATGCATGAAGCTGGCCAACGTGGAAGAGAAAGTCCTGAGCCATAAAGCTATTCTGGGGGAGATCGGCAGGGCGAAGGACTGCCTGCTGACGCCGGAGGAATATGCGCAGCAGGCGGGCAGTGATTTCCGCCGCAAAAAGGTGGCGGAGTGCTACCGCCTGTATCAAAAGCGGCTTAAGGATGCCGATGCGATGGATTTCGACGATCTGCTCTGCCGCACGGTGGATCTGTTTATGCAGAATCCGGATGTGCTGGAGCGTTATCAGAAGCGCTACCGTTATCTGATGGTGGACGAATATCAGGATACCAACCATGCGCAGTACAAGCTGATCAGCCTGCTGGCGGCACGCAGCGGCAATTTGTGCGTGGTTGGTGACGACGACCAGAGTATTTATAAATTCCGCGGCGCGACCATAGAGAACATTTTGAATTTTGAGGATGAGTTTTCGGACTGTAAAGTGATCCGCCTTGAACAGAATTACCGCTCTACACAGAACATCCTGAATGCCGCAAACGCGGTGATCGCCAGAAACCAGAACCGCAAGGGGAAAACGCTGTGGACGCAGAATCCCGAAGGGGATAAGCTGAAAGTGCATACCCTCGACAACGAGGACGAAGAAGGCCGTTTCATCGCGGACACCATTTTGGATGGGGTGGGAAATGGCCGGAAATACAGCGACTTTGCTGTGCTCTATCGAGCGAATGCGCAGTCCAACGCCGTTGAACGGGCACTGGTCAAAAGCGGCATACCTTACCGCGTGATCGGCGGGCATCGTTTTTATGACACCAAAGAAGTCCGCGATGCCATGGCGTATTTGCGCGTGATTCAAAATCCGGAAGACAGCATCAGCCTGCGCCGCATCGTCAACGAACCTAAACGTGGGATCGGGGATACGACGATGGATAACGCGGCCGAAATCGCGGAACAGCTCGGTGTGTCGCTATACGAGGTAATTGCCCACGCCGAGGACTATCCCAGCATCAGCCGCGCTGCTGTAAAGCTGAAATCCTTTACGGAAATGCTGGATCATCTGCGTGAGCTGAACGATGATCCGGAAAACAGTGTTCATCTGCTGTATGCTACCATGCTGGAGAATACGGGATATCTTGCCATGTGGCAGGCCGCCGGCGAGGCGGAAGCCGCACGGGTGGAGAACCTGACCGAACTGGCATCGTCCATTAAGGATTACGAAAAGAACAGCGACAGCGATTTTCCGGATTTGGCCGGCTTCCTGGAGGAGGCTGCGCTGATGACCGATGTGGACAACTACGATGCTTCGGCGGACAGCGTGGTTATGATGACGATGCACGCCGCAAAGGGGCTGGAATTTCCGGTGGTGTTTCTGCCGGGGTTTGAAGACGGTATTTTTCCAGGGATGCAGACCATCTATCAGCCGGAGGAGATGGAGGAAGAACGCCGGCTGTGCTATGTGGCGATTACCCGCGCAAAGGAAGAACTGTATCTGCTGCACGCCAATAGCCGGATGCTCTATGGATCGACCACCCGCAACCGGGTTTCCCGCTTTCTGCAGGATATTCCGGAGGAATTGACCCTCTGCACGCAGCAGTCGAGGGAAAATGCCGGTTTTGCCTATTCCGCCAACCGGGGAAATGCCGCCTGGCAGCCGAAACCGGCTTTCGGCAGCGCAGCTTCTTATGGCGTGACACAGCGGCCAACTGTCGGCAGCACAGAAAAGCCAAAGAGCTTTACACGTCCGGCAGCCGCCGGCAGCAGCACTTCTTCCGCTGACTGGCAGAAAGGGGATCGGATCGTACATAAGGTCTTTGGTGCCGGGGTAATTCTGGCGGTTACGCCGATGGGCAACGATAAGCTGCTGGAAATCCGTTTTGAAAAGGTCGGCATGAAAAAGATTATGGCGAACTTTGCCAAACTGACAAAGGCGTAAAAAATAAAATCCGGAAGCGGAACCGCTTCCGGATTTTTTATTTTATTCGTTTTACTTCGTCAGCATATCAATGGCTTCATCTTTCGTGGCAACAAAGAAAACATCTTTACCTCTATTGCTCTCATAGATAAAGTCTTTGAGGGGTTTACTTGTGTAGTGCGAATAATCGCCATAAATTGCAATTCGTCCGCCATAGTTTATATATTTCTGCAAAACTTCCCCCGCAAGACCACGACTGAGAATAAAAAAATCTTCTGTAATGAGTTCTTTATGGATTACAATGTTTTTAGTGCCTGCTTCATATTTTGCCGTCATCAATATATCCAGTGCGGATTGTGCATCGGTGATTACCACAGTATCACTCTCAATAACCGCACATACTATGTTATTTTTTGTTGTTGAATGAATTATCATTTTTGTCTTCTTTCTGTTTATAGTGTTTTATATCGTCATAAGAGATTGGGGCAGCTCAAAAACAACTATTATTTTTTATACGATTTCCCATTCTTCCGCTTTGAGCTGCATGGCTTCCCATTCGCTCATCAGCTGTTCAACCAAACGGTTTTTCTCATCCAGCTGAGCGGTAAGCTCCAGCACACGGCTGTAATCCGCCATGACATCATCCTGTTCGAGCTGCTGCCGCAGCTGTTCAACCTCCGCTTCGGCCGCGCCGACGGCCTCTTCACAGCGGCGGATCCGTCCCAGCAGCCGGCGCTTGCCGGCTTCCTGCTCCTTGCGGAGTTTGTACAGATTTTCTTTCGGCGGCGCCTGCTGCGTTTCCGTCGGCGCCTGCTGCGTTTCCGTCGGCGCAGACAGCTCACGGAATTTTTCCAGATAGTTGTCGTAATTCCCGGGAAATATCTGGCAGCCGTCTTCGGTCAGACGAATCACCTTATCCGCCATCCGGTTAATGAAATAGCGGTCGTGCGATACGATAAAAATGGTGCCGTCATACCCGGAAAGCGCGTCTTCCAGCGCCTCGCAGGAAGCGATATCCAGATGGTTGGTCGGCTCGTCGAGCAGAAGCAGGTTGTCGCGGGCCAGCATCAGCTGCAGCAGAAGAAGGCGGGCGCGCTCACCGCCGCTGAGCAGGGAAACCGGACGGAAAACATCCTCGCCGCGAAACAGAAAGGCGGCCAGCGCATTGCGCAGTTCGGTTTGGGTCAGTGCGGGATAGCGGTCCCAAACCGTTTCGATCACCGTTTTGCGGTTGTCCAGGCCGGCCTGCGTCTGATCGTAATATCCGATAGACACCTTTGCGCCCAGCCTCACTGTACCCCGCTGCGGTGAAAGCTGGCCGTTGATAATCTTCAGCATCGTGGTTTTGCCGCAGCCGTTCGGCCCGAGCAGAAAAACGCGCTCGCCGCGCCGTAAGGAGAACGCAGCATTGCGAAACAGCTGACGGCTTCCAAACCCCATAGCCAGCCCCTCGGCGTTCAGTACTTCATTGCCGCTCGTCATGGCGGCGCGGAAATCAAAATGAATCGTCTCCTGCATCGCTTCGGGAATTTCCAGCTGCGCCTTCATGCGCTCAAGCATTTTTTCCTTGCTTTCGGCGGCACGAATGCTTTTTTCCCGGTTAAACTGCTTGAGCTGTGCAATGCTGCTCTCCACATGCTGAATATCCCGCATGGCGGTTTTATAATGCTTTTCAGCTACTTCCTGATCGTGCGCGCGCGTTTCCTTGTGCTGCGAATAATTGCCGTTCGTTGTATAGAGCTTTCCGTGGCTGAGTTCAATGGTACGGTTGGTGACGCGGTCGAGAAAATACCGGTCATGGGAGATGATGACGGCGGCTCCGGAATAAGCGCGCAGGAATTCCTCAAGCCATTCCACCGAAGCGATGTCCAGATGGTTGGTCGGCTCGTCCAGCAGCAGCACATTCACGTCGGAGAGCAGCAGACGCCCCATAGCGGCCTTGGACCGCTGGCCGCCGCTCAGGGTGGAAACCGGCTGCCCGAAAGCCGCCTCGTCAAAGCCCAGACCGATCAGTGTTGACCGCACGCGGCTTTTGTAGTACAGCCCTCCATCCGCCTCAAAACGCTCCTGCAGCTGATGCTGCCGTTCGATCAGCGCCAGGTCGGTATCCGCGGCCGTGCTGAGCCGGTGATTGATTTGCGCCAGCTCGTTTTCCATGGCGATCAGCGGGGCAAAAACGCTTTCCACCTCATCCCACAGCGTGCGGGAAGCATCCGCGCAAGCGTGCTGCTCCATATAGCCGATGCGGGTATCCTTTGTGCGAACGACTTCGCCGGCATCGTGAGGGATTTCGCCGGTAATCATCCGGAACAGCGTGGTTTTGCCGCAGCCGTTATCGCCGACCAGACCGATTTTATCGCGGTCACCGACGTCAAAGGTGATATCACGGAACAAACAGCGTTCACCGAAATTTTTCTCCAGTTTATGGACAGAAAGAATGGTCATATTGGATTAACTGCCTTTCCTATGGTTCGCCGCAGCACGGCGGCCGTCCCCTAGTATACACCATTTCGGGTCATTCGTAAATGCCTGAAAATAAACGGGTATCTGTCCGATGAGGACAAATACCCGTTTAATGTTATCCGCGGTTTCTCCAGTATTTGGTGTCCAGACTGCGGTATTGCACCGCTTCCGCGATATGTGCCGCCCCGATCACATCGCTGTTGTCCAGATCCGCTATCGTACGCGCAACTTTCAGCAAACGGTCATGTGCGCGTGCGGACAGGCTCAGCCGCTGAAAGGCGGTTTCCAGCAGACGGCCGGCATCTTCAGTCAGGGGACAGGCCAGACGCATCATGTCGGTGGTAATCGCAGCGTTGCACAATATGCCGGTGCCGCGAAAACGCTCCTCCTGCCTGCGGCGGGCCGCGTTGACCCGGCGGCGGATATCCGCCGAACATTCACCCGGCTTCTTTTCGGCCAGTTCAGAAAATTCCACCGGCGGCACCTCGATGTGCAGATCGATACGGTCAAGCAGCGGGCCGGAAATACGGGACAGATAATGCTGCGCAGCGGTGGGGGTGCAGGTGCACTGTCTCGTCGGATGGCCGTAATAGCCGCAGGGACAGGGATTCATTGCTGCCACCAGCATGAAACGGCACGGATACTGCAGGGAGGCGTTGACGCGGGATATCGTTACGCGGCCGTCTTCCAGCGGCTGCCGGAGGCTCTCCATCGCCTGACGGGAGAATTCCGGCAGCTCGTCCAGAAACAAAACACCGTGATGGGCGAGCGATACTTCCCCGGGTTTGGGAATCGTGCCGCCGCCGGATAAACCGGCAGGGGAGATGTTGTGGTGCGGTGAACGGAAAGGCCTGGCGGTAAGCAGCCCGCCGCCGGACAGCGTTCCGGCGATGGAATGGATTTTTGTTGCCTCCAGCGCTTCCGCCCGGGTCATATCCGGCAGAATGGACGGCAGGCGTTTGGCCAGCATGCTTTTCCCGGAGCCGGGCGGGCCGATCAGGAGGATATTATGCGAACCCGCGGCGGCGATTTCCATCGCCCGCCGTGCTGCAAACTGCCCTTTTACCTCGCGGAAATCCGGCATGTGCGCGCAGTCTGCATCGTCCGAAGGCAATGCAGCTGCGGGCGGAATGGGGTGTATGCCGTTCAGATGGGCGAGCAGGGTTTTGACATGATCGACCGGATAAACGTCGATGCCGTCGACTACGGCTCCTTCTGCCGCATTGGCGGCCGGGAGAAAAACGCTTGGGATTCCCGCATCACGGGCGGCGATCACCATCGGCAGCACGCCGCGCAGGGCGCGCACCTCTCCGGTCAGCGAAAGTTCTCCCAGAAAAGCGGCGCTGTCCAGATCGGCATCCAGCTGACGGCTGGCTTTCAGCAGCGCCAGAAAAAGGGGAAGATCATAAACGGAACCCTCTTTTTTGATATCGGCCGGGGCAAGGTTCACCGTAATGCGGCTCACCGGATAAGAAAAGCCGCAGTTTTTGATGGCAGCGCGCACACGGTCACGCGACTCACGAACCGCCGCTCCCGGCAGCCCGACCACATCAAAGCCGGGCAGCCCCTGTGAAAGATCCGCCTCCACGTCGATCAGAAAACCGTCGATTCCCATCAGCCCCATGCTGTGCAGTTTCGCAAACATTGCGGCACCTCTCTTACTGACACGTTAAAAAAGCCGGACACACTTTGTGTCCAGCTTTCATTATAAATCACGGTTATTCTCTTGACAAGGCGGGATGCCCGAATCGTTGTGAGTCTTTCTTGCATCTTGGGAAGAATCCTGTGTGCATCCACAGCACTGTGCACAGCCGCCGGAACAGCAGCCTTTGCCGCGGCGTTTCCGATATAGCGAATACCCCACGCCGCCGATGACAGCAACCAAAACGCAGGCCAGAATGATACCATCCGCGAGAGACACAGGCATTCTCCTTTCCGATCCATACATGCGCAAGTGTATTGTAGAGCTTTTTGTTTGTGGTGTCAAGAAGCGGAAAACCGGACGGCAGGAGTTTGACTCCCGCCGCCCGGCTGATGGTTACGGTTTATTCATCTCTGTACCGCAGGAGATGCGCTCATGGCGGGGAAGGTCAGCATCTGCTCATTTTCATCCACCACAGAAAGCGGAACCTCCGGCAGCAGCGATTTGATTGTTTCCACAAACAGGTTGCTTTGCGCGCCCGGCGATCCGCTGACGATATGCACAGCGTTGGTTTTGCGCGCATGGACAGCTGCGGTCAATGCTGGTTCATCGTTAAAATACACGGTCATTTCCGCACCGAGCTTGCCGGCAATATTGTATAACGTCTGCAAAGTGTCTGCCGTACGCGGAGATACAGCTCCGGGAGGGAGGATGGTCACAACCTTGACCGGAATTCCGCTGCGGCGGGCGATGGTGTCGCCGGCCAGAATCAGCCGCCGGCAGCTGGGCTGGTCGGTAACGCATACCAAAACATTGGCCGAGGATTGGCTGCTCAACATATGAACCTCCTTTCGTCTTTCGTTCTACTATATGATAACGGAAGCTTGTGGAATAACCGTAAACAAAAAATGTACAACTTATGAAGATTTATGAAAGCTTTGCTCAGGCAATCTGCTCGAAATGTGGAGAAAATTTGACTTTTTCCCAGAAGTTGCGGTATGATACATCCGGAACGTTTTGAGGGGGATAACCGTATGAAAGAGCAAAATCAGAAATACAGCAAGGGAACCCGGCACCTGCTGCGCATTGTACTTATCGCACTGTTTGCCGGAATGGCTTATGTCGCTTTGACGGTGTTTCGCATTCCTTATCCGGCGCCGGTGGGAACGCCGTTTATCCATCTGGGCAACATGGTGGTCATTTTAGCGGCACTGCTGATCGGCGGATGGCAGGGCGGCCTTTCCGGATCGATCGGGATGGGGCTGTTCGACCTGATCTTTTATCCCACATCCGCTTTCAAAACCGTGATTTTGAAATTCGGCATCGGGTTGTTTACCGGCCTGGTTGCCCGCTTGGGACGCGGAGAAAAGAGCCGTCATCCCTATTGGGGACTGGGAACTGCGTCGGCGGTGTCTCTGGTGATCGGCGGCATTCTTTTGTTCGGAAAACTTTCCGGACAGGAAAGCTTTGCTGCGGTTCCTGCTATCGCCTGCGTTTTTCTCCTGACGCTGGGCGTGCTTCTGGCCTTGGTTCTTTTGGTAGCAGTATGCCGAAAAAAAGGAGATCCGGAAATTTTGTTTGCCATTTTGGGCGCCGTTTCCGGTATCGCCTTTAATGTGGCGGGTGAGTTTGTTTTCGGTACGGTTGAAAAAGTTTTGGCGGGCAGTGCGCTTCCGGTTGCTATGGGTCTGGCTCTGGCCAGCCTCCCCGCTACCTTTATCAACGGCGCTTTTTCCATTGTGGGGGCTATTCTTCTGTATGTGCCGATCAAGGCCGCCCTCCATCGCGCCCACCTCGATGACCTGCTGGTAAAATAGTGTAATTTAGTACCGTGGTGCAAAAGAAATGGTTGTCAAAACCAGCGGATCATGATATAGTAAAAGACGGTATATAGTAAAAGACGGTTTTGCGGGTGTGGTGGAATGGCAGACACGATGGTCTTAGGAGCCATTGCTTCGGCGTGCAGGTTCAAGTCCTGTCACCCGCACCATGCAGAGTGTCCTTATAGGATTTGAGTATCCTATAAGGACACTCTTTTTTGCGTTCAAATAGTGGTTATACACTTTCTGCTAAATAAAATCCGTTCCTGCAAACACAGTAACCCCACTTCAAAATCATTAAGAAGATCGATATATGCCTGTACCATATCCATCCGTCGGGATATACGGCTTATATCATTTACAAGCACCAAATCCGGTCTGTTCTCAAGAACGAGCTGTGTCAGGGCTTGCAGTGCCGGACGTTCCAGTGTCAAGCCGCTTTCACATTCTGAATAAGTACCGATAACGGTATAACCAGCTTGTTCTGCATAATGGCGCAGCTTGGCAGTTTGCATCGCAAGATTTAAGCCATCGTTGCAGGCAACACGAGAATACACACAAACATTCATATGTCACACCCCTCAAACTGCAATTTGTGTCGGGGCGTAGCTTAATGCCACGCCTTTTCTTGTGCAGATATAGACGGCCAGCTCCGGGATATTGTTCCAATCGGGCACATCAAAAGCGCCGATACAATGGTAATGGATTTTAATCTCCTGTGTAACCTCGCCGCCGTCACGCTGGGCGTGAAACACCTCAATGTGGTCGATCAGCTCCGTCACCATCCGCTGGGTCAATTCCTGTGCGTTGGTATAGCGGCGCACAATTTCCAGAAACATATCGGCGGTATAAAGCTGGCCCGTTTCCTTTTTCAGTTCGGACTTCAACACCTTTATGCGTTTGGCAAGGTCGCCTTGCTCCTGCTCGTACTTCGCAGACATCTTCGCAAACCGTTCATCGCTGATTTTTCCGGACGCATTATCCTCGTAAATCTTTTCAAACAGCATATCCAGTTCTCTATCACGCACCGCCAGCCTTTCAAGCTCGTTTTGCTTGGCGGCCTGCTCCGTCTGTGCCATCGTCATAGAGTGACCGATGATTGCTTTTACAAACTCGTCCTCGTATTTACCGGCAAACTCGGTCAGACGCTGGATTTCCTGCAACACCACCTGCTCCAGAAAATCCAAACGAATATAATGGGTGGAGGGGCAGGTTCCCCGGCCGCTGTTGTGGTTGGAGCAGTTGAAATACTTGATGCTGGGATTTTGCTGATTGAAATGGAAATTCAGATTGCTGCCGCAGTCCGCACATTTCAGCAGGCCGGAAAAGATGCTGCGTTCGGGTGTAACCGTTGTAGACTTTTTCCGGCTGCCCCGCATCAGCTTTACTTTTTCAAAAACGGCCCGCTCAATGATCGGCTCATGTACATCGTAGAAAACAGCGCGATTTTCCGCATCGTTGACAATGCGCCGCTTCATCTTATAGGACTTGGAATAGGTCTTGAAGTTGATAACGTCCCCGCAATACTCCTGCAAGGTCAGAATTTTGGCAACAGTCGAATGGTTCCAAAAGGTGGCTCGTTTATTTCCTTTTTTTCCGCCCCGGTTGATCCCTTTGCTTAACCAGTAATTCATGGGTGTCATAACGCCGTCTTTGTCGAGCTGGGCGGCAATTTCGGCAAGCCCGAATCCGTCCAGCGTCATTTGGAATATCCGGCGGACAACGGCGGCGGCTTCCTCGTCAATGATCCACCGCTTTGGGTTTTCCGGGTCTTTGATATAGCCATAGGGTGGTGGGGAAAGAGGCTCACCGGAATTGCCTTTCATTTTGTTGACGATCCGCCGCTTTTTGGAAATATCCTTTGCGTACCATTCATTCATAATGTTGCGGAATGGAGCCAGGTCATCCTCACCCTGCTCGGTGTCGATCCCGTCCGAAACGGAGATGAAACGCACATCATGCTCCGGGAAAAATTCCTCGGTGTAGTACCCTACCTCGCGGTAATTGCGGCCCAGGCGGGACAGGTCTTTTACGAATACGGCTTCAATTTTGCCTCGCTCAATATCCCGGATCATCGCCTGAAAGCCAGGACGGTTCATGGTTGTCCCTGTAATACCATCATCCGTATAGATTAAAATGTTGGTGTACCCGTACTCTTTGGCGATTTTTGTTAAGAGTTGTTTTTGAGATGAGATTTGTCAAGGATGTTTTCTCTTTAGAAATACAGCTATTTTTTCGAATTATATTACAGCGATAGCAAACACAATATTTGAGTTTTTATCCTAATAGTGCTATACTGTAGGTAGTTATGATTTTCCTTGAATGGAGGCATAGGAATGAAAGTAAGCTATAAAAAACTCTGGAAAATGCTAATTGATCAAGATATGAAAAAAAGAGATTTAGAAAAAGCTGCTGGAATTAGTCATTATACTATCAATAAATTAAACCACGGCGACAATGTAACCACGGATGTTTTGGGAAAAATCTGCATGGCATTGAATTGCACAATAGATGACATCATGGAATTTGTTGACGAATAAGTTTGAAAATAAAAATGGGCTTTCTTAAAAAGCAATCTGTTTTGTAAAAGAATCCTCAAGTATAGGAGTTGAAGATATGTCATACCAAAGCGAAGCAGCTCTTGAACAGCAATTTATAGAGCAACTAAATAAACAGGGATACAATCCTGTGTCTATTCCTGATTACGATGCACTACTCGAAAATTTCAAAATACAATTTGCAGCCTTCAATGCGGCAAAGCTCGACCATCCTTTAACAGACAAAGAATGGGAGCGTGTATTCAACATCATGCTTGGAAAATCAGTTTTCCAGAGCGCAAAAATCCTCAGAGATAAGTTCGTGTTGGAGCGTGAGGACGGGACAAAAGTATACCTTTCTTTCTTCGATGCCGACCACACAAAGAATATCTTTCAGGTGACAAACCAGACAACGGTTGTCGGAAAATATGTGAATCGTTATGATGTGACGATCCTTGTCAATGGACTTCCTCTCATTCAAGTGGAGTTGAAGCGGCGTGGCATAGATATTCGAGAAGCCGTCAACCAAGTGATGCGCTATAAAAAGCATTCCTACAATAGACTGTACCACTTCATTCAGCTTTTCGTTGTGTCCAATGGCGTTGATACAAAATACTTTGCCAACTCCGACAGAGATATGCTTCACAGTCTTGCCTTCTTCTGGACGGACTTCAACAATGTGCGTATCACCAACCTGAAAGAGTTCTCTATCTCCTTCCTTGCCAGAGACCATATCATCAAGATGCTGACGAGATACACCATCTTGAATGACACAGACAAGTTGCTCATGGTGATGCGTCCCTATCAGGTGTATGCGGTAGAGGCTCTTGTCCGGCAAGCCACCCTCACCAATCGCAATGCCTATATTTGGCATACAACCGGCGCAGGAAAAACGCTGACATCTTTTAAGACGGCACAAATCCTCGCAGCCAATCCCAATATCAAAAAGGTCATCTTCCTTGTAGACCGGAAGGACTTGGACTCCCAAACCACAGAAGAGTTCAACAAGTTTGAAAACGGCTCTGTTGATGCCACTGACCGTACTGATGTTCTTGTAAAGCAGATGCAAGACAAAAACCGGCAGCTTATCGTTACAACAATGCAGAAAATGGCGAACGCCGTGAAGCGTCCTCAGTATGCTAAAATTATGGATACCTACAAGGATGAGAAGGTTGTCTTCATCATCGACGAGTGTCACCGCAGTCAGTTCGGAGATATGCACAAGGACATCGTGCGGCACTTCCAGAAAGCACAGTTCTTCGGCTTTACCGGCACGCCTCGTTTTGAGGTCAATGGAAAGACGGAAGGAAAGATCACACAGACCACAGAAATGCTCTTCGGGGAATGCGTACATAACTATCTTATCAAAGACGCAATCTTTGATAACAATGTTCTCGGCTTCCATATCGAATATATCAAGACTATGGAGGGCAATTTCGACTGGGATGATCCTACAATGGCAGATGGAATTGATATAGGCGAACTCTATATGTCCGAGGAGCGGATGTCGATGATCGCAAACCACATTGTACAAAACCATAAAGCGAAGACAAGAAATGGTCAGTACACAGCTATCTTTGCTGTCTCTTCGATTGAAGCTCTGGTCAAATACTATGACATTTTCAAGAAGATCAATCATGACCTGAATATCAGCGGTATCTTCTCCTATGGACAGAACGAAGAAGCAGAAGGTAAAGATGAGCATAGTCGGGACGCTCTGGAACGGATCATCAAAGACTATAACGAGATGTACAGCACCAATTTCTCGACAGACACCTTCTCAGCCTATCACAAGGATATTTCAGACCGTGTAAAGGGCAAGAAAACCAAGTCCCTTGACATCCTTCTTGTAGTAAATATGTTCCTGACCGGCTTTGACAGCAAGCAGTTATCCGTTCTTTATGTGGACAAGGATTTGAAATACCATGACCTACTGCAAGCCTATTCACGAACCAACCGTGTTGAAAAGGAAACGAAACCCTTTGGTATTATCATCTGCTACCGTAATCTGAAAAAGAGGACAGATGACGCTCTTACCCTATTTTCTCAGAGCCACGATACTTCTGGCATTGTTGTTCCTGACTATCCCTATTTCGTCGAGAAGTACAATGAAATGGTTACTCGCTTGAAAGAAATCGCTCAGACTCCAGCGGACATTGACACCATGCAAAACGAGGATGACCAGAAGCTTTTCGTTGAGACATTCCGTGAGCTGACCAAGTATTTGCAATCGCTCCAAACCTTCATTGAGTTCAGCTTCGACCATGACTCTCTCATCATGAGCGAGCAGGAATACCAGGACTATAAGAGCAAGTATCTGATGCTTTATGCAAAGCAAAAGAAAGATCGTGAAGTTGTTTCCGTCCTGAACGATGTGGATTTCTGCATTGAGCTGATGGAAAGTGACCGAATCAATGTTGCTTATATCATGAACCTTATCCGCAACATTCACTTCGATGATGCCAAACAGAAGGATTATGATATTAAGCATATCAAGGAAGAACTGGGAAGAACTGATAATCCACAGTTGCTCCGCAAGGTGGAGATTCTGCAAGCCTTTTTGGATCGTGTTGTTGTGGGGCTGGAAAGCGCAGATGAGATCGACGCTGCCTACAATGACTTTGAAAATGAGGCAAAGCGTGAAGAAATTGTCGCCTTTGCTCATACAGAAGAAATTGATCCAACTATGCTGACCGACTTCATCTCGGAATATGAGTTTTCCGGCACAATGGATGCCGGTAATATTCGTGACCGTATCGAAAAACCAATGCCGCTGCTGAAAAAACGCTCTCTGGTGAACAGAATTGTAGACTTTATCCGGCAGCACACCGAAAAATTTCAATAAGGAGAATGTAAAATGGACAACAGTATTCAGGCGCACCAGAAAGAGCTTTGCAATAAGCTTTGGGCGATGGCAAACGCACTTCGGGGTAATATGGAGGCGTATGAGTTTAAGAACTACATCTTGGGCATGATTTTCTACTACTATCTGTCTGACCGTACAGAGAAGTACATGGCGAATCTTCTGAAAGACGATGGCATCAGCTATGAAGACGCATGGGCTGATGAGGAATACAAGGAAGCCGTTGTAGAAGAGGCTCTGCGCGATCTGGGCTTTATCATTGAACCGCAATTCCTGTTCCGCAAGATGGTCAAGATGGTTGAAAACCGTTCTTTTGACATTGAGTTTTTGCAAAAAGCAATCAATGCCCTTATGGAGTCCACACTTGGCAATGATTCTCAAGAGGACTTCGATGGGCTGTTCTCTGATATGCAGCTCGACTCTACTAAACTGGGGCATACCGTCAAAGACAGAAGTGCTGTCATGGCAAAAATCATTGCCGCTCTGGACGAAATCAACTTCGGAGTAGAAGACACAAAGATTGATGTTCTTGGCAATGCCTATGAGTATCTGATCGGGCAATTCGCTGCAACAGCCGGTAAGAAGGCTGGTGAATTCTACACTCCTTCAGGTCCTGCCGAGCTGCTGTGCCGTCTGGCTTGTCTTGGACTAACGGATGTCAAGGACGCAGCCGATCCCACTTGTGGCTCCGGCTCTCTTTTGCTGCGCCTCAAAAACTATGCAAATGTGCGTAACTACTATGGTCAGGAGCTTACTTCCACCACCTACAACCTTGCCCGAATGAACATGATTCTCCGTGGCATTCCCTACCGTAACTTTAACATCTACAACGGTGATACCTTGGAGCATGATTACTTTGGAGACATGAAGTTCCGTGTACAGGTTGCCAATCCTCCGTATTCTGCAAAGTGGTCTGGCGATCTGAGTTTCATGGAAGACCCCCGTTTTAACGAATATGGTAAGCTTGCTCCAAAGAGCAAAGCAGACTTTGCTTTTGTGCAGCACATGGTACATCACATGGACGAGGACGGACGAGCTGTTGTGCTGTTGCCTCATGGTGTCTTGTTCCGTGGAGCTGCCGAGGAAGTAATTCGCAAGCATCTCATTCAGAAATTGAATGTGCTGGATGCCGTGATCGGTCTCCCTGCGAACCTCTTCTTCGGCACAGGTATTCCGGTGTGTGTCCTTGTTCTCAAGAGAGAGCGCAACGGAAATTCCGACAACATTCTGTTCATTGATGCTTCCAATGATTTTGAAGCTGGCAAGAACCAGAATATTCTCCGTGAGTGCGACATTGATAAGATCGTCGAGACCTATGAGCGCCGTGAAGATGTGGACAAGTATGCTCATGTTGCAACCATGCAGGAGATTGAAGAGAACGGTTTCAACCTCAATATTCCTCGATATGTTGATACCTTTGAGCCGGAAGAAGAAATTGACCTGAACGAAGTAGCTGCGGAAATCCGCAAGCTGCAAAGTGAAATCAAGGACATTGATGCAGAGCTGAAACCGTTTTTTGACGAACTGGGACTTGATTTCCCGTTTGAAGTGGAGGGCAAATAATTATGGCAAATGTATCCTCAAGTAACGGTCTCGAAAAGCGTCCGAAACTCCGCTTTCCGGGCTTCGACGAGCCGTGGAGAGCCGAGAGATTATCTGACTTTGCAGACCGTATAACACGGAAGAACAGCAAAAACGAAACTGATCTTCCTTTAACTATTTCCTCAAAAGATGGTCTTGTTGATCAGGTGAGCTACTTCAATAAGACGGTTGCAAGTAAAGACATGAGTGGGTACTATCTGCTCAAAAATGGTGAGTTTGCCTACAATAAGAGCTATTCCGTAGGATATGACTTTGGCTCTATCAAGCGGCTGGATCGTTACCCGATGGGAGCTTTATCGACACTTTACATCTGTTTTGTACTCAAAAGGCATGAAAGCGACTTCATCAAGGCTTATTTCGACTCTCTGAAATGGTATCGGGAAATATACATGATCTCTGCCGAAGGTGCAAGAAATCATGGCTTGCTGAATGTACCTACCGAAGAGTTCTTCGACACAAAACATTATCTGCCGGAAAACACTGATGAGCAAAGAAAGATTGCCAACTTCCTCATCGCTATTGACAAAAAGATTGCTGCGCAGCAGTCTCTCGTCGATAACCTCAAGAAGTATAAAAGAGGTCTCCTTTCCTATGTTTTTGAGGAAATGACCTTATCTGACGATGCAGACTCAACAACTTATTACTTCTCAGAAATTGCTCGGCGAAGAAAGGAAAAGTACAGTCCCGACAGCGGAGTTGAATATCCCTGTATTGAGCTTGAACACATTGAGCAAGGAACGGGCAGATTGCTTGGTAATGTGTCATCTACGACACAGAGCAGCATTAAAACAGCGGCGAGAAGCGGGGATGTTCTCTTTGGAAAACTGCGTCCTTATTTGAGAAAGTTTGCGTTTGCAGAGCAGGATATTGTTTGCTCATCGGAAATATGGGCATTTATCCCCTCAGAATATGTTATCCCCAAATACCTCTATTATCTTGTTCAGACAGAGCATTTTCTTCGGGTGGCAAATATAAGCTCCGGTACAAAGATGCCAAGAGCTGAATGGGCAAACATAGAAAAAGAGCCTTTTGACATACCTTGTATTCTAATACAAGAGAAAATCGTTTCAATTCTTGAAGCGATAGACAAGAAAATCTGCACATCCGGCGATAGCCTAAGAATGCTCATAAACTTTAGGGAAGGCTTGTTGCAGCAGCTCTTCATATAAAGAGCTGCTGCATAAGACCGTTCCGCAGCCCAATCAATTTATCTAACTCTTCTTGAGCTTTGGCAAGCTTGTCATGAACTCGTGAAAGGAAGGCGGCGATTTGAGCCTGTTCTTCAATATCACTTGGGAGTATATGGACTGTATCAAAAAAACCATCAGTAGGGACATTAAGCAATCCGTGATTTCTCGCCCCCTCTGCGCATATTTCATTTACGCCTCTGTGCCACTGTGATGACTCGAAATACCATTTTGCAAAGTTGCTCAGCACAACATCTTCTTTTATAGCAAAGCACAGATAAAGGGTAGATACAGCCCCTTCATTATACAGCTCAAGTCTCTTGATAGAGCCGAACGGGTAATCATTGGAGGTACTTCTATTGTAAGTATATTCACCTCTACGGAGTAGGTAATACCCACTCATGTCTGAGCTGGCAACAACTTTTGAAAAGAAATCCCTTTGATCAATTAACCCATATTGTGCAGAAATAGTCAGCGGAATGTCTGTTGCCCCATTATTCTTTCTTGTAATTCTGGTCGCAAAATCGCTAAGCTTAAAAGCTATCCAATCCGATTGTCTTGCTTTTGGTACGAGGCGAAGTTTGCGAGTAAAAATAGATTCAAAGACACCTCTTTTATACTTCTGACTAAGTACGCAGAAAAGCTATATGAAAGACGAAAATCCCTTGCAATAGCGGAAACTCTCTGCTACTGCAAGGGATTTTGCTTTAAGTACATAAAACTATTCAGTTGTAAAATAGACCTCAAGTAACGGTCTCGAAAAGCGTCCCAAGCTTCGCTTTCCCAGCTTTGACGAGCCGTGGGAAGAAAACGAACTGTCACACTATCTTGTTGAAAACACAGAGCCATCCTATCTTGCATGGTATTTTAAGAGCGATGCTTGGTATCGGTATATTTACGATAACGGATCGCAAGGTGTTCGGCATGATAGAGTTTCAATGACGGATGGTCTCTTGATGGGAATACCGGTTATTATTCCCTCAAAAGAGGCACAGCTAAAAATAGCTAAGCTCCTTGACTGCTTGGAAAGTCGATTTCAAACTGAACTTTCTCAGTATGAATCCCTAAAATCTATTCGAGTGGCATTATTGCAGCAGCTCTTTATATAAAGAGTTGTTGCAAAAGAGCCTTTTTTAGTTCCACCAATGTAGTCAAGCATATCTCCGCATTTTGGATTTTTACATCAAATGAAGAAAGCATTTTTGAAATTTGTTTTCTTGCCGTTTCGGGAGGAAGAGGCAACTTGCATTCATTAAGGATTCCTTTGGTTATCTGATTGATCGTTGCTGTACCCATGTCCTTAAAAACTTGAGAAAAAAACATTTGGCTATTTAAGTAATGAAAGATATAAGTATCATTTAGCTTGCTACGAATTATCATCATAAATGCGCCCCATGTTGTCATAGCCATGTTGTTTGGAATTAGTGCAGTTTTTCCAACAAGCTTTTTGCTGCCATTTCGTACACACATAATGACATCATCACATTTTACTTGTAAGCTCTCATCCACTTTCTTGTCTACATAGACGCAGTCATCAAAAGACAGCACTCCATTTTGAATGTTGGATGACCTTAAAACAAGATACCCCGCAACTGAAACATCACTTGGACTATATGTAAGCCCCTGTAAAAAATCAGCAACTTCGGATAAATAGACTGTCGGGTATATATTTCCATTGATATTTGAAAAAACCTTGTTAAGCAATCCTCTTTTATACTTCTTGAGCTGTTCGACAAGCGTTGCCTGTGCTGCGATTCTTTTGTCGAGGGTAACGAGCATAGAGGCTACTTTTTCCTGCTCTGCAACTTCCGGCAAATAAACCTTGATTGTTTCTATTTGTGGATATTTCAAGTTCCATGTATCGGAGGTCATCCCCTGTGAGTTCTTTCTGAACTCGTTGATCAGTTTATAGTTCTTGAAAAGAGCTGCGAAATACTCATTACAGATAGAGACCTTTGCCGTGAGAACAGTGTAGGCAGGGCTGACAATACCGTCATAAGAAGACACGCCATTCGCTCCTTGCCACATCCTCATCGAGTTATAGACCATATCTCCCTTGCGGACAACCTTGTAGTTGCTTTTATCTTCGCTTGAGTTGTCTTTCCCCTCAATTTCGGAACGCTGCATAACCCCACCATTCATTGTGACAGAAAGCAACTCCATATCAGCCGCCCCACGCTCACTGCGTTCAGCGTAGATGTCTCCTATACGATACAGCACATACGGCTCATCAAAGCCCGGAAAGCGGAGCTTCGGACGCTTTTCGAGACCGTTACTTGAGGATGGAAAAGCACATCCTCGTCCTCCACAGGATAATAGTCGTGGAGGTGGTCAATATGACTAACAATACACAATTTAAGACGCTGTTGAACACTTGGCTAAATCAGAAGAAGCCAATGATCACACCGTCAACCCATGCCAGCTTCACGCTGATAGCCGAAAATCATTTAATACCGCACTTCGGCAAACGGAAGATTGGCAGCATCACCGAACAGGACATTCAGAGCTACATATCGTATCTCTACGAGTCCGGACGGCTGGATAAGTCCGGCGGTCTCACTGTGAAGACCATACGAGATGTGATTCTTGTATTGCGTCTTGCTATGGAGTATGCCTACAAGGAAAGGGCGATACCACTGCTCAACTGGGACTTGATAGAGTACCCAAAAGAACTGGGTGTCAAGAAAGTGGTATCGCTCTCCAAAGATCAGGAGCAAGCTCTTATTCAGTGTATCTACATGAACCTGAATAGGAAGACTGCTGGCATTCTCATTGCACTGTTTACTGGGGTGCGAATCGGTGAACTTTGCGGCTTGCAAATGAAGGACATTTCGCTGACGGATAAAACCATCAGCATCAACAAAACCGTCCAGCGCATCTATGACAAGAAAAAGAGTGAATCCTATCTGCACATAGGACCGCCGAAGACCAAGACATCAGCTCGAACAATTCCCGTACCGTCATTGCTGATGAACATTATCAAGAAGTTCTATACTGAGAACCCCAACCATTACTTCTTGACCGGTAAAACCAAGCCAACCGAACCTCGCACATACAGGCAGTTCTTTTCCCGTTTTCTTAAACGAAATGGGCTGCAAAAGGTAAAGTTCCACGAGATCCGGCACACTTTCGCAGTACGGGCAATCGAAATACCGGAGTTTGACATCAAATCTCTCTCCGAGATTTTGGGGCATAAGAATGTGTCCTTTACGCTGAATGTCTATGGCAGCGCAAATCTCCAACAAAAAGTCAAGTGCATGAACTTATTAAATGATCTTCTGTAAAAATCAGCGGGCGGGAACGGGATTTTACCGTTCCTGCTCGTGTTTCTTTGAAGTTTTTTTACGCTCTGCTGTCTGCTTCTGTTTTTTCTGCAAATGCTCACGAACAGATTGTACCTCTGTTTTTTCCCCCAATAATTCAGAAACATCACGCTTGCTGTCAAACAGGATAAGCGGATCAAATTTTTCTCCGTATGCCGATTTAATCTTGGAAGTGGCAGCTTGAATTTTATCTGATTGCAGGGCAGCCCGTTGTTCTAAGAGTTCTGCCGAATCCACATTTTTTGCCTGCTCCCTTAATTCTGAGAACTGCTTTAAGGCATCCTCCAATTCGGCAGCATATTTTTCTTCCTGCTTTGTCAGCCGCTTCAAATTTTCCTCCATAGCTGCAACACTCTTTTTGACCTCAGCAATTCCAGTATCCTCACTACAATCAAATGAACTGAGGAGCATCGTCTTTTCGGATTTCAGTTCTTCCAAGTCTTCTGTCAGTTCGGCAATCTGTTTTGCCAAATCATTATGAGCAACAAACTGATAAAATGGTGTCTCTTTCTTTTCTGCAAGCAGCGTTTTCCGTTCTTTAGCCTTATTTTTAATCTGCTGTACCAGTAAGGTATAGCGCTCCAGATCGGGCTTAAACACATTCAGGTTTTCCGATAATTTGTGTTTTCCAAAACCAGCATAGCGGATTTGATAGCGGAAAACAACCATGTTCGCCCGTAAGGACTCCATTGCTTCCGCAAGCGCAGGAACAGATGCTTTAACTGCCTGCATCAGCTTCTTGACTGTTGCTTTCAGCTCACGGAGCAACGCATTGTCTGCCTTAATCTGACGATTCAACTCACATCGGTCAGAAACAATACCCTTTTTCTCCAATGCTCTTGCAACCACACCCTCGTGAATGGTGGGCTGCTCGGTCAAGCCCCGATCTGCATGACTGCGATGGTCGATGCGTTCTTCGTGTCCGGCAGTCTCCAAATGGCGATTCGTCACATCAGCCCATGCTGCTCTCCATAAAACAAGTTGTTCTTCGCTATTCCAACGCTCGGCAATGGGATTCTGTCTGCCGAACTTGGTGCTTTTCGGATGCTTGCTGGCTCGTTCATAGCCGTGATTCTCCGCTTCGGAGGGTGGCAGATATACCTTCTTGCGACCGACCTTATACTGGTATTGCTTTTCCCATCCCTCTGTCTGTGCTATCTTAAACTCATCCGCAGTAAAACCTTGTTCCTCTCCATTTTTCACACAAAGATATTCTTTCTGCGTCTTATATTGCCAGTTCCCTTTTTCATCTAACGGGCGCACTGTCAGCATGATATGAGCATGGGGATTGTGACCGGGAGGGTATGGATCGTGAATTGCCACATCTGCACACATCC
>ERZ826051.303-NODE-303-length-59418-cov-18.903391_pt1 | contig 59418 bp, 52 predicted proteins | sample MGYA00519928_ERZ826051 | MGnify/ENA primary metagenome ERZ826051 (study PRJEB31778, sample SAMEA3449219) | human gut metagenome | biome: human gut; feature: human-associated habitat; material: faeces | place: United Kingdom | collected 2010/2012 ...
TTACGGACGAATTTTCTTCGCCCTGAAGACGGTGGACATAAAGTTTCCGACCTTTCTCAGCTTTAAATTGCTGACCTGCAATCTCTACTATAACGTACATTTAATGCGATATATGTATTTGAACATAATTCGGAGTGCAAATATACGCATATTTATTTTATAAGCAACATCCCGCGCGAATTTTTTTCGGCACGGTCGGCTCTGGCATGGTTTTGGGCGGGGTCGCCGCGGACAGTGCCGCATGACGCCGTGCCGTCCCTGCAACAGCGGGCGCCCCGCACAGGAGGTTTTGTCTTGCGCCGAAGCTGCCCGGGGAGGTTCGGCGTGAAATAGCTGTTAAAAATTTCACAATGTCATAAATTCTTGTTACCTTTACCATGGCAACCGAAGTTACCGAACTCAAAAGAAGAGCTACGATGATAAACGACAAGGTGAGGATGTACCTGCTGCCGCCGCTCATCAATGCGGCAGTCAGGGCCGGAGCCTCGATAATGAATGTCTATAAAAACCTCGACGATTACGATATAAGCCTCAAAGACGACAAGACGCCGATCACGCTCGCCGACCGGCTGGCGCACAAAACCATCCGCGAATACCTGGGCCCGACGCGCATCCCGATCCTGAGCGAGGAGGGGCGCGAGATGCTCTACGACGAGCGCCGCAACTGGGAGCTCTACTGGCTGGTCGACCCGCTCGACGGGACGGTCGAATTTATCAAAGGGAACAATGAATTTACGGTCAACATCGCCCTGATGGAGAACAATGTCTGCATGGGGGCGGTGATTTACGTGCCCTATTTCGAGAAGCTGTATATCGCGGGGCGGGATGCAGGCTCGTATGTCAAGGAGCATGTGGCGCCCGATTCCGGGGCGGAATATACCTACGACGAGATCGTCACCGGGTGGACGCGCCTGCCGTTGGAGTGCGAGGCCGTGCGTCCGCATCCCCGCCTGCGTGTGGCCGTGTCGCGCTCGCACCAGACACCCGAGACCGCCGAGCATATCGCCCGCCTGCGCGCGACGCACCCCGACCTGGAGATCGTCGAACAGGGCAGTTCGTATAAGTTCTGCCTGCTGGCCGAGGGGCGGGTCGACTATTATGTCCGCACGACGCATACTTACGAGTGGGACACGGCGGCCGGGGAGCTGATCCTCGCCGAGGCCGGCGGCCGGACGCGCACGCTGCCCGACGACGGGGTGCTGCGCTACAACGAAAAAGACCTGCGCAACCCGTGGTTCGTCTGCCGGTCGAAGTACTGCGTGATATAAAACGGCTCGGGCGACGGAGCCGCAGGCAATTCGGATACGGCCGAACGCCGGGCCGGTAATCCTGTGCGGCATGATGCGTTGCCAAAGAGCGCCCGGCATAACGGGGCGTACCGATATGAAAAAGAGGAGCGTCACTCCTCTTTTTTCGTTGTCTGTTCGATGTCGCACGCCGAGCAGTTGCCCGAACAGCCCGCGTCGGCGCAGTCTGTTTGTCCGGAGTCCTCGCGCGATTCCTGCACGGCGCACCGGATGCCCAGCCGCTGCATGTTCTTGTTGGTCGATATTTCCGAGTCGATATGGTGTCCCTTGATCATCAGCGTCAGCGACATGCCCACGACGAAGAGGGCTACGGCGCCGAGGGCGAAGAGGAAAACGATTAACCACGTTGGCATAACGGTAAGGTATTTTTATGTGCTGAAATTTTGGCTTTCGGTCACAAATGTATACATTTGTAAGATAAATTGCAAAAATGCTGCCTTATCCTGTCGGCGGGCGGCGCAGAAACGAAACGACAACAGACGCAATACTATGAAAATCGTGATAGCGGGTGCGGGCGAGATGGGGAGCCATCTGGCGAAAATGCTCAGTGGCAACGGCCACGACATCACCATCATCGACGCCGACCAGAAGCTGCTTTCCGACGTGGGGAGCCTTGCCGACGTGATTTCGGTCGAGGGCGATTCGACGACCTTCGCCGTGCTCCGCAAGGCGCAGGTGCGCAAGTGCGACCTGTTCATCGCCGTGAACCACGTGGAGAACGACAATGTCGTGGCGGCGATGCTGGCCAAGAAGCTCGGGGCCAAAAAAGCCATCGCCCGCATCGACAACAACGAATACCTGGAACCCAACAACAAGGAGATGTTCATCGACATGGGCATCGACTACCTGTTCTACCCCGAGAAGGTCGCGGCCAGCGAGGTCATCAACCTCCTGGGGCATACCTCGACCACGGAATTCGTCGATTTTTCGAGCGGCAAGCTCTCGCTGGTGGTTTTCCACCTGGAGCCGACCTCGCCCCTGGTGGGCAAGCCGCTGGAGGGGTTCGACGACGACGAGGCGCCGCTGAGCTACCGCACGGTGGCCATCACGCGCGGCGGGCAGACGATCATCCCGCGCCGCGGCGAATTGTTCATGGAGGGCGATGCGATCTATGTGATCGCCCGCCAGGATGCCGTGAAACAGGTCATGGAGTTTTCGGGACAGTCGAACATCGAGATCAAGAACATGATGATTCTGGGCGGGTCGCGCATCGGCATCCGCATCGCCACGGAGCTGCAGGACGAGGTGAACATCAAGCTCATCGACTACAACGCCGAGAAGGCCTACCGGCTGGCGGAGATGCTCGAAAAGACCCTCATCATCAACGAGGACGGCCGCAACACCGAGGCCATGATGGAAGAGGGGCTTTCGAACATGGACGCCTTCGTGGCCGTGACGGGGCGCAGCGAAACCAACATCCTCGCGGCGATGCTCGCCAAGCGCATGGGCGTCAAGAAGGTGATCGCCGAGGTCGAGAACCTCAATTACATCAACCTGGCCGAGTCGATCGGCATCGACACGATCATCAACAAGAAACTGGTGACGGCGTCGAACATCTTCCGCTTCACGATGTCGACCGACGTGCAGGCCATCAAGTGCCTTACGGGCAGCGACGCCGAGGTGCTGGAATTCATCGTCAAGCCCAATGCGCCGGCCGTGAAGAGCCGCATCAAAGACCTGGGGCTGCCCGAGGACACGATCATCGGCGGCATCGTGCGCGGCGACAAGGTCTTCATCGCCGTGGACAACATGGAAATCAACCCCTACGACCGCGTGGTGGTCTTCGCCATGCCTGCGTCGGTGGGCAAAGTGGGATACTTTTTTAACTGACGACGGTGCTGTCGGGCCCGGCGTGCGCCGGGGCCCGCACACCGGCGGAAAATGAAACCGAACAGACAAGTGTCGTTTAGAAGCATATTATTCAAGGCCTGGTTTTCGCAGCGCGAGCGGGCTATCGACCGTTTCCGGCGCCGTCCTGCCGAGACGCAGGAGCGTATCTTCAGGCAGTTGCTGCGCCGCGGGCGCGGGACGGAATTCGGGTGGAGGTACGACCTGGGGCATGTCCGCAGCGTGGAGCAGTTCCAGTCGATGGTCGAGACGTTCGATTACGAAACCTTCAAACCCTATATCGAAAAGATGCTGGCCGGGGAGCGTAACGTCACCGCGCCGGGGCGGGTGAAACTCTTTGCCCGCTCGTCGGGCACGACTTCCGACCGGAGCAAGTACATCCCCGTCACGGAGGAGTCGCTCTGGTGGAATCACACGCTCGGCATGCGGGACGTGGCGACGGTATTCGCGGCCAACAACCCGAAAACGAAGGTCTTCGACGGCAAGACGCTGACCCTCGGCGGGTCGTGCAGCCGCGAGGGGCGCAACCTTGTGGGTGACCTATCGGCGGTGCTGATCCACGAAACGACGTTCTGGAGCGGCTGGTTCCGGGCGCCGCGCACCGCCACGGCGATCATCCCCGATTTCGACCGCAAGGTCGAGGCCATCTGCCGCGAGTGCACGGGCGAAAATATCACGGCCTTCGCCGGGGTGCCGTCGTGGAACCTGGCGATGATGCGCCGCGTGCTGGATTATACGGGGCGGGAGAACCTGCTCGAAGTGTGGCCCAACCTCTGCATGTTCGCCCACGGGGGCGTGGAGTTCGCCCCCTACCGCCGTTCGTTCGAGGCGCTGATCCCTTCGGACAGGATGCAGTACATGGAGACCTACAACGCCTCGGAAGGGTTCTTCGCGCTGGCCGACGACCCGTCGCGGAGCGACATGCTGCTGATGCTCGACTACGGCAATTTCTTCGAGTTCCGCAGCGGGGATACCGTCGTGCCGCTCGAAGGCGTGGAATGCGGCAAGGTCTACGCCATGCTCATCACGTCGAACAACGGCCTGTGGCGCTACGAGATCGGCGATACGGTGGAATTCACTTCGACGAATCCCTACCGCATTCGTTTCGCGGGGCGTACGAGACAGTATATCAATGTCTTCGGTGAGGAATTGATCGTCGACAACGCCGACCGCGCACTGCTGGCCGCCTGCAACGAAACGGGGGCCGTGGTCGGGGAATATACCGTGGCGCCGTGCTACATGTCGCTGCGCGAGCGGGGCGCCCACGAATGGATCCTGGAGTTCGAGCGCGAGCCCGACAGCCGCGGGCATTTCGCCGAGGCGCTCGACCGCGAACTGCGGGCCGTGAATTCGGACTACGACGCCAAACGCCGCACGACGCTCGAGCGGCAGCGGCTGACGGTCGTCGGCCACGGCCGTTTCCTCGCGTGGATGCGTGCCCGGGGCAAGAACAAGGTGCCGCGGCTGGTCAACGACCGTCGTGTGGCCGACGAGATACTGGCGTTCGGCGGGGAAACGAAGTGACGGCGCGTTTTGCTGCGGCGTAATGCCGTGATGCACCGTTGCGGAGCACTCCGGCGGCTGTCCGGAGCGGCCGGGCAGTATTTAGGATGTAAAACAAATATCGTATAATATGTATATAGCCATTGCAGGCAATATCGGAAGCGGGAAGACCACGCTGACCCGGATTCTGACCGAGCGTTACAACGCCAAAGCCTACCTCGAGGAGTGCAACAACCCCTACATCGGCGATTTCTACGAGGACATGAACCGCTGGTCGTTCAATTTGCAGATCTACTTCCTCGGGAGCCGCATTCAGCAGACGATGGATATGCTGGCCGACAACCGCGATTCGGGGGCGATCTTCCAGGATCGCACGATCTACGAGGATGCGCATATCTTCGCGGACAACCTCCACGAAATGGGGCTGATGGCCTCGCGCGACATCGAAACCTACATGAAACTGTTCCGGCTGATGACCACGCTCATCCCCAAGCCCGACCTGCTGATCTACCTCAAGGCGAGCGTGCCGACGCTCATTTCGCAGATCCGCAAGCGCGGCCGCGAATACGAGATGAACATCGACGAATTATACCTCAAGCGTCTGAACGACAAGTATAACAACTGGATCGACAACATCTACGAAGGCGATGTGCTGGTCGTCGACAAAGACCATGAGGATTTCGTTTCCGACCCTACGGTGCTGGAGAAGATATGTGCGCGCCTCGATGCGCTCGAAAACAGATAGCGACGCATGACGCTGCCTGAGAAATTCGCCGCACGCGTCCTTTCGGAGCTGGGGCCGGAAGAGGGGGCGGCGCTGTGCGCCGCACTCGATACCGAGCCGCCCGTGTCCGTGCGGCTGAACCCTGCCAAATGTGCCGGTGCGGCCGAACCCGGAGCGGTGCAGGACGGCACCGGGGCGGCACCGGGAGGATACGGATCGCCGCAGGGGAGCTCCGGGACGGATGTGCCCGCCCCGCTTCCGGTTTTGCAAAACGCCGACGGCCGTGTACCCTGGTGCGCCGACGGGTATTACCTGGCGGTGCGGCCGCAGTTCACCTTCGACAGCGATTTCCATGCCGGGGCATATTACGTGCAGGAGGCGTCGTCGCAGTTCGTGGGGCGCCTGATGGGCGGAGAGGGGGTTGCGGGGAAGCGAATCCTCGACCTTTGCGCCGCCCCGGGCGGCAAGACGACGCTCTATGCCTCGCTCGCGGGGCCCGACGGGCTGGTCGTCGCCAACGAGATCGACCGCCGCCGTGCGCAGGTACTGGCGGACAACGTCCGCAAGTGGGGTACGGGCAATGTCGCCGTGACGACCTGCGAACCCCGGCAACTGGGCGACTTCGAGGCGTGGTTCGACATGGTGGCCGTGGATGCCCCCTGCTCGGGCGAAGGGATGTTCCGCAAGGATGCACAGGCCCGCGCCGAATGGAGCGAGGGGAATGTAAAGCTCTGTGCTGCAAGGCAGGACGGGATATTACGTGAAGCATGGCGTGCGCTCAAACCCGGTGGCAGGCTGATATACAGCACCTGCACCTTCAACCGCGACGAGGACGAAGGCGCTTTGGAGCGTATGCTCGCATGGGCGGGCGACGAGGTCGCAGAGGCGGAAGACATGGCTGTCGACGGGGCGTGGGGGATCGTCTGCGGCCGGGTGGGGGCTTTCCGCACCTACCGGTTCTATCCCTACCGGGCACGCGGCGAGGGTTTTTTCGCCGCCGTGGCCTGCAAGGCTTATGATGCCGGCGGCCGTTGCCGCACCCCGAAGGCGCGGCGCACGGTATTTGCGCAGGTGGACAAGGCGTCCGCGGCTGAGTTGCGCCGTTGGGTGCGCACGCCGGAGCGGATGTGCTTCGCGGCGGTGGGCGATACCTGCTACGGATATTACGTCGCGCAGGCCGAGGCCGTGAAGGCGCTCGGCGAAGCGCTGCCCGTGATCTATGCGGGCGTGGCGATGGGGCAGTTCTTCAAGGGAAGCCTTCGGCCCGATCCGGCGCTGGCGTTCTTCTGCGGGTTGAACCGCGAGGCGGTGTCCGCGGCGGAGCTGGACGAGGCGCAGGCGCTGTGCTACCTGCGCAGGCAGGAGGTCGCCGCCGGGGCGTTTGCCGAAGGGGTGAACCTGGTGTGTGCCCGCGGGCGGGCGCTCGGGTTTGCGAAGCGGATCGGTAACCGGGTGAATAACATGTACCCCAATACATTGCGAATTATTAAACGATAGATATGGCCGAGAAACTTTTTTATTCGATGGGCGAAGTGGCCGAGATGTTCGACGTCAATGCGTCGCTGATCCGCCACTGGGAGTCGCAGTTCAGCGTTATCCGCCCCAAGCGCAACAAGAAAGGCAACCGTCTCTTCTCGCCGCAGGATGTGGAGAACCTCAAACTGATCTACCACCTGGTCAAGGAGCGGGGCATGACCCTCGAGGGCGCCAAGAAAGCCCTGAAACAGAAGCCTGCGGCCGAGGGCGGCGTGCAGCGCGATGCCGAGCTGATGGAGCGCCTGCAACGCATCCGTGCGCTGCTGGCCGAGGTGCGTGAAGACCTGAAGGCCGGCGAGGGCGAGATCCTTGCCGGCGCGGATGCCGAAGTTCCGGCGGCGGAGGCCGGAGCGACAGTGCCCCGCCGCAAGGCGAAACCCGTGGTGAAGATCGTCCCGGAGGATGCCGCGGCGCAGGGGGCCGCCGAACCCGGGCAGCCCGCGTCGAAACGTCTGCGCAAGCCCCGCCGCAAAAAGGAGGAGCCGGAACACAAGGAGCTCTTCGCCTTTTACGAACAGTCGCTCTTTTAGGGGCGCAACGGGCGCCGCACCCCTTGGGGAAGGCTGCGCTGCAAGGCGGAAAGCGCAGTGCCGCGGCCGCAGGGCGGATGGCCCCGCCGGGGCAGAAAAAATGATAACCAGACAAATCAGGATACTATGCTAATCAGGGAAGTGACCGATGTCATCGAGCGTTTCGCACCGCTCGCATGGCAGGAATCGTACGACAACGCAGGCTTGATCGTGGGGCGCCCGGACGACGAGGTGCACAGGGCGCTGCTGGCCGTGGACGTCACGGACGAAGTGATGGCCGAGGCCGAACGCGAAGGGTGCGACATGGTCATCACGCACCATCCGATCGTTTTCCATGCGCTCAAGCGCTTCAATTCGGCAGACCAGGTGCAGCGCTGCGTCGAACGGGCTATCCGCGGCGGCATTGCGCTCTATGCGTGCCACACCAACCTGGACAGCGCCCCCGGGGGGATGAGCTGGCGGCTGGCCGAGATGCTGGGCGTGGGGGACTTGCGCGTGCTCCAACCCGCGCAGGCGGACGAAAAGGTCGGGTTCGGCGTGGTGGGCGAGCTGCCCGAGCCGATGGCTACGGTGGAGTTCATGCGCCGCATGCAGCGCGTGCTGGGCGTTCGGGTCGTGCGCCACAGCGACATCGCTTCGCCCGAGGTGCGGCGCGTGGCGGTCTGCACCGGTGCGGGGGCTTCGATGATCGGCGACGCGCGCCGTGCCGGGGCTGACATATACGTCACGGCGGATATGAAGTACAACGACTTCATGACGCCGGATAAAGCTCTCACCGTAGCGGATATAGGCCATTTTGAAAGCGAATATTGCGCAATTCAGATTTTATTTGATATTTTGTCGAAAAATTTGATTACCTTTGCGGTTCGCAAGAGTGAAAGCTCTCGCAATCCGGTGAACTATTTGGTTTAAGTCTAAACTATACAAGTACATTATATGGCAACACAGAAGAAAACTGCCGACGTTGACTATTCGATGCAGGAGAAGATCATCGCACTCTATGAATTGCAGAAGATCGACAGCAAGATCGACGAAATCAACAAGGTGAAAGGTGAACTGCCTCTCGAGGTTCAGGATCTCGAAGACGAGATGACCGGCCTGAAAACCCGGATCGACAACATCAATGCCGAAATCGAGGAGCTGAACACGCTCACCAAGCAGCGCAAGCGCGAGGTCGACCAGGCCAAGATTCTCATCGGCAATTACAAGGAGCAGCAGAACAACGTGCGCAACAACCGCGAGTTCGATGCCATTACCAAGGAGATCGAGTACCAGGAACTGGAGATCGAACTGGCCGAGAAGCGCCTCAAGGAGTACGCCGCCGGTGTGAAAGCCAAGAAACTCCAGCTGGAGGAGGCCGAAGCCGTAGCGGAAGGCCGTGCCGCCGACCTGGCTGCCAAGAAGAACGAACTGGAAGGGATCGAAGCCGAAACCGCACCCCAGGTCGCAGAGTACGAAGTACAGGCCGACCGGGTCAAGGCCAAGATCGACGAGCGCCTGTTGTCGGCCTATGGCCGCATCCGCAGCAATGTGCGCAACGGGCTGGCGGTCGTGACCGTGAAGCGCGATGCCTGCGGCGGTTGCTTCAACCGGATTCCCCCGCAGCGCCAGGTGGAGATTCGCCAGGGCAAGAAACTTATCGTCTGCGAATATTGCGGACGTATCCTTGTGGCCGATCCCGAAGAGGGGCTGGAATAGCCCTGTGGAAAAATTAAGAAAGCAGGCCGGAGTGTACACTCCGGCCTGCTTTGCATTGGGGGGCAAGTCCCGGGTTCTATTTGGGCGTTCTTGCCCCTGTGCTCCTGGATTATCCGCCTTTGCCGTATGCGTGGCGCGGCGGATTTTCGGGATTGTTGTCTTGTCGTGCCGGGAGCCGGGAGCCCGGGCTGCCTACCAGACGACCTGGTCGGGGAGGATTTCGCCGTCGGCGGCGTCGCCCGCGTCGAAGGAGGCGGCTTTGTACTGGATGCAGATCATCGTCATCGGGCTGTCGCCCGTGTTGCGCAGCGAACGCCTGCCGGCAGGCGAAACCCGTATGACGCTCCCCTCGCCTACGGGGAAGACCTGCCCGTCGACCTGGAACTCCCCGTCTCCGCCGAGGATGATGTAAAGTTCTTCGTGGGTCTTGTGGGTGTGGAGGAACCCGACGCTGCCGCCCGGTGCGAACTGCTGGAACGACATCTCGGCCCCGGTGGCCTGCAGATCGCCGCCTACGAATACTTTTCCCGGGATCTCCACGCCCGGTGCCAGCGGCAGCGCGTACTGGTTCAACTCTTCGGTTTTTCCGACCGTCACGGCTGCGAAATTCGCGCCTGAGGCTACTTTTTCTACCTTTTTCATGGTTAAGGGTTATTAAAGCGTTTATGAATTGTGTTCTCTGTATTGCCGTTGCGAAGGTAAGGAGAATGCAGCGTTCGTGCAAGACGGTACGCTGGCGTATGTTGCTAACATTTAGGTAACTGATGTTGTATGTCAGGCAGAAATCCGGGTGAAAAAAAGATTTTTTTGCAGGCAGCATGTGCGCGGCGACACGCGCGGCCGTGATACGGGGCGTTTTGCCCTCCCGCGCAAAGCCTGCCGGGCAGGGACTCGGCGTGTGCTGTCCGGCTGCGGGAATAGCGGCCGGACAGGCGGTTTTACTGGGCTGGGTGGGAGCTTGTTGGGCGCCGGGAGGTTGGGGAACGGTATCTGCTGGGCGGTTTGCGGCCGGGACAGGTAAAAGTGCCGGGGTTTCGGGATTTTTAAATTTTTTTGTAAATTGGAGAATGTTAATTTATTAACACCAAAAATCCTTCCTATTTTATAAATAATCCTTAACTTTGCAAAGTTGTAATTTGCCTACTAAAATTACTGATAGATGAAAATAGCCCTTGCCCAGTTGAACTATACGATCGGGGATATCGACGGCAATACCTCGAAAATCATCGATTCGATCAACAAAGCGAAAGCGCAGCGTGCCGACCTGGTCATCTTTGCCGAACAGGCCGTGAGCGGAACCCCGGCTTTCGATCTGTTGCGTAAAACGACCTTCCTCGAACTGTGCGAGGATGCGCTGGTCGAAATCGCGTCGTGCTGCGACGGTATCGCGGCCATCGTGGGACTCCCGATCCTGACGCGCGAAGGCACCATCAGCGCCGCGGCGCTGATCCAGGATCGCAAAGTGCTGCGCTACGTGGGTAAGAAATATATCACCGCACGCCGCGAAATGGGCTTCCTCGTCCCTTCGAAGGGATTCGAGTACGCGACGATCAAGGGCCACAAGTGCGCCATCGTCGTGGGCGACGACCTGAGCCGCGAGCATGACTTCGACAAGTCGGTCGAGACCGTCATCTCGATAAACGCCCGCAAATACGGCCGGGGGACGATGACCTACCGTTACGAGATGATGCGCCACCTGTCGTTCGTCGAAGGCAAGAACCTCGTGCTGGTGAACCAGGTAGGCGGTTCGACGGACATCGTTTACGACGGTACGTCGGGGGCGTTCAACAACCGCGGGGAGCTGGTGCTGATGATGAAGCACTTCGAGGAGGATTTCCAGATTTTCGACACCAAGGCGGCCGGCGAGCCGGTCTCGATCCCCTCGACCTACAACGACCGTACGCGGATGGTCTACCAGGCGGCCCGGTGCGGCCTGCGCGACTTTTTCGTGAAGAACGGCTATAAAAAGGCCTGCATAGGCCTTTCGGGCGGCATCGACTCGGCCGTGGTGGCCTGCCTGGCCGCCGATGCGCTGGGACGCCAAAATATCCGGGCTTTGCTCCTGCCCTCACAGTTCTCTTCCGACCATTCGGTCGAAGATGCGAAGAAACTGGCCGAGAACCTCGGCATCGAGTACAACGTAATTCCCATCACGGAAATATACACCAGCGTGGTGAACACCCTCAAGCCGGTCATCGGCGGCCGGGAGTTCGACGCCACGGAGGAGAATATCCAGACCCGTATCCGCACGGTGCTGTTGATGGCCGTGCAGAACAAGGCGGATTACATCCTGCTCAACTCGTCGAACAAGAGCGAAAATGCGCTGGGGCTCTGTACGCTCTACGGCGATACGGCGGGCGCTTTCAGCCCTACGGGCGACCTCTACAAGAGCGAGATGTACGACCTGGCACGCTACATCAACCGCACGCAGGGCGACCCGATCCCGGGCAATATCCTCGACAAGGAACCCTCGTCGGAGTTGCACCCGGGGCAGAAGGACAGCGACATCCTGCCGCCGTACGAGGTGGTGGACGCGATCCTTTACCGCATGATTGAGGAGGGGCAGCACCGTGAGGAGATCGTCAATGCGGGATTCGATTCCGAGGTCGTGGAGAAGATCCACGCCATGATCATGCGCAACGAGAAGAAGCGCTACCAGTTTCCGCCCGTACTGCGCCTGTCGATGTGCTCGTTCGGGCACGAGCGCCTTATGCCGCTTACCAACAAATACGGCGATTGAGGGGTGGTGGCAGCACGGATTGAACATAGCGGCGTGGTGGAACGCACGGAACGCGACACGGTCTATGTGAGGATCACCTCCCACAGTGCCTGCGGTACCTGCAAGGCCCGCGAAGCGTGCGGCCTGGCCGAGGCGCAGGACAAGATCGTGGCCGTGAAGAGTCCCGACGCGGCGCAGTTCGCCGTCGGGGAACAGGTTATCGTCGGCGTCCGTCGTAGTGCGGGCGCTGTCGCTGTTATACTGGCCTATGTCGGGGCGCTGGCCGTGCTGCTGGCCGTGCTGGTCGCCGCCGTTGCGGTGCTCGGCTGGAGCGAAGGCCGCGGCGCGCTGGCCGCACTGGGAGCCGTGGGTGTCTATTACTGCGTATTATGGCTCTTCAGGCATAAAATCGAACACACAATTCATTTCTCAATAACCAAACACTACTGATGGAAGTATTACTTTACACAATCCTGACGCTTTGTGCGCTGGGAGTGCTTTCCGCGGTGATCCTTTACTTCGTGGCCCAAAAATTCAGGGTCGAGGAAGATCCCCGGATCGACGAGGTGGAGAAGATGCTGCCGGGCGCCAACTGCGGCGGCTGCGGCTTCGCCGGGTGCCGCGGCATGGCCGACGCGCTCGTGAAACAGGACGACATCTCGGCGCTCTTCTGCCCCGTGGGCGGCGGCGACTGCATGAAGGCTGTTGCGGCCTACCTCGGCAAGTCGGCACCGGAAAAGGAGCCGCAGGTGGCCACCGTGCGCTGCGGCGGCACCTGCGACAAGCGCCCCCGCACCAACGAGTACAACGGTGCCAGGTCGTGCGCCGTGGCGTCGTCGCTCTATGTGGGCGAGACGGGTTGCGCATTCGGCTGCCTCGGGTTCGGGGACTGCGTCGTCTCGTGTGCGTTCGATGCGATCCGCATGAATCCCGCGACGGGGCTTCCCGAAGTCGACCCCGACAAATGTACGGCCTGCGGGGCCTGCGTGAAGGCGTGTCCCAAAATGATTATCGAATTGCGCAAGAAGTGGCCGAAGAACCGGGCGGTGTACGTGTCGTGCGTGTCGAAGGACAAGGGCGCCGTGGTGATGAAGGCCTGCAAGGCGGGTTGCATCGGATGCGGCAAATGCCAGAAGGTCTGCGCGTTCGGTGCAATCACCATTGAAAACAACCTCGCCTATATCGACCCGCAGAAGTGCAAGCTCTGCCGTAAGTGCGTGAACGAGTGCCCGACGGGTGCCATCGTGCTGGCGGGCATGGATCCGCTGCCCAAGGTACCGAAGGCACCGGCTGCCCCTAAAGCCTCACCTGCTGCTAAGGAGGCTTCTGCCGGAGTCCCGACAGCGCCCGATGCCGGGGCTACCCCGGCTGTGTCGGCTGCCGAAACTCCGAAAGCCGAATAAGTACCGTCAAATCAGAGAAACACAAGATATGAAGACATTTCCAATAGGCGGAGTCCATCCGTCGGAAAATAAACTGAGCGGCGCCAAACCGATCGAGGTGCTTCCGCTGCCCGACGTGGTGACGATCCCGCTCGCACAGCACATCGGCGCCCCCGCCGTGGCCAAGGTCGCCAAGGGCGACAAGGTCGTGACGGGGCAGCTCATCGCCGAGGCGGGCAGCTTTATGTCGGCCAACATTCACGCCCCGGTTTCGGGGACGGTAACGGCCGTGGACATGGTGCCCAACGGGCAGGGGCTGCGCCAGATGATGATTACGATCAAGCGCGAGGGCGACGACTGGGCCGAGGGAATCGACCGCTCGGAGACGATCGTCCGCGAGTGTACGCTCTCGGCACAGGAGATCGTCGCCCGGATCAAGGACGCCGGCATCGTCGGCATGGGCGGCGCGACGTTCCCCACGCACGTGAAACTCTCGATTCCTCCCGGGAAAAAGGCCGAATCGCTGATTATCAACGGTGTAGAGTGCGAGCCTTACCTTACGTCCGACCACCGTACGATGCTGGAGCACGGTGAGGAGCTGCTCGTGGGCGTGACGATCCTGATGAAGGCCATCGCCGTGGAGAAAGCCTATATCGGGATCGAGAACAACAAACCCGACGCCATTGCGCACCTGCGCCGTCTGGCCCAAGGGTATAAGGGCATCGAGGTGGTGCCCCTCAAGGTGAAATACCCGCAGGGCGGTGAGAAACAGCTGATCGTGGCCATTACGGGGCGCGAGGTGCCGCCCCCGCCCGCACTCCCGATCGACGTGGGCGCCGTGGTGTGCAATGCCTCGACGACCTATGCGGTCTACCAGGCCGTGCAGAAGCACAAGCCGTTGATCGAGCGCGTGGTGACGATCACGGGCAAAGGCGTCCGGGAGCCCAAGAACCTGCTGACCCGTATGGGTACGCCCGTCGAGGCGCTGATCGAGGCGGCCGGAGGGCTTCCCGCCGATGCGGGCAAGGTCATCAACGGCGGCCCGATGATGGGGCGCGCGATGGTCAACCTCGCCTCGCCCGTGACGAAGGGGTGCTCGGGCATCACCGTCATGAGCGGCCGCGACGCCCAGCGCCGCGAGGCTTCGCAGTGCATCAAGTGCGCCAAGTGCGTGGCTGCCTGCCCGATGGGGCTCGAACCCTATTACCTCTCGAAGATGACCCAGAAGAAAGGCTGGGAGGAAGTGGAGGCACAGATGATCACTTCGTGCATCGAGTGCGGCTGCTGCCAGGCCTCGTGCCCCTCGTACCTGCCGCTGCTGGACTGGGTGCGCCTGGGGAAACAGACTGTCATGGGCATTATCCGCGCACGTGCCGCGGCACCGAAAAAGTAAATGGAAAAACAGAAAGATATTATGGCAAACAAACTTGTTGTTGCTCCCGCTCCGCACGTGCAGACTTCGCAGTCGACGGCCAGGATCATGCGCGACGTCGTGATCGCGCTGATGCCCGCGCTGGTCGTCTCGATGGTGGTGTTCGGGGTGGACGTGCTGCGTGTCACGGCGCTCAGCGTGGCGTGCTGCGTGTTGTTCGAGTACCTTATCCAGCGGTTCCTCGTCGGTGGCTCGCTGACCATCGGGAACTGGTCGGCCGTGGTGACGGGCGTGCTGCTGGCTTTCAACCTGCCCGCGTCGATTCCCTGGTGGATCGTCGTGATCGGCGCATTCGTCGCCATCGCCATCGCCAAGATGACCTTCGGCGGGCTGGGTAAAAATCCGTTCAACCCCGCGCTGGTGGGGCGTGTGTTCCTGCTGATCGCCTACCCGGTGCAGATGACTTCGTTCCCGATGCCGGCGAACGGAGCCTTCGACGCACTTTCGGGCGCTACGCCGCTGGCGGCCGTGAAACACGGCGTTGCCCCCGACGTGCTCGGCGTGCAGGAACTGCTGCTGGGCAACATGCCCGGCTCACTGGGCGAGGTGGCGGCATTGGCACTGATCTGCGGTTTCGTATACCTGCTCTGGCGCCGCGTCATCACGTGGCAGATTCCCGTGTCGGTGCTCGGTACGATGGCCGTATTCGCGTTTGTCGTGGCCCTCGCTTCGGGCAGTACCGGGCCGGTGCTGTGGCAATTCCCGCTGTTCCATGTACTGGCCGGCGGAGCTCTGCTGGGCGCGATATTCATGGCGACGGATTATTCGACCTCGCCGATGACCGTCAGAGGGGGTGTGATCTTCGGCATCGGTATCGGCGCCATCACGATGTGCATCCGCCTGTGGGGCGCCTATCCCGAGGGTATGTCGTTCGCGATACTGATCATGAACGCCTGTGTGCCCCTGATCAACAAATATGTCAAACCCAAGCGCTTCGGCGTTAAATAGGAGGTGACGCAGTATGAAAAGTACACTTGTGAATATGACGGCCGTACTGTTCGGCATCACGCTCGTGGCTTCGGCCGGTGTGGGCGCCGTGAACATGATTACGGCCGAACCGATCGCCCAGGCCGAGCAGGCGGCGAAGGTCGAGGCGCTGAAGGTCGTGCTTCCGCCGTTCGACCAGACCGTACCCGAAGCGCTGACGATCGACGATATGCCGATCACGGTCTACACCGCAACCAAGGGAGGACAGGTCGCGGGCTACGCCGTGGAGTCGATGACCAAGAACGGTTTCGGCGGCGCGATCAGCATGATGGTGGGCTTCACGCCCGACGGTGAAGTGGTCAACGTCAACGTGCTCAGGCAGGCTGAGACCCCTGGGCTCGGGACGAAGATGGCCGACAAGGAAAATGTGCTGCTGGGGAGCATCCAGGGCAAGAAACTCGAAACGATGAAGCTCGTGGACGGCAAGCTGGCCGTGAAGAAGGACGGCGGCGACGTCGACGCGCTGACGGCCGCGACCATATCCTCGCGCGCCTATGTCGATGCGATCAACCGCGCCTGGATGGCTTACAAGAGCGTAGCGACGGGTACGGCGCCGACAGACGTATCGTCGGGAGCGACTTCTGCGGCCGGAGATTCGGCAGAGGAACAAACCAACGGGCCGGCGGCTCAGGAAGGAGGGCAAAATGAATAAACTGAACATCATTCTGAGCGGCATCGTCAGGAACAACCCGACGTTCGTGCTGGTGCTGGGCATGTGTCCCACGCTGGGTACGACGACCTCGGCCGGAAACGGCATGGGCATGGGGCTGGCGACGATGGCCGTGCTGATCATGTCGAACCTGGTGATCTCGCTCATCAAGAACATCATTCCGGACAAGGTGCGCATCCCGGCGTTCATCGTCGTGATCGCCTCGTTCGTGACCGTGGTCGAAATGCTGATGAAAGCCTACACGCCGCCCCTGTACGAGGCGCTGGGCGTCTTCATCCCGCTGATCGTGGTGAACTGCATTATTCTGGGGCGTGCCGAGGCTTTCGCCTCGAAGAATACGCCGCTGGATTCGGTGCTCGACGGTGTCGGGATCGGTTTGGGCTTTACGCTTTCCCTGACGGCCGTAGGTGCCGTGCGCGAGATCCTGGGCAGCGGCGCGATCTTCGGCATCAGCCTCGGAACGGCCGATTACATGCCGCTGATCTTCGTCCTCGCACCGGGGGCATTCCTGGTGCTGGGGTACCTCATGGTATTGTTTAATAAATTAGCCAAGAAATAGTTATGGAGCTTTCATATTTCGCAATCATCATCGGCGCCATCTTCGTCAACAACGTCGTACTGGCGCAGTTCCTCGGCATCTGCCCGTTCCTGGGCGTGTCGTCGAAGGTCGAGACCTCGATGGGTATGGGCGCTGCCGTAACGTTCGTCATGGCAATCGCCGCCGTGGTGGCCTGGCTGATCCAGGCTTATGTGCTCGTGCCGCTGGACATCGTCTACATGCAGACGATCGTCTTCATCCTCGTGATCGCCGCGCTGGTACAGATGGTCGAGATCATGCTCAAGAAACTCTCGCCTTCGTTATATCAGGCACTGGGTATCTTCCTGCCCCTGATCACGACCAACTGCGCCGTGCTGGGCGTGGCGATCCTGATGATCCAAAAGGAGTTCAACCTCTTGCAGAGCGTCACTTATTCGGTGGCTACGGCGCTGGGATTCGCCCTGGCGCTGGTGCTCTTCGCCGGCATCCGCGAGAGGCTCGAATTCGAGGACGTGCCCAAGGCTTTCAGGGGCGTGCCTATCGCGCTGATCACGGCCGGTATCCTCGCCATGGCCTTCATGGGATTCTCGGGGCTGGTATAACGACGTCCCGCAATGCGAAACAGCCACCTTCGGAAATGAGGGTGGCTGTTTGTCCTTTGCAGTAATTGAGATGTTCCGTGAATTTCTCGATCCGGCCTGCTGCCGGCCCGGAAACGGGCAACAGCCTTTGGGGGATTCGCATTATTTCGGATTATTTTTGTCGGAATCGTTCGTTTCTTGCAGGCAAATAGTTATTTTTGCACAAATAACCGTAACTGAAATGGAGGATATCATCAAACTTCACGACAAAAAGTTCAGGATCATGATCCCCGCCGCCAAGATCGACGAGGCCGTGGCCGCCGTAGCCTGCCGCATCAACGAGGACTACCGTGACAAGCCGACGCCGTTGTTCGTGGGCGTACTGAACGGCTCGTTCATGTTCATGAGCGACCTGATCAAGAAAATCGAGTTCAACAACGAGCTGTCGTTCGTGAAGCTGGCTTCGTACGAAGGGACTTGCTCGACGGGGTGCGTGAAGAACCTGATCGGGCTGAACAACAGCATCGAAGGCCGCCATGTGATCATCGTCGAGGACATCGTCGACACGGGCGAGAGCATCGAGCACATGATCGGCGAGCTGAAGTCGCATAATCCCGCGAGCATCGAGGTCTGCACGCTTTTTTTCAAACCGGATTCCTACCGCAAGCAACTGCCGATCAAGTACCGCGCCATGGAGATCGGCAACGAGTTCATCGTGGGCTACGGCCTGGACTACGACCAGTTGGGACGCAGCCTGAAGGATATTTACGTGGTTACCGAATAGATGGCTCTGAAGACCGATATCGAACAGCTCGACGGCGGGCGCAAGCTGCCCCTGGTCGAAGATTTCTACACGATCCAGGGCGAGGGCTTCCATGCCGGGAAACCCGCCTATTTCATCCGCCTGGGCGGATGCGACGTGGGATGCCGCTGGTGCGACGCCAAATACACGTGGAACCCCAGGCTCTATCCCCCGACCGACGTACGGACGGTGATCGACCGTGCTACGGCGTGTCCCGCGCAGGCGATCGTCATCACGGGCGGCGAACCGCTGCTTTATCCGCTGGGGGTGCTGACCGAAACACTGCACGCTAAGGGGCTGGAGATATTCCTCGAAACGTCGGGGACGCACCCCTTCTCGGGGTATTTCGACTGGGTGTGTCTGTCGCCCAAGCGGCAGCAACCGCCGCTGGACGAGGCGTTCGGGAAGGCGCACGAACTGAAGGTGATCGTCGGAGACGAGGCTGATTTCGAATGGGCCGAGCGCAATGCCGCACGGGTGGGAGCCGGGTGCATCCTCTACCTGCAACCCGAGTGGAGCGTTGCGGAACGCATGATGCCCGCGATCGTCGAGTATGCGAAGGCGCATCCGAAATGGAATATCTCGATCCAGACTCATAAATACATGCACATACCCTAATGGGCTTCGAAGTAGGCAAAAAGTTCTGGATCGCCGCCACGGCGGTCATCGTCGTCGTCACGTTGTTCGTGGTGGGGCGGAACCTTTTGCATGCGGTGAAGATCAAGCGGCAGATCAACGCCTTGAACCGGGAGCGGGAGTTTTACCGGGCCAGGATCGAACAGGACAGCACGCTGCTGGAGCGCCTGCGCTACGACGACTATCTGGAGGAGTATGCCCGTGAAAACTATCACATGCAGCGCAGCGACGAGCATGTGTACATCATCAAGGAGTGATTTTACGATCCGTATGACTTGACGGCGACCCGGCGGGCTGCCGTTTTTTTGTGTTACAGCCGGGCCTGCCGGGATGCGGCCGTTTTCCGCCTGCTCGGTAAATCCGGGGTGGTGGCCGTTGCCAACACCCGGTCAGTAATGCGTGAACCCGTGCCAGTCCAGGGCCCGGGGTCGGCCGTTTTCGAGCCACTCCAATTTGTCGCTGTCCGTGATGTGGCCGACGGGGTGGAGCGGCGTGCCGAAGCGTGCGCGGAAATCGGCGGCGAGCCTGTCGGCGGCCGCCGTGTCGGCCGTGAGCAGGAGCTTGTAATCCTCGCCCCCGCAGGCGGCTGTTTCGACGTCTGCCCCTTGGGCGAGGGGGATACGGCCGATGTCGATCGCGGCGCCTACCCCCGAACGCTCCATGATGTGGCGGATGTCCGAGGCCAGCCCGTCCGAGAGGTCCATCATGGCGTGTATTTCGGGGCGTGCGCCGAGCCAGATGCCTTCGGCCACTTGGGGCTGCGGGTTGCGGTGGGCTGCGGCGGCGGGGGTGTCGTAGCGCCCGGCGAGGATGTCGCGCAGCCCGGCGCCCGAAAGTCCGAGTTCTCCGGCGACGAGTATCGCGTCGCCGGGGCGTGCCCCGCTGCGGCGCTTGATGTGTGCGTCGGCGATGCGGCCGATGGCCGTGACATTGATCGTGATGCCTGCCGCCGAGCGGGTCGTGTCGCCCCCGGCGAGCGTGACGCCGAACGCTTCGGAGAGTTCCCGGTAGCCGAGCATGAACTCTTCGGCCCATGTGCCGGCCGTGTCGGCCGGGAGCGACAGCGACAGCAGGGTGCCCACCGGGCGGGCGCCCATCGAAGCGACGTCGCTCAGGTTTACGGCAAGGGATTTGCGCCCCAGTTCGCGGGGCGAAGTTGCGGGACGCAGGAAATGGACGCCTTCGGCGAGCATGTCGGTCGTGAAGACCAGCGATTCGCCCTCCCCGACGGGGAGCACGGCGCAATCGTCGCCGATTCCTTCGAACCCGTTGTCGGGCAGAGCGGCGAAGAGTTCTTTTATGTGGTCTATGAATCCGAATTCGGTCATGGTTCTCGGGTGTGTCCGGCCGCGGCGCCCCGCCGGCCGGTGCGGGTTTTCGGGTTTTTCACGTGCGGCTGCCGCCCCGGGGGCGGAGTCCCCGCCTGGGGACGGGAACGAAGCCTGTGCGAACCGCGGCAGGGGCGTGGGCGGCGTTTGAAATCATTATTTAACGGGCGATGTCGAACAAAGGTATTAAAAATTCTTTAAAATCACTATCTTTGCCTGCGGATTGCGCCCGGGTATGCCGTGCGTGTCAAACAGTCTCGAAGATGAAGATATTGATTCTTAACGGCCCGAACCTCAATTTGCAGGGGCGGCGCGATACCGGGGTCTACGGCACCCGGACTTTCGAAACCTTTTTCGGGGAGCTCGAAGCACTCTATCCGGCCGTCGGGTTCGGTTATTTCCAGTCCAACCTCGAAGGCGAGCTGATCGACGCCGTACAGCAGGCCGACGGCACCTACGACGGTGTGGTGCTCAATGCCGGCGGATATACCCATACGTCGGTGGCGCTGCGCGATGCGGTGTCGGCGGTGTCGGTGCCGGTCGTCGAGGTGCACATCTCGTCGATCCTCGCGCGAGAGGAGTTCCGCCACGTCTCGCTCCTGGCTCCCGTGGCCGTGGGCTCGATCATGGGTTTCGGGTTGGATTCCTACCGGCTGGGCGTCGAGGCCCTGTTGCTCCGCGGCAGGGAGTAAGCCCCGGGTTCCCGGAGCGGCCCATTCCCCGGCCCGGTACGGGAGGGCGTGCGGAAGTTTCCCGGGGCTGTCCGCGCAGAGCGTGTGCAGGAGCGGCACCGGGCGTAACGTAAAATGTCGAAATACTAATATTTTAGCATCATACTTGTATGTATAGAATGAAAAAAACCAAGATCGTCGCAACAATGTCGGATTTCCGTTGCACCGAAGAGTTTGTGAAAAACCTTTTCGATGCCGGTATGGACGTGGTTCGTGTCAATTCGGCGCATGTCTCGGAAGAGGGCGCTACGCATATTGTCGAGACCGTACACCGCGTTAACCCGGCTATCCCGATCATGATAGATACGAAGGGCCCCGAAATCCGTGTCACGACGATCGCCGACGAGTACGGCAACAGCATCAATTTCCGGCCGGGCGACCGTGTCGCCGTGCGCGGCTCGGACGGCAGCGACAAGACGACCCGCAAGGTGGTCTACATGAACGTGCCGAACATCGTGGATGACATACCCGTCGGGGCGCGGATGCTCATCGCCGACGGCGAACTGGAGATCCGTGTCGTGGAAAAGACCGCCGAGGAGCTGATCTGCGAATTCGTCGTGGGCGGCGCCATGCGTTCGCGCAAGAGCGTCAACGTGCCGTCGGTGTCGATCAACCTGCCTTCGGTGACGGAGAAAGACCGCCGGTTTATCGAGTGGGCCGTGAAGAACGACGTGGATTTCATCGCACACTCGTTCGTGCGCAGCGCCAGGGACATCAAAGCCGTGCAGGACATCCTCGATGCCCACGGCAGCAAGATCAAGATCATCTCGAAGATCGAGAACCGCGAGGGGCTCGACAACATCGACGAGATCATCGAGGCGTCGTACGGCATCATGGTGGCGCGCGGCGACCTGGGGGTGGAGCTTCCCGCCGAGGCGATTCCCAATACCCAGCGGCGTATCGTCGAGAAGTGCATTTGCGCCAAGCGTCCGGTGATTATCGCCACTCAGATGCTCTATTCGATGGTCAAGAGCCCGCGTCCGACGCGCGCCGAGGTGAGCGACGTGGCGAGTGCCATTTACGAGCGCGTGGACGCCGTGATGCTGAGCGACGAGACGGCGATGGGCGACTTCCCCGTGGAATCGGTGGAAACGATGGCCCGCATCGCCCGCGAGATCGAACGCGACGAGACGCATTTCAAACCGATGATCGACATGGACATGGTCTCGGTGAACCACGAGATCACGGCGCAGCTGGCACGTTCGGCCGTGCGTGCCTCGACCAACCTGCCGATAAAATATGTGGTGCTCGACACCAAGACCGGCCGTACGGGCCGTTATCTGGCGGCATTCCGCGGGCATAAAACCGTGATGGCCGTATGCTATCAGCTGCATGCGCAGCGTATCCTGGCCCTGTCGTACGGCGTGGTGCCGATCCTGCGCAACCAGGAGCTGAAGGACAGGTACCACTTCCTGATCGACGCGCTGGAGGTCATCGAACAGCACCAGAAGCTCGACGGGCAAGACCTGCTGGCAATCGTGGGCGGCAGTTTCGGCCCCGACGGCGGTGCGTCGTACGTCGAGATCGCCAATGTCCTCAATATCCGCAGGCGTAACGAAGAGATCGTTGCCGCGCAAAAATCTTAGGCGGTGGACGGGCAGCTCAGGGATAAGGTAGCCAGCGGCGTGGCGTGGAGCATGGCCGAGAAAGTCGGTACGATGCTTCTCCAGCTGGCCGTGAGCCTTACGATCCTGCGGCTGCTGAACCCCGCCATCATGGGTGTGATCGCGATCCCGACGGCCTTCCTTGCCGTGGCGATCGTGATTGCCGACAGCGGCTTTTCGCAGGCGCTGATCCGCAAGGGGACACCTACGGCCGACGATTACAAATCGGTCTTCGCCTTCAACGTCGGGGTTGCGCTCGTGCTTTACGGGGTGCTGGTAGCGCTGGCGGGGAGCATCGCGCGGTTCTACGACATGCCGGAAATCACGCGGATAGCACCGGTATTCTTCCTCCAACTGCCGCTGAGCGCCGCATGTGCGATCCAGAATACGATTTTTGTCCGGACATTCCGCTTCGCACTGCTCTCGAAGGTCACCTTCGCCTCGTGGTTCATCGCCGGGATGGTGGCTATCGGCCTCGCATTGGCCGGGTTCGGGATCTGGTGCATCGTGGTGCAGCGCGTATTGCAGGCCTCCGTGCGGGCCTTGCTGTTGTGGTGGCTGAGCGACTGGCGTCCCTGCGGGAAGTGCAGCCGGCGGCCGCTGCGCGAAATGGCGCCGTACAGTTTCAGCCTGCTGGCTACCGATTTCATCTCGACCCTCTATAACAAGGTGCCCCAGATATTTCTCGGGAAACTCTATCCGCAGGAGACACTCGGCTCGTACGAGCAGGCCGTCAAGCTGAAAGACCAGCCGGCGACTTCGGCCATGCAGGCCGTGCAGAACGTGACCTTCCCGGCGCTGGCCAAGATCAAGGACGACGCGCCGAAACTGGCCGAAAGTTACCGGCAGATCGTCATGGTCGTGGCCTATGCCATGTTCCCCGTGATGCTCGGTCTGTCGGCCATCGCCGAGGACATGTTCGCCGTCTTCCTGGGCGGGGAGTGGATGGCGACGGTGCCTTATTTCGAAGCGGTATGTCTGGCCGGGCTTTTTTACCCGCTGGGATTGGTGGCCTACAATGTGTTGAAAGTCAAGAGCGGCGGTGCGCTGATCGTAAAACTGGAGGTCGCCAAGAAAGTGATGATGTCGGTGGTGTTCGCCGTGACGATTCCGGTCAGCGTCCAGGCCGTCATCTGGGGGCTGGTGGTGATCGCCTTCTGCGAGATGGCGATCAACTTCTTCGCCACGACCCGTTTCACGTCATTCGGCGCAGGACGCTTCGTGCGCACGGTGCTGCCGATGCTGCTCGTGGCCGGGGCGATGTACGCTCTTGTGCGGGTTACGGCGCTGGCGGTGCCGGGCAATGCGTTGTTGCGGTTGCTGGCCGAAGTCGCCGCGGGCGTGGTCAGCTACGTCCTGCTTTCTGCACTGTTCCGGCTCGAAGCCTTCCGCGAGGTGGTCGCACTGGCCAGGCGCCAGTTCATCCGCAAATAGGCCGGCTGCCCGGGCTGGCCGTCACTGCCGGATATACACAGGAAAAACGTCCGCCGGATCAATATCCGGCGGACGTTTCTGTTGCGGCGCGGTTCCGTTTTGCAGCCCGGTTTCTGTTTGGCGCGCGGTTCGCCGTTTCGCACGGCGTATGCGGTGTCCGGGACTTGCTGCCTTGGCGGTCGCTGCCGCTCGGGCGGCTCCGTCGCGTGCGCAGCTCCTTTACCCGTCAGGCGTAGACCTTCGGGACGATGGTGCCGCGGAGGACGACCAGTGCGTTGGCGACCAGCGATTCGAGTTCGTTCTCGCCGGGGTAGACCGAAACGGGGGCGATGAACGAGCAGTGCTGTTCGATGTACCGCACGACGAACTCGTTGTGGGCGATGCCCCCGGTGAGGATGACGGCGTCGACCCGCCCGCACATGGCGGCGGCCATGGCGCCGATCTGCTTCGAGATGCCGTAGCACATGGCCTCGGCCACGAGCCGGGCTTTTTCGTCGCCCTGCGCGATACGCTCCGAGACCTGCATCATGGAATTGGTGCCCAGGTGCGCAACGAGCCCGCCTTGGCCGGCCAGCATTTTCTGGACTTCGCGGCGCGTGTAACGCCCCGAGAAGCAGAGGTCGGCGAATTCGCCCGCAGGCAGGCTGCCCGCCCGCTCGGGGGCGAAGGGACCGTCGCCGTCGAGCGCGTTGTTGACGTCGACGACACGTCCCTGTTTGTGCGCGGCGACGGAGATGCCCCCGCCCAGGTGCGCGACCACCAGGTTCGCCTTTTCGTAGACGATGCCGATGCGGTCGCAGTGCAGGCGTGCCGTGGCTTTCTGGTTGAGTGCGTGGAAGATCGACTTGCGCGGGCAGTCGGGATGGCCGCTCAGGCGTGCCACATCCTCCATCTCGTCGACGACCACCGGGTCGGCGATGTAGGCTTTGACACCCGCCATGGCGGCGATCTCGGCGGCCAGTAACCCGCCGAGGTTCGAGGCGTGTTCCATCGTGGCGTTCGTTAGGTCGCGCCGCATGGCTTCGTTGACTTCGTATACGCCGGCCGGGATGGGGCGTACGAGCCCGCCGCGTCCGATGACGGCCGACAGCTGCATGATGTCGAACCCGTGTTCGGACAGCGCCGTGAGGATCATTTCCCGGCGCCAGCCCAACTGGTCGATGATGTTGGTGTAACGTGCGATCTGTTCGGCCGTGTGGCGCAGGGTCAGATCCAGCGAAGGACGCTCCTCGTCATAGAGGGCGACCTTGGTGGACGTAGAGCCGGGATTTATCGCTAAGATTTTGAAGCCCATAAATTCGGTTCCGGTTAGTAGTTGGTAGGTTGGTGTAGGTGTGTGCCTATTGTTTTACGGCCAGGCAAGCCAGTGCGATCGAGTAGAGTTTGGTCTTGCTCGTGTCGCCGCGCGAGGTCAGTACGCAGGGCACCTTCGTGCCTGCGACCATGGCGGCCAGTTCGCCTCCGCAGAGGTGCGTCACCGACTTGAAGAAGACGTTGGCTGACTCCAGGTTGGGGAAAAGCAGGCAGTCGGGGTCGCCCGCTACGGACGAACCTTTGACTTTCTTGTGCTCGGCGACATCCTTGTAGAGTGCTACGTCGAGCGACAGGGGGCCGTCGATGATGACGTTGCCCAGCTGTCCGCGGTCGCCCATTTTGGCCAGCAGGGCGCCTTCGGTCGACGAAATGACGCTGGGAAGCAGCTGCTCGGAGGGGGCGATGCAGGCGATCTTCGGAGTTTCGATACCCAGCAGGCTGGCAACGTTGGCCAGGTATCCGATCTGCTTGATCTTCTGTTTGAAATCGGGCAGCGGGATGACCGCGACGTCGGAGATGACGAGCAACTTGTGGTAGCAGGGCATCTCGACGATCGACACGTGGCTCAGCACGCCCTTCGGGGGGAACAATCCGGCTTCCTTATTGAGGATGCCGCGCATGTATTTGTCGGTCGAGACCAGTCCCTTCATCAGCACGTCGGCGTTGCCTGCCACGACGGCGGCCACGGCCTGCTGCACGCATTTCACGTCGCTGGCCTCGTCGACGATGTTGAATGCCTTGATGTCGATGTCGTTTTCGGCGCATACCTGCTCGATGACTTTCTTCTCACCGAACAGCGTGGGCTCCACGATACCTTCCTTGTAGGCTTCGTAGACGGCTTCCAGCGTATGCGAATCCTGGCCGTAGGCTACGGCCAGCCGTTTTTTACCCCTTTTTCTCGCCTCGTCGACGATTTCTGTAAGATGTTGGATCATTGTGGTGTTTTGCTTTTATTTATTTTACCAGATTGTACGTGTCGGTGGCGATGACCAGTTCCTCGTCGGTGGCGATGACGGCGACCTTGACCCGCGAGGAGGGTTTCGAAAGGATTTTGTCCACGCCGCGGGCGCCCTTGTTGGCTGCGCGGTCGAACTCGACGCCCATGAATTCGAGCCCCGTGCAGACCGTCTCGCGCATCTCGCACGAATTCTCGCCCACGCCGCCCGTGAAGACGATCAGGTCGACGCCGCCCATTTCGGCGGCATACTCCCCGACGAATTTGCGGATGCGCCCGTAGTGCATATCGCGGGCGAGGATGGCGCGGGGGTTCCCTTCGTCGTAGGCGCGGTCGATGTCGCGCATGTCGCTCGAAAGGTCGGTGAGCCCCCAAACGCCCGATTTCTTGTTCATCATCTCGTTCACCTCGGCGTAGGACATGCCCTCCTTTTCGCCGATGAAGGTGATGGCGCTGGGGTCGACGTTGCCGCAGCGGGTACCCATCACCAGCCCGTCCACGGGCGAGAAGCCCATCGACGTGTCATGCGACTTGCCGTTGAGCACGGCCGTGACCGATGCGCCGTTGCCGATGTGGCAGGTGATGATCTTCGAATTCTCGAAGTCGAGGCCCGCGAGCCGGGCACCGGTCTGTGCCACGTATTTGTGGCTGGTGCCGTGGAAGCCGTACTTGCGCACGCGGTACTTGTCGTAATAGGCGTGGGGCAAGGCGTACATGTAGTTTACGGCCGGGATGGTCTGGTGGAACGAGGTGTCGAAGACGGTGACCTGCGGGACGCCCGGCAGGACTTTCTCGATCGACAGCACGCCTTCGAGGTTGGCCGGGTTGTGCAGCGGTGCGATTTCGAACAGCGAACGGATCTTGGATTTCACCTCCTCGGTCACGATGCAGCTCTCGGGGAAGAACTCTCCGCCGTGTGCCACGCGGTGGCCGACGGCCTTCACCTCGTCGAGCGAGCCGATGACGCCGTGTGCGGGGTCGGTCAGTGCGTCGAGCACCAGCTTGATGCCGGTGGTGTGGTCGGGGATGGGACGGTGCAGCTCGAACGGTTCTTTGCCGACGGGCTTATGGGTGAGGTCGCCTTCCGGCAGGCCGATGCGTTCCACGATTCCTTTCGCGAGCAGTTTGCTCGATGCGGCTTCCATGTCGATCACCTGATACTTGATCGACGAGCTGCCGCAGTTCAATACCAAAATTACCATTTCTCTTTATAGTTAATTTCTAAATGTCGTTCCTATCCACATGCCGGCGGCTGCAAAAACAATGCATACTGCCACGCTCAGCCCCACGTAGGCCGCCGCCGCCGTGTAACATTCCGCACGCAGCAGGCGCACCGCGTCGGCCGAAAAGGTCGAAAAAGTGGTGAACCCGCCGCAGAAACCCACGATGAGCAGCCATCCGAGTGTCTCGGAGCTGGTAGCTTCGAGCAGAATGCCGATCAGCAGCGAACCCGCGGCATTGACCGTGAACGTACCCGCCGGGAATCCCAGCAGCGTCTGCCCCGCCATTATCCCGCCGGAAAGCAGGTAACGGACGATGCTGCCGGCAGCACCGCCGCATCCTACGGCCAGAAGTTCACGAATCATAAGTTAAATATACGCCAAATTTTAAGGATATGCAAATTTACAGAAAAAATGCTTACGGATTGTTATTTTTCCTGCCGTTTTTTCGAGGTTTTTTGTCGTATCGGGGTTTAAGGTTGGCGGATTTGTCCGTCGCCCGAGACGATATACTTGTAGGTCGTGAGCTCGGGCAGTCCCATCGGGCCGCGGGCGTGGAGTTTCTGCGTCGAGATACCCACTTCGGCGCCGAAGCCGAACTGCCCGCCGTCGGTGAAGGCGGTCGAGACGTTGACGTAGACGCAGGCGGCGTCGACGCTGCGCGTGAACTGCGTGGCGGCCTGCTTGTTTTCGGTGACGATGGCCTCGCTGTGGCGCGACGAGTAGCGGGCGATATGCGCCAGTGCCCCGTCGAGCGACGCGACGGTCTTGACGGCCAGTTTGTAGTCGAGGAACTCGGTGCCGAAATGCTCTTCGGCGGCATGTTCCAGCAACCCGGCGGGGTAGTGCCCGTCGAGGGCGGCGAAAGCCTCTTCGTCGGCGTAGACCGTCACATGCGCCCCGGCCAGCGGTGCGCACAGCTCCGGAAGGTCGGTGAGGCGGCCGCGGTGGATGACCAGGCAGTCGAGGGCGTTGCAGACGCTCACGCGGCGCGTCTTGGCGTTGCAGACCACGGCACGTCCCTTTTCGAGGTCGCCGTCGATGTCGAAATAGGTGTGGACGATGCCGGCGCCCGTTTCGATGACCGGGATGCGGGCGTTCTCGCGGACGAAGCGGATCAGCCCCGCCCCGCCGCGCGGGATGACTACGTCGACATAGCCCACGGCGCTCAGCAGCGCCCCCACGGCTTCGTGCCCCGCGGGGAGCAGCGTGAAGGTGTTTTCGTCGATGCCTTCGGCGCCGAGCGCTTCGTGCAGCAGCGCCGCGATCGCCTCGTTGGAGTGGCGGGCGTCGCTGCCCCCTTTCAGGACGCAGGCGTTGCCCGTCTTGACGCAGAGGGCGAAGATGTCGGCCGTGACATTGGGGCGGGCTTCGCAGACCATGCCGACCACGCCGAACGGTACGCGGCGCTTGACGATGGTCATGCCGTTGGGGCGCGTCCAGCGCGCCAGTTCCTCGCCCTGAGGCGAGCGCAGGTGCGATACGGCTTCCATGTCGGAGGCGATGGAGCCGATTCGCTCCGGGGTCAGCCGCAGGCGGTCGAGCATGGGTGACGAGGCGGGCATGGCCTCAATGTCGCGGGCGTTGGCTTCGAGCAATGCGGGCGTATGCCCGCGCAGGAGCCTTGCGGCGTGTTGCAGGATGCGGCCGAGGCGTTCGGGTTCGACGTCGGCCAGCGCCGTCCCGGCCTTCCGGGCGGCCTTGAACAGGGATTCGTATTCCATAATCGGTTATTCCAGGTAGAGGTAATCGCAGTGGACGAGGGGCTTGAGCCCTTTGCGTCCGATATTGCGGCGGGCGGTGGCGCTGTCGCACGAGATGCGTCCCACGGCCAGCTGTGCCCCGTCGGGCGAGAGGATGCGCACCAGGTCGTCGCGTTCGAAATCGCCTTCGACGGCTGTGACGCCCACGGCGAGGATGCTGGCGGCCTTGCTGGCGCGGACGGCTGCGGCGGCGCCCTGGTCGATGCGCAGGATGCCCTTGGCGAAGCCTTCGCTGCTGGCGATCCATTTCTTGACGCCCGAGGCTGCCCTCGGAGCCGGTTCGAAGCGGGTGCAGGGCACCTCTTCGCCGGTCAGCACCAGGTCGGTGAGGATGCCGTCGCGGCGGCCGTTGGCGATGATGACCTCGATGCCTTCGGCCGCCGCACGCGACGAGACGCGGCTCTTGGTGGCCATGCCGCCGCGGCCGCGCGACGAGCGTACGGGGTCGATGTACTGCGAGAGGTCTTCCGAGGGTTTCACACGGCGGATGACCTGCGATGCGGGGTCGGCGGGCGAGCCGTCGTAGATGCCGTCGATGTTGCTCAGGATAATGAGCGCCTCGGCGTTCATCATGGCCGCGACGAGCCCCGAGAGCTCGTCGTTGTCGGTGAACATCAGTTCGGTGACCGAGATGGTGTCGTTCTCGTTGACGATCGGCAGCACGCCGTTGGCGAGCATCGTCTCCATGCAGTTGCGCTGGTTGAGGTACTGCCGCCGTGTGGAGAGGCTCTCCTTGGTGGTGAGCACCTGCCCGCAGACGATGCCGTATTCGTTGAAGAGGTCGTAGTAACGGTTCAGCAGTTTCACCTGCCCGACGGCCGAGAAGAGCTGGCGGGCCGAAACGGTGTCGATGCGTCCGACGCGGGTTTCGAGCAGGCTGCGGCCCGAGGCCACCGCGCCCGACGAGACGAGGATGAACTCCGTGCCGGCCCGGTGCAGGCGCGCCAACTGGTCCACGAGCGCCGAGATGCGCGTGGTGTCGGGCCGTCCGTCCTCGCGGGTGAGCACATTGCTGCCGATCTTGACGACGATGCGGCGGTATTTTTTCGATTCACAATTCATAATTCACAATTCAAAATCGCTTCGTCCGGACAAACGGATTCGGTCGCCTGCCCCCCCCCTCTCCCGTCATTGCGAGGAGCGTGGCGACGCGGCAATCCGATCAAAGGTCGTAACCTCACAACGCGTCCAGCGGATTCCCACGTCGGTCCTTCGGCTCTTCCCGGAATGACAATCCAATTTTCACCTTTCGTTTCAGGGTTCATATTTATATCCCACGCCCTTGACCGTGACGATGCGTTCGTCGCCGATCTTCTGGCGCAGCTTGCGGATGTGCACGTCGATCGTGCGGTCGCCCACGACGACCTCCGTGCCCCAGATCTTGGCGTAAATCTCCTCGCGGGGAATCAGCTTCCCGGGCGACGAGTGGAGCAGGTCCAGCAGCGCGAACTCCTTGCGCGGGAGGGTGATCTCCTGTCCGTCGCGGATCACCGTGTAACGCTCGCGGTCGACCGTGAGCCCCGGGGCCGGGGCCTTCTCGGGAGGTCTGTCGGCGTCGATGCGCTTGAGGATCGCCTGCACGCGGCTTACCAGCAGCTTCATCTTGATAGGCTTGGTCAGGTAGTCGTCGGCTCCCACGTCGAACCCTGCCAGCTGCTGCCCCTCCTCGCCCAGCGCCGAGAGGAAAACCACCATCGTGTCCTTCAGCACGGGGTTTCGGCGGATCGCGCGGCAGGTCTGCGCCCCGTCCATCACCGGCATCATCATGTCCAGCAGAATCAGGTGCGGACGGCATTCGGCGGCCACTTTCAGCGCCTCGGCGCCGTTTTCGGCCGTGAAGACTTCGTAACCCTCGCGTACGAGGTTGTAACGGACGAATTCGAGGATGTCTACCTCGTCGTCGACCAGCAGGATACGGTGACTCATGGTGTCGGTTTTCGGTCAGGCGGCCCGCGAGGGGCCGTGTGTGCGTAACTTTTTGCGAAGATAATGATTTTCCGGCGAATATTCAATAAATTGTCGTACCTTTGACCTTTCAACTATTCATATATGATCAACGAAGCTGATTTCAGCGCTTTAGGCCTCAGCGAGGAGATGCTCGCGGCCGTCCAGGCAAAAGGGTTCGAAACACCCACCTCCATCCAACGACTTACGATTCCCCGTCTGCTCTCGGGAGAGAACGACATCATCGCGCAATCCCAGACCGGCACGGGTAAAACGGCGGCTTTCGGGCTGCCGATACTCCAGCAGATCGAGCCTTCGAAAGAGGGCGTGCAGTCCATCATCCTCGTCCCGACGCGCGAGCTGGCCGTGCAGGCCGCCGAGGAACTTTTGAGTTACAACCGCGAGCGGCGGCTCTCGATCACGGCCATCTACGGAGGGGCCGCGATGAGCGAGCAGCTGCGCCGCCTGTCGCGGGGCGTCGACATCGTCGTCGGCACGCCGGGGCGCGTGCTGGACCACATCCACCGCGGTACGCTCAAATTGGACAAGGTCCGTTTCCTGGTCCTGGACGAAGCCGATGAAATGCTCAACATGGGCTTCGTGGAGGATGTCGAGGAGATCATGGGCCATACGGGCGAAGACCGCCGCGTGCTGCTCTTTTCGGCCACGATGCCCGAGCGGATCATCCGTCTTTCGGAGGCTTACATGCGCAATACGGAGGTGCTGCGCGTGGAGTCGCAGCACCTGACGGCCGACCTCACGAACCAGATCTATTTCGAGGTGCGCGAAGCCGACAAGTTCGACGCCATGACGCGCATCATCGACATCGAACCGGACTTTTACGGCATCGTCTTCTGCCGCACGAAGATCGGCGTGGACGAGGTGGCGACGCGTCTGGTGGCCCAGGGCTATTCGGCCGAGGGGCTGCACGGCGACGTGTCGCAGGCCCAGCGCGAGAAGATTCTCCGCAAGTTCCGCGACAAGGCGGTCAACATCCTGGTGGCGACCGACGTGGCTGCGCGGGGTATCGACGTGTCGAACCTCTCGCACGTGATCAACTATTCGCTGCCGCAGGATTCGGAGAGCTACGTCCACCGCATCGGCCGTACGGGCCGCGCCGGCAACCAGGGTACGGCCATCACCTTCATTTCGGGCGCCGAACTGCGCCGTTTCAACTGGATGATGCGCGACATCAAGGCCGACATCAAGCGGGAGACGCTGCCTTCGCCGCAGGACATCGTGGCGATGAAGCGCGCCAAGATCAAGGACGATTTGCAGGAGATCGTGGCCAATGAGAGCTACGGCGACTACGCCGACATCGCGGCCGAACTGCTCGAAAGCTATGCGCCCGACGTGGCGCTGGGGGCCTTGCTGCGGCTGGCTTTCCGCAGTGAACTGGATCAGAGCAATTATCCCGAAATCCGTTCGTTCTCGGTCGACCGCAAGGGCAAGGCGCGGCTGTTCCTGGCACTCGGAGGCCGCGACGGCTACACGGCCCGCCGGATCGTGGAGATGCTCAAGCGCAAGTGCGGACTGCGGGACAAGAATATCGACGACGTGCGTGTCTTCGAGAACTATTCGCTGGTGAGCGTGCCGTTCAGCGACGCCGAGGCGGTCGTGGGGCAGCTCAACGCCTCGGGAGGCCGTCGCCGCATCGCCAAGATTGACGGTTCCGATGCGGAAAACGGCGGCGGAAAGCGGCGCCGGCCGGCTACGGAGGGTCGCAACGGCGGCGAAGGCGCGTCCGGAAGCGAATCGGCCGGAGAGCCTCGTTCCGAGACGCGGGGCCGCAGGAAGGCCGGGCAGCCCGAGGGCGCGGAGGAGTTCCGCTCCGAAAGGCGGCCGCGCAGGGAAACCGCGGAAACGGCGGACGACGCCGGGGAGCGGCGTCCCGTGACGCGGAGCCGGAAAAAGGCCGAGAACGACTGGAACGCGTCTCCGGCAGGCGGCAACGACGGGTTCGACTGGGAGGCTTTCCAGCGTTACGACGATGCCGTGGCATGGGAGAAGCCCAAGCGCGGCGGCGGGACCAGGAGCGTCCGCCGCAGCGGCCGTCCCGTCACCACGGGCCGTCAGGCTGCGCCCAAACGCATTGCCGCAAAGGGCCGCAAGCGCTGACGAAGGGCCGGAACAGACCGGAAAATTGCGCCGCCGTGCCGGGATGCAGCGATTTCGCGCTTCCGCAGGGCGGCGTTGTTGCATGTTTTGACGAAATCTTTTCGGCGTTCCGCATAAAATGGTTATATTTGCGAGATTTATATGCTTCCGCATATGCGGGAACCAAAAAACGTGTACTGAAATGGCTACTGAAAAACCGACACTTCCTGCTCCCGAGGAGCAAGTCAGCCCTGCGGCTGAAGATGCGCAAGCGAATCCTGCCGTGACTGCCCGAGTCCCTGAACCCGAAATGCCCGCCGCCGGACCGGCTGCGGAGGCGTCCGCCGCTGCGGAAGAACCCGTTGCGGAGGTTGCGGACGCGCCCGCGGAATCCGCCGTGACGGAGACGCCCGCCGCCGAAGCGTCTGCCGGGGTTGCCGAAGCGCCCGCCGCAGAAACGCCTGCGGAGGAGGCCGCCGCGGAGCGGATTTCCGGGGAGGAGGCTGCGCCGCGCGCCAAACGTGCCCGGATCAAGCCTGCCGCCGGGCCGGAGGTTGCGGAATCGGAGGAGGACGCGTCCCGGGACGTGCAGGTGGACTTTGCCGATGAGGAGGCTGCGCTCGCGGCGCAGAATGCCGGGCTGGAGATCGAGGGCGCGACGCCCGAGGAGGAGGCCGCGGAGGAACTCGCCGCGCAGAAGCCCGAGGAGGACAAGTTCGCCGGAAAAGGCAAGGAGGAGTTGGTGGCCCTGTTCGCCCGGATGCTCGAAGAGCAGCCCGTGCAGTCGATCCGCCGGGATGTGGAGGCGTTGAAGATCGCCTTTTACCGCATCCGCCGCGCCGAGGTCGAGGCCGCACGCCGCCGCTTCGTCGAGGAGGGCGGCGCCGAGGAGGATTTCGCTCCTTCGGTGGACGGCGCCGAAATTCAGCTCAAGGAGCAGTTCAAGGAGTACCGCCGCCGCCGCGACGCGTTCATCGCCAACCTCGAAGCCGAGAAGGAGGCGAATCTCAAGGTCAAGCAGGCGATCATCGAGGAGCTGAAGGAGCTGGTCAATTCGGACGAGACGCTCAACCATACGTTCAACAAGTTCCGCGAGTTGCAGCAGCGCTGGAAGGATACCGGCATCGTGCCGCAGCAGCATGTCAAGGATTTGTGGGAGACCTACAACCTGCACGTCGAGAATTTTTACAGCTTCATCAAGATCAACAAGGAGCTGCGTGACCTCGATCTGAAGAAGAACTACGAACAGAAGGTAGCCCTCTGCGAGCAGGCCGAGGCGCTGGTGCTGGAGCCTTCCGTCGTCGAGGCGTTCCACAAGCTGCAAAAACTCCATGACGAGTGGCGCGAGACGGGTCCCGTCGCCAATGAGTACAAGGAGGCGCTCTGGGAGCGTTTCAAAGCCGCGTCGAGCCGTATCAACAAACAGCATCAGGAGCATTTCGAAACGCTGAAGGGCGAGCAGGTGAAGAACCTCGAACTCAAGACCGGGCTGTGCGTCGCCACGGAGGAACTTTCGTCCCAGCCGCTCACCACCCGCAAGGAGTGGAACCGCGCGAGCGACCGTCTGCTGGAGATTCAGAAGACCTGGAAGACCATCGGTTTCGCGCCGAAGAAAGATAACAACCGCATCTACGAACGTTTCCGCACGGCGTGCGACCGTTTCTTCGAGGCCAAGCGGCAGTTCTATGCCGGAATGAAGACCGAGATGGAGCACAACCTTCAATTGAAGATTGAGATCTGCGAGGCCGCCGAGTCGCTGATGAACAGCGAGGAGTGGAAGAAGGCCACCGACGAACTGATCGCCCTCCAGGCCCGCTGGAAGCAGATCGGAGCCGTGTCGCGGCGCCATTCGGACGCCGTCTGGAAGCGTTTCCGCGCTGCCTGCGACAAGTTCTTCGAGCGCAAGGCGTCGCACTTCGCGAGCGTCGATGGCGAGCACGAGGAGAACCTGCAGAAGAAACTCGCCCTGCTGGCCGAAATGGCCGGGGCCGACGTGAAGGCCGGGGGCTACGAGGTGATCCGCGAGTTCCAGCGCCGCTGGGGCGAGATCGGTTTCGTGCCCATCAAGCAGAAGGACGCCATCCAGAAAAAGTACAAGGCCGCCGTGGACGAGCTGTTCAACACGCTGCGCGGTTCGGAGCGCGACCGTTCGATGGGCCGCTTCCGCGAGAAAGTCTCGTCGTTCAAGGCGTCGGGCGACCGCCGCCTGCGCTCGGAACGCGAACGCCTCTACAACAAGGTGCGTCAGCTGGAGCAGGAGATCGGCCTCCTGGAGAACAACATCGGCTTCTTCGCCAAGTCGAAGAACGCCGAGGCGTTGGTGGCCGACGTGCGTGCGAAGATCGAGCGCGCCCGCGAGGAGATGGCCTCGACGATCGAGAAGGTGAAGCTGATCGACAAGCAGGACCAGGACGAAAATAACAATGCCTGACGATCGGATCGCCCTGCCGCTCCGGACGCCGGCCCACGGCGGAACGCCGTGTATACAGGTTTGACCCGCCCCCGAACCCCCGCCTTGGCGGGGGCTTGCGGAAAAAGGCGCTGAACGGTGTTACAACGAATTTATAAATAAAACAGTAATGAAACTTTCCAAACCCAAGTACATATTCGTAACGGGCGGCGTGGCGTCGTCGCTCGGCAAGGGTATTATTTCGGCTTCGATCGCCCGCCTGTTGCAGGCCCGCGGTTACTCGGTGACCATTCAGAAACTCGACCCCTACATCAACGTAGATCCCGGAACGCTCAACCCCTACGAGCACGGCGAGTGCTACGTCACCGAGGACGGCGCCGAGACGGACCTCGACCTGGGGCACTACGAGCGCTTCACGAACCAGCCCACGTCGAAGTCCAACAACGTCACGACGGGCCGTATCTACAAGAGCGTCATCGAGAAGGAGCGCAAGGGCGAGTACCTGGGCAAGACCGTGCAGGTCATTCCCCACATCACCGACGAGATCAAACGCCGCATTCAGCTGCTGGCGCAGACCAAGAAATACGACGTGATCATCACCGAGATCGGCGGCACGGTGGGCGACATCGAGTCGCAGCCGTTCATCGAGTCGGTGCGCCAGCTGCGCTATTCGCTGGGTTACCGGAATACGGCGCTGGTTCACCTGACGCTGATCCCCTACATGGCCGCTTCGGGCGAGTTGAAGACCAAACCCACGCAGCACTCGGTGAAGGCCCTGCTGGAGAACGGTCTCCAGCCCGACATCCTCGTGCTGCGCGCCGAGCATCCGCTGTCGACGGCGCTCAAGCGCAAGGTGGCGCTGTTCTGCAACGTGGACGTGAACGCGGTAGTCGAATCGATCGACGTGCCGACAATCTACGAGGTCCCGCTGATGATGCTGAACCAGAAGCTCGACATCGTGGCACTCAACAAATTGCAGTTGCCCGACAACGGAGAACCCGACCTGAAAGCATGGATCGAGTTCGTCGATAAGGTCAAGCACCCGCAGACTCAGGTCAATATCGCTTTGGTGGGCAAGTATACCGAGCTTCCGGATGCCTACAAGTCGATCTCCGAGTCGTTCATTCATGCCGGTGCGGCCAATCATACCAAGGTCAAGCTGCAATACATCAACTCGGAGAAAATCACCGAGGAAAATATCGCCTCACAGCTCAAGGGCATGTGCGGCATTTTGGTGGCTCCGGGGTTCGGACACCGGGGCATCGAGGGCAAAATACTGGCCGTAAGGTACGCCCGCGAAAAGAAAATCCCGTTTTTCGGCATCTGTCTCGGCATGCAGTGCTGCGTGATCGAGTTCGCCCGTCACGTGTTGGGCTACGAAGACGCCAACTCGACCGAAATGGCCAGCACGTCGCATCCGGTCATCGACCTGATGGAAGAGCAGAAGGGAGTTACCGAGAAAGGAGGCACGATGCGTTTGGGAGGCTATCCGTGCACCCTCGAGAAAGGATCGAAGGCCTATGCGGCATACGGCCGCAAGGACATCGTCGAGCGTCATCGCCACCGCTACGAGTTCAACAACGACTACCTCGAGGAGTTCGTTCGGGCCGGTCTGAAACCGGTCGGCGTCAATCCGGACACCAATCTGGTCGAAGTGGTCGAAATGCAGGACCATCCGTGGTTCATCGGCGTACAATACCATCCCGAATACAAGAGCACGGCCCTGCATCCGCATCCGCTTTTCGTATCGTTCGTCAAAGCGTCGACCCAGTACTGTAAAGATAACAACGGCTGCAAATAATCTCACGCACAGAACATGGACAAGAAATCGCTATTGGGTCTACTTATCATAGGCGTCATTCTTTTTGTATTCACATGGCATAGCAGCAAGCAGCAGGCGGAAATAGCAAGGCAGCAGGCTTCGATCGACTCGGCGGCCAGAGCCTCGCTGCCGGTCGAGACGGTCGCGTCCGAAATCGATCCCGCATTGCCTTCCCCGACGGCGGACAGCGCGGCTCTGCGGGAGAAACAACAGCGCGAGGAACATTTGGGCCGTTATCTGTACGCGGCGACCGAAGGCACTGAAACATTCTACACGATCGAGAACGACCTGCTGAAAATCCGCTTCTCGAATAAGGGAGGCCGCGTCGCGTCGGTCGAGCTGAAAGACTATAAGACCTACCGTCAAACTCCGCTCCTGCTGTTCGCCGACTCTACCTCGGTGTTCGATCTCTCCTTCTTCATCAAGAAAGGATACAACAACACCCAGATCAACACGAGCGAGTACTATTTCGAACCGGTCGATGCGAACGGATTGGCTTTCGCGCCCGGCGAGGAACAGAAAAACTTCGCCATGCGGCTGAACGTCGATTCCGCATCGTATGTCGAATACCTCTATACGATCCGTCGGGACAACTACATGATCGACTTCGACGTCCGGTTCGTGGGAATGGACGACCTGCTGGCGCCGAATCAGGGCGATCTGGAAATCAACTGGCAGAACGTGGGGCCTCAGAACGAGAAGGGCTTCGATAACGAGAACAACTACACGACGATCGCTTATAATTTCCCGGGCGACAACACGATCGAGGAACTGGGCATGTCGAAGGAGACCAAGGACGAGACGGTCAACTCGAAGATCAAGTGGGTGGCCTTCAAGCAGCAGTTCTTCTCGTCGATCCTGATCGCCGGAAACGACTTCCAGAACGCCACGTTGCAATACGAAACATTCGCGCCGGGCAGCGGAAATATCAAACAGTTCCATGCCCAGCTCTCGGTTCCGTACACTCCGCAGACCGACAGCTACGGCTTCAGTTTTTACTTCGGCCCGAACAAGTACTCGACGCTGAAGAAATACGACGACCTGCATCTGCAGCGGCTCGTGCCGCTGGGCGGCTGGATTATCGGCTGGGTCAACCGCTGGCTCGTGATTCCGACGTTCGACTTTCTGGGCAAATACATCGCAAACTACGGTCTGATCATTCTGCTGCTGACTATCTTCATCAAGATCATCATCTCGCCGCTGACCTACAAGTCCTACCTTTCGACGGCCAAGATGCGGTTACTGAAACCCGAGATGGACAAGATCAACGAGAAATACCCGAAGCAGGAGGACGCGATGAAAAAGCAGCAGGCGATGATGGCGCTTTACAAGAGCGCCGGCGTCAATCCGATGGGCGGGTGCCTCCCGTTGCTGATCCAGTTCCCGATCCTGATCGCGATGTTCCGTTTCTTCCCGGCCTCGATCGAGTTGCGCGGCAAATCGTTCCTCTGGGCCGACGACCTGTCGTCCTACGACAGCATTCTGCATCTTCCGTTCGACATCCCGTTCTACGGCGACCACGTCAGCCTGTTCGCGTTGCTGATGGCCGTATCGGTTTTCATCACCTCGAAGATCAGCTACTCGCAGACCGCCCAAGCAGGTCCGCAGATGGCCGGCATGAAGTTCATGATGCTCTACCTGATGCCGCTGATGCTGCTTTTCTGGTTCAATAACTACTCGAGCGGCCTGAGCTACTACTATCTGGTCAGCAATATCATCACGATGGGGCAGACCTTCGGATTCCGCTATATCGTCAACGAGGACAAGCTTCACCAGCGGATGAAGGAGAACGCGAGAAAACCGAAAAAGATGAGCAAGTTCCAGCAACGCTACGAAGAGCTTATGAAGCAGCGCGAGCAACTGGCGCGACAGCAGGCCGCCGCCAGAAACAAGCGGAAATAGAAACGGCAGGCCCGTTTCCTGCATCGAACCGCGTGCCTTTCAAACGGCACGCGGTTCGTCGTTTTCAACGGGGGTAACAAGGAGTTCGGTCCACCCTCCGATTTCCTGAACGGTATTAGAAAATATCCGATGATACAAGTCTGTACTCGCCGCATATCGAACCCGTCTATGCGAATCGATTTCAGAAGCATGACAGAGAATGTCAGGAAAACAGCACGACGATCATCCGGCTTGGCCGAAAAAAACCGCTGCCTCTTTCTGCATGAACGGCATTTATGCCGAAGATTCTCCGGACGAAGGGTCTGATCGGCTTTCAGGGCAATCGAGCCAGGATGTCATCGTTTCCAAGACTTTTTCCCGGACCGGAGCGGCCGAAAGCACCAGATCGTGCAATCCTCCCTCGATCGTCACACTCGTCACGCAGGAGCCCAGACAACCTGCATAACGCCTTATATCCGCAACGTTCAGCACGGCATCGGCCGAACGGAAGCAATCGTTCCATGTTTTGGCGCGACACGAATCCGCCGAAGAAAGAACGAGTACGGGAATACGCAGTCCGAGACCGCGCCGCAATCGTCGCTGCGCCTTGCGGATCGCGCCGAGCCAAATGAAATAGAGCGGTACGCCGTCGCGCGGTTTCCACTGCGTGTCGAAATCCCATTCCCCGCGCGCCCCCCGATAAACGCTGTCGAAATAGAACGGAGAGAGCTCGTTTTTCTTATGAGCATAGGGCCACAGCCGTCCGAGAACGGCGGCAACAGGAACGGCTACGCGCCTTTTGAACCATGACGCGTTGAACTCGAAAAAAGGACTGTTGAGAATCAGTCGCTCTATGTCGGCACGACGCCGGCCGTCGGAAGCGTACAGCGAAGCGAGCAATCCTCCGGTCGAATGGCCCATCAGAACGATCCGTTCGATCCGGTCCTGACGCATCCGCTCGATCGAACGGTCGATCTCGGGATAATACTCATGCAGATCGCGGCAATAATACGGAGTCTGGCCGGCCTCCAGCGAGCGGCCGTACTTGCGCAGATCGAGCGCATAGAAGCTCCATCCGCGCGCGACGAACCATCGCGCCATGTGCGTCTGGAAAAAATAGTCGACATATCCGTGCAAATACAATACGGCCCGCGACGGAGCGCGCCCGGCCGCAAAGCGGACCAAAGTCGCCGCCACGCTGCCTTCGTAATCATCGGGTAAAGGTATCCGGAAAATGCTTGCTTCCATAATATATCCTATCGGCTCAAATCAAAGATAGTGCAAGTTCCCGGCAAAACGAGACGGAAAGGAACGGATTGTGAAGTTTTTTTTAACTTTGTTAGAAATCATTAATATTTCAGAAGATGGACAGAAAACTGAGAATGGGCATGATCGGCGGCGGCAACGGCGCATTCATCGGAGCCATACACCGGGCGGCAGCCCTGATGGACAACCAGATCGAGCTGGTCTGCGGCTGCTTCAGCAGCAGGCCCGACGTCTCGCTGGCTTCCGGGCGGGAATACTTTCTATCCGACGAGCGGATCTACGCCTCGTTCCGCGAGATGATCGAGCGCGAAGCCGCGCTGCCCGAAGGCGTGCGAATGGACTTCGTATCGATCGTAACGCCCAACTTTCTCCATTTCGAGCCGGCTATGGCCGCGCTCGACCGGGGTTTCGACGTCGTGCTCGACAAGCCGATGACATACAGTCTTGACGAAGCCTATCGGTTGCGGGAGAAAATCCGCGAAACGGGCCGCACGCTGGCGCTCACGCATACCTACTCGGGCTATCCGGCCGTCAAAGAGGCTCGGGAAAGAGTTGCAAACGGCGTATTCGGGAAAATCAGGAAAATATACGTAGAATATCCCCAAGGCTGGCTGTCCGACCGAGCGGAACTGCAACCCGGTTCGAATGCCGGATGGCGGACCGATCCGGCGAGAGCCGGAAAGGCGGGCTGCATGGGCGACATCGGCACGCATGCGCTTCAGTTGGCGGAATATGTTGCCGGACAGCGCTGCACGAGCCTGTGCGCCGATCTGTCGGCCATTGTCGAGGGTCGCTCGCTGGACGACGACGGAGCGGCCCTGCTCCGCTTCGACGGCGGTGCAAGCGGCGTACTGATCGCCACACAGGTGGCTGCCGGCGAAGAAAACGACATTTCGATCCGCCTATACGGAGAAAAAGGCGGCATGGAATGGCATCAGGCAGAGCCCAATTCGCTGTACGTCAAATGGCCCGACCGCCCGATGGAAGTCGTGCGCACGGGCAACGGCTATATGGGTGCTGCCGCGCGGGCCAATACCCGCACGCCGGGCGGTCACCCCGAAGGCTACATCGAAGCGTTCGCCAACATCTACCGCAATTTCGCACGCACGGTCCGAGCTCGCCGGGAGGGTAGGGAGCCGCTGCCCGAATGGACCGATTTCCCGTCCGTCGAGGACGGTATCCGAGGCATGCAGTTCATCGAAACCATGGTCCGCTCGGGCTCCGATCCGGACCGAAAATGGACGGACTGGGTCGGATAGCATTCCGATCCGAGGGGGAATATATAGTACCGAAAAGACCGGGCGCGTTCGCAAGAACGCGCCCGGGCTTTTCGGCTTGATTGCTATCGGCACTACTGAGCGGGTGCCGTCGTCTGCTCGGCAGCCGGCTTATCCTTCAGATTGAGCTCCTTTTTCACCAGCGGAAGCACGTCCGTCACCGTAGCCGAATTGTAGTAGGCCAGAGGGTCGGAGGTAACGTTGAACACCAGCGTAAAGCCATTGTCCTTGCTCACCTTTTCAACGGCTTTCTGGGCCTTGTCGTAAATCGGAGTGAGCAGATCGCCCTGCGTCTTCTGGAACTGCTGGGAAGCCACTTGTTGCAATTCCTGATAACGGTTCTGCAGGTCGTTCAGTTCCTTGGTCTTGAGCTGATTGACGGCTTCGGAATAGGTCGCCTGATTCTTTTGGTATTCCTGATACTTGGTATTGAACTCTACCTGTACGGCATCCAGCTGGTCGCCCAGCTCTTTCTGCAATGCCTGCAGTTTCACGGAAGCGGAATCGCTCTCCGGCATCAGAGTCACCAACTCGGCCATGTTAATGTATCCGAATTTCTGAGCTGAAGCGGTCGAACCGCATACAGCGACAACAGCCAAGGCCAAAGTCAGCTTAAAAAGTGTTTTCATAAATGACATTAAGTTAATTATTGTTTCAGCAAGGTAATAATTGCATTCGTTTTATCCAAGGCCGGAGCGTAATAAAGAAGCGTTTGATTGTTCGCCCTATCGATCACCATCGTGATTTGGTTGGTCTCGGCATACTGGTTAATGGCGGCGAAGACGCGCTCCTGTATCGGCTTGATCAACTCGAGGCGTTTCTTGATCAAATCGCCTTCGGGACCGAAAACTTCCTGCTGATACTTCTTGATATCCTTCTCGCGCTTGATGATCTCTTCCTCCCGCGCATTACGGTTGATCTCGGACAGATAGCCCTTCTGAGACTGGTAGGTCTCGTACATCTGGTCGAGCGTAGCATACGCCTCGTCGATATTCTTCTGGTATTGGGCCGACAGGTCGTCCAGCTGCTTGATAGCCGCGTTGTAATCGTCCAGCGACTTGAAAATCGCTTCCGAATCGACGAATACGTAACTACTCTGTGCCAGTGCGCTGCCCGTAGCAGCCACGGCCAAAACAAACAAAACAATGAGCTTTTTCATAGCCGTATCCCGTTAAGTTAGAACTGTGTACCGATAATGAAATGGACTTGGCTGCCGCTACGTTCGGTCTGTCCGACCGCCTTGTCGAACCCGTATCCCCAGTCGATTCCGAGCATGCCGACGATCGGCAGATAAATCCGCGCGCCGACGCCGATCGACCGCTTGATCAGGAACGGATCGAACTCCTTCCACGACTTGAATGCGTTACCGCCTTCCGCAAATACCAGACCATAGATCGTGGACGACGGCTTCAGGATAAACGGGTAGCGTATCTCCATCGTGTACTTGTTATAGGCGCGAGCATAGTCCGCACGGCCGTCGGCCGTATAGGTATACGGAGTCAGCGCGCTGTTCTCGTAGCCTCTCAGGCCGACGATCTCCACGCCGTATACATTGTATCCCGACATGCCGTCGCCGCCCACGTCGAATCCCTCGAAGGGCGACGGCTTGTTCTTGTTGTAAGAGCCCAGATATCCCATTTCGGCACGGGCCATCAACACCAGCTTGTTGTTGTTGGTCAGCGGGTAGTACCACTGGGCCTTGAACTGCCACTTGTGATATTCGATCCACTTGTACCGCTTGTAGTCCGGAAGGTTCGGGTCGGCATAGTCGACATTCTTCTGGAACAGCGAGTAGGGCGGCGTCAGCGTCAGCGACAGCGAGAACTCGGAACCCGTACGCGGATAGATCGGCGAGTCGACCGAATTGCGGGCGAGCACCGTCTTCAGCGCGAAGATGTTCGACGTACCGTTGGTTACCAAAAAGCTCGACCAGTCTTTCAGATTGTATGCCTGATAACTGATCTCGTTATATATGGTGAAATAGCGATCGGGCCACGACAGCCGGCGGCCGATACCCACCGATACGCCGATCGTACGGAAGTGCCGGTTTCCGGACTGCCATGCGTAATAGGCGTCCGTTTCGTCCGAGTAGTACAGGCCGACGGTCAGCGAGTTGGGCTTCTTGCCGCCGAGCCACGGTTCGGTGAAGTTCAGAGAAATAGCCTTGTAATAAGAACCGTTGGTCTGTCCCCGGATAGCCAGCTGCTGGTTCTGCCCGTGAGGGTAGGGACGCCACTCGCTTCCCTTAAAGAAGTTTTTCAGCGACACGTTGTTCAGCTGCACGCCGACCGAGCCGACGAACATATTGGAGCCCCAACCGCCCGATATCTCGAACTTGTCGCTGGCCACCTCCTCGAGCGGGAACGAAAAATCGACCAGCTCGTTGGAATTGGGAACCAAATCGATGCCCGGGCTCGTCTTCTCCGGGTCGAAGTGCTGCATCTGGTTCAGCTGACGGATCGTCTGCATCAGCAGCGCACGGTTGTACAATTCGCCGGGCCGCACGTACAGCTCGCGACGAATCACCCGGTCGTTGACCCGGTGATTCCCGGAAATCTTGACCTCGTTGATTTTGGCCTGCTTGCCCTCGAATATCTTCACGTTGATATCGATCGAGTCCTCTCCGACGACCACCTCTCCGGGATCGATGCTGGAGAACAGATAGCCGTTGTTCTGATACAGCGAGCTGATCGAGGACATGTCCTCGTAATCGGCATGCTTGCCGATACCCAGTCTCTTGTGGAGCGTCTTCTTGTCGTAAGTCTCGCCCTTGCTGATTCCGAGCATGTCGTTCAGCTGCCGCGTCTCGTAGACGCTGTTACCGGTCCACGACACGTTCCGGTAATAGAACTTATTCCCTTCGTCGACTTTCAGGGCGATTCCGAGCCGCTTGTCGTTGATCCGGTACACGGAGTCGCTGAGAATCGTCGCATTGCGGTAACCCCGCGAGTTGTAGAAGTCGATCAGGTTCTCCTTGTCCTCTTCGTAGTCCTTTTCCTTATATTTGGCCCCTTTGAATATGTTGATGCTCTTTTGGTGCGTTTTCTTGAACGAGCGGCGCAACTGCCGGTCGGAGAGCGCCGTGTTGCCCTCGAAATCGATCTTGCCGATCTTGACCCTGTTCTTGCGGTCGACGACGAAAAATACGTTCACGACGTTTTCAAGCGTCGTATCGTTCTCGAGCCGCACGCTGACGTCCGCATTGTAAAACCCTTTCTCGGCAAAATACTTGCGAATGGCGTCTTTCGAGCTGTTCAGGACAAAATCGGAAAGCTCGCTACCTTTCTTCAGCTTGAGCGTTTCGAGCAACTCGCTCATCTGCCCCTTGCGGACACCCTCTATCTTCCAGTCGTAAACCCGGGGTCTCTCCCTGAGGACGATCTCGATATTGACGCTGTCGCCTACGGGCTCCGTAAGTATCTGCACGTCGGAATAGATCCGCTGGTTCCACATTGTTTTCAGCGTAGACGACAGATAGTCGCTCGGTATCATGATCGTATCGCCCTTGGTAAGGCCCGACATCGAAGCCACGACCTCCGGATCGAGATACTTGATCCCACTGACTTTCACCTTATTGATAATATATTGCTTGGGGTGTTCGTAATCGAGCATCGGAGCATTCCGAACCTGAGCCGTCGAGTCTATCTGAGCCGCTACGGGAACGCTTGCCAGTGAAAACAAAGCGATCGTCAGAATCCTTAGTCTGTTTCTCATTTGCTACGCTGAATGTAATGTACACTATTTAGTTAATACTCCGTACCGACGCTCTCTTTTCCGATACTCCTCGATCGCCCGGTCGAACTGAGCCTCATCGAAATCGGGCCAGTAAGTCTCCGTAAAATAAAGCTCGCTATACGAAAGCTGCCACAGCAGGAAATTGCTCAGTCGCAATTCTCCGCTCGTTCGGATCAGCAGATCGGGATCGGGAATACCGGCCGTCTCGAGATTGCGCGAAACGACCTCGGCATCGATGTCGCAAACCTGCAAGTCGCCGTCGCGCACCTGCGTCGCGACACGCTGCGCCATACGTACGATCTCCCAGCGGGAACTGTAATTGAGCGCGATGATCAAGTGGAGCTTGTCGTTGTGCTTCGTACTCCGCTCGCTGCGCGAGATCGACTCCCGCACGACGTCCGACAGCACGTCCGTCTGTCCGATAAAACGTATTCGCACGCCGTTGGCATCCAGCTCGTCGGTCTCATCGGCAATCGTCCTGCACAGCAGCTCCATCAACGCATCGACTTCCTCCCGGGGACGTCCCCAATTCTCGGTCGAGAAGGCATAGGCCGTCAGATACTTCACTCCCCACTTCATGGCGGCGCGAATCACTTTTCGCATGCTCTCCACCCCGTTGACATGACCGTAGACCCTTTCCTGTCCGCGTTCTTTGGCCCATCGGCCGTTGCCGTCCATGATGACGGCTACGTGTCGGGGAATATTTTCGGGGTCTGCCTGATTCATTCGGTTACGTTCGATTAAAGTGCAAATATAGCATTATTACCGTGAAATATCCTATAGTCGGGAGATTCGTCCGATTAGCGCCCACTCCGACACGGTTCCCTGCTGTCGATTCCCCACATCATTTTATTCCTTAACGTATCGTAGAACGATATATTTTGAAGGCGGACCAAAAAAATCGACTTATCGGCCTTGACGATGCGAAAGGAAGCCCCGTCCGCGGCCGAATAGGTCTGATTGTCGAGCGAGACGGAGAAATCGGTACCCCGCGTTGCCACGCAGATTCGGATGACAGCCGTATCGGGAATGACGACGGGCCGCATCGTCAGATTGTGCGGAGCGATCGGCGAGATCAGAAAGCAACGGCAGTCCGGCGCGACGACCGGGCCGCCGACGCTGAGCGAATAAGCCGTCGACCCGGCAGGAGTGGAGACCAGCACCCCGTCGCCCCAGTAGGTGGCTATCATCTCATCGTTGACGAAAACCGTGGTCGAAATCATGTTCGGACTTTGGCGCTGAATAGCCAACTCGTTGAATGCGAACGGATATTCCGGGCTGCTTCCGAAATCGCCCTCGGCCCGGATCAGCGTCCGGGACACCACGGAATAGTTCCCCTCCCTCAAGTCCCGGAATGCGGTCTCCAAATGCCTTTTCGACACGTTAGCCAAAAAGCCCAACCGTCCTGAGTTGATCCCGATGATCGGCACGGGACGGCCGCCGAGCATCCGGACGCAATCGAGAAACGTTCCGTCTCCGCCATAGCTGACCATGACCTGAGCCCGGTCGTCGATCTGCGAGGCGTCGTCATACAATTCGTCCGGAGCGAACGACCGGCCGGCGAGCGATTCGGCCAGCGAGGCAAAGTCCTTGTTGACCCGCCAGCCCATGCCGCTGCGGTCCAGCGCATCGAAAAGCGCGGCGACATCCTCCGCCGTATAGGAGGACTGCGGACGACTGTACAAAACGATATCCATAAAACGCCGATTAATTAAAAAGTGTGTAACTTTACCCACGCAAAATTAAGGAAAAATATGACAAAGCTGAGTGTGAACATAAATAAGATCGCCACGCTGCGCAATTCCCGAGGAGGCGATCTGCCGAACGTCGTCAAGGCGGCTCTCGACGCGGAGCGTTTCGGAGCGCAAGGCATTACGGTCCACCCGAGACCCGACGAGCGGCATATCCGCTACGCGGACGTACGCGATATCAAGCGCGCGATCGCCACCGAGCTCAATATCGAGGGAAATCCGATCGGCCCTTTCGTCGATCTGGTGCTCGAGGTCCGTCCGACGCAGGTCACGCTCGTACCCGACGCCCACGATGCAATCACGTCGAACGCCGGATGGGACACCGTGAAGCATAAGAGCTTCCTGCGCGAGGTGATCGGCCGGTTCCGGAGCGCCGGTATCCGGACATCCGTCTTTCTGGACCCGCGTCCCGAGCTGGTCGCAGCCGCGGCCGAAACCGGAGCCGACCGCATCGAACTCTACACCGAGGCGTATGCCAAAGGCTACGCAGCCGACCGCGAAGCGGCCATCGCCCCGTATGTCGAGACGGCCCGCGAGGCGGTACGCTACGGGCTGGGAGTCAACGGCGGGCACGACCTGAGTCTCGAGAATCTGCGCTTTTTCGCCGAGCGAATCCCGAACTTGCTCGAGGTATCGATCGGGCACGCGCTGATATGCGACGCGATCTATCTCGGATTCGAGAACACGATCCAGCTTTACCTCAAACAGCTGAAAGCCGACGCCCGATGAACGCAGCCCTCCGAGACCCGCTTTTCCGCCGCATCGGCGAAATCGCCGATGCGAAAGGCGTGCAGGCATTCGTCATCGGCGGCTACGTGCGCGACTGGTTCCTGCACCGGCCGTGCACCGACATCGACGTCGTCGTCGCAGGCAGCGGAATCGAGGTGGCCGAAGCGATGGGCCGCCGTACGGGCAGCCGCGTGTCGGTGTTCAAGAATTTCGGCACGGCCATGCTGCGCTGCGGAGCGTGGGAAGTGGAGTTCGTCGGAGCGCGCAAGGAGTCGTACCGGGCCGACTCGCGCAAGCCGATCGTCGAGGACGGCACGATCGAGGACGACCAGCTCCGCAGGGACTTCACGATCAACGCGATGGCTTTTTCCCTGAACGCCGCGACGTTCGGCGAGCTGGTAGATCCGTTCGACGGCACGGGCGATCTGGAGCGCCGGCTGATCCGCACTCCCTGCGATCCGGACGTCACGTTCTCGGACGATCCGCTGCGGATGATCCGGGCGGTGCGTTTCGCCGCCCAGCTCGGCTTCGACATCCACTCCGAAACGTTCGACGCGATCGGGCGCAACAAGGAGCGGATCGCTATCGTATCGAAAGAGCGGATCGCCACGGAACTGAACAAGATCATGCTCTCGCCCGTGCCGTCCGTCGGGTTCGATCTGTTCGACCGCACGGGGCTTCTTCCGCTGATTTTCCCGGAACTCGCCCGGCTCAAAGGCGTCGAGAGAATCGGAGGACGGTCGCACAAAGACAATTTCGTCCACACGCTGAAAGTCCTCGACAACGTCGCCCGTCGCAGCGACGACCTGTGGCTGAGGTGGGCCGCCCTGTTGCACGACATAGGCAAGCCTCGTACGAAAGCTTTCGACCCCAAGGCCGGTTGGACCTTTCACGGCCACGAGGTCGTCGGGTCCAAAATGGTTCCTTCCGTCTTCCGCTCGCTGAGGCTGCCGATGAACGAAAAGATGAAATACGTCCAGAAGCTGGTTTTCCTGCATCTGCGACCGATCATTCTCTCCGAGGAGATCGTGACCGATTCGGCCGTCCGGCGACTGCTTTTCGAAGCCGGAAACGACATCGACGACCTGATGACGCTTTGCGAGGCCGACATCACTTCGGCCAACGACGCCAAAGTCAGGCGCTATCTGCGGAATTTCGAACTCGTGCGAACCAAGCTGCGCGAAATCGAAGAAAAAGACCGCATACGCAACTTCCAGCCGCCGATCACCGGGGAGCTGATCATGCAGCTATACGGCCTCCCGCCATGCCGGGAAGTAGGGGAGATCAAAAGCGCGATCAAGGACGCGATCCTCGACGGCGCGATCGCCAACGACTACGACGAGGCGTTCGCTTTCATGGAACGCCTCGCCGCCGAGCGCGGACTGGTCCGACGCGCAGAGCGACCGGCAGACTTTTTGCACGAAACGGACGATATGCAAACCGAATGACACCGATCATGGCACTCAATATTCCGCATACAAGCAAAAAACGCATCGTCGTCGTAGGCGGCGGATTCGCAGGTCTCGCGGTCATCCGGGCCCTGCGCCGCACCCGCTGTCAGGTCGTACTGATCGACAAGCACAATTACCACATGTTCAAGCCGCTGCTTTACCAGGTGGCCAGCTCGCAGCTCAATGTGGGGGATATCGCCTTTCCGTTCCGCAAGATATTCAACGGCTGGAAGGATTTCTATTTCCGGATGGCCTACATCGAAAGCGTCGATCCGACCCGCAAAATACTGCGGACTACCGCCGGAGAGGTCGAATACGACTATCTAATCCTGGCCACGGGCTGCGTGCCGAACTTTTTCGGTATCGACGCGGTCAAGCGGGAAGCGCTGGCCATGTCAAACATCACCGACGCGCTGAACATCCGCAACCGGGTCCTGCGCAATTTCGAGCTGGCCGTGACGGCCGCTACGGACGCCGAGCGCGTATCGAGACTCAACGTCGTGATCGTCGGGGGCGGCGCGTCGGGCGTCGAGATCGCCGGGGCGCTGGCCGAAATGCGCCGGTACGTCATGCCGCGCGACTATCCGCGCCTCGATATGTCTCACATGCACATCTATCTGGTGGAAGGTCAGGACCGCATTTTAGCCGCCATGTCGGAAAAAACCTCGGCCGAGGCGCTCGATACGCTGAAACGCAAGGGAGTCGAAGTGCTGCTGAACAAGAAGATGACCGACTACAGGGAAGGCCAGGCCGTTTTCGACGACGGCGAGCGCATTCCGACGTGCAACCTGGTCTGGACCAGCGGCATCAAGTGCAGTACGATCGAAGGGATCGATCAAGAGAAGCCCGAGCGAGGAAACCGCATCGGCGTCGATGCCTTCAACCGGGTCAGGGGATACGACGATATTTTCGCTATCGGCGATCTGTCCATCATGCACGACGATCTGTCGTACGAAAACGGACATCCGCAGCTGGCGAGAGTCGCCATCTCGCAAGGAAAGCACTTGGCCAAAAACCTGATGTCCTCTTTCAGGGGGAAAGAGATGAAACCGTATCGCTATCGCAACATGGGCGTCATGGCGACGGTGGGGCGCAATCGCGCGTTCGTCGAATGGAAAAACATTCAGTTCGGCGGTTTCGTCGCATGGCTTACGTGGAGTTTCGTACATATCATGTTCCTGCTCGGAATACAAGGCAAGGTCAAGGTTTTCTGGGGATGGGTATGGAATTATCTCGGCCACGATCTGCCGATCCGGCTGATCATCGGCTCATACGAGCGCTCCAAACGAAGCGACGCCCGATAACGAAGAAACCGGCAGCACGGAGCATCGCACACTCGTTCGCCCCGAATGGAGAGCGGATGCTTTCCGTCCGCTACCGCAAGAAGAACACGCTTCGGAACCGAGCGACTCTCCGCATGTCGCACACGGACGGCCCGAGCCGACACGCCACCGCACGCGCATCCGCTGCCTACCGATCGCCCGAATCGGCATGAACCAACAAGACGGCATCGGCCACCACCGTTCCGTCGGCCCCTTTATTGGACACCTCCACATAGCCCCGGTTCCCGGCGGAGAATCTGTATCGGCCGACCCGGACCCATTCGCCTCCGGTTTGTCCCGTCACGACGATTTCACCCGCCCGAATGCATGTCCGACTCGATTCCTTGCCGTCGTATACGGTGACAGGAAGCAGGGAAGAGCCGCCCGGTATTTTAGGAACGTACAGGTATACGTCGTACAGCCCTTCCGACACGATCTCCGGTACGTAGCGCACCGATTTCGGAAGCGCGCCGGCCGATCGGTCCGAAAGATAATCGGGACCGTACGCCCTCCATGGATTCGCGACCGTTTCCCATTCGCCGTTCACGACAACCGACGACGCATCGCGGTTATCGACGAAAATATCGGGCAGGCTCCCGTCTGCGAGAGGATCGCGGAGTAATCTTTCCAAGACGGTCGCGGCATCGACATCCTGAACGCATCCATCGTGCCGGTCGATCGCAAGGCAGGCCGCAATGGCAGCGGACTGAGACAAAACCATGAAAACGGGTTCCATCCGGATTGATCCGTACGCGATATGGGATGCGGACAAGCACACGGGAACCAACAAATTCCCGACCTCGTCGCGCTTCGGCGTGATAGCGCGGTAGGAAATGGGGTAGGGAGCGGCGAGCGCTATCTCCACGTTCCCTTCATTCTTAACCATACCGCCGACCACATGGCGATCGCAATTGTGCGAATCCATTCCGTAAGCGGCCCAGCCGACCGGATCCGGCACGACCTGCCTTCCCTCGCAATGATGCTGCGTCATGACGAGTTCGCCGACCATGCGCCGCGCTTCGCGGACATACAACTGATGAGACCAGTACCCGTTGTCGGCATACTCGTCGGCCGGATAGCCCCACCGCTGCATTTCACGCCGAACGGAATCGGGAATACGCGGATCGTGACCGATAAAATAGAGCAGTCCTTTGGTGTAATCTTCGTGAAACTTCCTGATACGCTCCCTCTCGGAATATCCGGCCTCGGGATAATTCCAGTTCTCGCCGATCACATCCGTCGAGAACCCTCCGAAGTTATTTATGTCCGTCTTGCCGTTCGGCATTTCGTTCCAGATGAAAACATCGCGAAGCGACTGCCACGGCTGATGCCGCTTGAGCCGCAGAAGCAACTCGTATCGCTGCGGATCATAATGGTCCGGCTTGGTGATCTCCACCCTGTTTCCGGGCCGGTCGGTCAACGTAATACGGTAATTGTACGCCTGCACTTTCCGGTCGGCCGTTCCGTTGGCTTCGACCGGTTCCGGGCTGATTCCGTACAACAGTCCGCTGGACGAATCGCCCTCGATCACATAAGGGTCTATTCCGTCGGGAAACTGATGTCTGTCCATCAGCTGAACTCCATTGTAAGTCTCGCCGTAACGCCCGTTGTCCTCCCGACCGACGGAATAGCCGACTCCTGCCCGGGCCATCAGGTCGCCCTCGTAACTGCAATCGATATATACCTTTGCGCGCACTTCGCGCCGGAGTCGCCGGCTCGGCGAAGCGGAGTTTTCCAATCGAATGCTACGGATCATCCCGTCCGTAACGGCGGCGCTCAGGATCCGGCTCTCGTACCAAACCTCGACTCCCGCTCTCTCGATATACTCGTTGAAAACCGCCTCTGCCGCCTTAGGTTCGAAAATCCATTGCTCGAACTTGCCGTAATGCCGGCCCAGACGACGATAGAAATCGAGGGCAAGGCCCCGGACCACATATTTGTTTCCTATATCGGTATAGCCGAGCCCGCCGGAACTCATGCCTCCCAAATGCCTCCCCGGCTCGATCAACAATACGCTTTTGCCGGATTGCCGGGCCGCGTACGCGGCAATAACTCCGGCCGACGTTCCCCCGTATACGCATACGTCCACAGACTTCGATACCTTTCCTTCCAAACGCAAAGGCTCGAACAGGGCCACCGACGCCGTCAGCCAGCCGAACAACAGAACTCCGATCCGTCTCATGCGGTATTTTCTTTCGATTTATCGGTTAAGCGCCGGCTTTTCCTCCGCACGGCGACAATACAAAGTTGGCAAAAAAACGGAACATGGCAATAACAGCCCGACAGCACGCGATTTTTCGCCGAGAAACGGAGCCGATACAGCCTTTCGCCGCAACCCTACGCCCACATACGTCGCCGACAGGACCAAACGTACGCACGGCACGAACCGAAAAACAGCCGGAAAACAAGAAGCGGAAGATATGACCGTATCTCCCGCTCTCCTTGAGTTCACACACGAGGGCTTACTCCTCGCTCTCGGCTTCTTTCATATTATGGAACACGTTGGTCACGTCCTCGTCTTCCTCGAACTTCTCGATCAACTTCTCGATCGACTCGCGCTGCTCGGGCGTCACTTCCTTCGTATCGAGCGGAATGCGCTCGAACTCACCGCTGATCAGATTGTAGCCGTGATCCTCGATGTATTTCTGAATCGCGCCGTAGGCCTCGAACGGGCCGTATATGACGATCTCCTCGCCGTCGGCGAACACTTCGTCCACCCCGCAGTCGATCAGTTCCAGCTCCAGCTCGTCCAGATCGATACCGTCCTGCTTGGTCATCTTGAAAACGCACTTATGATCGAACAGAAAATCCACCGATCCCGTCGTGCCGAGCGAGCCCCCGGCCTTGTTGAAATAGCTCCGCACGTTGGCCACCGTGCGGGTCGTATTGTCGGTTGCCGTCTCGATCACCATCGCGATGCCGAACGGAGCATACCCTTCGTACACCATCTCCTTGTAGTCGCCCATCTCCTTCGAGGTGGCCCGCTTGATCGCCCGCTCGACGTTCTCCTTGGGCATGTTGGCGGCCTTGGCATTCTGAATCAGAACCCGCAAGCGCGTATTACCCGCCGGGTCGGGACCGGCCGCCTTGACGGCTATGGCGATCTCCTTGCCGAGTTTGGTGAACGTACGGGCCATGTTGCCCCATCTTTTCAACTTGCGCGCCTTACGATATTCAAATGCTCTTCCCATAGTGTGTTCCGGTTCGTTTTTTGTTTTTCAGGAGTACAAAGCTAAGCCCTTTTTTAAAAATAGACAAAAAAAAGCGTACTTTTGTGCGGCTCAAACCGATGTGAGAATATGACTGACGAACCGATTTATCAGGCTCTCGAAGTGTTGCGCAAAGGCGGTATCATCCTCTATCCGACGGACACGGTCTGGGGCATCGGATGCGACGCGACTAACGACGAAGCCGTCGAGCGCATCTACCGGCTCAAGCGAAGCGGCGAGAAAAAAAGCATGCTCGTACTGCTGGATAACCCCGACAAAGTGTCGCTTTATATCAGGAAAGTCCCCGATATCGCATGGCAGTTGTACGAAGTGGCCGACAAGCCGCTGACGCTGATCCTGCCGGGAGCCTGCGCCGTCGCCGAGAACCTGATCCCCGAGGAGGGTACGCTCGGCATCCGGATTCCCGAGCACGAGTTCTGCAAGAAGCTGATCCGCAAGCTGAACCGGCCGCTGGTATCCACCTCGGCCAACATCTCGGGCCAGCCCGCTCCGCGCACGTACAGTGAAATTTCGCAAGATATCAGGCAGGGAGTAGACCTGATCGTCGACCCTTCGCTCGAAGGACATCCTACGCGCAAAGCCTCCTCGATCATCCGCGTAGGCCTCTCCGGCGAAGTGAACGTAATCCGCCCGTAAGCGATGATCGAAACGAAAATCCAAATGCGCTTTGCCGACGTCGATATGCTGGGACACGTCAATAACGTCAACCAGCAGCACTATTTCGACCTGGGCAAAAGCGACTTTTTCCGCCGCGTGCTCGGCATGAAGCCCGTATGGAAATCCGAGGGACTGATCATGGTCTCGACCCGCACAGATTACCGGGGACAGATTCGGATGGAAGACCCGATCGTCGTCACGACATGCGTCGACCGGATCGGTCATAAGAGCTTTACGCTCAGGCAACAGATCGTCGACACCCGCACTCGCGAAGTGAGAACCGAGTGCACGACGGTCTTGGTCGCATTCGATTTCGAACGTCAGGAATCGATCGAAATCCCTGCCCCTTGGCGCGAGAAGCTCGCTTCGTCTCTGCACGAACAATAAGGACACGGCACGAGCGAAACCTCTACCATATCCGACAGGGATTCCGGGATCGGCACATTTCATTCCCCGGAAGCGTTCCTCATTGCATAGCCCTGGTACGGAATCATGATTACGACATCCGTCCGGTCGGTTAGCGACAACACACGGCGATATTCATTCTTTATTCCGAATCGGCCGGTTACCCCCATGCCGGCAACCGTTCTTTCGTTCTTTCATCGATTCCTCTGTTTCCCAACGACAAGGAGCCATGCGCCAGCCGGCCGCGACGCATCCGGTCACGCGAAAAACCGGCAAGCCCCGATTACGAAACGAGGCGGGATTCCCGCCTCGCACGCATGTGTCTCCGCTCGGAGGATCAATAGCCCAAAATCCGCATCATCGACCGGTAGCTCTGCTCTTTGGCGAACAACCGGGTATAATACTCGTTGTCACCTTTGTCGCGGTCGATGATGATGTGCTTCGGCGCAGGGATCAGGCAATGCTGAATGCCGCCGTAGCCGCCGACGGATTCCTGATAGGCCCCCGTGTGGAAAAAACCGATATACTGCGGTCCTCCCCCCAGTTTCGGCAAAAAGATCGCATTCGAGTGCGACTCCCCGTTGTAATAGTCCTCGCTGTCGCAGGTCAGCCCTCCGAGGAAAACCCGCTGGTACTCGCGGTCCCAGTTATTGACGGCGAGCAGAATGTACCGCTGGTTGATCCCCCAGATGTCGGGCAGCGTCGTCATGAACGAGCTGTCGATCATATACCAGCACTCGCGATCGTTCTGCTGCTTCTGGTTGATGATCGAGAAAAGCGTCGCGCCGCTCTCGCCGACGGTAAACGATCCGAACTCGGTGAAGATGTTCGGCTCGTCGATTCCGGCCTGATTGCATATGTTCTTGATCTGGGCGACGATCTCCTCGGTAATGTACTCGTAGTCGTAGTCGAAAGCGAGCGAGTTCTTGATCGGGAAACCGCCTCCGATATTCAGCGAGTCGAGCTCCGGGCAGATTTTCTTCAGCTCGCAATAAACGTTCAGACACTTGCTCAGCTCATTCCAGTAGTACGCGGTATCCTTGATTCCGGTATTGATGAAAAAGTGCAGCATCTTGAGCCGGAATTTCTTGTTCCCCTTGATTTTCGCACGATAATACTCGACGATATCGTTATAACGGATACCCAGTCGCGACGTATAGAAATCGAACTTCGGCTCCTCCTCCGAGGCGATCCGGATACCGATTTTGCACCGGGTATCGATCGCCGCGTCGAGCAACTCGAGCTCCTCCTTATTATCGATGATCGGAATCGTATTCTCAAAGCCGCCGTTGACCAAAGAGGCGATGTTTTCGACATACTGCGGACGCTTGAATCCGTTGCATACGATGTAAATGCCCTTATCGATCACGCCGCCGTCGTACAGCGCATTGATGATATGGATATCGTAGGCCGACGACGTTTCGAGATTGATGTCGTTCTTGAGCGCCTCCTCCAGCACGAACGAGAAGTGCGAGCTCTTGGTGCAATAGCAATAGTTATAGCTGCCTTTATAGTCAACCTTGGCCATCGCCACATTGAACAGGCGTTTGGCGCGTTGAATCTGCGAAGTAATCTTCGGCAGATAGGTTATCTTCAGCGGCGTTCCGTATTGCTTGATTACGTCCATCAGCGGAACCTCGTGAAAATTCAGTTCGTTGTCCGTCACCGAAAACTCATCCTGAGGAAACTCGAAAGTCTGCTCGATCAGATCGATATACTTATTCTTCATCAGTCAATTCGATTTGCTCGAACCGATCCGGATCAGCTACATTCCCCAATTAAAAGCCAATCCGACTCGATTACATCGATAAAATAATTAACGATGCAAAGAAGATAATTCCTTGCGACAAAAACAACAATCCGCCGGAAAATTCGCCCGAAATAATCCGATCCGCGCGCTTCGCGCTTTTTCCGCAAGGATTTTGCGTTCCGAATTTGCAGAGCCGTTTGCTACTGTAATGAAAAAAGCATATTTTTGAAAACAATTTTAATACCTCCGAAACATGATCAACAAAATCATAGCAGAATACCTGCGAACCAACAAGCGACTGGTTGTTCCTCACTTCGGAGCGTTCATCCGAAAAGAGAACAGCGAGGCGATCGTGTTCGTGCCTTTTCTGAAAAAGGACGACGGCGTGCTCCAACAACTGCTCGTTTCCGAATACGGTATGGACTCGGCCGACGCACAGGCGGTCATAGACGAATATATCGCAGAGATCAAGGAAAGCATAGCCGCGCGGGGCGCGTACGTTATCGAAGGCGTCGGCAGGCTGATGACCGACTCCAACGGAATATGCTATTTGGAACTCGGCGCCGCGCCGGCGCAAGCAGCGGCCGTCCGGCCCGTCGATACGGCATCCCCGGTCGGCCCGGCCTCGTTCCCGGCACCATCGGCCGAGCCGGCACGGCATACGAAGATTCAGCAGCAGGCGCGTCCGACGGAAAAAACCGACAAACTCGGCGCAGCAGCCTCCCCGCAATCGCCCGCCCGCAAGCCGGAGGCGCAATATCCGCCCGATACCCGCCCGAGCAACCCGGTCACTTCCCGGTCGGTGCAAGACGCTCTTTACGGCAATCCCCGTCCTGCCCCCATGCAAGCTCCGGCAGACCGGCAAGAACAGACTTTCCGAACACCCATGCCGAATGTCCGCCCCGGAAACCAACCGCCCCGGCCGCCTATGCCGCCCCAAGGACGGCCCGCCGGCACGGGATACCGTCCGTCGCGCCCGGTGGGCAGACAAGCCCCCAAGTCCAAAGCCGACGGATTCATCGTCATAGCCATTCTGGCCGCCGTAGCGGCTTTGGCCGCCATCATATTCGGGCTGACGGTCACTCACGGCGGACCCGATATCCTGCCGCTGATCGAATCCTCGTCGCCCGACACGACGCAGGTTCAGCCGATCGCGGAATAACCGTACCGAACACGTAGATTACGACCCATGGATTTGACCATAGTAAAGCAGCGTTTCGGAATCATAGGCAACAACGACGCACTGAACAGGGCACTGGAGGTGGCTTTGCGGGTGGCTCCTACCGATTTGTCGGTCCTCGTGACGGGCGAAAGCGGGGTAGGAAAGGAGTTTTTCCCTCAAATAATCCACGCCAACAGCAGCCGCAAGCACGGCAACTACATCGCGGTCAACTGCGGAGCCATTCCCGACGGGACGATCGACTCGGAGCTTTTCGGACACGAGAAGGGAGCGTTCACGGGCGCGACGGAAAGCCGCAAGGGCTATTTCGAGGTAGCGGACGGAGGCACGATCTTCCTCGACGAAGTGGCCGAGCTGCCGCACACGACCCAAGTCCGGCTGTTGCGCGTACTGCAAACCGGCGAGTTCATCCGCGTCGGGTCGTCGAAAGCGCAGAAGACCAACGTCCGGGTCGTCGCGGCGACCAACATCAATCTGCGCAATGCCATAGCCGAAGGGCGCTTCAGGGAGGACCTCTATTATCGGCTCAATACGGTCCCCATACTCATTCCTCCTCTGCGGAAGCGCAAAGGAGACATCCATCTGCTTTTCCGAAAGTTCGCCGTCGATATCGCAACGCAGTACCGCATGCCAGCCATTTCGCTGGACGAGCAGGCAAGAGAAATGCTCGAAAGCTACAGTTGGCCCGGCAATATCCGCCAGCTCAAAAACGTAGCCGAGCAAATTTCGGCTATCGAGCCGACCCGAACGATCACCGGAGAGATTCTGCGCCGCTACCTGCCCGCCGAAACCGAGCGCAGCGGCGTGCCCATGCTGACGGAGCCGTCCGCAGCCAAGGACCGCAGCGACGAGCGGGAGCTGCTGTATAAAGTGCTTTTCGACTTGCGAAACGACATGAACGACGTCAAGCGGATGCTCGCCGAACTGATCGCCGAGCGCAAGTACGAGGCCCCGAAAAGCGACATCGCGGCTCTGCTTCCGCGCAGCAACTATCCGGTAACCTCGCCTGTCAGGCCGGCCGAAGAAATATTCACCGATACGGAAGAAGTGATCGACGAGCCTCCGCACGAGGAAATGACCAAGGAAAAAGCCCAGCGCGAAGCGATCGTCCGCGCGTTGCGTCACCACGGCGGCAAGCGCAGGGACGCGGCCCGCGAGCTTTTCATATCCGAAAGAACGCTGTACAGAAAAATGAAAGAGCTGGGAATCGACGATTCTTGCATCAAGCCATGAAATAAGCGGCCTTTCCAAAACGTTTCTCCGTCGTAA